>Ga0209450_10000032_pt1 | contig 105115 bp, 92 predicted proteins | sample FrelakmetLWP11LW_FD_187149 | JGI IMG/M metagenome (GOLD analysis project Ga0209450, IMG submission 187149) | Freshwater lake sediment microbial communities from the University of Notre Dame, USA, for methane emissions studies - LWP11 LW (SPAdes)... | ecosystem: Environmental > Aquatic >... | reverse complement strand
CATGAAGGACCGCATCGAGCCGTGAATCGGCCGCCGTGAATCCCCAACCGGCCATGCCTTTGGAGCCCCAAGCCTCAACGCACTTTCAAACCGGCGGATTCATACGCTTTTCACGCCGGCGCTGACACCAGCCACTTGTTAGTCTCATTGGACCGCCCTGACATACGACAGGCCAGCGCCATATAATAATAAATATCCTGTTCGTGATGGCCGGCCAGCTTGCCTTCGCCCAGATTTTCAGGCCATGTCAGCGCCTGGTCTAAATAATCGACTGCCGTTGCCCCGTGGCCCTTAACAAGCTCCTGTTTAGCCAGCTCCGTCAAGGCGGTTGCCCATGCCCCGGTTACCTTGCCTTCACCGCCTTCCCAGGGGTGGAACTGGCGTTGACGCATCAGTTCCAGCGCTTCCTGATAAAACCCCGTCAGGTTTAACAGCGTGATATATTCCACACAGAGATCATCCCGTTTCATAACCAGCGGTTGGTAACAACGCAAATAGTCCAGCCGCGTAACGATGTCTATGCCCAGCTTCTTTTTAAGCTGGTCCAGTTCCAGCAGTACGCGGGCGTCAGTCTGATCCAGATCAAAAGCTCTCTGATAATGGTTCAATGCTCCGGTCCGGTCCTGCCGCCGATTATAATAGGCCAGCCCCAGATTGCGATGAACTGTCGCAAATGCCTCATCCAGTTGGCACGATCGCTCCCATGACTGGGTGGCCAGATCATATTGCCGTTTACCATACCACAGATTTCCCAGATAATAAGCCGCCCGGGCATCGGCAGGATTCTCATTCAGAACCGCCCGCAATACCAGTATCGATTCCAGCCGGTGTGGAAAACAGCCATCGGGCCGGGCTATTGCCCCGCGCCCAAACCATTTCCGCGCGGCAGCAGCGTTACCAGCCTGTAAATAGTAATAACCGGCGTCGTAATAGACCATGGGATTAACGAACCGCTCTCCTTCAAATCGGCGGATATACTCAGCCAGCAAATCAGACGCCTCGTTGAAGAATCCCGCCTGACCGTAGTCCCAGGCCAGTTCCAGATAATTATGCGCCTCGTCCCGCATCAGATCAAAAACTCTTTGCGTTTGTTGCTTATCTCCGCCCAATAGAACCTGTTCATAAAGCGCGCCAAAATCAAGCGGATCCTGACTTACCGCCAGTTCGATCTCTGCCCGTGCTTCTCCTTTTTGTCCCAACCGCCGCAACGCTGTAATTTTTAATAGTCGCGCCTGCTGGTTATGGTATTGCCGTGCCAGCGCCAGGCTCGCGAACTCAGCCGCCGCAGCGAAGTTGCCTTTGAGTCCTGCGGTCTGTCCCAGCGCCAGGAATCCGCAGCCCTGCATCGCTCCGTTCCAGGTGGCCTTATAAAAAGCATCATACGCCTCGTCCAGCCGGCCCTGATACCGCAACGACTGTCCAAGATTAAAATACGCCTCCCCGTCAACTGGATTGGGATTATGGCGCGTCATTCGTTCGATCGCCATGCGAAAATGGTTTTCCGCCCGTTCAAACTGGCCCTGCCTCAGCAACAGCAATCCCAGCGCGTTATTACTCCGGCTGTCGCCGGGGTCGCGGCGCAACGCCTCCTGATAATACCATTTCTTTCCAGATCGTTACGCCGGATTGGCTCATTAGATTATCTCCACAAAACGGGCAGGATAATTTCACTAGTTCTAAACTCGACTTTTGCCATTTTCGGACGGCGTTGTTATGAGCAGGTGCTCGCACAAAGTATCGGACTCCCCCGTATATTCGCTGGTGCGTACTTGGCGAATCCGGAAAGGAGTCCGATATGTTCCAACTGCCCAAAGCGGCGGAGCCGCTGGTGTCGGGGTTCTCTGTAGCATTTACTCGTCCAACTTTCCAGCGTGTTGTCGGGAACTGGAAACCGGGACGCAGCTAGTTTTTGCGCGTCGCATAGCTCTTGTCCTTGCCGGCGGGGCCAGACGCTGTGCTCCAGATGGCCGCCCCAGCCTGCCCGAAGGTTCAGTAGACCACGTCGTCCGCCGCCGGCGGGCAGAGCATTGGCAGGCGCTGGGGTAGCAATTCGATCTGCAGCGGCGTGTACCCGGCCGCCTCGCCGTCGATCTGGGCCGGCACCGCCACGCTGGATTCGATGCTGACGGTGCGGCCTTTGACATAGACCGCGCCCGGAGCCGTCGCCAGCCGGCCCACCATGGCGCGCAGCAGCAGTGATGCCAGGTGCACCAGCGAGTTGCACGGCACCACGCACACATCCAAAAGCCCATCATCAGGCCGCGCCGCCGGCAGCAGCGCAAAGCCGGTCCCGTACTCGGGCACATTACCGATGAACACCATCGCCCGGCGGTCCCGGCAGATGTTTCGGCCGTCCACGCTCACGCTCAGCGGCGGATAGCGATACTGCCACGCCGTCCGCAGCAGCGGCTGGGCATAGTCCAGCCGGGTGATCGTCCCCCGCCGCAGCCGCGCCAGCTCATGGACCACCGCCCCGTCGAAACCCACCCCCGCCACCAGCAGGCACGGGCCGGCGCTGCTCCAGGCCACATCAAGCTGCATCAGCCGCTGCCGGCGCAGCGCCTGCAACACCAGGTGGGGACCGCGACGCCAACTCCAGTGAATGCCCAAATGCCGCCCCATCAGGTTGGCCGTCCCCACCGGCACCACCAGCAGCGGAACCAGTGCGGCCGCGTCTTTCACCGCACGCGACATCATCCACGCCGCCACCTCGCGCAAGGTGCCATCGCCGCCCACGACCACCACCGCGTCCACCGATGATGGCTCCAGCGGCTGCCGCTCCGGCCGGCTCAGGCAAACCACCACGGCCATGCCGGCCCCGCGCAGCCGCTGCGCGATGGTGTGGGCGATATCCACACTCTGTCCCCGCCCCGAGATGGGATTGGCAAAGAGCAGGATGCGCTGTCCGCTGGCTGGCATCAGGCACTATTCTAAGAAAGCAGCCCGGCCACAGAAGGCCAGGCTGCCAAAAGTCCGGTGGCGGTTGACCGTCCCGCACGCGCAGCAGCGCCGCACGAAGCACACACGGGCGGCGGTTACCAATCCCGCCCGCCCTTGCGCGTGCCGCAAAGGTTGACGGTCATGCCCATCGCCTTGGCCATCGCCGCCTTGGCCAGCAGAGCCTTATCGGCCTCGCTGGCGCTGTTCGCATACGCCACCTGGATGTGGTTGGCCTTGTGCTTGGCCATGAACTGATCGCGGCTCACGCCATAAGTGACGGCGTGCATGATCGGCCACTGCGGCGTCGTCGCCTGCCAGCGGCGCTGGGTCTCGGCCTCGGGCAGCGCCACCACGCCCCCGCGGCCCAGGTCCATCTTCATGCGGCCGCCTTCGACGTAAATCCGGCTCCAGATGATCTCGCCGGGCTTGCTGATGCCCTTGAGCGTGCCGCCGCCCAGCTTGAAGTACATCTCGGGCTGCCGCTCGCTGCTAGCGCCGGCCCAGCCATCGATGAAATGCGCCGGCGGCGCCGAACCGGAAATCAAAAACACCCACACATAGTCGTCGGTGGTGCCGCTGCGATCCGCATCGCCCCATCGCACGTCATGCAGCGTGTTTTCCACCGGCTGGCCCATGGCCTGGTGCACGCGCAGGGTCATCAGGCCGTCCAGGCCCGCGCACTCATCCACCTCGTTGAAATGCGGCAGCGGGCACCCCGCCCGGATCACGCGCTGGCCGCAGCGGCTGCGCACCGGCGGCCGATCGGAGTTGTTCAGCGTGCCCTCGACCAGGTCCGACGCCGGCATCAGGTCCTTCAGGCCCTGCTGATACTGAATGCCGATCATGTCGCAGCCAAAGTCGTCGGCGATACGCACGGCCGCGATATACATCTGGCACTGCTGGAGAATCTGCCGCTCGGTCAGATCGTTCTGCTCATCGCTGCCCAGGACAAACTTCATGCCCTTCTGGCGCATCCACTGGTAGACGGCCCGGGCCTCATCATCCGAAACCTGCGTGCTCTCATAGTAAAGGGCCGACTGGCTCAGCCGCTCCTTGTAGACGCCCACGTCGTGCAGCAATTCGTCGGGAATGAGGGCGTTGTACATGCCCATGCACCCCTCATCGAAAATGCCCATGATCGCCTTTTGATGCCGCAGTTGCCGGGCCAGGGCATCGCCCAGTTTCTTCTCGGCCGCGCCGACTTTGACATCCTTCAGCGGCGTCACATGCGGCGTCGGATGCTTAACCCGGCCGCTGGACAGCCAGCGCGTCAATGAATTGCGGAAAAACGAGTCTTGGAAGTCCTCGCTCCAGATCGTGGAGTATTTGACATTGGCCTTGGTCAGGCAGCCGTTGAGGTTCAGCATGCCGACCAGGCCCGGCCAGGTTCCCGACCAGTTGGCGGCCGTCAGAATGGGCCCGCGATGCGACACCAGCCCGTGCAGCAGGTGATGCGAATATTGCCACACCGTCTCGGCCACGATCAGCGGCGCGTCCGGATCGACCTGGGTGAAGACCTCCATGCCTTCCTTCTGCGAACCGATAAACCCGTGGCCCTGCTGCGGCTTATAGGGGTGCGCCCGCACCAGCTCATATCCCTGCTGAGCAATGGCGGCCTGCAGCGTCTGCTCCATCTTGGTCTGCTCGGCCCAGCACTTCTGGTTGGCGCTTTGGCGCAGGTCGCCATTGGCAACCAACTGCACCTGATTTTTCTTAAGCTTGCGTGGCTTGGCGATCTGGGGCAGGGCATAGGCACACATGAGACAAATCTCCCTTAACTAGTTAAATTCGAACACAAAACCGGCCACAAGCAGGCCAGCCGGGCAGCTATGATATCCGGGCGTTGGCGAGGGGCAACCGCACAAGCGATGTCGTCCGCGGCTTTGTGGCGGGCCAGCACGCCCACTTTGCCGAACCGCACGCCGTCCACGGGCAATGACGCCCGCCGAAAATAGATTTGATTTTTTCCTTCCATGGCGATTGTATTCCTGGTATTATATGAATTACGTTCAGTAACTGTATTGCGTTCATATGAGTACTCAACGACGTCGAGATCGGGAAAAAGCACAGCGCCGGCAGGATATTCTGCGTGCCGCCCAATCCTTGTTCTGGGAGCTTGGTTACGAGAAGACGACCATGGCACGGGTTGCCGCGGCGGCCGAACTGGCCCCGGGAACGGTCTATCTCTATTTCCCCAGCAAGGACTCGCTGTACCTGGCACTGCTGGGCGACGGATACGAACTGCTTCTGGCCCAGCTCAAGCGAGCGGTCGCCGGGGCACGCTCGCCGGTGGAGGCCTCCGAGAAACTGGTCGACACCTTCCTGGACTTCGCGCGACAACAGCCGGCCTATTTTGACATCCTCATCTTCGCGCTTCGATTCGGCAAAGGGCCGGCCGTCCGGTTCCCCGAGGCGCAGCTCAATCACCTCGCGCAGATGGATTTGGCCTGCAAGACGGTCGGTATCGAGGTGCTGCGCCGCCTGGGACACCCCGCGCCCGAGGCCGGCGTTCAAGCCATCTGGGCAATGCTGGCGGGCATGGTGCATTTCTTCCGGGATGATCCGGAATACGACGCAGTGGCCGCCGAGGCCAGGCGGATCATCCTGCGCAGCGTCAGCGCCGAGGCGCCCGGTGCCGAGCGAGCCGGTTCTGGGCCGCAAACCTAGGAGATGGACATGCGCCCTCTTACCGCAACCGCTCTGGCTGTCCTGGTCCTATGCGGATGTTCGACCGTCCGCTATGACCGCGGCCTGCACCTCGATGAGCAGGCCGTGCTCATCAGCGCCGTTCCGCCGATCCTCCAGGATCGGTCCACCACCTGCGGCGGGGCGGCGCTGATGGCCGTGCTCCTCTACCACAACGCCGCGCCCTCGACTCGGCCGGCGCTCGGCTCGGACCTGTGCGCGCGGGACATGACAACGATCGCGTCGCGCTCGCGGCTGTGGGCCTGTGCCTACTCGGGAGACTGGGAGGATTTGACCGCCAATGTTCGCCAGGGCCGCCCAGTCCTCGTGATGATCGCCAAGCCCGGCGACCCGACCCCGCCGCTCTCGGGTGCGCCGGGGCTGCTGTTTCGGCTGTTCGATGCGATGGCGCCGCGCGCTTCGCACTGGGTGGTGGCGGTGGGCTACGCGCCGGACCAGATCATCCTGCATGATCCGTCGCTGGGGCGGCTACGCATGGGGCGCACGGAATTTGAACGTGATTGGGACAAATACAAACGCTTGGCGGTGCTGGTTGCGCCGCCCGGCCAGACCCTTACCGGAGGAATGCCATGAACCGCTCTTATCTCATCGGGCTGGTGATCGCCGCCATGACGATGGCGCCATCGATGCCGGCGCTGGCCCAGCAACCCCATGGCTCAGGCGATGGCCCAACCTTCGTGCGACAGCCAGCGCCCTTATCGGCGGAGCAACTGGCGCGCTATCAGCAGTTGGCCCAGCAACTGAGCACCGACACGGCCCAAGTGTGTGCCGCCGACAGCGGCACGACACGCACATGGCTGATCGTGGGCGCCGTGGTGGTCGTGGTCGCGGCCGTGGTCGTGGTGGCCGTCTATGCCGAATTGTCCGATGGCATCCTGGGCGGTTAGGGCGCGGCTCCATGAGCGTCGCCAGGCGGCTTTGGAATGCTGTGGAATGAACGGTGTTCTGAACGAGTATCGTTCGGTCACGTTGACCGAGGATTCGCGGCCCGATCCGATACTGCGGGCCGCACCATACCCAAGGAGGTATGCCATGTCCGCTCCCATCAACCGCGTTGAGATGCTTGAGAACCGCACGCTGTTCTCAACCCTGTCCCCCAACTGCGCCGAGGCGCCCAACCAGCTTCGGGTGATGACGCAGAACCTATACATGGGGGCCGACCTGACACCTGTCCTTGCGGCTCCGTCGCTGGCTGACGTCCCAGCGGCGGTGAGCCAGGTCTGGGCCAACGTCGAGGCGACGGATTTTCGCAAACGCGCCCGCGCCATCGCCGACCAGATCAAACGAACCAAGCCCGACGTGCTGTCCCTCCAGGAGGCCGCGCTGTGGCGCATCCAGGAGCAAGGCGACGAGTTTTCTGCCAACCCGACGCCCGCTACCGACATCGCCTACGACTTCATCCAGATCCTGCGCCGCGCGCTGCGCGCGCGGGGGCTGCACTATGCGCCGGTCGTCATCAACGAGAACTATGACGCCGAGCTGCCCGACGCCCAGGGCCGCGACATCCGTCTGACGGATCGGAATGCCATCCTCGTGCGCCAGGACTCGCCGCGCCGCCTGACCGTGTTGGCCACCAACAAGGGTCATTTCAGCACCAACCTGGAACTGCCCATCGCGGGCGAAGGACCGACCTTCGTCGACCTCTGCGGCTGGGAGTCCATCGACGCCTGGATTGGCGGACGGATGGTCCGCGTGGTGGACACCCATCTGGAAGCGAACTGGCCGCCGATTCGAGATGCCCAGGCCGCCGAGCTGCTCGATGGCCCCGTCGCCACCAGCTTGCCTGTGATCTTGACCGGGGACTTCAACTCCGACGCCTACGACGGCGCGTACGGCGGCATCGACGACGCAGGCACCTATCAACTGCTGACTTCTGTGCTGGATGATGCCTGGGCACAGGCCCATCCCGACCAAGTCGGCTTCACCTGGGGCCAGGCCCCGGACCTGTCCAACCCCGTATCCCTGGCCAATGAACGGATCGACTTCCTCTTCACGCGCGGCGGCCCCATCACCCTGAACGCGACGATCGTCGGCGATGACCCGGCCGACCGCACGCCCGGCGGGCTCTGGCCGTCCGACCACGCGGGCGTTGTCGGATCGTTCGCGCTGCCGCGCTGCGCGCCTTTGGTCGGACTCTTTGCCCACGGACCGGCCGCGATCCGTGACATCCGAGTCTCAGCGGAAACCCTCCATGATCTGCTGACCTGACGCGTCTGTGTGTCATCCGGCCGGGGACCGCCTCGCGGCCCCGGCCCCCTTTCGGAGGATGCCGCGTTTGGCAGCAGAACGTGATTGGGACAAATACAAACGCCTGGCGGTGCTGGTTGCGCCGCCCGGCCAGACCCTTACCGGAGGAATGCCATGAAGCGCTCTTATCTCATCGGGCTGGTGATCGCCGCCATGACGATGGCGCCATCGATGCCGGCGCTGGCCCAGCAACCCCATGGCTCAGGCGATGGCCCAACCTTCGTGCGGCAGCCAGCGCCCTTACCGGCGGAGCGACTGGCGCGATATCAGCAGTTGGCCCAGCAACTGAGCACCGATACGGCCCAAGTTTGCGCCGCCGACAGTGGCACGACACGCACCTGGCTGATCGTCGGCGCCGTGGTGGTCGTGGTGGTGGCCGGAGTCGTGCTGTTGGCCGCCAACAGCGGTGGTGGCGGCCTGGGTTTCCCCGGTGGCCACCATTAGTAATTAAGCTCCGGTCAGTCGGCAGTACCCTGCCGACGGCCGCGGCCAAAGGCTCCAGCGAGGCCAAATCCTTGCGCCGCAGTCACCTGCGGAAGGCCCTTGCCGGGAGCGCCCAGCCGCCGCTGGGCTGAAACGACAAGCTGCTATTGCCGTCGTAGCTCCGGCAGGCTCCACACGCGCAGCTTGCTGTCGCCACCGATCCACGCCACTCGCCGCCCGTCGGCCGACACATGCAGCGCGTTGACCGGCGTATCGTTCTCCGGGTCCGGGCTCCAGATCACTTGCCGGCTCTGAAGATCCCACAGGCGCAGGCGCCCGTCCGAGCAGCCCGTGACACAGGCCGCCGCCGTCGGCACAAACGCCACGGCGTTAACGCTGTCCGGATGGGGCAACTCCGACACCTGCCGACCCGTATCCGCGTCCCACAGCCGCGCGCTGCGGTCATAGCCGCCGCTCAGCACCTGCTTGCCATCGGCGGATATGGCCAGAGCGAAAACCCAGTTGCCATGTCCTTCCAGCCGCGCCAACCGCCGGCCATTCTCGAGACTCAGCACTTCCACGGTCCGGTGATTGCCCACCACCACGCGGCTTCCATCCGGCCAAAGAGCCAGGGCCATGGCCCCGTGCGGCCGAACGTCATAGGCGGCCAGCGGCTTGCCGGTTTCCACATCCCACACGCGCAGCGTCTTGTCAAAGCCCACCGACAACAGCCGCTTGCCATCGGGCATAAACGCCAACGCATTGATGAAGCTGCCGTGGGCGTGCCAGCGCCGCGGGGCGGTCCTTCCCTGCTCCTGCCACAGCACGATACAGCCATCCCGGCCGGCGCTGGCCAACCACTGGCCCCGCGCATCGATCGCCAACGCCCTTAAGCCATCTTCCTGCGCCGGCAGGGCGCGCATGAACGCAAGCCCCTGCAAGTCCCACAAATTCACCAGTTTGTCATCGCCGGCCGTAGCAGCCCAGCGCCCATCCGGCCCCACCGCCATCGCCCGGACCCAGTGTGTATGCCGCCGCACCTCCAGCAGCGGCGCCGGCGACCCCTGCGCAAAAGTCAGGTTCAAAGAACCGGTCTTTGCCACCGCCGCCAGGCCCCCCGACGCCGCCCCCACGGCAATCACGGTCCAGACCAGCCATCGGCGATGCCGATAGATACTGCTATGTCGCCACGACGGCGAGCTTGAATTTCTCTGGTTCATGTCCTTGTTCTACTTTCGGCTATGAGCAGCCTGTCACAACAAACACCTGACCTGCCTCTATCCCTGCCGCGCCGGCCCTATGGCCTGTGGGTGCAGATCGCGCTATTGGCGGCCGTGCTGCTGGCCTATCACTTTATGCTGCTCAGTCGCGGCGCACGGCTGGGCGCTGTCAATCCACAGACCAGTCCCCTGTATGGCGACATCCAGCACTACCCCACGTTTGCACTAAAAGCCCAGGCCCTGCTGTGGACCGCGGCAGCCGCCCTGCTGGCGACAGGCTGGCTCCTGCTCATGTGGCGCGCCCTGCGCCGCCGGACGATGCCGGTGGCGCTTCTGGCCGTCTTGCCACTAGCGGCGTTCGCCGTCAACGCCAGCGTTCAGATGACCAACGGCGGACCGCCCGCCCTGCTTCAACCGTTCAAGGAACTGGGCTATGAGTACTATGCCGACGTGCCGCGCGTGGAAAGCGTCGGCCAGTTTTTGCACGACTACGTTGAGCTGGCGCCCACCCTGGGGCTTCACCCGGGAACCCATCCGCCCGGGGGCGTCCTGCTGCTGTACCTGGTCAACAAAGCCGTCGGCGGCGGCGTGGTCAGCGCCGTCCTGGCCAGTATCGCCATCGGCGCCTTGGGCAGTATTTTGGCCTTTCTGATCGCACGGCGCCTCTATGGTCCATCGACCGCAATCATTGCAGCCGGCCTGTATGTGGTGACGCCCAACCTGGTCATTTACGGCGCCACCTGCATGGACGCGGTCTTCGCCTTTTTCCCGCTGGTAGGCATCTACCTTTATGTGCGCTCGCTGGAAGAGCGCCCGCTACTTTACGGTGCGCTGGCCGGGTTGGCTCTGGGCCTGGCGGCGATGTTTACCTATGCCACGTCCGTCGTTGGTATGTTCATCGCCATTCACGGCCTGCTGCGCCTGGCCGGCAGGCGCGACCAGCGCATTGTGTGGTCACTGGGCGCGTGCGGCGTGGCATTTGTCGCCTTCTTCCTGTCGCTATACGCGGCAACGGGCTTCAATCTCATCGCCGCCCTGCATCACGCCATCGACTGGGACAGTCGCCTGATGGACAAGGCCAAGGCCACCCTGACTCGGCGCCTGACCATCGGCGTGGGCAACCTGGCAGCTTTCCTGATCATGGTGGGCATACCCGCCGCGGTCCTGTGGCTGCGCCAGCTCTGGCCGGCGATCAAACACGGCCTCAAAGGCGATAGCCTGGTGCTGGCTTTTGTCCTGGCACTGCTGATCTGCTGTTTCTCGGGCCTGTTCACGATGGAAGTAGAGCGCATCTGGCTGTTCTTCTCGCCGCTGGTGTTGATCCCCGCCGCCGCCTGGCTTGACCGCTGGCACAGCCAGCATCCCCACTGGCGCCTGGGACTGTGGCTGGGCCTGTTGACACTACTGCAAACACTGCTGCTGGAATTGCGAATCGACACCGGTTCGTGATGGCCAACGTTGCCTCTGGCGGATATAACGCACGCATGCTCAAAGGCCAACTCATCCAGCCTCAGATCCTGGCGGCCTTGGCCCGCGCCGGCCACGGCAGCAAGGTTCTTATCTCCGACGGCAACTACCCTCACTGGACCAAGCGCGGTCCCTCCGCGGAAGTGGTTTACCTGAACCTGGCGCCCGGAATCCCCACCGTGACCCAGGTGCTGGAGGCACTGCTGGCAACCATTCCCGTGGAGGCCGTCCAGATCATGGACACTCTCAAGACCGGCCCCTATGCCATGCACACCGATCCGCCCATCTGGGCCGAACTGGCGGCCCTGGTGCGCAAGGCCGGCCTGGACCTGCCCCTGAGCAAGCTGGAACGTCATGCCTTTTACGAAGCCGCCGGCACCCCTGATGTGTGCCTGACGATCGCCACCGGCGAGCAGCGCATTTATGCCAATGTTCTGTTGACCATCGGCGTGGTGAAATAGGACCCCTTACTTGGCTGCCATGAAAAAAATCGGAACCATCCTGTTCTTCGTGGGAATGATTCTGGCGATCACGGGCGTGTGGGCCTCCTTCTCAACCACCGGCCGGGCATGGCTGGGCAAGGTGAACCGCGACGCCCACTTCTGGCTGCTGGTCGGGGCCTTGGCTTTCGTAGGCACGGCCCGCGTCCTGATGACCCTCTCGCGGCCGCGGCGCGACCGTCAGCCTACGTTTTTAGGTCGTAGGCCTCCGCAGTAACCTCGTTGATCAGCGGCTGCTGCTGGGCAAATGCCAGCAGGTTCTTGATGACAAAGGCCGGAACCTGCGGCTTGGGCGCCATTCCTGGGGGATAGCCTTTACCGCCCCCGATACCGTGCAGCGTCAGGATCGACCCTGGATAGGGCGCCACCGGTGAGCCCTTCCAGTCCCATTTCTTCTCGTCGGCAATGACATCCAGCGCCGCCAGCAGACGTCCGGCCGCCACCTCACGCCCCAGCGCCGCCTCGTCGACGATGTCGCCCCGGGCCGTATTGACCACAATGCCCCCCTGCGGCAACAGCGCCAGCATCTCGGCCGACACCGATCCGCGCGTCTGATCATTCAATCCGCAGTGAACCGAGATGATCTGGCAAGTCGAGAACAACTCCTTCAGAGTCGAGCAGACGCGGATGTGCGCTGGCACATCGCGGGCGAAGGGATCATAGATAGAGATGCGCGGCCGAAAACCTTCCAGCATCCGGGCCATATGCCGGCCGATGGGCCCAAAGCCGTAAAGCCCCACGTCGCGTCCCTCCAGCGTGCAGGGATAGGCCTGATGGATGCGTTGATCGGGCTGGCCCTTGGCAAAGGCGTTGAGCGTGACCAGCTGCTTGAGCATGCATAGCAGCATCGCCATGGCCCCTTCGGCAACACCGGCCACGGCGTCGCCCCAGTTGGTCACGCGCAGCCCGGCCTCGATGAGGCGCTTGTCGGCCAGGTGGCGGATCGTGCCGTGGCAGTGACACAAAAGCCGCAGCCTGCCGAAATCCTCGGCCAAAGCCAGGGGTAGCGTCGGCGAAGACCGGCCCGTCACCACCACATCCACGGATCGCAGCTTCTCGAGCAACCGGGCTTCGTCCCATTGCCGCCAGTCGCCCAGGTCGCACCACTCGTAATGATCCGCCACCGCCGCCCACAGCGCCCGATCGCGCAGATGGGAATCCGCAGCCAATATCCCAAGCCTTTGCATACCCCGATTTATCGCTGATTTGTGAGGGGATGACAAGACAAGCGAAGCCCGACCCTTCACCACAACCGACGCCTCCCGCCCGTCTAATGGACGCTGGGCTCCGATACAGCCGGCACAAACAGCACGCTCAGGCCGTGTTGCTCCTGCAGTTCATCCTCGATATTGGCAAACACATTCACGGTCAACTCCCGGGGGACATCCTTGCCTTGGCGGCTTGCCACTACGGGAACGTACCACCAGGAATCGTCCGGTCGCACGCCGTCTTCGACTATACCGAACTCGATCCCGTGCCCCACCTTGGCTAGTCGATCGGTCACCAGTCGGATCACATCAGCCTTGGTCATATCAGGCTCTCGGCAAGAGAATCACAAATACTTCGGCCATGTCGCGCAAGCTCTCCCGGGCGTCGGCCGTTCCGACGGTGATGCCCGGTCGGTAGTCAGCGTCCTCGCGCCGTTGGCGCAGGCGTCGCAGCGCCCGGCGAACTCCTCGCCGCTGATCCTCGCGGAGTCCGCCAATGTGATTCACATAAGCGGGCAGCGCCGCGTGCGCCGGGTTGCGCCAGCCTCGACCAAACGTCAACGAATCCGGCAAACGAGCCGTTACCAGAGCATAGGCCGCGTAGTACGCCCGCCCGCACACTCCTCGGGAAAAGGCCGATTCCCCGCTCGCAAGCAGATGTTGGGCCATACGACGCTGGCATTCGGCCAAGTCCTCCCATGTCATGCATGTAATTATACACCCTCAAGCCCTGCCACGGTACGGCCGTGCCGCCTTGTCAACGCCTACGCCTTCCGCCCCCCACGCGCCACGCGCGGGCGGCCGAAAGCATCGGTCGCCGTCTGCACCTTCGAAGGCCGCTGTTTGTGCAGCACGCCAAAGAGTGTGGGCAAGCCGTCTTCCGCCGTCGGCTTGGTTTCTGATTCTTCGACGACATGAGTCGGCGCCTGCGCCGCGCTGGTTGACAGTTGCGCCAGGCGATTGCGGGCATGGGCCACGTACTGGGGCGATTGATCGATACCCACCCATCGCCGCTTGAGCATGGCCGCCGCCACGGTTGTCGTCCCGCTGCCATTAAACGGGTCCAGCACGATGTCCCCCTCGTTGGAGGAAGCCAAGATGATCCGATTCAAAACACCCAGCGGCATCTGGCAACCATGCCACCCTTCCCGCTCGTGAAACGTTCCGCACACGCGGCTGACGTTCCAGGTGTCGCATTCGGGGGAGAAAAACGGCTCCGGGGCCTCCTGGGGCCGCAGATACCAGGTGTCATCGGGCAGCTTGCCCTTGGGATTGGCGCGCAGGTCGGCATACGTGGTCTGGCGGGCGCTGGCCACGCGCACCGCATCGGCGTTGAAGGTGAACGCCGCCTCCGCCGAAGCACCCGGCGGCCGCTTCGTGAAATAAAGAATATGCGTATGGCTCTTGGCAAACATCTTGCGGGTCTGCTGGCCGAAGGTGTAGTGCCAGATGATCCAGTTGCGCATGTGAAAGCCGATCTTGCGGCGGGCGATCACGCACAAGTCGGCCGCATATTCATCGCCAATGGCCAGGTAGAACGAACCCGTGGGCTTCAGCGCCCGGTGCACCGCCCGCATCCAGTCTTCGCTGAAGCGCAGATAGTCCTCGGTCTTCAGCCGATCGTCATAGCCGTGATACAGGTAGCCAATGTTGAATGGCGGGTCGGCAAAGACCAGGTCTACCCACTCCGCCGCTGCCGAATTGAGCACGGCAATGCAGTCCCCCTCAATGATCTGGTTGGGCTCAAGGGCCGGGCCCTCGACGGACGGCGCAACCGGCGCTGACGTCTGCGGCTCCTGCATGATCGTGGCCAGGCCGGTCTCGTGGTTCTTCTTGCGTCGTCCCATGTCTCGGTTTCCTTTGCTCTGATGCCCGCGGACTCTACAATTCGGCCCATGGAGCCGGCCGCCGGTCGAATTCTCGATGCCAACCTCAACCGCGCTCGCGAAGCGCTGCGGGTGGTGGAGGATTATGCGCGTTTTGCCCGCAATGATGAAGCCCTCCAGGCGGCACTGAAACAACTTCGTCATGATTTTGCCGCCGCCACGGCCCAAGCCGCCGCCGCCGCCCTGTCCTACCGCGATACCCCCGCCGACGTGGGCACGGGCGTCTCGACGGCCAGTGAAATGCAGCGCGGCGGCCTGGGCGATGTGGTCATCGCTGCCGGCAAACGCCTGGGCGAGGCCCTGCGCGTCATCGAAGAACTGCTGAAAATCGACCAACCTTCCGCCGCCGGCGCCGTCGAAGCCTTGCGCTACCGCTTTTACAACCTCGAACAGCAGATTGCCCGCGGCCTGCATCGGCCAGACCTCAGCCGCGTTCGGTTGCACGTCCTGATCACCGAAAGCCTGTGCCGGCTGCCATGGCTGGAGGTGGCTCGGCTGGCCATCGAGGGCGGCGCCCAGGTGCTGCAGTTGCGCCAGAAGGAGTTGATCGACGCCGAGTTGCTGAACCGCGCCCAGCGCCTGGCCAACCTCTGTCACGAGCGTGGGGCGCTGTGCATCATCAACGATCGCCCGGATGTGGCTCTGCTCAGCGGGGCCGATGGCGTTCACCTGGGCCAGGGCGATTTACCGGCCGCCCAGGTCCGCCAGCGGGTGGGCCGAGGGTTGATCATTGGCGTCAGCACCCATGGGCTGGACCAGGCCCGCCAGGCTCAGTTCGACGGCGCGGACTATATCGGCGTAGGTCCGATGTTCCCCAGCACCACCAAGCCGCAGGAGGTGCTGGCCGGTCCGGGCTATGCGCGGCAGGTGGCGACCAGTCTGCCGATTCCGGCCGTTGCCATTGGAGGGATTACCACCGCCAATGTCGATCAAGTGATAGCAACGGGCGTCAGCGCCGTGGCGGTCAGCAGCGCCGTGATCAGCACGCAGGACCCGCGCTCCGCGGCCAGCGCGCTGCGGGCACGATGGAAAGATTAGATGACCCACCCAGCCTGCGCCATGTGCGCTTCACAACCCGGACCGAGCGTCGCCGCCCCTTGCCAGGAAATGCCGAGCACGAGGGCTACGGGTGTCTGACGACGGTTCCATCCTCATCTCGCAAGAGCGCACAGCCGTGGCGCCGGCGGCCAGCCGATCGTTTGTCGGCCATGCCCGCCTGATCGGCGCCTTGACGCTGCTCAGCCGCCTGCTGGGCCTGGCTCGCGAAGTCATCGCCGCGCATTTCTTTGGCGATGGGCGCGTCTGGTCGGCCTTTACCGTCGCCTTCACCATTCCCAACCTTTTTCGCAAGCTCTTTGGCGAAGGCGCCCTCTCGGCGGCCTTCATCCCGCTGTATGCGCAGTCCGTCAAAAACCAGTCCCCCGAGCAGTCCAACCGTTTCGCGGCCGCCAGTGTCCAGGTCCTGCTGCTGATCCTGCTGGCGATCACCCTGGTCGGCGAACTGGTCCTGTGGGCCATCGGCTCCGCCTGGGACCTGCGCCCGGATCGGCTGCTGATGCTGCGACTGACGGCCATCATGCTGCCCTACGTGGTGCTGGTGTGTGGGGCGGCGTTTCTGGGCGCCATCCTCCAGGTGCATCACCGTTTTGGTCCGGCGGCCGCCGCTCCGGTGCTGCTGAACATCGTGCATATCCTGGTCATCGCCACCGGAGCACGCATCCTGATGCTCAGCGCGCGGGCCGATTCGTCCTCGCCGCAGGTCATCGCCAGCCAGACCACGTTGTCCTATTGGCTGGCGGCCTTTGTCCTGGTCGCGGGCTTACTGCAACTGGGCATGATGCTGCCGTCCTTGGCGGCCACCGGTTTCCGCATGCACTGGGTCCGACGTTTCTGGACCCCGCAGGTCAGGGACCTGCTCAAACTTTCGCTGCCGGTGGCCTTGGGCGCTGGCGTGCTGCAACTGTCGGTGCTGCTGGATCGGGGCATTTCCTTCATTTTGACCGAAGGCTACGACCACACGGGTCAGTTCATTGACCGCTTTAACTTCCTGTGGTGGCACAACGTGCCCTACCCCATGGAACAGGGCGCGCCCGCGAGGCTGGGCTGGGCCCAGTACCTGTACCAGTTCCCTCTGGCTATCTTTGCCACGTCGCTGGCCACGGCCATTTTCCCCCGGCTTTCCAGTCACGCTCTGGATGCCGATCGGACGCAATTCAAAACCACCATGCGCCATGGCATCGAGATGACCCTCCTCGAAGGCCTGCCGGCCAGCCTGGGCCTGATCATCGTCCGCTACCCGGCCGTCCGCCTGCTGTTCGAGCACGGGCAGTTCGATTCGCACGCCACCGAACTGGTGGTGCGGTCGGTGCTGTTTTACTCTGCGGCAATCTGGGCCTTCAGTCTGCAGCAGATTCTCAATCGCGCGTTCTACGCTCTGCGGGATATGACCACCCCGCTGCTTTTGTCGGCAATCACCTTGGGGGTCAACTTGGCGGTCGAACTGCCGCTGATCTGGACTCCCCTGCGCGAAGCCGGGATGGCCGCCGGAACCGCCGCCAGCTTCATCGTCCAGTCGCTGGTGATGCTGGCCATCCTGAACCACAAGGTGGGCGGCTTGGGACTGGGCCAACTGGTCCCGGCGGTTCTGAGGATGCTGCTGGCTTCCGCGGTTATGTTGTTTACATGCTGGGGTTTACAGCATCTGCCGTTTTACCCGCAGGGCAGTGGCCGGCTGGTCAGCGCTGTGCAACTGGGCGTGCTGCTGGTCACGGGCGTCACCGTCTACTTCGGTACTTGTGCCCTTCTGGGGGTCAAGGCGGTCGCGGAGCTGATACCCGCTCGTTGGCGCGCCAAAATGGGCTATCTGCGTTGAAGGCGCGGTTTAATCCGGCCGATGTGAGGACAGAGGAGGCCCGGTCCCCGCGTACCGCGTATGGGCGATATGCGGAACCTGGCTTACAGAACCCTATGGCAGAGCCTTGCAAAACAATAGCGCCGGGGTACACTATCGGGCGGTCGGTTTCCCATGCCGACCCCGAGAAGTTCACTGTCGGCGCAGGCGCCGCGCGGGGTGTGCGTGCGCCTGGCCTTCCCCCTACGGTCAGGAGTTGCATTGGGCGGCCAAGGTACGCCGGAGACGTGCAGCGGCCGCCGGCTCACTATCGCGTTTTTGCTGAACGGGCTGTGAATTTTGCCGACCTGGAGGGGCTCGGCACGTCGGGCCTTGCGGCCCATAACCATTGTCCTGGGATCTGGTTGAAAGGAGCCTCTCGTGCGCGGTAACGACAACATGTCGCCGACATTGAACACCGTGGGTGCTGGTCTGCTGCTGAGCCTGTGTCTACTGGCCGGCTGCGAACGATTGGTTGGCCGCGGCTGGTTGGACCAGAGTGAACTGGTCGGATCGCCGACCTACATGAACTCCGCGCCGGAGTACATGAAAGCCGGACCGCCGGTCAGCATCTTGGAGCGCCTCGACGCCGAGGAACAGACCAACGAATTTGCCAGCGCCGTCGAGCCCACGGCTGAGGATCTCAAGCCCATTAAGACCGACTACGTCGTGGGCGCCAACGATTTGCTGACGATCGCGATCTACGAACTGTTCTCCCCAGGCCAGGAAGTGGCCCGCACCGCCCGTATCAGCGAAACCGGCAATCTCACGCTGCCGGGACTGCGCGAGCCCATCAAGGCCGGCGGACTGACGGAATTCCAGCTTCAGCGCGCTGTGGCCGACCGTTACAAGGAAGCCGGCCTCCTGGTCAACCCGCAGGTGACGGTCACGGTCACCGAGGCCCGCCAGCGCGTGTTCATTGTTTCTGGCGCGGTGGCCCGGCCGGGCCAATACGCCATCCTGGAGTCCAACTTCCGCTTGCTGGACGCCCTGGTCCTGGGCGGCGAAGTTACGGCCCAGCCCCAGAACATTTATGTCATTCGCCGCACGAGTTCGGAGAAGCCGGCGAGCCAGCCGGCTGTGACGCCTTCCAAGACCACGATCACCCCCGGCACCGATCCCTTGGCGCCGCGCAGTGATAGCAGCAGCCATACCATGCCGGTTTATGCCCAAGCCTCGGGTCCGGCGCGGGAGGACGGCCGCCTGATTGTGATCGACGGTAAGACCAGGGCGATCGGGTCCACCCGCGAGACCGAAGCCATGGTTCGCCCCGCCACCCTGCCGGCGCCTGCGGTTGCCGCCGCCCCCGTGGCCACGGCCACCACCAAGCCGTTTGAATTCGGAGAATCCGCCGATAACCCCGACACGCGCATCATTCGCATCCCCTATAGCGCCCTGCGTAACGGCGAGATGCGCTACAACATCGTAATTCGCGCCGGCGACATGATCCAGGTGCCCGTGCCGATCGCCGGCGAGTTTTTTGTGGGCGGACACGTGCAGCGCCCCGGCGCCTATGCCCTGACGGCCCGGCAGTTGACGCTGAAGCACGCGATCATTTCGGCTGGAATGCTGGACCCCCTGGGCGTGCCGGAGCGCGCCTACCTGGTGCGCCGCGTGCGCCATAGCGGCCGGGACGAGGAAGTCTTCGCCCGCGTCGACCTGGTCGAGGTTTTCGCCGGCCGGCAGGCCGACATTTACTTGAAGCCCTACGACACCGTCATGGTGGGCACCAACGCTTTTGCCCCCTTCCTGACGGTGCTGCGCGGAGCCTTCCGCGCCACCTATGGCTTTGGGATGCTGTATGACCGGAACTTTTTCGAAGGCACCAACAACTTTTCTGGCCTCTGATAATCAGCGTGCAGGGAAGCGCCTGAACCGCCCAACGGCGGAGTTCGTAACAGTGTCGGGACGGTTACACGATCGTGCTAGCGCCGCAGGAGGACCGCTGGCCCGGCCCGACAACCTCTGGACGGGTACGAGTTAAAGGTCTACCTGCAAGCGATGGCTACGACAGGCGTACTCAACTACGAGCCAGCCCGGCAGCCCTCGGGGGCCCAGCGCACCTATGGGGGGCTGACGGTGTTTGCCTGGACCAAGATCGGGCTGCTGGCTGTCCTGACCATCGTGCTCTTTCGCTTCAATCTCCTGCGGCTGTGGCTTAAGACCAATCCCATCAGCGGAGAGCCTAACTGGGGCCACGCCTGCCTGGTGCCCCTGGTCGGGCTCTATTACCTCTACCTGAACCGCGAAGAACTGCTCAAGGCCAAGGTGCGGCCGTCGTGGTGGGGCCTGCCCATTCTTTTGGGCGGAATCTTGCTTTTTGCCTATGGTATCTGGCCTGGCCAGAATGACTTCTTGAAAGACGCCGGAATGGTCGTGGCCATTTTCGGGCTGGTTCTCCAGGTGACCGGCTGGCAGGTGATGCGGGTCGCGTGGTTCCCCATCGTCTTTCTGTTTTGTGCCCTCCCCTGGCCAGCCTTGGTCTACACGATGGTGGCCAGCCCCTTGCAGGAACTGGCCGCTTCCGTATCGGTGTTTGTGCTGAAGGCCACGGGTGTCATCGCCCAGCACCTGGGCACCAAGATTTACATTGGCGAGGGCGACACGCGGCGCACGCTCAACGTCGCTGAGGCGTGCGCGGGCTTGCGCTCGCTGATGACGTTTATCACCATAGGCGGCGCCATCAGCTTCCTTTCCAATCGTGTGATGTGGCAGCGCCTGCTGATCACGGTATCAGCGGTGCCCATCGCCATTTTCTGTAACGTGCTGCGAGTCGCGGGACAGGGGCTTCTGGACCACTACGTCAGCCACAAGCTCTCCGAGAGCTTCGCCCACCAGTTCGTGGGCATGATCATGCTCATTCCCGCATTCTTCCTGCTGCTGCTGATGGGCTGGGTGCTGGACCACCTGTTCGTGGAAGAAGCCGATGCGCGGCGCCTGCGGGCGGCCGCGGCGGCACGTCGAACTCCGGCCGAGGCGGGCCTGGTCATCAATGTGCGACGTGGACCAGCAGAGCCTTCGCCGACACCGACCCAGGCGCCTGCGGCCCCCCTGGCCGCCATCGTCGAAGCCACTAAGCGGCTGAGTACGCCGCGGCCCGGCCTGGCGCGGCCGGCGGCGGCCCGTCCAGGCCGTAACGGCAACCCGCCGGTTCGCACAGCGCCCAGCAACACGCCAACACCGGTCAGCCATACCGCGGAGGAACCATGAGCCAGGTTTCCGGCCCAACACCCATCATGCCCGTCCGCTGGACGATCATCTTCCGCGAGCCGGCCTTCCTTGTGGCCCTGCTGGTCCTGCTGGTCTGCGCGGCGGGGCTGAATACCACCGTGGGCGTGCTGAAGCTGCACTTCCGCAAGCAGCCCGTGCCTCTGCGCATGCACGCCGGCGCCACTCCTACCCGGATCGGGGATTTGCAGACTCCCTTGCTGGGGCTTCCGTCCATCCTGGGCGGCTGGGTGCAGGTCACCAAGGATGAACCCCTGAACCACGACGTCGAAGATGCCCTGGCCACGCGGGACTATGTGTTCCGCGACTACGTCAAAGCGTCGGTGGTCGATAAGAGTCCGCAGGACCTGCTGAAGCTGGTCGAGGGCAAGACGCTGGAACAGCGCCACGAGTGGCTCCAGAAGGTACAGCGCGACCATCCGCAGGCCGTCGTCAAGGTCGGGATTACCTATTACACCGGGAAGGCCGACACCGTCGCTCACGTGCCTGAACGTTGCTACCTGGCTGAAGGTTACACAGCGGCCCAGACCAGCATCCGGCGCTTGCCCGTCCGGGCCGACGGCCTGGACGTTCGCATGATCACCTTCGAAAGCCCGGAGTCGGCAGCGCGCGTCCATGTGGGCTATTTCTTCCAGTGCAACGGCCGCTACACCAGTAACTCGTTCGACGTTCGCGCATCGCTGCAGAGCTTATTCGTCAAGTACGCCTACTACTCAAAGGTGGAACTGCTCAGTTTCGCCCGCGACCAGGAGCAGGCAGCGACGTCCATTCATGAGTTTCTGAAGTCGGCATTGCCCGAGGTGGAGCAGATGCTGCCGGATTGGGAGAGCTACAAGCATCGGCGTTGAGACACAAGCCCCGGCAACACCGGGGGATGGATTATGGCCAGACGGGTCAATACTCGCTTCCTGACAGGCATCAGCGTCACGGTGCTGGTGGTGCTGATTGGCATCTTCGGCGCTTCGCGTCTGCTGGGCCGCGGCGCCTACGTCAAGGCCCTGCCCCTGGCCCGCAAGGCCGCCGCCGAAGGGAACATCAACGCGGCCGTGGATCTCTACAAGGAAGCGCTGGCGGGCTACAGCAAGCGACCGGATCTGCGGGTGGAGCTGGGGGACTTCTACTACAAGAACACCCGCTTCAACATGGAGTTTCTGGGGCAGTTTGTGCGCCTGTGGGAAAGCGCCCTGGAAATGGACGCCACCTACAAGCCCGCCGCCGAGCGTCTGTTCAACGCATCCCTGGATGCGACCGAAGTGCAAGCGTCGGCCGAGGGCTACGAGATGCTGCGGCGGCGCGCTGAGAAGCTGTACCAGATCGACAAGCGCGAGACTAAGGCGGAGGCCTATCGTCACCTTGCGGTCATCGGACATTGGCTGGCAGGCGGCTCCACGCCCGAACAGAGGGTCGAGCAGGCGGTGGACCAGGCGCTGGCGATCTGGCGCACGGCCCCGGACCTGGCGCAGATTCCTTTGCTGGTCAGCCGGGCATACCTGCGCATGGCCTACGACCGACGCAGCGCCAACCCCGCCCTGGGCGGCGAGCTGTTCGACCGGGCCATGGCGTTGATGGAAGAGGCGGTAGCGATGCAGCCCGGCAGTGCGGAAATGCGCTGGCGCCAGTTCCAGGTGTTGGCGGCGGTGGTCGAATCCGCCGACGAGCCGGAGACCGCTTCGCGCATGGCCCGGCGGCTGCGGAGCATCATTCAGCAGGCCTTGGCTCTGCTGCAGCCCGACGACACCCGCTACGTCGAGATTCAACTGGCCGCGGCCCAGCACCTGCAGAACGAAGGGCGTCGCGAGGAGAGCATGGCCAGCCTCAAGGCTCTGGCCGAGCAGCGTCCGAAGGACGACTTTGTGCGCATCGCACTGGGAGCGGCGCTGCGCCTGGACCCGAAGCAGCGGGCACAGGCCATCGAGCTGCTGAACCAGCAGATTTCCCCGGACGTGGCCTACTCAGGCTATCGCGTCATGCGCCGCGTCGAACTGGAGTATCGGCGCCTGATGGAACTGACCGAAGCGCGGCTGGAGGCCTGCCAGCAGGCCACCGAACCCGCCGCCCGTCAGCAACTCCTGGAGCAGATCGAGCAATCCTACCAGGCCGCCGCGAAACTCGTTCAGCCCAACAACCCGGACCTGCTGGACATTCAGGCGCGCAAGCTGCTGCTGAAGAACCCTGGCGCCCTGGTCGAAGCCATACAGCTCCTGCAGAGCGCCCATGACCGCACGACCCAGACTCTTGGGTTCAATGTCCAGCGGGCCGTGTTCCTGGCGGAGCGCTACATCCAAGCCAACGAATACGGACAGGGCCGCGTCTTGCTGCAACAGGTGCTGGACCGCCGGCCGGGCCGCATCGACATCCGGCGCATGCTGGCGCGGCTGCTGGCGATGGAGGGTCGGCAGGACGAGTTCCGGACGCAAGTGGAACTGCTGGAGAAGCAGGCGCCGGACGATCCCGAGGTCAAGCAGCTTCGGCTGCTGACGATCGATACCCGGACCAACCGCGCGCAATTGGAGGGTCTGCTGGCCTCGCTGCCCGAGGATACCGACGCCGCCCGCTTCAACAAAGCGCGCACGGCCTTCGCCCTGGGCGATCGCACTTTGGCCACGCGCCTGCTGGAGGCTGTCCGCAATGTTGACGAATTCCGGGTGCGGGCGGTGCGCATGTTGGCACAGCTCTACGTGGACGCCAACCAGCGAGACCGCGCCGAACAAGTGGTCAAGGAAGCGCTGGAGAAGGACCAGCATGCGTCCTTGCGTGTCCTCCAGGCGTCACTGATCGAACGGCGAAGCCCCGAGGAGATGCAGGCGCTTCTGAAGGACATCATCGAGGACATCGCCGACCCGGTGGAGCGGGCCCTGCGAACCTATCGCCTGGCGCGGCAGCAGCGCAAGGACATCAAAGAAGCACGGGCGTCCCTGGATGAGGCCCTCAAGGCCAACCCCGAGGAAATCCGCATCCATGAGGCTTTGTTCCAACTGGCCCTGGAGCAACAGGCCTGGGAACAGGCCGCCAAGCACATGGAGAAGCTCATCGCGGCCAACACCGATCGTGCCGGCGGGATGTACGTGCGATTCGAACTGGCCATGGCTCAGGCCAAGTACCCCGAGGCTCGCGATATTGCCCTGAAGCTGACGCAGAAGCTGCCGGAGTTTTCGCGGAGCTGGCTGGCTTTGGCCAAGGTGGACTACGCAATGCAGCAGTATGCCATGGCCCGTGACAACTATGCCAAGGTGCTGCAGCGCCAACCGGGCAATGCCGAGGCCCTGCGCGGCATGATCGAATGCAGCAGCGAGTTGCAGCAGGATGACGCCGTTCGGCAATACCTGCGTCAGGCGATGAGCGTGCTGCCCAACGACCCGGTCATCCGCAACATGAGCCTGCGTCACGAGGAACTCAGCGGCCGGGCCGAGAAAGTGGTGCCCCAGCGGCGCCAGATACTCCAGGAGCGCCCGGACCTGTTGGACAATTGGCTATCCCTGGCCCTGAGCTGTCTGCGCGCCGGTGACACGCGCCGGCGCCTGGGACTGGGCGGCTTTGAGACCTTCTACGAACAGGCCCGCCAGGTGCTGCAGGATGCCAAGGCGCGCTGGCCTGATGAACCATCGCTGTACGCCCGCCAGGCCGATGCCTTGCTGGCCTTGGGCAAGGCGGAAGAAGGCATCACGGCGATTCGCGAGTTGGGAACGCGGCCGGCCTGGAAAGACAAGCCCGAGCCGAGCCTCATGCTGGGCCAGTTCTGCTGGCGCCTGGGCAAGCTGCCCCAGGCCGAAGAGGCCATCAAGGAGGCCGTGGCCCGCACACCGGCCCAGGGGCGCCTGAAGACCCAGCTCTACCTGGTGCAGTTCTACATCGGCAGCAGCATGGCCCAGCGCGACAACCTCGACAAGGCGATAGCGCTGCTGCGCGAGTTGGCCGAGAGCACCAAGGACTTGCAGGTCAGCAAGATGCTGATCGAGACACAGATCAAGGCGGGTCAGTTGGAGGCCGCGGAGAAGACCCTGGCCACGGTGGCAGCTCAGCAGAACAGCGACCCCGAGCTTCTGAGCCTGCAGGGTGTGCTGTTGCTGCAGAAGCGGCAGGTGCCCCAGGCCCAGCAGAAATTCGATCAGGCCATCAAGATCGACGCTCGCTGCAGGGCGGCCCTGCAATACCGCGGCCGCATCTACCTCACCCAGAACCGACTGGAACCGGCGCAGAAAGATCTGACCCTGGCGCGCGAGCTGAACCCCAGCGATGTGGACGTTCGCACCGCGCTGTCCGAGGTTTATCGCCGCCAGGGCGATGCGTCGGCCGCCATCCAGGAAATGGAAGGCGCGCTGCAACTGGCCCCGTTCTCCCGCGAGACGCGCCTGCGGCTGGTGGAGCTTTGTGTCCAGACCAGTCGTATCGACCGGGCGTTGGAACTGGTACAGGCAGCGCAGAACATGACGGCCCTGGCCAAGGATCCCGTCTGGTACATCTACCACTCCCAACTCGTTTCCAAGAGCGATCCGGGACTGGCCATTCAGAAGATCCAGCAAGCACGGCAACTGGCGCCACAGGATGGGGCCCTGGCTTACCGCCAGGTGGAGCTATTCATAGCCGCCAAGGCCCCGCGTCAAGCGCTGCAACTCCTGGAGCAGATGGCGGCCTCGCCTGGCGCGGACAAAGAATGGCGTCTGCCGCTGCTCCGCGCCATGGCCAAGGCCGCCGACGGGAATCGAGACGGGGCCCTGTTGGACTTCGAAGCCTCGATGGCACTGGCGGTGGAGGACGACGTAGCCCGCGGGGTTTTGGGGCGGATGGTGCAAACGCTGGGTCCCAAGGAGGCCATCCGGCTGGCTTCGGACCGTGCCCGTGTTGAAGGCCGCTGGCGAGGCCTGCTGGGGCTGCTGTATCTGGAGAATCAGGAATTCGATCAAGCCATAGCCTCGATTCAGGCAGCGCGCTTGCCGGCCGACTTCAACAAACTCAGTGATGTGCAGAAGCTGGTCATCCTCCAGGCTGCCGCGCGCGTGTACCTTGCCGCCGCATCGCGCAACGCCGCTCATTACGTGGCAGCGGCGGACGCCTATCTGGAATACCTCAAGCTGGCCGATGCCGCCAAACTGGCTATTTCGGATGTAGGGCGGGTGAGCATCCATAACAACCTGGCATGGCTGTTTTCTGAGAGCATTCAGCCGCCCAACCTGGCGGCCGCTGAGGAGCACGCGCGCAAGGCCTATGAGATCATGCAGAAGCTGGGGGCCCCGCAGCCGCTGGTGCTGGATACCTACGGGTGGGTACTGGTCCTGACCGGCAAGATCGACGCGGGCATCGGCCTGCTCCGGGCCGCCGTGGATCGCGATCCCACCATGGTCGAGGCGGCGTATCACATCGGTGAAGCCCATCTCAGGAAGAACGATGCGGCCAGTGGCCAGGCGTTCCTGGAACAGGCGCGCATCCTGATCGAGGAACGACAACGTTCGGGGCTTAACACTGACGATGCCCTGAAGCAGAAGGTAGAAGCCAGCCTCGATCGTGTCCGCAAGCTGGCTAAATCCAAGGCAGGCGGTGCAGCGCCTTGAGAAGCGACGAAACTGGAGACTACACCCGGGAGTATCACCCGCAGGAGAAGCCGTTATGACTACGTTACCACAAACGACATCCAACCGCGGCCCACGCCCCTTGGGGGCGGCACTGCCCACACCATTGGGTTATGCCACGCCGGGCATGCCGTCAGCAGCGGCCGGGGCCTCGCAGCTTACCGGGGCCGACGTGTGGCGGATCATCCGCTCGCACCTGTGGCTGATTATCATTCTGCTGGCGGCCTCGGGCGTGGGCGGCTACCTGCTGAACTCGTTTTTGCTCAGTCGGTGGCCGAAATTCACGGCCACCGGTTATGTGCAATTACAGACGCAATTCATGGTCGATCCGGTACGTAAGCAGACGTCAACGATGGACAACTCACAGCTCCAGTTTGAATTGCGCACGCAGGCGCAACTGCTGAAGACGGAGCGACTGGTCTCCGCGCTGCTGCAAAAGCCGGACGGCAAGTTCCGCGAGACCACGTGGTTTAAGGGCTATCTCAGCACCGACGCCAGCGGCGCTACACAGGTTGATACGCAGCGAGCCAAGCAGGACCTTCTGGACGAATACCGGGCTGTTCCCGTCCCCGACTCGAAGCTGATTGCCATCTCCTTTACGGCTCGAAATCCCAGAGATGCCAAGGACATCGTTGAGGAAATGGTGGACATGCATTTCGTTCATCAAAAGACGATGGTGGAGGCGGTCCAGCTTGAACAGACCCAGGTGCTGGAATCATTAAGAGCCAGCTACGGGCGCAAACTCATGGAACTGCGCAACGCCATCCTGGACCTGCAGCGACGCCTGGCCGACCGCGGCGTGCTGCGGTCCGCCAGCGGCAACAAGGACGTACTGGAAACTGAACTCCAGGAACTGATCGAGACCTTCTCCAGGCTCCAGGCCAATGCCACGCAGGCGCAGACCATGTACGACCAGGTGCGCCAGCAGATCAACGATGGGCAGGTTCCCGATGCGGCCAAAAAGGAAGCCGAGGATGATCCTCGTATTCGCGGCTTCAAGGCCCGTCTGGACGAATTGAAGATCGAGCGGTTGGTCCAGCTCAACAAGCTGGGCGAGAACCATGCCCTCGTCCAGGAAATCACGCGCCGTATCGCGGAGATCGACCGCTCGCTGGACCAGATTCGTGCCGTGGCCATCGCGGAAGCCCGCGACCGCATGCTCAACGGCCTGTCGGAAGCCGTGATGCGCACCCAGAAGGATCTGGAGATCGTCCAGAAGCGAATCGTCGACGTGCGGGCCCAGATTTCGGCCCTCAGCAACGACATCATCCGTCTGCTGACCGCTCAAGATGACGAGCGCGTCACCCGCGAGCTTTACACGCAGGTGGATAACCAGCTCAACGACCAGAAGACCGTGGCCGCCCATCAAACCGGCGCCAAGGCCTTCTGGGCAGCCCGACCCGAACTGCCGGAGACGCCGTCGTTTCCCAAGCGGCCTGTGATTATGGCGTTGTCCATTTTCGTCGGGCTGGCTTTGGCCTTGGGTATTGCCTTCCTGCGTGAGCTGACCAACACGACCGTGCGGTCGCCGCGCGACGTGGCCCGCGTCGGACAGATGAATCTCCTGGGCATGGTCCCGGACGAGGCCGACGATCCCGAGGCCGTCAATACCCAGCTCCCACTGGTCATTTTTACCGCGCCGCATTCCATCACGGCGGAATATTTCCGCCAGATGCGTACGCGGCTGCAGCACGCTGCTTCCTTGGATACCACGCGCAGCATCATGGTCACCGGGCCCAGCCCCATGGACGGCAAGACCACGGTGGCCTGCAATCTCGCCACGGGCCTGGCCCTCAATGGGCGCAAGATCCTGCTGGTGGACGCCAACTTCCGCCGGCCGGAACTACATCGCATCTTCAAGCTGGCCAACGAACAGGGATTTGGCGACGTGCTCAACGGCACGATTCATTTCGATGATGTGGTGCACGAGACGCAGGTCCCCAACCTTTCGGTGATGCCCTCGGGCCCCAAACCCATGAACCCCACCGAACTGTTCGAGAGCCAGTTGCTGATCGACTTCATCGAGCGTGCCCTGGAGGAATTCGATCATGTGATCTTTGACTCCGGGCCGCTGCTGGTGGTCAGTGAGTCAGCGGCCATGGCCCCCCGCGTGGACGGCGTGATCACCGTGGTCAAGGCCCATTCGGACAGCCGCGGCCTGCTGACGCGCATGCGAGACGAGCTGCGCAAGACCAAGGCCGAACATCTGGGCGTGGTGCTCAATGCAGTCCGCGCCCACAGCGGCGGCTACTACCGCAGCAGCATCAGCGAGTACTATCGCTACCAGAGTCCGACGGCCTGAAGCCGCGCATAACAACACCAGCCCCGGCCGTCGATGCCCAACATCGGCGGCCGGGGCTGTTTGCGTTGATACAACTCTACCTGGCAGCGATGGTCTGGCGGCTGATCTTATCCTGCAGTCGCATAATGCCCTCCAGCAGGGCCTCCGGCCGTGGCGGACACCCAGGGACATAGACATCCACCGGCACCACCAGATCCACCCCCTTGACCACGTTGTAGCCCCATTTGAAATAGGGCCCGCCCCCGATGGTGCAGGCCCCCATCGCGATCACGTACTTCGGATCGGGCATCTGTTCGTACAGCCGCTTCACGCGGCTGGCCATCTTATAGTTCACGGTGCCGGCCACGATCATCAGGTCAGCCTGTCGCGGCGTGGCCCGGAACGCTCCGGCGCCAAAACGGTCCAGGTCGTAGCGCGAGGCCCCTACGGCCATCATCTCGATGGCACAACAGGCCAGCCCGAAGGTCATGGGCCACAAGCTGTTGCGCCTAGCCCAGTTAATGGCATAGTCCAGACTGGTAACGATCAAGCCTTCCTCAAAACGGTTCTCGATCCACGGCATCGCTGGCCTTTCCTTGTGCTGGCCGGAGGATTATTGCATCGGCGGCGGCGCTTGTCACGCCTGCGGCAGACGTCCGATTGCGACTTCGGAGCCGGCGGCGCATGGCCATTGATGGTGGCCGAATTTTTGGCCTAAGAACCGGTCGACGTTGACGTTATTTACCGGGGCTGTCATAGTAGCCCCGGCGCCGGTCATGGAGGACCTCCGCGGTGACGGATCGAATAACCAAGATCGAGGGGAACTTTTCCAGTCAGCCTCCGTCTAACACCATGTCGAGCGTGCGATCAGCACAGCCTGAGCCCAGCCGGCTTGCTCCGGGAATCGACTTTGAAGGGCGCCGCCAGATGGAACTTCTACGGCAGGCCCAGCAAGGTGATCGCGGAGCCTACGGCCAGTTGGTGCTGAGTTACCAGGACCGTCTTTACAACGCGGTCCTGAGGCTGGTTGGCGATCCTGACGAAGCCATCGAGCTGACTCAGGAGGCCTTTACTCGCGGGCTGATGAAGATCGGAACCTATCGCGGCGATGCGGCCCCCTATACGTGGCTGTTTCGCATTGCCGTGAACCTGGCCATCAGCCAGCTACGGAAGGTTCACCGCCACCGGGTGTTCTCCTTGAGCACCGCGGCCGGCGGCCAGAGCGATGAGGGCGGCCCGGCAAGTCGGCAGACGGACCCCGCTGCCCCGCCGCCCGATGAGCAGGCCCAGCACCGCGAATGCCAGGAGCAGGTCATGGCGGCCCTGGGCCGCCTGGATGCGGAGTATCGCGCGGTACTGGTGATGCGTGACATCGAGGGTTTTGACTACCAGCAGATGGCCGATGTGCTGGGCCTGCCGCTGGGAACCCTCAAGAGCCGGTTGTTTCGGGCGCGCCTGGCCTTGCGTGATGAGCTGAAGGCGTACCTGCAATAGCCAAGGACGCTGTAACAATGTCGCAGAACATTGAACATATCGAGGCCAAGCTGTGTGCCTACATCGACGAGCTGCTCGATGAGAACGAGGCCGCCTTGATCGAGAAGTACCTGGCGGCCCATCCGGCCGAGCGACAGGTGATCGAGGATCTGAAACGTATGCGCCAGTTCGTGCAGCAGCTTCCAATGGCCAAGGCTCCGCCGGAAATCTGCCAGGGCCTGCAGAGCTATCTGGAGCGGTCCTTGCTGCTGGATGAGAGCCGGGGCGCCCAGGTGGCCGGCCGGATCGTGCGCTGGCCGCAGTGGCTGGCCGCGGCGGCTATTCTGCTGCTGGGCATCGGCTTGGCGATCGTCGTCTGGGTTGTGCTTTCGCCTCCAGCGCAGACGGTGGTTTTGGCTCCCACGGCGGCTCCTGCCGAGGAGCGTTCCCGGGAAAAACAGGAAAAAGACGTCAAGACCGCGCAGGTGGAGCCCGACGCATTGAAGAAGGAACTCCGCGCCCGCAAGGGCCAGGCGCCAGCCGCGGACAGGGCCGAACCGGTCGTGGCCGCCAAGCCGTCCCCGACTCCACCTCCGCCCCACAAAGGCGACGCCTACGCTGAGCAGATGGGCGGACCTGCGCAGTGGCCGACGCTGAATGAGGGCGCTCCGGCCCCAGCGCCGGCCGGAAATGCCAAGACTCTTTGGATACCCGCAGGCGATATCGCACAGGTGCGACAGCAGGTGGTTGCGCTGCTGGAGTCCAGCGGGATTTCGTACAGTGAACTTCAGGACGCCGAGGGCTGGAACGAGCGAACCGGGAAAAAGGACGTCATGGCCTTCGGTCGGACAACGACTTCGCCGGCCCAGGAGCGCGGTGTCCTGGAGGCGGATGCGGGGAAGGCCGCAGAGGAACCAGCGCGATCAGCAGTAGCGTCGACGGCACCGTCGCCTGACCCCGCTACGCCGGCCAGCATAGCGCCAACCACTCGTCCCCTGGTCGATGGGCCGGTGGTCATCCTGGCCAGGGGCCTGGATCAGCGCCAGTATCTGGCGATCTCTCGTGCCTTGGGCCCATCGAGGGATGGCTTGTTGCGTCAGGACGAGGCGAAAGAGCGCAGCGTCGCAGACAGCGCGGGCAGGCCGGCCGCCGCGCCTTGGGCCCTGCCTCGCGAGCAGCACGAGATGTCCAGACCGACGACGACGATGCCCAGTGATTCCCGGCTGGTTGATTCAGCCCCGCAGCTTGGCGGTGAGGTGGCCACACGCGCGGCCAGGGAGTCGCAACGTACAGCGGGTGGCAGCGGCGGCGCGGGCGCATTGACCGATGAAGTCAAGGACAAGCTGACGGCCTTTGCTTCCACCTTGCCGACGACGAAGCCTGATCTGACAGAAGCGCCAGCCACGAGCCCTGCCGGACAAGCCACGACCCAGGTGGCGCAGGGACAGGCCGTCGCACGGGTGGACCTGTACATCGTGCTTCAGGCTCCACCCAGGACTGTGCTCACGAGCCCCCCGGCCGCCACGGCCCCTGCGCCCGCCTCCACCCAGCCCTGAATCCGCCGCAAACAATCGCCCTTGCTGTGTGTCTTGTGAATCGAGGCACAAGGCTGAACCCAACAGGCGTGCCAGACGTTTTAGTAGTGAGACAACAACGCGAGCCGGCCTTGGCATGAGAACTTGGACCGGCTCGCACGAGTCCCACCCACCCCCCTGAGCCCCCGGTGCGATCAACCGTGCCGGGGGTTTTTACACGGCAGCACTGGGCGCCACGTGCCAGGCCAGCGGCTTGGCCGGGTCACGGTCCACGCGGTCCACGGTCTGCTGAATATCGAGGCGAATCTGCCGGGCCAGCGCCTCAACGTTGCCGTACCGCACCTGTTCGCGCAACCAGTCGATCAGCTCGACGCGAAGCAACTGGTCATACAGATCCCCCTCAAAGCCCACGAGATGCGCCTCGACCTGGGCGCGGCCACCCCCAAAGGTTGGCAACGAGCCAATGCTCAGAGCGGCGGGATACGTGCGGCCTTGAACGGTGCATCGCGCGGCATAGACGCCTTCCTGGGGTACCAGTTGATCGCCGCAATAGAGATTGGCCGTGGGGATGCCCAGTTTCCGCCCCCGCCCGAAGCCGCGCACCACCGGGCCTTCCAAAACATAAGGCCGACCGAGGCAGATGGCCGCGTCACGCACACGCCCGTGGGTCAGCAGAAGGCGGATCAGTGAACTGCTGACCTGAACGATGCGCAGGTCCAGCAGCACCACCTCCACGGCCGGGACGGTGTGCAGACGCACTGAACTGCCGCTGCTCCACTGGCGCAGGCGGTCAAGGTTGCCGCCGCGGTTTTTGCCGAACGTGAACGAGGTCCCCTCCACGATGTGGGCCGGGCGCACCTGGTCACGCAGGATCGTCCAGAAGTCCTCGGCCGCCAGATTCAGCACTGCGGGCTCCGGCGGCAGTACGACCAGAAAATCTACCCCCGCGCCGGCCAAGAGCTGCTGCTTCATCGGGGAGGTGGTCAAGCGAGGCGGAGCCAGTTCCGGGCGGATCACCGTCAGCGGGTGCGGCTCGAAAGTCACAACGGCCAGACCCGCCCCACCGTCCGCCAAACGGCGGGCAACACGCAGAATCTGCTGGTGGCCGCGATGCAGACCGTCGAAGTTGCCGACCGACAGAGTCGTTCCTGGCGGCAGCTTGCGCAAGGCCTCAAGTCCCTGGCCGGTATTCATAGGCTGCCAGATCATGCACGGCCCACGTGGACCTGGCAAGCACTGGCCATTGGTTGCCCCTTCCATCGAAATTCAAGTCCGGGGCTCTGCCGGTCCGATAAGGATCGGGACCGATAATTGGACCTTTTACCCAAGGATTTCACATGCTTCGTCGCAAATGGCTCGCTTTGGTCGCCGTAGCTCTCCTGGCTCTCCCGGCCTTCCCGGCCCTGGGACGTAATGTCATCGCCTCCCGGCGCGCCCCCAACCGCAAGCCGGCCGCCAAGGTACACGCGGCGGCCGCGGGCAATAAGGCCTCGAGCGCTGCGCTGCATAAGAGCAAGACAACGGCTCTCAAGGCCGTGGCCGCTCCGAAAGGTCGGCTGTTGGCCAAGCACGGGCCTGCCAAGGCTTCCGTGGTCGCCAAATCGTCGCCTGGCGGCAAGGGCGTCATCCGCTCGACCCGGACGGCCGGCAAGCTGGCCCTGCGTCATCCGGCCATGCACAAGAGCCCGCTGGTATCGGCCAAGAGCAAAACAACTGCCGCCAAGACTCGCTCGGTGCGCTCTGCGGCCGGTCACTGACCAGAACTAAAACTCCTTTCGACCACGCACAAGAGGCGACGCATGGCGTCGCCTCTTGTCGTTTGCACCAGCATTCGATGCCCGGCACGGTCAGTTGTCCGCCGTGCACTTGTCGTAGAACTCGGCGTAATTGTCCTTGTTGGGCCCAGCGCGAAGGGCCATCGCCGCCCGGGGGTGCTGGTTAAGCTGCCCGGTGATGTTGTAGGGCACCAGCGGCCCCCACTCCATATTCTGGCGCAGCGTGACAAAATGGTCTTGAATGACCTTCAGGATCGGCCGCAGCTTGAACTTGGGATTGCGCAAGAAGCCCAGCAGCAGCTCCATCGGACAGTTGCCAGCGCCCCGGCCCAGACCGGCGATGGTCGCATCCACGCGATTGACGCCGTGGATGATGGCTTCAATGGTGTTTGCGAAAGCCAACTGAAGGTTGTTGTGAGCGTGAATGCCCACTTCCTTGTTGGTGCCTTCCAATGCCTTTTTGTATTTCTTGACCAGGATTTCGATCTGCTCGGCATAGAGCGAGCCATTGGAGTCCACGACCACCACGGTGGTCGCCGGCGTGCCGGCCAGCACCTCCAAAGCCTGATCCAGTTCTGCCTCCTGGACGGTGGAAACGGCCATCAGGTTGGCGGCGACTTCGTAGCCCTTCTGGTGGGCGTCCTTGATCATGTCCACCGCTTCGGGAATCTGGTAGACATAGCAGGCCACGCGGATCAGATCCAAGGCACTCTTCTCCTTGGGCAGGATATCGGTGCGCCACTCGCATTTGCCGGCGTCGGCCATGGCCGAGAGCTTCAGATTCGTGGCGTTGTCGCCCACGATGCGGCGAAGGTCGTCTTCCTCGCAGAATTTCCAGTCGCCGAACTTGCCGGAAAACAAGCCACGGTTGGCCTTGTAGCCGATTTCCATGTAGTCCACGCCCGCGGCCACGCAGGCCTGGTACACGGCCTTGACCAGGCCATCTTCAAACAGGTGGTCGTTGATCAAGCCGCCGTCACGAATGGTGCAGTCCAGGACCTTGATTTCCGGCCGATAGGTAATCCACGGTGCTTTCATTTCGAGCCTCGTTTGGTTTGGGATATTGCCCGCAATCGTGGCGGGCATTCTCGGGGACCCTTGCCGTCTTGTCAAAGCCGGCAGAGGCTTACTGATGCACGTAGATCACTTCGCCCGACGTGTGTATCAGGTCGCCGCAGACGCATTGACGGATGACCCGGGCAACTTCGGCCGGCCGCAGGCACTGTTCGGAAGGGACCTGCTGCGGACTGACGATGGCGCGGAACATGGCCGTCTCGACAGCGGCCGGCGCCACGGTATGCACTCGCACTCCCAGCGGCTTGCCCTCGCGGGCCAGGACCAAGCCCAGCAAATGCAGACCGGCCTTGGCGGATGCGTAGGCGGCAAAACCGGGGAACGGGTCGCGGGCGGCGTAGGAGGAGATATTGACCAAAACGCCGCCCCCCTGCCGCTTGAAGACCGGCCACAGGCTGCGAGCCAGGTAAAACGCGGCCGAGAGGCTGGTGTCCACCACCGCCCGCCACAACTCCACGCTGGTCTGCTCCAGGGTTGCCTGGGGCGCAAGGGCGGCGCAATGGATGGCAGCATCCACCCGTCCATATTCCGCGGTGGCGCGGTCAACCACCCGCTGCACAGCCTGCGGCGACGCGACATCCGCAGGCACCACCAGGGAGGCAGCCGCAAGCTCCGAGGCCGTCTGGGTCAACGACGCCTCCTTGCGCCCGACAAGAACGACCCTGTAGCCGGCGGCGGCCAGCTCGTGGGCCGTGGCCCGGCCGATGCCGCTGCCGGCGCCGGTGACGATGGCAACAGGTTCTGACATGGCACAGCGCGCGGCTATTCGGCAAACAGCTCCTCGGACTCGATGACCCGGCGGGCCATCTCCCCGATGTTGATGCGACGCTTCTGGGCTTCCTTCTGCAGGCGCCGATGGGCGTCGTTCTCATCCAGGGCAAAGCGCTTCATCAGAATGCCCTTGGCCTTCTCCACGAACTTGCGGGCTTCCAAGGTCTGGGCCAGCTCATCGCGCTGCGCCCGCAGGGCCTCGTGATCCAGGGAGCGGCGCATGGCCACCTCGATCTGGGCCTGGAGGCTTTCGGCGCTGACGGGCTTGATCAGATAGCCAAACACGCCCACATCCACGGCCCGGGCAATCAGCTCCGGGTCGCTGTAGGCGCTGATGACGATCATGGGCACGCGGCGCTCGGCCAGCAGTTGCTGGGCCAGGGTCAGGCCGTCGGTCTCGCCCAGGCGAATATCCATCAACACCAGATCGACGGCCCGCTCCATGAAGAGTTTGCGCGCCTGCGATGCCGTGGCCGCCTGGCCCACGAAGGAGTGCCCCAGCTTCTGCAACTGGGCCTTGATGCCTATTCCCACCAGGGTGTCATCCTCCACCAGCAGCACGCGCAAAGGCTGGCGGGTTTCCTGCGATGAGGGAGCGCCGATTTGGGCTGACGACGGGTTCATGGTCTATTCTCCTGTTGCCGTGGGCGCGGCCGCAAACTCGATGCGGGCCACGGTGCCGCCGGACTCGTTGCGACACAGCTCAAAATTCCCCTGCAATTCCCGACCCACTAGCTGCCGGACCAACTGCAATCCCACGCCCTGGGGCGAGGACCACGACGGCCGGTGACCGCAACCGGAACCGTCATCGCTCACTTCAAGGATGACGCGGCCCGGCGAACCGGCGCGGGCGACAATGCGTAGCTCACCCTGAGGGCCAAGGCCATGTACAATCGCATTGACGCACAATTCATGCAAGACCATGGCCAAACTTACGGCCTGGGCTGTGCCCAGGGGTGCCTTGACATCGTCCAGATCCGTGTGGATGTGGACCTCCGGCGGCTTAACGACGCTGAGTGACGGCAGCAGTTGCTCGATCAGTTGATCGAGACGGACCTGCTCCCAGCCGCTGCTGAACAGATCGTGGACACGGGCCATGGTACGCACGCGCTCGGTCACGCGGGCCAGCCATTGGCGCGCCTGGGGGTTCAGCGCCGATTCATCGATCGAAAGCAGGCCCACGATCCCCGCCAGGCTGTTCTTGACGCGGTGATTCAGTTCCCGCAGCAGCGTCGCCCGCGTCTCGGCGTCGCGCCGCGCGGCCTCGTAGAGACGATTGTTGGCCAGGATCACGGTGGCCTGCGAGCCGACCAGCCGGGCCAGGCGGCGCTCAAAGTCGCTGAACCTGCGAGGGCGCCTATTGCTCAGGGCCATCATGCCCACCAGCCGGTCGGCCACGCGCAGCGGAATCAGAATGATGGACAGGGCGTCGAACTCCCTGGCAATCTCGAAGTTGAACGTGAAATTAACGCGCTGGATGTCTTCGATGAACATGACACCGTCGCCGGCGATGACCTTGCGGGAGGCTGGCAGCTGCTCGATGGGAAAGCTGCTGCGGGCCCCGGCTGGCCGGTGTCCGGCGTAGGCCGCCACGTCCAACCTGTTGCCGGCGGCGTTCAGCAGCGTGATGGCTGCGCGGTCAGCCTGCAACAGGTGCATGGCGGCCTCGGTCAGCTCGTTAAGCACCTCGTCGCGCTCACCCAGTTTGGCGCTGATGCCCACGGAAATGCGCTGCAGGGACTCCAGGGCCCGCAGGTAGCGCGCGGCCTGCTGAATCTGCCGGCGGCGCCAGTGGGCCATAAACCACAGGCCCAGGCCAACGGCCGTGAAACAGGCCAGCAGGCCCCAGAACAGCTCATGGGCCAGGGGATAACCCGCGCGGGTCATGGCCAGATGAAAGGCCACCACCCCACCCAGCAGAAACAACAAGACCAGGAGCGGCACCGCGCCCAGCCACGAAGCCGCTGGAAAAGCCTGGCGCACCCAGGTTTCGACTTCGGGCGCGGAGCCGGCGCGTTTCGACAGGGCCTGCGAATCTGTAATCGGGTCCGGACTCATGGCGATACAGCCCCACTATTCTGCCCGCGGCGGCCCGGCACGCAATAGAACGCAGATAAGACCGGGCAGGCACAAGGGCTGCCCCCTATGCGTCCGCGGCTAAGACGGCTCGCGAGACGCTCGCCCTCCCATCCCAGCCGAGGGCGGCTGGGCCACACTGGCTTTTTCCAGCCCCAGGCAGCTATTTAGCCCCGGCCCCAGCCCGGCTTTGTTTAATGTATAATCGGCAGGGAAGCTGTTGCCCGTTGCCAAGGTTTAGACGCCGTGGAATGAAGCCGATCCGGCCCAGAACGCAGTGGATTATTGCCGCGCTGGTGTTCGTGACGCTGGCGTTGGCCTCGCCGCGACTATTCCGCCGCGCCAACCATCATCCAGCGCCCCCCGCGCCGACCCCCACCCGGCCCGTGACGCAACCGATGGTTTCGACCACGGCCGCCAGCAGCCCAAAGTCGGCGTACCTGGACCTGGTGCGCCAGTTCTATCCCCTGCTGGAGTCCCAGCGTCCGCCAGACAGTCTGCATAACCTGAGGCAGGCCGCCCGCATTGTGCTGCCCCATCCGATGTATCTGGATCCATGGGGCAACCTGTGGCTGACCGACCCTGGGGCCGGCGACGGGTCCCGGGCCTTGCGTCAGGCAGCCGACCATCAGGTTCATGTCACGCCGCTGCGGCCGGTGTACGCGCACTGGTCGGCGGAACCCGACGGCCGCTGGACGCCCACCCTCATCTGCCCAACGCGCGCTGCGGGGGTGTGGGACCTGCACAGCGCCGCGCGGACCCGTCCACTGCGGACCGAGGCCGAGTGTGATTTTGCCCGCGCTTTTCCGTGGGACCAGCGCATCGTGGTGCCGGCCGGAGCGCGCGTCGTCATCATCGAGCCGGAAAACAACTGGCAAACGCACATCTCGCCAGCCCTGGCGCACGATGCGGCCGCTTGCGGGCCCGTCCAGGTGCTGCTGGATTGGCGCGGCGTGATCGCCTGGATCCCGGCGGAGAATGGCAAAAAAGGCGGCCACGGTGTGGTGCGCTTTGTCGACGGGCGCTGGCAACATCTGGGCGACAAAGAAGGCTGGCCGGACAACATCGTGCAGTTGGTGCCGCTGCTGGACGGCAGTGTGCTGCAGATTTTGGCCGGTCGTGGCGAGCAGGTCAGCTTCGGCCTGGCCTCGGTGGACCCCCCCAAGGTGGACGAGGCGCTGATCCTGCGGCTGATTGCGCAGCTCTCGGATGCCGACCCAGCGGCGCGGGATGCGGCCTATGAACAGCTCACGCGGTTCGGGCCGGCCCTCTGGCCGATCATCGACAAGGTGATGGATGAGCAGTTGGCCGAAACCAAGCTGCGTCTGCGCGACCTGCTGGCGGCCAAGGTGGCGCCCACGCTGGGCGGCATGAAACTCATCGAGCCGCGGATGAAGCTCATCTCGCGCCACGCCGACGGCGGAGTTTTGTTCTACCTTGATAAGGGTGTGGAAATTCCTTGCGGCGACGGGCAATGGCGACCGCAGGCTCCGGCCTGGCTGTGGATTCGCCCCGGACAGGCGATCCGGCCGCTCCACGAGGCGCTGGCCAGGCAAATTGATCCCCAGCAGACACAGTTATTGCGCTGTGGTGAGGAGTGGGTCACGGTCGACCCGATCCAGGGCCTGCGCTACCTGCTGGGCAATGAACTGGTGCCGCTGCTGGGCAAAGCGCACCGGGCGTTTATCCATCCCGTGGGCATCGACCGCCACGGGCGGTGGCTGCTGCGGAAATCGGCCGATGCGGATGGGCCCACGCTTATCATCGACCCGACCCTGCCCGATCCGCAGCCGCGTCTGCCGGTGTGGCTGATACAAGGGGAGGACCAGGTCGTTGGCTGGACGAGGGACAACTGGCCGGCCAGGCGAAGCGGCGGCGCCTGGGCGCTGGAGGCCAACCGCTGGCGGCCCCTGGCCGCCGACGAGCCGTTCTACAGCGACATGGACCAGGTGCCGGCCACGCAGGCGACGACCCAGCCGGGCCGTGTTCCGTTGCTGGTCGACAAGAGCGGGCGCTGCTACTTTGGCGGACAGCCCTCGCTGCGCATCGTCGAGAACAGCGCGCGCGATAGAGATTACCCCCTGCCGCCGCTTGTCCAGGGCACGCTGCAACCCGTGCTGATCGAGGCCGAAGGCCGGCTGCTGCTGTTCAATGAGCCGGGCCGGGTCGTTCGACTGCGCTATGATGCTGGTGCCGCCACCGCCTTGACAGTGGAGGCGACGTTTGCGCATCGCATTCCCGTGCCCCAGCAACTGATGCGCATCTGGCTGGATCCTGCCGGGCGCATCATCATGGCCTATGACCGGAACAAACTGGCGGTGCTTTTCCCCGCTGGGTATATCCCCAAACCCATCTGGGACATGATGCCGGCGAGCGAACAAGACCAGGCGATGGAGATGGAGTAGGACGGGACAGGGGCACTGGTCCGCAGGGCCGCAAAGGAAGCACCTTGGTTACGCGATGGTCTTGGGGCTGCGGCCCGGCGGGCTCTTAGGCCCGGTCCTTGATGCTGCTGACGCCCATCGCCACCGCGCAGTGGGCGCAGCAGAAGATTTTGCCGCCGGCCTCGACGCCATGCCCCATCACTCGACAGTCGCAATGGGCGCAGCGCGGCGCCAGGGCGCTGATGGCGCACTCAAAGCTGTCGAAGGTATGGGTCTGGCCGGCGAGCGTCACGTCAAAGGCCTTGTCGTAGTCATTGCCGCAGACTTCACAGCGTGCCATGATGAACTCCTTATTGGTTCACCCGGCAATCTACCCGCGACCGGGTCCGCTGTAGAACCCCACAAATTCCCGCCCCGCGAGGCTCAGGCGGGCTCATCCGCGGCCCGCCCCGACAGCGCCAGCCGCAGGACCTGAACAGCCTGCTCGGAACCCAACTGGCTTTTACCGATACCCTTGACGGCGCCCGCGGCCTCGGCGGCGGCCTGGGCTTCGGGATAGTTGCTGATGAGCATAAGCCGTGCAAGAGGGTATGACTGCTTCATCTGCCGGATCAGTTCCACCCCGCTGGGCTGGTCAAAGCCCCACTGCAGGAGGCGATTGACCAGGACCAGATCGACTCCCTGGCTCAGCAGCCGCTCGAGGCCGGGCTGGTCTTCGGCGCTTTGCACCTGGGCGCCGCGATCTGCGCGAGCCAGAGCCGTCCGCAGGTAACTGGTATCGGCCGAGCAATGCCCGACCAAAACCACTCGTTTGGATGGGCTGGCCATCAGTCGCCCCCCGGGTCCTCTGGAAGGTCTTTGCTATTGGATTTCTGGGATGAATTGCCGGACTGGTCGGAGCGGCGGAAGATGGCCAGGACGCGCTCGATGGTCACCACGAAGAGTTTGTTGTCATGCTCCAGCTCGACGGGGATGGCCTCGCGCGGGTCGAACAGCACCTTGTCGTATTGGCGGATCGTCTGGTCTTCGTCGTTCTCGATGGCCTTGCTGATGGCCACGACTCGGCCGGTGATCACGGGAATCTCGTGGCTATCGGGCAGCACAATGCCGCTCTTGGTCTGCCGCTTATTCTCGTCCTTGCGGACCACGACGCGCTTGCCGATGGGCTCGATGATGTCGTATTCGCTGCGACGTTGTGTCGGTCGGGTAGCCATACCGCCAATTTTACCCGACAACCGGGTGGCAAGCGACCCAACCGTTGCGTCGCGGCTGGCGCTTAAGTCAGCGGGTGGATTTCGACCCAGTCTTCGTGGCAATACAGGACACGGCGCTCGGAGACGCGTGCCGGTTCGCTGAGCTGCAGTTCGGCAAACAACTCGGCCGGATCAAAACGGCCATCCATATGGATTTCAAAGGGAAGATCCGGGTGCCGCTGGCCGGCTCGGGCTATGGCCAAACCCCGGCTTTGCAGGCATTGCAGGGCCGGCAGCAGGTGAGGGCAGATTTCACGATCGGCGGCCTCGCGGACGAAGCGCTGCTGATTTTGCCGACGCCAGCGCAGGACCAGCACCAGCGCCACCGTGGCGGCGATAATCCCCAGGATTTGCAGCAGGTGTCCCACTCAACGGCCCTTGGCGACTTGGACGAACTGGGCCGAGAGTCGGCGCCAGCGCGTGGGTGTCAGGCCGGTAGCTTGCTTAAAGCGACTGGTGAAATGGCTCTGGTGAGCAAAACCACAGTCCTTGGCAATATCCACCAGTTCCCGCTTGCGCTGGGTCAGCAGGCGCTTGGCCTCATAAACCTGGCAACTGAGCAGAAAGTGCTTGGGCGTCTGGCCGATCAGGTCCGTAAAGCGCCGGTGGAAATGGAACGGGCTCAGGTGGGCCTTGCGGGCGATCTCGTCCAGCGTCGGCATCTTGGAGAATTCCTGGTACATGAAGCGCAGGGCCGGCAGCAGGCGAACGACCTCGGGGTCGGCCTGCAAGTCCGCCGAACGAATGGCCGCCCATTCGTAGGCCTCGGGCTGGATGGTATACACCACCGCCGGGCCCTGGGTCAAAGCCGGATAGTCTTCATAGACCACGGCTCGCATGACCCACAGATCGCCCCATGTGTCGGGCAGGACCAGCCGGTCGGCAAAGCGGTAGCCCTTGGCAAGCTGCTCCAGCGACTGCTTGGCGCGTTGGGTCATCTGTTGGCGCACGCGATCATCGAGGCTCAGCGTGGCGGGATACAGAAGCTGATCGTCCTGCAGGATGATGAAGCGCGGACCGGTGCGGCGGGCCCATAGATCGTTGACGACGCGCCCCTTGGGCTGGCGGGCGCGGGCGGCGACTTCGTCGGCGCTATGACAGGCCCGCTCCAGGGCGGCCAGATCGGCGGCGGTGAAGTCCGCATCGGTATGGGAGCGAAAGACGCACAGGACTCCCGGGAAGCCATCGAACAGCGGCCCACGCAGCGGCGCGGCGGCGGCATATTTCAGGCCCGCCGGCTTCAGCAGCGAGTAGAAGTAGCTGGTGGATTCGAAGTCGCTGGGCCAGACGTCGGAGGCGCGCACGGCCTTGCCGCGCATGATGGCCTGCCAGGCCACACGGTCGTGGCGATGGAAGCCATCGGAGTAGACGCGGCGCATGGACTCGGGCACTCGCGCCGGCTGCACCAGGTCGAGGCTGCCGCGCGGCAGCGTCGACAGCAACAATGCCTGTGCGCAAGGCACCGTCTGAGCAACCAGATCGACCAGCGGACGAGCAGCATTGGCATCGCCCCGCCCCGCCCGCAACGCAGCGTGTGGCAGATTTTTGTTCGTCATGGTTCTAGTACGCTTTCCAGACCCGGTCGGATTTGCTTAGACCGGATACTTGTGGCGAAATGAATAGCGGAACGTATAGCGGAAAAAAAGAGGTTGCAATCAAATCGGCAAGACTTGGATATAGATATCCAAGCCCCTGGACAGGACTTAGAACCTGCCAAGGCGCCCGGCCGGCCGCCCGGTTGGGCCCGTAAGGACGGACGGCTGTGGATTGCCGCGGGGTTTTCTTTGCATTTGGCCAAAGCTGGGCTATCTTAGATTTGTCAGACCTATGAAGACCCTTCAGCAGCCCATCTTCTGGCGAATGAAGCTCAAGATCGCCCTTTTGACGGTGGCGACCTTCATTGCCCTCTGCTGAATGGCTCGAGGTTTTATCGGACCTACCGTCCAGCGGGGCCCGCCCATCATTTGGCGGGCATAGTCTTACCCTCCGGACTGATTCCAAAGATCTGGAACCGGTGAGAAAGGGGCTCAAAGCCATGTTGGCGACAGATTTCATCGCGCAACTGCCGGAGCTTTTCACTGTTGAATTCGATCACTTTGCCCGTGGCTAAACAGATAAGATAGTCATTGGGCTGCCTTCCGGCAATTAACTCATAATAGGACTGCTTATTGTCAAAAAACACTTGTTTGAGGATTCCTGCATCCTGCAAGTGCCCAAGAGTACGATATATCGTTGCGCGGCTGACGCGCCGGCCAAGCTGCTTTAGCTCCCCCACCAGGCCCTCGGGCTCGAAGAGCCCCTCTTTGCGCAAGGCCGCGTCGAGGATCATGGCCCGCTCGGGGGTGAACTTCAGCTTGTGCTGGTGCAGGTAGCGTCGAAACAGCGAGCAGACGGGCTCAAAGGCGGCCGTCGAGCGTCGGGCCTCGGCCATCACCTTGGGGATATTGGGCAGGATATGCGCTGCCATTGAGGTCTGAGTCTAAGCCCACCGCCCGCAGGGGGCAAGTTTGCATTCGCCGGCGGCGACTTGGACAATGCGGCCCATGAGCTTCCCGCTGGGCAAGCCGATCCTGGTTATGCTGCTGGTGGCGGTGATCGCCGGAGGGACCCTGGCGCTGCGGGCCAAGCCGCGCCACCGGGCGGACCTGGTCCTGTGGGTCTTTGCCGATGCCCACGCCCAAACCTACGCCAAGGACATGGGTCCGACTCCCAGCCTTCTGCGGCAATTCACGGCAAACACCGGCAAAACGGTTCAGTTGGAACTCATCGGCAACCGCGGGCTGAATGTGCGCCTGGGTTCGCTCTACATGGCCGACGCCTCCGGGCCCCACCTGCCTGACCTGGTGGAACTGGAGATCGGCACCGTCTCGCGCTACTTCCGCCCCCCGCTGGACGAAGTGGGGCTGCTGCCGCTCAACGGCCTGCTGAAGCAGTCCGGCTGGCTGGACCGGCTGGTTCGCTCTCGCCTCGTGACTTGGAGCAAGCAGGGAACGATCTTCGGCGTACCCCATGATGTGTCGCCGGTGGCCTTGTGCTACCGTGCGGACTTGTTCGCCGAGGCCGGCGTCGACATCGAAAGCAGCCGCACCTGGCAGGAGTTCCAGGACAACTGCCTAAAGGCCCAGGCGCATTGGCGACAGCAGGGACACCGCCGCCGCTGGGCCTTGGAGCTGTTTGAAGCCAGCTCGGGCTACCTGGGATGCCTGCTTTTGCAGCGTGGAATCAACCTCTTGGACGTCGACGACAGGCCGCAACTGGACGACCCGCGGGTGGCTGCGACGGTGGCCGCCTATGCGCTGATGCTGGCGGGCCCCCGGCGCATTGCCGCTGACGGGGCGGCCGGCGACGCGGTATATGCCCAGGACATGGCCACAGGAACGCTGTGCGCCTGGCTGGCGCCGGACTGGCGGCTAGCTTCGATGAAGCAGTATGCGCCGCAACTGGCCGGCAAGGTGCGGTTGATGCCGCTGCCGCGCTTTGAGCCGCGCGATGCCCCCACCTCCACCTACGGAGGCACGATGCTGGGCATTTCGCGTCGCTGTGCAGACCCGCAGGCCGCCTGGCGTCTGGTGGAACATCTGTATCTGAGCCGTGCCGGATTGGAGGCGCGGCAGCATCACAGCGATATGCTTCCCCCCGTGATGGATGCCTGGGATGATCCGGTGTATCACCGGGCAGACCCCTACTTCGCGAGCCACGCGCCCGGTGAAACAGGACAGCGCATCGGCGAACTTTACGTGCAACTGGCCCGGCAGATTCCCGTGCGCATTGTCAGCCCGGCGGCGCCGCTGGCGGAGCCGTCGTTGACTTTTGTCATGGGGCGGGCCCTGGCACATGCCCGCCGCCACGGCCAGGCGGGCCTGGAAGAAGCCTGCCGCCAGTGGCTGGCCGACGAGACCCGGAGCCTGCGCCGGCGTATCCGGCAGGGGAAATTCGAATGATACCCGTATGCAGCCAGCAACCCGCGGCCGAGCAGCAGCGGCCCGCACCGCCCCGGCCGCGGGGCGGACGGATGTGGAACTGGCAGCATCGCTACGCGCCCTACCTGTTCGTCTCGCCCTTCGTGGTGTTGTTCTGCGTCTTCATGCTCTGGCCGCTGGGGCGCAGCATCCTGCTGAGCCTGCACAAGACGGCCGGGCCGCGCACGCATCGCTGGATGGGCCTGGGCAACTATGGCTTTCTGATCCAGGACCGGCTCTTCTGGCTGGCGGTACTGAACACCCTGGCCTATGCGGCGGCATTCCTGCTGCTGCAGATACCGGCATCGCTGGGGCTGGCTTTGCTATTGGACCGGCGCAACCTGCGGGGGCGGCATTTGTTTCGCTTTGCTTTTTTCTCGCCGTACCTGGTGGGCCATGTGTTTGTGGCCGTGATCTTCCTGCTGCTGCTGGCGCGAAACGGACCAGCTAATCAGTTTTTGATGGGCCTGCTGGGCACCAGCGAAGGACTGGGCTGGACCACCGATCCGCTGGCGGCGAGGTTGGCCGTGATTATTGCCGCCCTGTGGCTTTCGCTCGGCTACGGCATGATCTACTTTCTGGCGGCGCTGCAGAGCGTGGATCGCGAGCTGTACGACGCGGCCGAGGTGGACGGCGCCGGTGCCTGGTCGCGTTTCTGGCACGTCACGCTGCCGGGCATCAAGCCAGTGCTGGTCTTTTTGATCCTGGTGGGCACGATCGGGGCGCTGCAGCTCTTTGAGCTGCCCTATGTCATGTTCCAGGGCGGCGGCCCGCAGCGGGCGGGGATGACAGTAGTGATGTATTTGTTTTTGGCCTTTGAGAGCGGGGACATTGGCTATGCCTCGGCAGTGGGATGGGCGCTGGTCGCGCTGATCCTGGGGGTGACATTGGCCCAGGTGCGGCTGATGCGAGCCGCCAGGGAGGACTGATGCTGCGGCGCAGCGGCTCCATCGTTGCCTATGGGATACTGGCCTTGCTGGCGGGCCTGAGCGTGCTGCCGTTTATCTGGCTGATCTGCGCCACCTTTAAGACCCCGGGGGACTTTTTTGCCCATGTGCTGCTGCCGTGGAGGCACCTGGACCGGCTGACCCTGGACAACTATCGCATTCTCTTCGACGACCAGCCCTTTGGCCTGTGGCTGGCCAATTCGCTGCTGCTCAGTTCAGCGCACACGGTCATCGTGGTCATACTCAGCAGCCTGGGAGGTTTTGCCCTGGCCAAGTATCGCTTTCGAGGCAAGCGGCCGCTGATGCTGGTGATGCTGGCGACGATGCTGCTGCCGGGGCAGGTGCTGCTGTCGGGCAGCTATGAGCTGATGTACAAGCTGGGCTGGCTGAATTCCTACGCAGCGATTTTGGTGCCCGGGGCGGTCAGCGTGTTTGGAATGTTCCTGTTCCGCCAGGCGATGGGCGCGGTGCCCGACGAACTCTTGGCCGCCGGCCGCGTGGATGGGTGCAGCGAGTTGAGACTGTGGTGGGACGTGGCGTTGCCGATCGTGCGGCCGATGGTGGGCGCGTACACGCTGCTGACCTTCATGGGTTCATGGAACAGTTTTCTTTGGCCGCAGATCGTGCTGCTGGACCCCATGAAATATACGCTGCCCATCGGGCTGTCGAACATGATCGGCCTGCCCAGCACGCAGACGCCCTATGGCACACTGATGGCCGGGACACTGCTGAGCATTCTGCCGGTGGCCTTGCTGTTCTTTATTCTGCAGAGGGATTTTATTGCCGGGCTGGCCAGCGGCGCGGTCAAAGGCTGAGGCGGACCCTCATTGCTCGCGCTGCAGGTGCCGGCCGGCCGCCAGGTCGATGTATCGCAACTGGCCGGGGGGATCGAAATACCATCGCGTGCTCTCGCCGGTGCCATTGAGGCTGACGCTGAGGCAGCGCATGGGCTGGGGCGAGCCGTCCAACCGGCGAGGCAGGTCCGTCGATTCCTGAACCCACAAAACCAGCGGCACGGGCGCGGCCGCTCCCTCGGCCAGCCATGAGGACTCCGTGCGCAGCAGCATTGGCTGATCGCCGGTGCGCGCCAGCAGCAGCGGCAACAGCACCTCGGGCACCCATTGCGCGGCTGCGGGGAGCGTGCCCGTAGTGGGAGACGTAGTGGGCGCTGCATCCAGGGCGAGGTGCCGCAGATGTCGATGGAACTGCTGACCCCAGGGGCCGGGACTCTGCATCCAGAATTCGCAGTCGCGCAGATCGGATGATAGCTTCCACCTGGACTGGACCACCGGCGGCGAGGCGTCGGAACTGAGGTCCGTCTGGCGGACGGCTTCAAGGCTCTGAGGACCGGGCCGCCACGAGATCGTGCTCCAACGTCGGCGCGGCTGCGGGGAATCGTCGTACCACAGCCAGCGCTGGTGGCCGGTGGCCTCGGCCAACAGGGCATTGCTCTGGGCCCCCACCAGCGCCGCGGCGGCCGCCCCACGCTGCCAGCGATGCGTCAGATCGCCCTGCCCGCCAAAGCGCACGCTGGCGGCCAATGTCTCCCAGGCCTGGTCGATCTCGGGGGCCCTGGCGGCGTCGCTGCGAAACTGGGCCAGTAGCGCGCGGCCGTCGGGATGAACCAGCAGATAGGTGCTGACCGACGACAGGCTCGTGGCCAACGACTGCTGCGCCACCCAGCAACCCTCGCCGGCCGGCCGCACGGCGGGCAGCGGCGCCTGCGGGTCACGGCTGGCAAGCATGGTTTGCAGCGTCTGCGCGGCTTCGCCGGCGGGCACGGCACAGGGGACCAGTTCCAGGCCCAGCCAGCCCTCGCGCTCTTCGGCGCCGAAGCGCAGGCCGGTGCGGAAGGGATCATCCACCGGCATGGTCACAAAGCGTTCGGGGATCGCCAGACTGATGCCACAAGTAAGCTGGAATTCACCGCCGGCCGGCGCCGGCGGCAACAGATCGCGCACTTCCAACGTCTGGGCGATGCGAGAGACCAGGTGCTCGTCGGCCACTTCGGCATCGGGCGGGCTGACGGCCTGCACGACCAGCACGTCTCCGGATGGCAGGGCCGCGGCCGCCACCACACGGTTCAGACGCTGCTGGGCGATGGCAGAGCGCCTGCTGGTCAACAGTACCCCCGGCCAACCGGCTACCCGCAGGGGACGAACCAGCGCATCGTGCGGAATCGCATCCAGCTCGTGCAGAAACTGGACCGGCGAGATGAATCCACCGCGGCGACTGCGCAGCAGACGGATCTGGCGCGGCGTGGGGCTGGCGGAGGAGTCCTCGGCGACGACCCATGCCTGCTCGCTGCGCACCGTCCAGCCGCGCGGCAAAGCGGCCACCAACTGCATGGGGCGCTGCCCCAGTGCCACAGGGGCATCCAAGGCCACGTAAAGCGATTGGCCATAGTGCTGCACCACCAGCCAGGCCAGCAGGACCGACAGCAGCAACAGGATGCACATCGCCAGTTGGGTGTGCCACAGCGGACGCAGACGGGCGGGATGACGGGTGGCGGTGGGCATGAAGCCGGACAAGCATGCTACCTACTCGCTGGCCAAATTGCGCGTGTTACCGTTCCGTCGCCGACGGTGTTGAACTGTCGGCCCCATGCGCTGCGCCCTACCCTACGGGCGGCGGCAAGTTAGAATCCCGTCCATGATCTATCGTATCGACGTACGCAGCAAAGCAACCGATGGCCAGCCCGATGCCCTGGGCGCCGCGATCGCCCACCAGATTGCCGAATTCGGCATCACGGTGGGTGCGGTCACCGTCTCCCGCATCTTCCTGATCGATACGGATGTGGACGTGCCGACGGTGTCGCGTATCGCCAATGAACTGCTGGCCGACCCGGTCGTCGAGGAAGCCAGCCTGATGCTCCAGCCGCCCCAGGACTTTGACGTCAGCCGCATCGAGATTCATCTCAAGCCCGGTGTCATGGACCCGGTGGCGGCCTCCACGGAAATGGCCATCGGCGACATGGGAATCCCCGTCCGCCAGGTGCGCACCGGCCGGGCCTACCTCATCCAGGGCCGCGTGGCCCGTACGGAGCTGGAGCGCATCGCCACGCGCATCCTGGCCAACGGCGTGATCGAGTCGGTGCACTTTGAGGCCTATATTCCCAAGCAGTTCAGCAGCGGGCATGAGTACGAATTCAAGCTGCGGCACGTGCCGATCCGCAACTTGGACGAGCAGCAGTTGCAGAAGCTGTCGCGCGAAGGCCACCTGTTTCTCTCGCTGACCGAGATGCGGGCGGTACAGGACTATTTCCGCCGCCAGGACCGCGAGCCCACCGACATCGAGCTGGAGACCGTCGCCCAGACCTGGAGCGAACACTGCGTCCACAAGACGCTCAAGAGCGGCGTCGAAGTCTACGACACCGCCGGCAAGCCGTTAGGGCGCTATGGCAACCTGATCAAGGAAACGATCTTTGACAGCACGATGCAATTGATGAACGCCGGCGGTCCCCGCGCCGCCTTCTGCCTGTCGGTCTTCAAGGACAACGCCGGGGTCATCGTTTTTGATGATGCCGACGCCGTTTGCTTCAAGGTTGAAACCCACAACCACCCCAGCGCCATCGAGCCCTATGGCGGCAGCGCTACGGGCGTGGGCGGGGTCATCCGCGATGTGCTGGGAACCGGGCTGGCCGCCAAGCCAGTGGCCAATACGGACGTATTCTGCGTCGCTTTCCCTGATACGCCCGCCCTCGCCCTGCCGCGCGGCGTGATTCACCCCCGGCGCATTTTGCGGCAGGTGGTGGCCGGCGTGCGTGATTACGGCAACCGCATGGGCATCCCCACAGTCAACGGCGCGGTGTACTTCGACAACCATTACATCGGCAATCCGCTGGTCTTCTGCGGCTGTGTCGGGCTGATCCCCCGCGACAAGATCGACAAGGCCGCCGGCCAGGGCGATGCCATCGTGGTCATGGGCGGGCGCACCGGCCGCGACGGCATTCACGGGGCCACGTTCTCCAGTGCCGAATTGACCGACACCCATGCCGACGAATTTTCCCACGCGGTGCAGATCGGCAATGCCATCACCGAGAAGAAAATGACCGACGTGGTGCTGGCAGCGCGCGATCGCGGGCTGTTCAGTGCTATCACCGACTGCGGCGCCGGTGGCTTGTCCAGCGCCGTGGGCGAGATGGGCGAGAAGCTCGGCGCCGATGTCCACCTGGACAAGGTGCCGCTGAAATATGCCGGCCTGCGCTATGACGAAATCTGGATCTCCGAAGCCCAGGAGCGCATGGTCCTGGCCGTACCGCGGCAAAACGTGCAGGCCCTGCTGGACCTGGCGGCCAGCGAGGACGTGGAAGCCACCGTCATCGGCCACTTCGGCACTGCCGACCGACAGTTGCTGCTGCACTATCACGGCACGCTCGTAGGCCGGTTGTCGATGCAGTTTCTGCACGATGGCATTCCCATGCCCACGCGCAAGGCCGTCGTGGAAACCCTCGCCGAGGCGCCGGCGACAAAGTGCGATCAACCCTGGGCCCAACAACTGTTGACGGCGCTGGCGCATCCCAACATCGCCTCCAAGCATTGGATCATCCGCCAATATGACCACGAGGTGCAGGGCGGCAGCGTCATCAAGCCGCTGGTCGGGCCGCTCCAGGTTGGGCCTTCCGATGCGGCTGTTTTACGACCGAAGCTGTCCAGCCATCGCGGCGTGGCCCTGGGGTGCGGGCTGGCTCCGCATGTGGCAGACCCCTATCAGATGGCGGTGGCCTCCATTGACGAGGCGATTCGCAATGTCGTGGCCGTGGGAGCGGACCCGGCCACCACGGCGATCCTGGACAATTTCTGCTGGCCCAGCGTGGACGACGAGCGCACCATGGGCACCCTGGTGCGCGCTTGCGAGGCTTGCCGCGATGCGGCGTTGGCCTATGGCGTGCCCTTCATTTCCGGCAAGGACAGTCTGCATAACCAGTTCACCAACCAGGAAACCGGCCAGGTCATCCGCATTCCCCGCACGCTGCTGATCAGCTCGATGGCGGTGCTGGCGGACGTGCGCCGCTGCCTGACGATGGACCTGAAGGCCGCTGACAACCTGCTGCTGATGGTCCGGCCGCCCGGCGACCAGCCTTCGCTGGCGGAACTGGCCAAGGTGCATCGTGCCATGGCCCAGGCGATGGCCCAGGGGCTGGTGGTCAGTTGCCATGACTGGAGCGATGGTGGATCGCTGGTGGCCGCCGCCGAGATGTGTATTGCTTCGGACCGCGGACTGGAGCTGACGGACCTGCCCGAGCATCCGCTGGCCTACGTCCTCGGATGCTACTGGCTGGAGATTCAGCCGGCCAAGCTCCAGGCTTTCCAGCAGGCGATGAGCGGCGCTGCCCGCGTGACGGCGGCCGGCAGGGTCACGGCTCAGCCGCGCCTGCGCAGCACGCGCCTGGCGCTGGACGTGCCGGTGGCCGAGCTGCGCCAGGCCTGGCTGGGGACGCTGGATTGGTAGGAGGGGCTGTTAGAGCAGCCGGTCGCCCTGCCCGCGCGGAGTCAAAGCCAGGATCTTGGTGATAATCTGCTCGACGGTCACGCCTTCGGCTTCGGCGTTGAAGTTGGGGATGATGCGGTGCCGCAGCACCGCCGGCGCCGCCGCCTCGATGTCCTCGATCGTCACATGCAGACGTCCCTGCATCAAAGCCCGCGCCTTGCCTCCCAGGATCATGTACTGCCCGGCGCGCGGCCCGGCGCCCCACGCCAGCCAATGGCGCACAAAGTCGCTGGCGCCGGGTTCGTTGGGGCGGGTCACGCGCACGATATCCAGCACAAACTGGTAGATGTGCTCGCCCACGGGCACGCGCCGCACCAGTTCCTGCAAGCGCACGATGCGTGGCCCGTCGATCACGGGCGTCACGGGCTGAGCGTCCGCGGCGGTGGTGCGCTTGAGCATCTCCAGTTCTTCCCCGCGGCTGGGGTAGTTCACCAGCACCATGAACATGAAGCGGTCCAGTTGGGCTTCAGGCAGCGGATAGGTCCCCTCCTGCTCGATCGGATTCTGCGTGGCCAGCACAAAGAAAGGATCGGGCAAGTCCAGGGTCCGCGTGCCGGCCGTCACCTGCCGTTCCTGCATGGCCTGGAGCAGGGCCGCCTGGGTCTTGGGGGGCGTACGGTTGATCTCGTCGGCCAGGATGACGTTGGCGAAGACTGGACCTTTCTGGAACTCCAGCCGCCGCCGACCGGTCTGAGGGTCTTCCTGGAGAAAGTCGGTGCCGGTGATATCCGAGGGCATCAGGTCAGGCGTGAACTGGATGCGACGGAAGGTCAGGTCCATGGCCCGCGCCAGCGTCGAGACCAGCAGCGTCTTGGCCAAACCCGGCACGCCCTGCATCAGGCAGTGGCCCCGCGAGAACACGGCCGTCAGCAGCTCCTCGATGACGGCCTTCTGACCGACGACCACCTTGGCGATCTGCTCCTGCAGGGCCTGGCAGGCCTGCTGCAGGAAGCGCGCCGCCGCCACGTCATCGGTATTGTCGGGCGTCCAGAGACTCTGGAGGTTGGTCGTGGACATCAGGGCGCTCCACCCGCAGATGGGTCTTCAGGGCTTCAGTATCTTTACTGACCGGACCACCAGGGCATCAGGACGCTCATAGCCGCGAGCCTCAAAGCGCACGCCAACATAGCGCGGCCGATCCTCGGAGAGCCCATGCCGGCCCAGGTAAACCTGTTGATCGTCATTATCCACCAGCACGAACTGGCGGTCCATGCGGATGCGCAGGCGAAGGGTCTGCCCCGGCTGCACCGACCGCCCCGCTTTCACCGAGCCATCGGGCAAGCCCACGCGCACCTGCGAGCCCTGGATCATGCACACCAGCTCGTGGCGGGGATTGGCCGACTGCGGCGACTGCGGAAAACTGGGCTCATCGGTCACAAAAAGCTGGACCGCCAGCTGCTCGGTCGGTCGGCCGACCCCTACGGTGGCCAACGCCTCGAACATGTCGCGGGCGGCCAGGGGCTTGTCGGCGAGGATGCCTCCGCCGTGATAGATGCCTCCGTCGAGGTCGCGCGGCACCTGCACGGTCAAGCCATTGCTGCCCTTGACCAGCAGCCGTCCCCCGATGGGGCGCCAGCCTGGCGTGCCGTCTGAGAAGTCGCTGGCGAACACCTCGCTGGCCAGCAGGGCGTTTTTCAGCAGTTCCGGTCCCCGCGTCGTGCTGCTGCGCAACAGGATGATGCCCACGCCGACGATCACACCCACGATCAGCAGCGCGCCCACGATGGCCAGCAGCGTCGCCGGCGGCAGGCCGCGCGGGCTGCGAACGCTTTGCTCCTCGACGGCGGCCATCAGCTTGCGGGAAAAACCCGGGCCGGCGCGCACCGTGCGATAGTCCTTGCCGCTTTCCAGATGCTGGCGCACCTCGCACAGCAGCCGCAGCTCATCGGCGTCGGCTACTCCCTGCGTGCGCAGCCTGTCGAGGGCCTGGTGCCAAGCGGGACTGCCCGGGCCGGCGCGCAGCGCGTCGGTCAGCAGCTTGAGGAATTCATCGGATTCGAACTCAATCTCCGCCATGCAGTCCTCGAGGGCTTAGGGCGCTGGATTGGGCGGCTCCTGCGGACCGCCCACCTGCCGCGACAGGCGCTTCAGGCCGTGGAACATGCGAGATCGCAGGGTCACGGCCTTGGTGCCGGTGATCTGGGCCATTTCCGAGTAGGTCAGGTCCTGGAACACGCCCAAGACGATGACTTCCTTCAGATCGGTGGGCAGATCGTCCAGGGCCTTGAGCACACGGGCGATCTCCTCCTGCTTCTCGACGCTGTCGGTGGCTCGGGCGGCGATCTGGCAGGGATCGCCGCTCATGTCCACGCCTTCCAGGTTCAGTTCCGTTACGCTGCGCACGGGGCTGCGCTTGCGGCGGCGCGCGTAGTTGATGGCCAGGTTGCGCGTGATGGCGAAAAGCCAGGTCGCGAACTTCTGAGGATATCGGTAGCTCGGGGCGAAACGAAACGCCCGCAGGAACACCTCCTGGGCGATCGATTCCACGTCGTCCAGGTTGCCCATCATGCGGTACAGATAGGATAGCACCGACGTGCTGTAGCGCTCATACAGCATGCTGAAGGCCTGGCGGTCACCGCGCTGGGTCCGCAGCATCAACTCTTCGTCGGAGGACCGCCCCAGGCCCGAGGGCTTGAAGTCCGCCGGCTCGTCGGCGCGCGGCTTGGCCGGTGGCCGCGGCGGCCGGGGCGTGCTGGGCTTGTCTGCGCGTCGCTGCATGCTGCCGTCTCTGCTCAACCCCGTCGTGGAGCGCCGCCAGCAGAAAATCACCCCACGCCCACGAAGCGCTGGGGGGCCTGGTGGGATGGCCGGCGCTACATCCCGCCACCCGGGCGATCTCGACGCCGTCGTCGCCGTCGCCCCAGGGCACCCATCCCGCCGGGCGGTGCCGACCCAGGAGCCTGCTGCGGCCCATCGCCACGATCGCGCGGGCCAGCGGCATCGTTGTCCGCTTCGCCCTCCATCTCGGCTCCATCATCGGCATCAGCTGCCATGCGCTCCTCGATGGGTCGGCGGCGCGGGGGCGGCCGGTCGCCAGCCGCCTGGGCCGCGTTCACTGGGCCGGACGACACGCGCGGCGGCGCCGGTTGGGCCGAAGCGGCCACGTCGCGCTCCAGGATCTCATCGTTGGCCACCGCCACCAGGCGATCATCATCCAAGCGCACCTTCACCAGTTGCGTAAGAATCATCGTCTCGACGACCACCCCCACGCCCTCCTGCACCCGCACCCGCAGGCCCGTGCGCGGCAGCCGGCGGCGCAACTCATCGTAGGTCTGCTCCTCATAGCGCAGGCAGCATTTCAGCCGGCCGCAGCGCCCGCTGATCTTGCTGGGGTCCAGCGTGGCCTTCTGCATCTTGGCATGGCCCATGTTGATGGGCCGAAGCACCTTCAGAAACTGCCGGCAGCAGCATTGCTGGCCGCAGGTCTCGTAATCCGCCGCCACCCGGGCCTCATCCCGGGCCCCGATCTGGTGCATCTGGATGCGCGTATGGAAGCGAGCCGCCAGTTGCTTGACCAGTATGCGGAAATCCACGCGGACTTCCGAGCCAAAGTAAAAGGTCGCCATCTCGCCGCCCAGGATCAGTTCCACCTCGATCAGGCGCATGGGCAACTGCAGCTCGGCGATCATCTCCTTGCCGGCCCGTACGTATTCGTAGCGATGGGCATCCAGGTGCCGCTGCTGGGCGATGTCCTCCTCGGAGGCCACGCGCAGCACCCGCCCCTCGGTGGTGAAGGGGTAATCAGCCCCGCCGCTGCTGGCGATATAATCCGCCATCTTCTGCGGGCTGACGCTGCGGGCGCAGCCGGTATCGGCACAGGTCGTGGTCAACACCTCGGCCAGCTCGGTGCCCCGGCGCGTGCGCACCACGACCTTGCTGCCGCACAGTGGACGGACGTCACCGCCATAGGGGAACTCGCCCAGGTGCCGCATGTAGCCCAAACGCACCACCAGCGTGCGCGGCAGAACTGGCGCAGGCGGCAAAGCAGCGATCGGAAGATCGATAGCCGACATCCTGAATCTACCAAAAACGGGCCCGTGGCCCGTTATCCCAACTGCCTGCCAACGCTGGAGTAGCTCAGCGCGGCCCCGGCGCAAACAGTCCATCCAATGTCGCCGCAAGCTCCTCGAAAATCAAGGAAACCGTCACGTTGGCTTCCAGGTATCGCCCAGCCTGGACCAGAGCCTCAATGGCCGCGCAAATAGCCTCGGCCTGCGCGCTGCCCGAGGCACGGCGCAAGCGCACCCGCAGAATCTGGGCCGCGATCTCCAACTGACGCATCATGGCTTCGCGCAGCATCTGCGTGTCGCCGGCGGATTTGCGCGTCTTCTTCTTCTCGGCTCCGCCTTCCTCGTCGTCGCCCGGCGGTTCGGCAGCCTGCTTTTTCGAATGGCCGCGGGCCTGCTCCACGAGCTGCTCGGCCGGACGCCGAAACCATAGCACCGGGTCAACCCGGGCCCTGCCGGCCAGCAGTCCATCCACCTGATGCTCCAGAGCCTGGGCATGGCCGATAATCCCCTGGTTGGCCCACTGCAGGGCCCGCCCCAGCGAACCCTCGGCGTAGCCGGCGGCGCTGCGGGCCACAGCGGGCTCGATACCACGCTGCGCCAGCTCGGACTCCATACGCCCTGCCGATATCAGGCCGAAGCGCAACACCTGGCATCGGCTCCGGATAGTCGCCAGCAGTTCCTCGGGCTGGTCAGTCAGCAGGATCAGCAGGGCCGTACCGGCCGGCTCCTCCAGGGTCTTGAGCAGGGCATTCTGAGCCGCATCGTTCATCCGGTGCGCTTCGGAGATCACAAAGACCCGCCCGCGTTGCAGGGAAGGCTTCATGGCCGCCGGTGCCAGGATGAACTCGCGGACCACGTCGACGGTCAAGTCCTTGGCTGCCTGGTCTTTCTTACCCTCGATCAGGTGGACCAGGTATCGGTTGACGGGGTGATAGTCCGGATGGTTGCCCGCCTCCAGCAGGCGGCAACTGGGGCACTGGCCACAGGCTTGGGTAGCGTGCGGCTTGGCACACAGGAACAGCTTGGCCAGCGCTTCGGCCGTCGTGCGCTTGCCCACGCCCGACGGTCCGGCAAACAGCAGCGCATGCGGCAGTCTGCCACTTTGCCAGGCGCGGCCCATCCACTCGATGGCCGTGTCCTGCTCGAAAATGTCCGCCAGGTTCATCATCCGCCAAAAACCCCAAGCCACAGCAGCAGGCTCATGGCCAGCAAGCCTACGAAGGCAATCGCCGCTGTCCAGACCAACAGTGCCCAGTAACGCCTCGTTTGCTCGATCTCCTCCTCCGTCAGGGGCAGCGGCTCCGGCGGCGGGCTCCGGGGCTGGGACGGTATAGGGTAGTAGTCCAGCCGCACCGGCCGGGGCGGCGGAGGGTTTGGGCCAGATGGTTCGTCGGTACCCATGGCCCCTACTGCCCGGATACAAGGCGCCAGATATCCTGGTGAACTTCCTCGGGGGTCCGGTCGGCATCCACGACGCGATAGCGCTGTGGATCGGCCTGCGCCTGGGCCAGAAAATTCTGCCGTACCTGCTGGTGGTATTCGATGGGGCGCTGCTCAATGCGGTCCTTGGCCCGCTGCACACGCTCAAAGGCGCGCTGCGGCGCGATGTCGAGGATGATGGTAAGGTCCGGCCAGCGCCCGCCGATGGCGATATCGGCCACGGCCTGGATTTGCTGTGCGGTAAGCCCTTCCCCGCCCAGTTGATAGGCCAGCGTGCTGGAGACAAAGCGGTCGCACAGCACGGTCTGCCCCTGGGCCAGCGCTGGGGCGATGCTCTGGCTCATCATCTGGGCGCGGGCCGCCATATAGAGAAGCATCTCACATCGCATGGCCATCTCGCCATGCGAGGGGTCCAGCAGGATGGCGCGGATCTGCTCGCCGATGCGCGTGGTGCCGGGGTCGCGCACGCAGACCACCGCCACGCCTTGGCGGCTGAGACGGTCCGCCAGGAGCTGCAACTGGGTGCTCTTGCCGCAGCCCTCCGGACCATCCAGTACCAGAAATCGTGCTGCCATAGGCTCGCCGTGAATCAGGAACACAGGACCGACTGATGGGCGGCCAATATAGCACAAGCGCCCCCGCCACGCGCTGGCTTGACCCCTCTGCTACAGCTTCTTAGGATTCGCCCGCATTATGTCTCCTCAATCACACACCTCTCCGGCCGCTTTTCAGGCGGTTTTTGGCGCCGCTCCGCAGTTGACGGTTCGCTCGCCCGGACGGGTCAATCTCATCGGGGAGCACACCGACTACAACGACGGCTTTGTGTTTCCAATGGCCATCGAGCCCGAGGTGCGCATCGCCTGCCGAGGCCGCTCTGATGGCAGGATTCGTCTGGCATCAACGATTCAGCCGGGGCAGATGGTGGAGTTCAGTATCGAGGGGCGCGTAGAGCGGGGCGAACCCAAGTGGTCCAATTACGCCCGCGGGGTGGTCGCCCAGTTGCTGGCGGCGGGCATTCCGCTGACCGGCATGGATGCCCTCATCAGCAATACTCTGCCGGTAGGCGGGGGCCTCTCCAGCAGCGCTGCGCTGGAGGTGGGTATCGCCAGGGCCTTCTTGGCGCTGGGCGGACTGGACATGGACCTTTCCCGTCTGGCGCGGCTCTGCCAGAAGGCCGAGCACGAGTATGCCCTGGTGCCCTGCGGCATCATGGACCAGACCATTGTGGCCGGCGCCCGCGCCGGTCATGCCATGCTCCTGGACTGCCGCGACCTGTCCAAGCGCTTTATCCCCCTGGATGCCGACGAACTGCGGGTGGTCATCGTCAACTCGATGGTGAAGCATGAGCTGTCCGGCGGGCAGTACGCCCAGCGTCGCCAGCAATGTGAACAGGGCGTGGCCCACTTCGCCAAGACCAGGCCGACCGTGCGGGCCCTGCGCGATGTGACGCCGGCGGAAGTCGAAGAAGCACGCTCCGCCTTGTCGGAGGTGGTCTATCGCCGCTGCCGCCATGTCGTTGGCGAGAACTTGCGCACCACGGAGGCTGCGCGGCTCCTGGAAGCCCGGCAATACGAGACCGTCGGCCAACTCATGGTGCAGAGCCACAACTCGCTGCGGGATGATTACGAAGTGAGCTGTCCGGAACTGGACTTCCTCGTCGAGCAGTCCATGACGGTCAAGGGCGTCTACGGCGCCCGCATGACCGGCGGCGGCTTTGGCGGCTGCATCGTCGCCCTGGCGCAGCCCCGCGCGGTGGAGGCCCTGATCGAGCAGGTCCACAAGACCTATCCCCAGCGGTTCCACAAAGCGCCGGCGGCCTTTGTGACCACCGCCACCGCCGGAGCCAACGTGCTGCCTTGACGGGCCAGGGCCGGGTAAGATCGTTATCGCGGCCAGTCGGCCGCCAACCATTCGAGCAGCGCCGATGGCCAACACCACCGCTCCCCTGCGTGACATTCTCCTGAAGCTCTGCGCCCGCGAGGACCTGACCCGAGCCGAGGCTCACGAGGCCTTCATGCACCTGATGTCCGGCCAGGCCACGGAGGCCCAGATCGGCGGCTTGCTGGTAGGCTTGGCCGCCAAGGGAACCACTGTGGAGGAACTGGTCGGCGCCGCCAGCGTGATGCGTCAGAAGGTGGTGGCCATCGATTGCGCCTCGCAGGATGTGATCCTGGATACCTGTGGCACCGGCGGCGACGTGCGCGGCACGTTTAACATCTCCACGGCCGCCGCCCTCATCGCCGCCGCGGCGGGCGTGCGCGTGGTCAAACATGGCAACCGCTCGGCCTCCAGCAAGGCCGGCTCGGCCGATGTGCTGGAGCGACTGGGACTGAATCTCGACGCCACGCCCGCCCAGCTTCGGGCATGCCTCCAGCAGGCCAATATCTGTTTTGCCTTCGCCCGCTATCACCATCCGGCCATGAAATTCGTGGCCGCCGCCCGGCAGTCGCTGGGGATTCCCACGATCTTCAATCTCCTGGGACCACTGACCAACCCCGCGGGCGCCAGGCACCAGCTCCTGGGTGTCTTTCGGCCGGAGCTGACGGATCGACTGGCGACCGTCCTGCGCGAAATGGGCAGCCAGCACGCCTGGGTGGTGCATGCCGATGACGGCCTGGACGAGCTTTCCACCCTGGGCCCCACGCGCATCAGTGAGCTTCGGAATGGGCAGGTCCATACCTGGGTCCTGCAGCCACAATCGCTGGGGCTGGAGTATGCCCGCCTGTCCGACCTGCAGGTGCAGGATGTGGACCAGGCGGCCCAGGTCCTTCAATCGGTGCTTGAGGGCAAGAGGGGACCGGCCCGCGACATCGCACTTCTGAACGCGGCCGCCGCCTTGGTGGTCGCCGGCAGCGCCAGCGATCTGGCCCAGGGGCTGGCTCGCGCCGCCCAGGCCGTGGATAGCGGCCAGGCTGGGCGCACCCTCAGCGAACTAACGCGGACCTCGCACACGGCGGCCTGAGCCCCGCGCGGATTCCAAATTTGCCCGCGACTTTTATAGTGGCCGGGGACCTGCAACAAATTCAATGTCGCGGGTACAATAGCCAGCCATGAGGCGATTGCTTTGGCTTTTGATCGCAACATTGCTGACGGCGGCCGGTGCCGCCGCAGCCACCACCACAGCCACGACGCGCCCCCACGGGCCGGCGGTGGTGGTTCTGCTGCGCGGGATGATCGACGATTACAGCCGCGTGATGCTGCAGAAGCGGTTTGAGGAGGCCCGCAAGACGGGGGCCCGCACGATCATCCTCGAGCTGAATTCCCCGGGAGGCGCCGTCGACGCCTCGCAGGAGATTTCCCGCTTTATTAAAAACCAGAAGGACCTGTACGTCATCGCCTTCGTTAATCCTTATGCCCTCTCGGGCGGAGCGATGGTGGCGGTGGCGGCCAACGAGATCGTCATGGCGCCGGGCGCCATGATGGGCGCCAGCTCCGTGATCGCACAGGACCAGCAGGGACAGATTCAGAACCTGCCCAAGGATGTGCGCGAGAAATTCCAAAGCCCCATCATCGAAGAATACCTGGACAGCGCCAAAGGCAAGTACGACCCCCTGCTCGTGCGGGCCATGGTCGAATCGGAAATCGTTGTCCATTGGATGCAGAGCCCCGGCGGCCAGCGCCGCTTTGTCGACGAGAAGGAATACCTGGCCCTGAAGAAAGAGGGCTGGGTACCGGTGCCGGGCATGGATGACCCCGTGGACTCGGGTACCACGTTGCTGACCGTCAAATCCGAGCGGGCCATTAAGCTGGGGCTGGCCAGCGCCGAGGCGACCAGCGCGGCCGAACTGGCCCAGCAGCGCGGCCTGCTGCTGGCAGCGCGGCTGGAGCCCACCTTCGGCGACCAGGTCATCCAGTGGCTGAACCACCCCTACCTGCGCTGGTTTCTGCTGACTATTTTTATGACATCGCTCTACGCGGCCCTGCACGCGCCCGGCCACGGCTTTGCCGAGGTGCTGGCGGTGGTCACGCTGACGGCTTTGGTGGGCGTGCCGATGCTTACGGGTTATGCCCAGTGGTGGGAAGTGGTGATGATCCTGCTGGGCATCATCCTCCTGGCTTTGGAAGTGTTTGTCATCCCCGGCTTTGGCATTGCCGGGATCAGCGGTATCGTGCTGGTGCTGGCGGGGATCATCTTCACCTTTGTCCCCGCTGAACCAGCCAGTTTCCCCGGCGTGCTGCCGCGTCTGCCGGGTACCTGGGCGCTTTTGCGCAAGGCGTTGACCATCGTCACCCTCAGCATGCTTTGCTCGCTGCTCTTGTCGCTTTGGCTGCGGCGGTTTTTGCCAAGCCTGCCCTATTTCAACCGACTCATCCTCAGCACCCCCGGGCAGGCAACGGTCGGAGGACCGATAGCGCCGGATGCGGTCTGGCCGCCCTTGGGAGCAGCGGGTCGCGCGGTGACGGATTTGCGCCCCGGAGGCTCGGCCGAGTTCGCCGACGGCGCGCAGACGCGCGTGGTCTCGGTCGTGGCCGACAGCGGCTTTGTGCCCCGCGGCAGCACGGTGGTCGTGCGCCAGGTGGAGGGCGCTCACGTGGTGGTGCGCCAAACCGCCAGCGCCTGATGGTGAGATGCCTATGTCGCTTACTCTCTGGGCCATCACGCTGGCTGGCATCGGCCTGGTGCTGCTGATCGCGGAACTGGCGCTGCCGACGCACGGCGTACTGGGCATCCTCGGCGGCGCCGGGCTGCTGGCGGCTATTGGGGTGTGCTTTGTGATCGAACCGTGGCTGGGCACGGTGCTGCTGGCCATCGGCGTGCTGGCTTCGCCCCTGATCGGCGCCTGGTTCATCCGGCTGTGGCCCCACACGCCCATCGGCCGGCGTCTGAGTCTTCCTTCGGTGCCCGAGGTCGTGCAGCCTCCGCCGGTGCAGCCCGGAGCGATAGGGGTGGCCGTCAGCGAACTGCGTCCCATCGGGATTTGCGATTTTGATGGCCAAAGACTCGAAGCCGTCAGCGATTACGGTATGATCGGTGCCGGTAGCCGCGTGCGTGTGGTGAACGTGGAGAACCGCCGGCCGACCGTGCGGGCCGTTTGAAGTGGCCCTGGTTGGCCGAGCTTCTTACTTTTTCGGGAGAGACACAATGGAACTTCTGGCTCAAACGACGGGCTTCAACCCCTGGATCGTCGTCGTCATCATCCTGGCGCTGATCCTGCTTGTCTTCTTTGTGGTGGTATTCCAATACCTGGGGCTGTACATCAACGCCCTGGTGTCCGGCGCCCACGTAAGCCTGATCGACCTGGTCGGCATGCGGCTGCGGCGCGTGAACCCCAATATCATTGTCCGCTCGCGCATTCAGGCCATCCGCGCCGGCCTGGACGTCACCTCGGCGGAGATGGAATCGCACGTGCTGGCCGGCGGCGACGTTATCCGCGTCATCAACGCCATGATCGCCGCTCACAAGGCCAACATCGATCTGTCGTGGAAGACGGCCACCGCCATCGACCTGGCCGGGCGCGACATTCTCGATGCCGTTCAGACCTCGGTGAATCCCAAGGTCATCGACGTGCCCAACCCGGCACTGGGTCGGCCCACGATCGACGCCGTGGCCAAGAACGGCATCCAGCTCAAGGTCAAAGCCCGCGTGACCGTTCGCACCAACATTCAGCGGCTGGTGGGCGGTGCCACCGAGGAAACCATCATCGCCCGCGTGGGCGAGGGCATCGTCACCGCCATCGGCTCGGCCGTGGGTCATCAGGATGTGCTGGAGAATCCCGACCACATTTCCAAGGCGGTGCTGCTCAAGGGCCTGGACGCCAATACCGCATTCGAAATTCTCTCGATCGATATCGCCGACGTGGACGTCGGCGACAACATCGGCGCCAAGCTCCAGGCCGAACAGGCCGAGGCGGACAAGCGCCGCTTCCAGGCCGAGGCCGAAAAGCGCCGCGCCCTGGCCGTCGCCCAGGAACAGGAAAACGTTGCCCAGCAGGCCGCCAACCGCGCCGCGGTCATTCTGGCCGAGGCCGAGGTGCCCAAGGCCATGGCCGACGCGTTCCGCAGCGGCCACCTGGGTGTGATGGACTACTATCGCATGCGCAACGTACAGGCCGATACCTCGATGCGCGAGGCCATTGCCAAGCCCGGTGAAGGCTCCAAGACCTGATCCATGCTCATCGGTCTGCACATCCTGGCCCGTGGCGAGGACGATGCCGTCAAGATCATCTTCGGCATCATCGTGGTGGTGGTCTGGATCGTCAGCGCCATCGCCTCGCAGTTGAAAAAGCAGAAACAGCAGCAAAAGAAGGAAGCCGACTGGGAGCGCATCCTGCGTGAACAAACCGAGGAGGCGCCGCCCCAGCCGCGGCAGCAGACTCCGCCCGTCCAGCGGCCCCAGCCGCAACGTACCGCGCCGCCCCCAACGCCGTCTCGGCCGCGTCCCGTACCGCAAGCGAAGAAACGGTCTGTTCCCAAGCAGAGGCCGTCACCAGCGAGGCCGGTATCGCGCCCGCAGTCGCCGCCACCCCGACAGGTGCCGGCGATGGCCCGGACCGAGGAGTCGGATACCCACGCGTTCCTGGCGCGACAGGCGCCAGCAGCGCCGGTCCAGCCGCTGCGGCCGCCGCCCTCCCTCACCACCGAAAGCCTGGCCCGCTGGCTGCGCCCGGCAACCTTGCGCCAACAGTTTATCCTGACCGAAATCCTGCAGCCGCCTGTTTCGCTGCGCCAGTCTGAGTAATAACCCCGGTTCAGGCGCTGCGGTCCGGAGCCTTGCTCAGGTGAATCGCCAGCACCGTCACATCCGCCGGCGTAATACCGCTGATGCGCAGGGCCTGTCCCAGGCTGCGCGGCGTGAAACGGCCCAGTTTCTGCCGGGCCTCGTTGCGCAGCCCCACCACCTGTGAGTAGTCGATGCCGGTCGGGATCAGGCGCGACTCCAGGTCCCCCAGCCGCTGGGCCTGGCGGTCCTGGCGCTGGATGTAGCCCGAGTATTTCAGCCTGATTTCCGCCAGCCGCCCCACTGGCCCATCGACCGGCGCCGCCGCCGGCAGCATCGTCACCAGCCGTTGCCAGTCCGACTCCGGGCGCTTCAGCCACTCGCTGGCCGGCTGGCCCTCCACGCGCTGCTGCCGCAGCCATTCCATGGCATCGGCCAACTGCTGCTGGCGCCGCTGATAGGACTGCCACCGGGGTTCATCCACCAGGCCCACTTCCCGCCCCAAGGGCGTTAGCCGCTGGTCGGCGTTGTCAGCGCGCAGGTGAAGCCGATACTCAGCACGGCTGGTGAACATGCGATAGGGTTCGCTGGGCGGCTTGGTCACCAGGTCGTCAATGAGCACGCCGATGTACGCCTGCTGGCGACCCAGCACGAAGTCCGCCGCCCCCGTGGCAACCAGCCGCGCCGCGTTGATGCCGGCCACGATGCCCTGGGCGGCGGCTTCCTCGTAGCCGCTGGTACCGTTGATCTGGCCCGCCAGGAACAAGCCGCTGACGCTCTTGGCTTCCAGCGTCGAGCGAATTTGCGTCGGCCAGACCATGTCGTATTCCACGGCATAGCCGTAGCGCACAATCCGCGCCCGCTCCAGGCCATCAATCTGGCGCACCATCTGCTCCTGCACGTCGGCCGGCAGCGAGGTGCTGATGCCGTTGCAGTAAATGTGGTCGCTGTCCAGGCCCTCGGGCTCCAGGAATAGCTGGTGGTGCTGCTTATGGGCGAAGCGCACCACCTTATCCTCGATGCTGGGGCAATAGCGCGGACCCACGCCCTGAATCTGGCCGCTGTACAGCGGGGCACGGTGCAGATTGGCGGTGATCAGTTCATGCACGCGCGGATTGGTGGCCCCCAGCCAGCACTGCACCTGCTTCAGCGCAGGACGCCAGCCCGCCCCCCGCAGGCCATCGCGGTATTCATTCAGGTATGAGAATGGCGCTGCGTCCGCGTCGCCGTCCTGTGGCTCAAAGCGGTCATACTCGATGCTGTCGCGATGCAAACGCGGCGGGGTGCCCGTCTTCAGTCGCCCCAGTTCCAATCCGAGGCGGCGCAAGCTGTCGGACAACCCGCCGGCCGCCGGCTCGCCAAACCGGCCCCCGACCGACTTCTGCTGGCCAGTGTGCATCAACCCGCGCAGAAACGTCCCCGTGGTGACCACCACCGCCCTGGCGGCGATGGCCGACCCATCAGCCAGTTGCACGCCGGTCACGCGCCGGCTCGATGTCTGAATGTCTACCGCTTCCCCCGAGACGATGCGCAGGCCGCCCCATTCGGCCAATAGCCGCTGCACCTGGGCGGCATAGCGATGCTTGTCCGCCTGGGCCCGCGGGCCCCAGACGGCCGGGCCCTTGGAACGATTGAGCATGCGGAACTGGATGCCGGTGTTGTCGGTGGCGAGCCCCATCAGGCCCCCCAGTGCATCCACCTCGCGCACCATCTGGCCTTTGGCCAATCCCCCGATGGCGGGATTGCAGGACATCTGGGCGATCCTCCCCGGATCCAGCGTAACCAGCACCACCGACGCCCCCAGGCGCGATGCCGCCCAGGCGGCCTCGGCGCCGGCGTGGCCACCGCCAATGACGACGATGTCTGCATTCTTCAGCATCCGCGGTGATTACGACCGGGCCGGCCCGGGGGTTGGCTTGGCGGCCCGTGCATCTTGTATCCGAAAGCCATGCGAAGGTGAATGCGAGCTGGATCGGGCAGTTGACGAGCGTATGTACAATGTATATACTACGTGTATACTGGATACTGGAGAAGACCTATGGTGAAGACTCTGACACGGCATGGAAACAGCCTGGCGCTGGTCATCGATAAGCCCATCCTCGACCTGCTGCGCATCACAGCCGATACACCGCTGGAAGTAACCACGGATGGACAGGCTCTGGTTCTGCAACCGGTTCACGACGCGCGTCGCCAAGCCAAGTTCCGGCATGCAATTGAGACGGCCAACCGCAAGTTTGGGCGAGCCCTGAAGAAGTTGGCGGAATGACCCATGGCGATCGAATTCTTAACGCTGTCAGACATCCTGGAGATCCAGCGCGATCAGCTTGATCGCTATGGCGGACAGGCGGGCCTTCGTGACATACACCTCCTGGAATCCGCTGTCGCCATGCCTCAAGCGGGCTTTGGCGGACAGTATCTGCATCAGGACATTTTTGAAATGGCCGCGGCCTATCTGTTTCATATCGTTCAGAATCACCCGTTTCTGGACGGCAACAAGAGAGCCGGCGCCGCCAGCGCGCTGGTCTTTCTGACCATGAACGATATCGACCTGCGCCCTGACGAAGAGGGCCTTTACTCAATTACGCTGGCGGCGGCCGAGGGGAAGGCTCAGAAGCCCGAGATTGCTAAGTTCTTTAGGAGCCTGGCAGCGGTTCTGTAGAGCCCGCGACGGATCGCCCCCCAGGCTGTTATACTCCCGGCCATGGAACATGAACTGGGGTTCCCCAATCCCGTCAAGCGTACCGACCTGCCCCGCAAGCGCCGCCGCTGGCCCAAGATCCTGGCGGCTGTCGTGCTGGTGCTGATTCTGGTCGTGGTCTTCCTGCCGCAGCTTCTGCGCACCGGGCCGGGCAAGAGCTTTGTCGTGGCGCGCATTCAGAAGGCGACGTGGCTGCGCGCCTGGGTGCGGGACATCGAAACAAGCTGGTTCGGCCCCACCACCATCACCGACCTGTGGCTCAGCGACCAGAAGGGCGCCAAGCTCGGCTTTAAGAGTTTCAGTTGCGATGTCTCGCTGTGGCAGTGGCTGACGGCCAGCCAGTGGAACCTGGGCCAGGCGCAGGCGCAAGATCCGTTCCTCAACTACGTGGTCGACCGCGGCGACGGCAAGGACCTGTTCGACGCCATGGGCAAACCCCTTCCGCCGGGAGCCAAGCCGCCCCCGCCACAGCCTTGGCGCTGGCACGGCCGAATCGAGATACGCAACGGCACCTTCTGTGTCACGCGCGGCCAGGTCCTGTCAACCCCGGGTTATCCCTCCGTATTCCAGACGGTGGTTTCCGGCGGCATCAACGGCTTTGTGGATATGCCCGGCCCGCGGCAGACCTGGAGTTGCGAACTCAGCGGCGTCGTCGCCGGCAGCGCCGATGAGCCCCCGGGCACCTGCCGCCTCAGTGGCAGCGTGGTCCTGGGCCCCTTTGCATCTTTTGCCGACCCCAGCGCCAGCGGCCAACTCAGGCTCGAACTGCGCCAGGTGCCTACCCTCCAGCGCCGCGGCAGCGGCAACAAGCTGGAATCCCACTGCCTGCTGTGGGTCATCAACCCCGAACTCCAGGCCCAGGACTACGAGAAAATGTTCGGCCCGGTGCTCAGCGCCATCGACGCCCACGCCGTCGTTGAAAATGGCGCCATGCGCTTCGAGCGTTTTGCCATCGCCGCGGCTGAAACCGGCGGGCGCGCCGCCGTCCTCGAAGGCCAGCCCGTCATCGACTGGGCCGCCAAGCCGCCGACGATCAAGCAAGGCGCCCGGCCGCTGCGCCTGGCGGTGAATATCAGTCCCGGGCTGGGCCAGGCCTACCTGGGCTACATCAATCCATTCCTGAGCGATGCCGTCAGCGGGTGGGCCGAACTGACCTTTGCGCAACTGAGCCTGCCGGTGGGCCGCGGCAATGTCGCGCCCCAGATCGCTGGCGAGCTGCGTCTCAGTGATTTGCAGCTCCAGGTCGACGACACCTGGTATGCCGGCCGCACACCCACCAGCCTCACCGGCCAGTGGGCATGGCTGATGAATAGCCCCCAGCGGCAACTGGCCGCGCAGCTTGCGCCGCTGCCATTCAAGTCCGACAACCGGTTCGTCAAGCCCGATGCCCATAGCATGACCATCGGCGGCCAAAGCCTGAGCCTCTCCGGACACACGGCGCCGGCCGGGCGATTAAAGATGATGCTGCGACAGACCCTGCCGCCCGAGTTGGCCGCGAAGCTCTCGCAGACGGGCGCCGATTTGCAGGTTCCCCTGACGGGCACGATCAGCAAGCCCGAAATGAGCCTGTCGGCATCGTCGGCTAAGATGGAAGAGCTGCTGCGAACGCACCTGGAAGCGCAGCACGAGCGCCATCTGGAGCGCATGCGTCAGCAGAGCACCGAAGACTTGGGCGTGCTGCGCCCGGCGACCAGCCCGGCCGCGCCATAGCGAACCGACAGCCCCTATTGAATCCGCGCTTTTAGCCTCTCCTGCACCATCTTGGGGTTCAGGCCCTTGGCGCTTTTCATCACCATTCCCACCAGGGCACCCAGGGCGGCCTGCTTACCAGCGCGGTAATCAGCCAGCGGCTTGGGGTTCTGAGCGATGAGCTGGTCGATGGCCGCGTCGATGGCGGCGCTGTCGCTGACCTGCATGATGCCCAAAGCCGCGGCCGCCTCCTGCGCGGGCATGTCCTGCGCGACGAGGCTTTCCAGCAGCGGCAGCGCCCCGCTGGCCGCCACTTTATTCTCGTCGATAAGCCGGGCGACTTCGGCCAGCCGCGCCGCACTCAGCCCCAGGGCATAGACCGGGCGCCCCTGCTGGTTGGCAAGCTGACCCAGCACGTTGATTAGCAAATTGGCCACGCGGCGGCCGTCACCCCCGGCAGCCACCGCGGCATCGTAGTAGTCGCCGGTAGCCCGATCCGAAGCCAGGATCGCTGCATCGGCCGGCGCCAGCTTCATCTGATCCACGTAGCGATGCCGCCGCGCGGTCGGCAGTTCACCAATCTGCGCCCTGAGCGACTCCAGCCAGGCATCGTCCACGACCACCGGCACCAGGTCAGGATCGGGGAAATAGCGGTAATCGTGGGCCTCTTCCTTGGTGCGCTGCAGAAAGGTCCGCTGGGCGGCTTCGTCCCATCCGTAGGTGCTTTTCTGCCCCAGGTCGCCACTGTCGATCCACTGGGCCAACTGCCGCTGGATTTCGTAGGCGCTGGCGCGTTCCAGGGCGCTGAAGCTGTTGAGGTTCTTGATCTCCGTAATGGCCGTTTTGTGGACCTGCCCGTCCTGGTCGGTGATGTGGAGGTTGATGTTGGGCTCGAAGCGCATGTGGCCCATTTGCATCTGGCCATGGCTGACGCCCAGGAACTGCACCAGTTTCTGAAGCTCCTGGGCGAAGGCCACCACTTCAGCGGGGCTGCTCAGGTCCGGCTCGGTAACGATCTCCAGCAGCGGCGTCCCAGCGCGGTTCAGATCCACGATGCTGTGGTCGATAGGCCGGCCTCCGGGCGCCTCGTGCAGCAGCTTGCCGGCGTCTTCCTCCAGGTGGGCGCGGCGAATGCGCACGCGGCGCGGGGTCCGGTCCACGGTAATTTCCAACAGCCCCTCGGCACAGAGCGGCAGGTCATACTGGCTGATCTGATAGTTCTTGGGCAGGTCCGGGTAGTAGTAGCTCTTGCGGTCCCACTTGGTCGAGCGGGCGATGCGGCACCCCAAGGCCAAGCCCACCTTGATGGCGTATTCCACCGCACGCTTGTTCATCACCGGCAGCACGCCCGGCAGGCCCAGCACCTGCGGATCCACCAGCGAATTCGGCGGCGCCCCAAAGGCATTGGCCGCCGCCGTGAACATCTTGCTGGCGGTGGCGAGCTGGACGTGTATTTCCAACCCGATCAGGACCCGATATGACTTCACGGCGCGCTGGCCCACGGCTACTCCTATCGCCATTGTGACGCCGCCGGCGCCACCACATGACCGGAGTATAGTCGGCCGGGCGGCCCACTCAATGCAAAGGCCCTAGCGCACAGCGGCGGCCAGGTCCTGCACGCGCCGCGCCTCCTTCATCGGCTGCTCGTGCCAGTGAGCGATGCGGCCGTCAGCGCCGATCACCACCGTGCCGCGCTTGGTGCAGTTGAAGGGCTCCTCGCCCGCCCACAGGCCATAGGCCTTGGCCATCTTGCGAGTCGGGTCGGCCAGCAGGCTGTAGGGAATGCCGTACTGCTTCTTGAACGCGGCATGGCTGAACGGGCTGTCACAACTGACGCCAAAAACCACCGTGTTGGCATCGGGCGCGATCTGGCCCAGGCTCGGCCCGAAAGCACAGTGTTCCTCGGTGCAGACCGGCGAGAAGTCCATGGGATAGAACAGCAGCACCACCTTCTTGCCGCGCAGGTCGGAAAGCCGCACCACGTTGCGGTTTTCATCCATCAACGCAAAGTCCGGCGCCACATCACCCACGTTCAGCTTGTCAGCCATGAGAGGTTCCTTGGTAAGTGTTATTGCCGCAATCTTAGGCAAAGCCCGCGGCGACAATCCAGTATAATGTAACCTGCATGAAATTCGGACGCATCAAACGCCAACATGGCCGGGTGGCCGGGCTGGACCCCATCCTGGACCGGTTGGTCCAGCAGTGCCCTTATGTCTCGCGGATTGTGCCCGGGCGCATCAAGGTGCGCCGGGGCAAAGGTCCGCCGACCTTCAAGGTTCAATACCCCACCCCGGCCGGACTAAAATGTCTCTATACTTCCACCGGCACCGTCCAGGAGGTATTTTTGATTTGTACCGACGCTGTCGCGGCCCAGACCTGGCTGCAAGCCCACCCTGTGCAATGACCCGCCAAGCCGTCCATTGCGAGCGACTGGAAAACCGGCAACTGCTGGCCACGTTCTACATCATCACCGACCTGGGCACTTTCGGCGGCAGCACCAGCCAGGCCGAGGGGATCAATGAACGCGGCGAGGTGGTGGGCATGGCGCAGAACCGCTGGGACCGCCAGCGCGCCTTCCTCTGGACCGAAAGCGGCGGCCTGCGCAACCTGGGCGTGCTGGGGGAAAGCCACAACAGCGCCGCCCAGGATATCAACGAAAACGGCCAGGTCGTCGGCAGCAGCCAGGACCCCCGGACAGGCCGCGACTCCCAGCGCGCTTTTCTCTGGACCAGCCGCAGGGGCATGGTTGACCTGGGCACCTTGCCGGGCGTCAGCGGTTCGTCGGCGCTGGCGATCAACGACAACTACTGGATCGCCGGCGAGTCCGGCTTTCGTCCGGTGGCCTGGGGCCAGGAGCAGCCGTTTGCCCTCTCCGGCACCAACGGCGGCATTGCCTGGGACGTCAACAAATTCGTGCAGGTCGTCGGCGAGGAAGGCGGCCGCCCGGTGGTCTACCAGGACGGCATCCGCTTGTTGATTCCCGGCGTGGGCACGCAAACCGATCGCCAGGGCGCGGCCCTGGGCATCAATAACGTCGGCCGCATTGTCGGCTATATCGACGTCGGGCCCGCCGACGCCCGTAGCGATCATGCGTTTCTTTACGAGTTCGGAATGACCAGGGACTTGGGCAGCTTCGGCGGCAACAGCCGCGCCCAGGCCATCAATGACCAGGGGATCGTCGTGGGCCACTCCTGGGACACGCGCGGCCGCCTGCGCGCTTTTGTCTGGAGCAAGCCCGACGGCATGATGGATCTGAAGGGCCTGACGGTGGACGGCGCCTCGTGGCGCCTGGAATCCGCCCAGGACATCAACAACAAAGGCCAGATCGTCGGCTATGGCATCAACCCCAGCGGCAAGCGCCATGCGTTTTTGCTGACGCCGCGCACCGAAGACACCGACACCGGCGGGCCAGCCGCGTCGCTGGACCCCATCGCCACCGTGCGCACGCCGCGCACCGCGGTCAAATTCAGCGTGCGCTATGCCGATGATCGGGCCATCGACGTCTCGCGCCTGAACAGCCAGGACCTCCAGATCACCGGCCCCGGAGGCTTTTCCCGACTGGCCCGCTTCCTGCGCGTGGACCAACCCACCGACGGCACCCCCCGCATCGCCTGGTATTCCGTCACCGGCCCGGGCGGAACCTGGGACCGTGCCGACAACGGCCTGTATCGGGTCATCCTTCGCAGCGGACAGGTGGGCGATACCCAGGGACACGACATCCCCGGCCGGCGACTGGGCAGCTTCAGCGTGAACATCCCCGCCCCCGTAGCGGCAAGCCTCTTCAGTAAACGACCAATCGCCAGCGCGCAGACCCTGGCAGACTCCCCCACTGACGAACTACTGAACGCTTCGTGACACGGCGGCCCGGCGCCTACTCCAGGAGCAACTCGTCCAGATCGGGCGCCACGCCGAAGCTGGTCAGCGCCTCGGAATAGCGGTAGTAAACTTCCAGGCACAGCGCGCCCAGGGCCGTGACATATACCCGGCCGCCGCCGTGCCCGCTCCATTTGTCGCCCTTGGGGTCCCAGCTTCCGGCGTTGTCGCCATCGCGGGACTGTTTTTCCACCAGCACATCGCGGATCTTCTGGTTCCACCAGATTCGGTATTCGCCGCCCATGTTGTGCATGGCGTAGGTCGCGTAATACCAGTAGTAGAAATCCTTGTCCTGCCAGCGCGGCGGACGAGCCTTGGTCAGTTCCGCCCCCTTGATCAGCAGATGGTTCTTCACGCCGGTGCCCGTGAACTGCCGCAGCAGCATGCCGGCGCAGGTCAGCGCCGGGTGGCCTGGGCCGTAGCTCTGCCCGTCCTGGAACATGTAGCCCACGCCGCCGCTGGAGTCCTTGGTGCCGCCCTGGTCGGTGCAGCTATCGAGGTACACCTTGGCCTTGGCCATGACCTGGTCGTCAAACTTGATCTGGGCCAGCTTCGCGGTCTTCAGTGCCTGGATGAACCACGCCGTCACCGACATGTCCGAGGCCGGCGGGTTCTTGCCATAGCGCCAGCCACCGTCGACCCCCGCGGCCTTGACGGCAAAGTCGACGGCCTTCTGGGCCGCGCTGCCCACGCGCTCATCGCGGGCCCGGCCATAGCTCTCACACAGGGCGATGGTGCAGATGCTGTGCGTGTAAAAGTTGGCGCCGGGCATGCTGATCAACCCCTCGGCGTCCTGGTGGCGCAAAATAGCTTCGATGCCCTTGATGACCGAGCGCCGATACTCGCCTTTGCGAGTGGTGTTGCCGCCGCCCATCAGCGCCAACACCGACAGGCCGGTGTTGGCCAGGCTGGTCTGCTTGCCGCCTTCGTATTTGTCCGACGGCCACAACCCATCCTCGCCCTGGTGCGTGGCCAGCCAGTGCAGCGCCGAGTCCACCGAGGACCGGGCCTTGATGCCCATGCCGGTGCGGCCCATCAGGTTCAGGAAGTGGCCCTCGGTGCCCCAGAGATTGATGTTCATGGGCCCGGGCGTGCCCCACGAGGGCGTCGCCTGGTCGCCAAAAGCCTTGGGCAACTGTTTCAGATACCGACCCGGCCGAGGTCCCTGGTTAAACGTGTACATCGCCGGCCGATCACGCGGCGTGGGGGTGTTGTACTTGAATATGTCGGCCGGCCCTTGCACTTCCACGGCAATCTGGTTGATGGCAAAGCCCACGTCTTCGGCGGTGACGGTGATCTCCTCGGGGCCGTCCGTGATGGTGGTCTCGGTCTTGGTAGCCGCCTCCACGTCCTTGGCGCTGATGGCCGACAGATCGGTCATGGTGGTGTTGACCGAGGTGTTGGGCGAGGAAATCACTTCCCGGTACACCGGGATATTGGACGGCACCGGGCTGGCCGTCATGTGAATCTTGGGCTTCTGCTCCGGGATATTCATGGCCGTGGGCGTATCGACGAAGGTTTCCTTCTCGATGCCGCGGACCGGGTCCGAGAGCTTGAAGGACTCTTCCACCTGGTGGTCGCGCAGGCCAAAGTCGAATTTGACGACTTCGCTGCGCTTGGTGGTGTCCACGCGCGCTGCGATGCGCCAGACCAGCAGCCCCACGCAAATCAGCAGGAACACGCCCACCCCCACCGCCATGGCTCGGGCGTCAAAGATATTGGTGCTGACGCCGCGATTGAAGCTGATGTCCTTGTTGGCCATAGGTCGCTCCGCTGCTTATCGGCCAGCCAGCCGGGCACGGGCCGCCCGCGGGGGCCCGGGCCCATGCTCCTATTCTATCGACTCTCCAGGACCTCGTAAGTTGCCGACACCTTGCCAATGCCGGCCTCGGCGCAGGTGCGCATGACCGCCGCCACGTGGTCCCACTTGACGTTGCGGTCCCCGCGAATCACCACCGACTGGTCGCGGTTCAGGGCCCGCCGCGTGCTTAGGTAGGAACGGATCGACGCCAGGCTCTTGACCTCGTTCTCAATGTGATATTCCGGGCCGCCCGGCTTGAAGCGCACATTGACCACCACCGGCCGGCCCGGCGGCGCCTTGACGTTCAGGGTGCGGCTCATGGTCGGCAGTTCGATGGACAGGTCCTGTTCCATGCTCTCAATCTGGGAACTGGTCACCAGCAGGAACAGGATGATGGCAAAGATGCAGTCCACCAACGGCGTCATGTCGATGGACATCGGCTCATAGGGCTCGCGATCAAAATTCATGGCCATGGCTAGTCCTCCTGGGCGCTGGACCGGGCGCTGGGCTTGCGCACCGGCGCGGGGGCGACATCCTCGTCCTCATCCTCGTCGCTGTTGCGGCCAACCTCGCGCCGCTCGGGACGGGTGTGGCCGGTGCGCTTGAGCTTGGTGATCTGGTGGAAGAACTCCTCGGTCAACGCCTCGCAGTCGGCGATGATCCCGCTCAGCCGGGCGTTGAAGATGAAGTAAAGGAACAGCGCGGGGATGGCCACCATCAAGGCCGTGGCCGTGGCAAAAAGCTTCACGCGGATGCCGGCCGCCAACGCCGCCGCCTTCTGGGCACCGGTGGCTGAGGCCACCGCTTCGAAGACGATCACCATACCCACGATGGTGCCCAGCAGTCCCAGCAGGGGCGCCGCCGCCGCAATGAGGTTCAGCAGACGCACCGGCAGGCGCAGGCGGTTGATCTGACCCGAGGCCGCCACCTGCACGCGCTCCTTGATGTCCTCGACCGACGAGCTGTTGAACCGGTCCACCATCGCCCGGCAGACGTAGGGCAACAGCCCCTTCTGCTTCAGCGACAGGTCCTCGAATTTCTCAAGCTGCCCGCCATCCAGCAGGCGCCGGGCCTTGGACACAAACTGCGGGGGAAGCTGCATGCGCCGGCGGAAGATCCACAGGCTGTTGATGGCCAGCAGGATCGTCAAAAATCCCAGGGCGGCGATGGGATGGAGGAACGGTCCGCCCATGATGTAATAGTCCAGCAGCGTCAGCGTGGTCACGATGACCCCAGGCGGCTTGCGGTCCTTGGGACGCCCGCCCGTGAAGGACAGCTTGCGGTCCGGGTCCATCATGCCCGTGACGCGCTCCACGATGAACTTCCCGCCCGTGGAACTCTTGGAGACGATCTGCACCACCTTGAACTTGCTGTTGGCCGACGCATAGACATCGTTGACCTCCAGCGTCGAGATATCGCTGTCGGTCTTGATGGTGAAGCGCTGGCCATCGCCTTTTTCCTCGGGCTGGCCGGCCTTCTCCTCGTCCTTGGGCTGTTCCCCATCGAGGATGGAATCCCCGGTGGGAAGGGCAAACTTTTCTTCGGGCGCCGCCTGAATTGGCACACACCAGCTCAGCAGCAACATCAACACAACACCTGCACAGCAGAACCTACGCATGTCGAACCTCCATCATTTGGATTTCTGGGCCAGTTCTTTAAGCACCTTGGGCAATGTTTCACGGGCTTCGGCAATCACCGCCGGTTCACCCTGGGGAAAATCCCTGATCGTGCGGTCCAGCAGTTCCTGCGCCCGTTTCAAATCGCCCAGGCGCACGGCGCACTGGGCGGCGGCCAGGCAACTGGCTTCGCGGGCATAATAGCGCAGGCTCTGCTCGAACTGCTGCATCGCTTCCTTGTCGTTCTTGTTGTTCCGAGCGGTGTAATAGAGGGCATCGGCCTTGGTGGCCTGGTCATACTCGCCGTTGATCAGGCCCCGCAGTTCAGCCAGGCCCTTGGCCGTGTTGCCGCCGGCCAGCAGAGACGCTGCGTTATAGAGATCCAGGCGCGCCCGCCGACCCGAGTTGGGCCAGGCCGCCACGAACCGCTTGTAGAGCAGTTCCACCTCGTTCCACTGCCGCAAGGCCACCAGCCCGCGGGCCGCCAATTCGTAGATCTCCTCGATGGCCTCGAACTTGGGCACCTCGCGAATCAGCGTCTGCAGCAGCGGCACGCCCTGGGCATAGTCATACAGCTTGTAGTAGCTCTGCGCTGCCATGAACATCGCGGTGGGCCGATGGGCGTTATTGGCCAGCGCCGCATCCTGGGCGAAAGGCTGCAGCGCCAAGGCGCAGCGCCGATAGTTCTCCTGCTTCCAGTAAAGGAAGCCCAGGGCATAGCGAATCTCGCCCAGATTGAGTTCCTTGGGTACGGGAGTGCGGATGCCGTTCCAGCCGGGCGCATTGTCGCGCAAGCGCTGGTTGGCCGGCACCGGGATGGCGTCGCCCTGTGCATTGCGCAGCGGCTCGCCATACTCATCCAGCAGCGTCGCATAGGCGTTCAAAGCCGCCTCATACATCTTCAGCTTGCCGGCGTGATAACCCATCAGCTTCAGCGCCGAAATGCGAAAGCGGCTGTCGCGCAGGCCGCCCAGGTAGGGTTTATACACCTCCAGCATCCGGCTGATCCGGTTCAGGGCAATGTATTCCCGGCCCAGCGCGTAGCGGGCCATGTCGCTCATCTCATCCCCCGACACCCCCGGCTGCTGGCCTTTGCCAGAGCGCTCCAGCCCGCCGCCAAACAGCGTCAGGAATTGCTCGAACATGCGGGCCGCCAGCTCGTGCTCCGCGATCTCACTATAGGCCTGACCGGCCCGCAAGATCGCCGTGCGCACATACTGGCCGGCGTTGGACGGATCGTCCACGGGCAGCCCCACCCACGGATAAAACGACTTCTTGAAGTCCGCGGACTCGAACGCCTGGGAGGGGTTGACCACCTTGGTCCACAGCTCGTCGGCCATCGCCCGCTTGTTTTCCTTCTTCTGGCCTTCCTTGCCCTTGGCCTTCTCCAAGGCCAGGTAGTAATAAGCCTCCACGGCATACTTGTTGCCCAGCGGGAAATTGCGCACGATCCATTCGTATTGCGCCTTGAGGTCCAGGTCGTTGTGCTGCATGTACCAGCAGTGAGCCACGCGGATGGCCGCATCGAAGATCTGGTCGACCTCGATGCCGCCTGATGCCGGCTTCCAGGGAGCGTTTTCCACCTCGCCGTTGGCATCCTGCTTGGGCCCGTGGATGCTGACGAACTCCTTATACACGCGGGCGGCGTTGGAGTAGTCCTTCTTCAGGTAATACAGCTCCGCCATGTTGAAGCGGGCCTCGCGCGACAGCTCGGAAAGGGCTCCCTTCTCCTCGATGATCTTCTTGCAGAGGGCGATGGACTGGTCGACCATGTCCCCCTCGGAGTGGGTCGCCAGCGTCTTGAGGTACTCCAGCGTCTTCTTCTCCAGACCCTTATCTTCCTTGTTGGCGTCGAGCTTGGCCTTGGAGTGGTTAAACAGGTCCTGCCTCGCCTTGGCGGCCCGCGCCTTGTCTCCGGCGCGGTCGGCGGTGATGGCCATCGCCTCCAGCGCGGGGATCAGGTAGATGTTCTTGTCGGTGGGGTCGCTGGCGATCAGCTTCTCATAGGCCGCCATGGCCTTGGCCAGTTCTTCCTTGGAGGCCCCCGTCGCATAGCAGGCCCCGATCTGCGAGTAGATATACGCCTCCACATTGTCCTGGGCCAGCACGTCCTTCTTGTAACTGCTCAGCAGCTTCTCAAAGTCGGCGGCTACTCCCACCGCCACGCCGCGCCCGCGCAGCACCTCGGCCAGTTTGCGGTCGGCCAGCAGCACCTCGGCTTCCAGGGCCGTGAAGGTGCCGGGGTTCTCGGTCACGCGCTTCTTGAGGAACTCGGCGTCGATGGTGGTGATGGAATCCGAGACATCGGTCTTCTTGAGCTGCCCATCACACTCGAGGATGCGCGGCAGCACATTGATCTCCGAGCCCTGGGCGCGGATCAGCAGGTAATACTCGCGGGCCACGCTGTAGCGCTTCTCGCGGAAGTGGTATTCGCCCAGGCGGAAATAACACTGCTCCAGGATCTTGGACCGCCGCTCGCTTTCCGTCTGCCGCGCGATACTGGCCGCCTCTTCATAGCGGCCCATCGCCTTGGGCGTGTCGTTCAGGTTGGCCAGATAAATCTCCGCCGCCGCCAGCATGGCTTCGGCAGCCAGCGGTCGGGCGGCCGCATCCTGCACGCGCCCCACCTGTTCCAAAGCCTGCACCGCCTTCTGGTGCTCGCCACGGTCGCGGTAGCACAACCCCAGCAGATATCCGCCGGCGATTGCCTCCACCGACTTGGGGTAGCGCGTGCGAATCTGCTCGCACAGGCCGATGGTCATGTCGAACTTCTGTTTCAGGCGATAGCCGTCGGCCAGCCGAAACAGCAGCTCGGGCAATTGCTTGCTGTCCGGGAAGGCCTGGTCCAGGTCCTTGATGGCCTCGCGGGCCTGGTCCAGCTTCTCGGCCTGCAGCCAGAGCTTCACCAGCTTATAGGAGGCCGCCTCGGCCGCCTTCGCATTGTCGCGGCGCAGCCGCAGGATGTTGAACTTGCCCGCGGCCTCGTCGAATTTACCCAGGATCGCGTAATAGCCCCCGGTCAGGTTCAGCACTTCCTCCTCGTGCAGGCCCGCTCCTTCGGCCAGCATCTTCTCAAACGTGACGACCGCCTCGGCATACTTCTTGTCCGCCGCCTGCATCTTCCCCAGCATGTAAAAGGCGTCCGCGCGGTTGCGGAAATTCTTCTTGCCGTTGCCCACCAGCTTCCTGAGCTGGGCCTCGGCCTTCTCCGGCAGGCCCTGATCGTCAAAGCACTTGGCCAGCCGCCAGTTGGCATGATCGACCTGGCTGTGGTCGGAAAACTTCCTGACAAACGTTTCGTAGACCTCGATGGCCCGCTGCAGCTTGCCTTCGGTCTCAAGCTGCTCGGCCTGGCGCAGCATCTCCTCGGGCGTCTGACCATAGGCAGCGCCTGCCAGTACCAGGCTCAGGAGCACGACGATTTTCTTGAGCATACTCGCTCCTTCCCCACTTGAACCTTCATCGCTGCGTTGCCGGGGCCGTCGCCCGCGTCCGCAACCACTGCTCGTACAGCGGGTTTTTCTTCACTTCGGCGGCCAGCGGCGAAAGCGGGTAGCGGCTGACCACCTGCTGGTAACGCTCCACGGCCTTGGCCGGCTGGTTGAGCTTCTCCAGGCACGCCCCCAGCCAATACGTCGCCCGCACCGCCGATTCGCTGGAGCGCGTGGCAAACAGCAGATACTCAAAGGCCTCCTTGGCCTTGGGCAGATTCCCCTCGCGCAGGTGAATCATGCCGACCAGGTAACCGGCATCAGCGGCGATCGTCTCATCGGGGGAGTTGATCACCGCGGCCAAGCGCTCCAGGGCATCGGCCGTGCGCTGCTGTCGCACCTCGGCAGTGTCAGACGTTCGTGCCACGTGCAAATCCAGCAGGGCCTTGACGTAGTAAATCCAAGTAGCCTTGGCCAATTCAGCCGCCGGCAGAGCCGAGCGCTGCTCGTCGCTGAGCTTTTCGTATTTCAGCAGATCGCGGTCGGCCTCCTGCGGAAACTCCTGGAGCTGGGCCTTGCCCACCGCCACCTTCAGATAAAAGCTCAGCAGCCTGTAGGTCAGCAGCCGCAAAGGCGAAACCTGTGCCTTGGCCAGCGTTTCATATTCGGCCAGTGCCTCGCTGTTCTTACCCAGCCGCCAGAGCGCCCGCGCCAACCCGTCGCGCAGCATGAACTGGTCTTCCGCCCTGGCCGCCGCCAAGCCCTCGTTGAAGGCCTTGACCGCGCCGGCGTAATCGGCCATGTCGAAGTGAATCCAAGCGATCTCCATTTCGAGCTGGCGCTTCTCGGCGTCGTCGGCGGCGCTGCTGCGCAGTTCCTGCAGCAGGCTCAACACCCGGGCAAAGTCGCGCAACCCGCGGTGGATATCCAGCAGCAGCCGCTGGGTATCGCGCTTGCGGCTGGTCTGCGGATAGCGATCCAGCAGAAGCTGGCAGTTCTCCTTCGCCTGCTGCAGCAGGTTGTCCTTGCGATAGACCCAGGCCAGCCGGAAGTAGGCCTTCTCGGCCGTCTGCGGACTGAGGTTATCCACGCGGAAGGTCAGCCCCAGCGGCTCCAGGGCATCGCACAGCACATCAAAGGCCGGCACGCCCTTAAACGCCGGCCGTGTGGTCGGCGTGCGAATCTCCACCACGGACGGATCGAGTTTGACGCCAATGTGTGTGTTGTAGCGAATGAAGTCGGCCAGCCCCTGGAGGCTCAGGTCATTGAACACCCCGGCCACCGGCTCGGCCAGCGCCGCCAGCGAGTCATACGACAGCCGCGCCCGCAGCTCCGCCCGCGTGGGCGGCCTGCCCTTGGCTGGCTTCTCAACAATGACGAATTCCTCGGCGCTGCGGGCGTAGTAGCCGGCGGCATCACGGTATTTGCGTTCGTTCTCAAAGGCCCAGCCCACCCAGAAGTTGGCCTCGTGATAGTACTCGTTGGCCGGATTGTCGAAGCTCTTGAGATACTCCCTCAAGATCTGCTTCATTTTCTGGTATTCGCGCAGGTTGTAGAAGTTCAGCGCCACCGCGAACAACGACCGCTCGCCGAATTTGCTGGTCGGGCCGATGCGGCGAATCTTGTTGAAGCAGTCCTTGGCCGCCTCATAGAGATCGGCCGCCGCCTCGCGCTGCACCACGCGATAGCGCAGGTCGGCCGCGTCCAGCGCCGCCGTCAGCACCTGGGCACAGCTCGCCATATCCGCGGGAATCCCCGGCGGAGACTGGCGGTAGCTGAAAGCCAGCTTCACCTGCTGCTCGACGCCCTCGGCCCAGAGGATGTGCGTCTTGCTGACCTCCTCCACCTTCTGAAGCACGTGCAGCAGCATGACCTCGCGTCCGCGGGCGGCGCCGCTCCAGGGCCCATAGAGCCGACCCAGCGGCTTATAGCGCGTCGCCGCCTGCGAAATATCGTAAATCTCGATCACCTTCGCCTGCTCGGCGTCGGGGTCGTCGGCCAGGGCCGCGGGCTTCAGCGTCGGCTGGCCGTCGCTCAGGCCGATGTCAAAGTCCAGGCGATGTCGCTGCATATCCAGCACCAGCCCCAGTAACTCCGCGACGGTGCCCTTGCTACTTTCGGGCAAGCTGAGCTTGCGGCTGTCCAAATAGGTGGCCACCGAATTGGCGCCCTTGTCACTGGTCCAGACAAACGGGACATTGGCGGCCTTGGACAGCGCTGCCAGCGCCTCCCGGGCCGGCACATTCTGCCCTCGCTGCGGCCAGCTTAACTCGACCGTCTTGCGCAAAGGGGGATAGCGCTTCAACAGATCGTCGCCCAGGCTGATCACTTCCTTGGGGTAGATATAGATGGCGTAGCCCATGTTGCCGGGCTTCTGCTGCAACTCATACGCCGCCTTGCTGTAGAGCGTGCCGGCGGTGTAATACAGGCGCATCAGGTCTTCATCGCCCAGCTCCTTGCCCCGGTCGGCCACGCCTGCGTAATGCCGCGCCGCATCCGGCAGGCGGTTCTGCTGCATGCACCAGTCGGCCAGTTCCATCGCCAGTTTCTGGAAGCGCTGGTCCGAGCCGTAATCGGCCTCCAGTTCGCCAAAACGCTTCTCGGCCGCCTCGCGATCCTGGGGCTTGTCGGACTTGAACAGCGATTCCAGCAGCGCCAGTTCGATGCTCTTGACCACGTCAAGCTGCTTGGGGTTCACCAGTGTCCGCGCTTTGCCCAGAAATTCGGCCGCCTGGGCCGCTGAAGCCTTGGCCAGATAAGTAGGCTGACCTTCACCCGAGAGCTTGGCCTGGCCGATGCTGGCCAGTTCGCACAGTCCGCGGTGGTAATAAATCTCTCCCTTGAAGTTCTTCCAGTCCGCCTCGGCAAAGCCCCCGCCCTGGTACTTCCGCTCATCCAGGAGCTGGTCGCACACCGCCGCGCCGGCCACGTAATCCGGAGCCTTGATGAAACGGCTGGTCTTCTCTTCCTTCAGCGACTTGAAATGGTGCTGCATCAGGCTGAGCAGCGCCTGGGCCGCCTCGAAGGAACCGGCCTTTTCCGTCGCCGTCTTCTGCCAGCCCTTGACCATCTCGCTGGCATCATGGGCAAAACTGACGTCGATGCTTTTGGTGGCCAGCGCCTCCACCATCTCCTTGGACTGGGCCTTCAGCGGCGATAGAGGATAGCGCTCGTGCAGGCGGCTCAGCAGTTTGGCCACCTCCTTGTACATCTCGCGGGACTTGATGATGTTGCGCTCTTCGTTGGCCCGGCGGAAATAGATCTGCGCCAGGTAGAACAGGGCATTGGACGCGTAATCCGGCGACTCCAGCACGTTCTTGTAGCATTCCACAGCCTTGTCGGTCAGACCCTTCTGACGGTAGATGTCGCCCAGGGCCGCCTGGGCCTGCTGGAAACCCTTGGAATCCGGGCCCACCTTGCGCAGATACTCCTCCACCCTCGCGGCATTGCCATCGGACCGGTTCTTCTCGGCCATGCCCAGGATCAGGTGCATGTCCGACTTGATGGGCCCGGCCGGAACCGTGTCGATAAAGTCGCCGGCCGTCAGCGACTCCACCGCCGCGCGATAATCGCGGCGGTCAAAGGCCAGCTTGGCCAGCAGCAGTCGAGCGCGGACTTTCAAGTCCTGGTCATAGGAGACGTTAGCCAGCCACTTGGCGGCGTCCGTCGGGTTCTTGCGCTCCAGGGCGATGATGCCCAGTTGCAGCGCCGCGTTGTCGTGGGCTTTTTCCACGGCCTGCGGCAACGGTCGCTTCTCGCGGCGGTGCTCATTGATGACGTTGCGGAAGTTCAGCACGATGCGCGTGTACAGCTCCTCGGCCTTGTCGTGCTGGCCCTGCTTCCTATAGAAGTTGCAAAGGATTTCGTCGGCCTCCATGCCGGTGATCGCATCGTATAGCCCGATGTTGCTGTAGATCTGCTTGTGCAGGGCCTCCAGATCCTTCTGCACCGACGGCCCCTTCTCGGCCAGGATCAGCATCTTGTAGCCCAGCAGCTTGCCCACGCGCTCGTCCTTGGGATAGGCGGCTATGAAGGCATCGATGCGCTGCTGGGCCCCGGCAAAGTCGCGCAGGCGATAGGCCGTGCAGGCCAGCCGATACTCGGCGATGATCTTTTCCCGCCCGTCGGGCAAAAGGCGAGCGGCGCGGGCAAAGGCCGTGCGCGCTTTCTCATACTCGCGCACCATGTAGTGGCACTCCCCCAGCATCAGGCTCAGCCGCGCCGCCTCGGCATCCCCCTTGTTCTCCAGTTCGTCCTGGAGCACGCGGATGGCATCGGTGTATTGACGGTTCTTGATCAGTTCCGCGGCCCGGGAACCGCCGGCCTGAGCCCAGAGCGCACCGGCGCTGCCAGCGACCGTAAGCAGGACCACAAGGCAAAGGCGCATCAACACGTGCAACGACATCGGCTCGACTCCTTCAGCCGTTCGACATACCTATTACCCGCGACGACAGAATGTGTTGTCCAGATTCGCCGGCCACCCCACCCGATTTGGGCACGCCTTCACCGGGCGCTGGCAGGCCGAGTCACGGGTCGCTTGATCGCCTCGTCGGTCGCCTTGCGCGTCTGCCGCCCCACTGCCTTAAGGACCACGTCATCGAACATCACCACGCCCGGGAACAGATAGGCGTACAGGTCCACACGCAGCACCTGCACCGGGAAGGCCACATGCTGGGGGTTCAGTTCATCCACCACCGTGACCCACCGGCCGCCGGTGGCGCCGCTGGGCGGCACCTGGCGGCGATAAATCTCGCGCTCCACCGTTTCGCCCTTGATGTTCTTCTCCTGCGTATAGCCCTTGACGAACACGTGCAGCCGGGGACCGTCGCTCTTGTAACGAAAACTCAAACGATAGCGGGTATCGGGCTGAATGCGGATGGCATCGGAAAGGCAGGCCATGCCGTTGTTCTCCGCGCAGTAGCGCGACAGGTTCATCGCCAGCACGTTGTTGACCCCCTGGCCCTCGCGCAGGCGATAGATGCAGACCTTGTCCACCGCCGGCAGATCCTCCTTGAGGGTGACCGAATACTTCTCCGCCTGGTAGATGCCCTTCCAGCAGCCCGAGTCGGAAAAATCGCCGTTGACCACCATGTTGGGGTTGCGGGCCCATTGGGCCTCGGAATCGGCATCGCTGGAGACCGGCTGCTCGCTGGGATGCTCAAAGCGCGCCACCCCGGGCAGCGTCTCCAGGATTTGCTCGGCGGCAAAACGCAGGTCCGTGGCCTCGGCCACCACCTTCTCGATGGCCTGGGGCCGCGGCTGGCCCTGGCGCAGGTCCAGCACCCGCAGCCGCAATGTCGCCCCCGCCGCCAGGTTCACAAAATCGCCCCACACCAGCACATCGGCATCCACCAGTTTCCCCAGCTCACGCACCGGGCCCTCGGCCGTAGTAAAGTCCACGGCAGCATCGGACTCGGCCAGCACCTCCAGCATCCTGGGCCCGTCGATGACTTCGTAAACCCCGCCGCGGTCCAGCTTCAGGCGCAGCGCCAGCCAGGCGCGGTCCCGCAGCGCGTCCTTGGCGTTGCCCGCCAGGGGGAAAAAGGCGATACGGGGCTTCCTGGTTTCAGGGATATCCGACCGCTGGGTCGCCGCCCCCCACAACGGGCAGCCCAGCAGGGCAAGAGATAACAGAAAAACGGCCGGTGGACGCATAGGGCTCACTTAGCAGATACCGCGCCGCCGGCGTTTTGTGGCCGGCGACCGCGCAGCGCCACGCCCGCCCCACCCCGCGACAGCACACTCGCCCCTCCACCGAAGGGGGCGGCGGCTATTTCTGCGCGCCCATCAGCTTGAGCAGCTTGTTGAGCATCTGCTTGGGGTCGGCCTCGCAGGCCCGACACCAGTTGATGAACTCGGTGATGTCCACGCGGCGGTAGCCCGACTCGCAGTTGTAGATCCAGCTCTGGGGCCGGTCCAGGCGGTCGCCCAGGGCGCGCTGCGAAAAGTCCGCCTGCTGGCGCATCTGCCGCAGCAAGGGAGGCATAAGACGGTACACCTGCTGATGTTGTGCTTTGACCATAGAAATTCTTCCCAAATAAACCGTTGACGCCCAAACACTGTCGGGCTAGGTTGCCATCAAATCAGACCTCCGAGCGGGCGTCCGGGGGGGCGCCCGTCTCGGGGCTTTACTTTTCCACAGGTTCTTTCGCAGGGCCCTGGCCATACACGGTTGCCTGGACCATGCGTGGCAAATCTGACAAAGCATTGTCAACGCCCGGCGGGCATTCGTCGCCACCCGGCGCGGGCCCTTGGCACCGACCGCCGCGGTTGCGGTCAGTAAGGGGCGCAACAATTATAGGTATTCGAGGACGGCTAACAAGCGCCTTGTCGCGCAATTAGGCGTTTGGCGTTTGGCGTTTGCGATGTGTGATGCGGGGCAGGCAAGGGGCTTGTCGCCACAACATTTACGCGCCGGGAACCACCAGCGTATAATGGCGTCTAAGCTTTTGGACCCGCCTATGGACAAACTCCAGCGCCACATTGCCGCCGTGCGACGCGCCCTGGCCTGCCGCGTGCTGGTAGATTCCCTGGGCTGGTCGCTGGCGGTGGTGGCGGCCGCGGCACTGCTGGCGGTCATCCTCCAGCGACTGCTGCACATCTCCTTGCCTATGGGGCTGTTGTGGGCAAGCTTGGCACTGGCAGTTGTCGCGGCAACGGTCCGCACCGTATTCAAAGCCCCCCGCTCCCACGAGGCCGCCATCGCCATTGACCAGGCCCTTGGACTGCAGGAGCGCTTCAGCACCGCTCTCTACGTGAAGCCAAGCAAGGACCCCTTCGCCCAGGCCGCCGTCCTGGATGCAGTGCATGCGGCCGACACCGTCAACGTCCGCGGCCGGTTTCCTCTGCGTCTGCCCCGCAGCGGCTACTACGCCGCCGCATTGGCTTTGCTGGCGCTGGCGTCCACGCTTTTGCCTCCGATGGACCTGCTTGGGCGCCAGGCCAGCCTCAAGAACAAACAACAGCAACTGGCCACCGTCGCCGCCGCTGAAAAAGTGGTTAAAGACGCCCTGGCAACGGTCAACTCCATCGCCGACCGCGTAGGGCCCAACGAGCAGGTGGAACTGGCCCGCAAGGCCCTGGAACAGCTTGACAACCAGCCCGTCAAGGAGCCCACGGCCACCAAGATGACCGCCGCCCAGGTGCTCCAGGACCTTAAGGATGCCCTGGCCGACGAGGCCCGTCGCGTCAAGCAAGCCGATCGCCAGGCCGCCCAGCAGGCCGTCAAACTCTTTGAGAAACTCGACCCTGCCGCCCAAGACAAAGGCCCCCTGGCCGACGTGCGCCGCGACATGGCCAAGGGCGACTTCGCCATCGCCATGGAAAAACTCCAGGACGCCGTCGAGAAATTCGACCGGATGGACCCGTCGCAGAAGCAGGAAGCCGCCCAGCAGGCCAACAAGCTCGCCCAGCAGCTTCAGCAGCTTGCCAACGATCCCAAGGTCCAACAGCAGATGCAGCAGCAATTGCAGCAGGCCCTTGGGCAATGTCAGAACCCGCAGCAAGCCCAGCAGAATGCGGCCAAGATGCAGCAGCTCATGCAGCAAGCCGCCGCCGGCAACCAGCAGGCCGCCCAGCAGCTCCAGCAGATGGCCCAGCAAGCGATCCAACAGATGCAGGGCAATCCCCAGCAAAAGCAAGCCGCCCAGCAGGCCCTGCAGCAGGCGATGCGACAATGCCAGGCCAACGCCAACGCCCAGTGCCAGGCCGGCCAGTTGGCCCAGGGGGCCCAGCAGCTTGCCCAGGCGATGCAGCAGGCAGCCCAGACCGGGCAAAACGGGCAGATGGCCGCTGCCCAGCAGCAGCTTCAGCAGGCCATGCAAAACGCCATGCAGCAGATGCAAGGCGCCCAGCAGGCCGCCAATATGCAGCAAGCCATGCAGCAGGCGCAGCAGGCCGCCAACCAGGCCGCCGGCGCCTGCAACAACCCTGGCAACGGCCAGAACCAGGGCGCGCCCGGCCAGCAACCCGGCCAATGGCAGCCCGGCAACCCCCAGCAGGCCGGCGGCGCCATGGGCGGCCCGGGCATCGGCGCCGGCGGCGCCGCCCAGAAGTCCGACGCCCCTTTCGGCACCGTCGCCACTCAGTCGCCCACGCAGCACGACCCCGCCGGCAAAATGCTTTCCAGCACCCTCGTAAAGGACGGCCAGTGGATCAAAGGCGCCGATACCGCCACGCTCCGCGAGGTCGCCAAGGCCGGCCAGCGCGAGCAGACCGACGAAGTCGAAGACATGCACATCGGCCGCAAAGCCGCCCAGGCCGTGAAGAGTTACTTCTCAAAAATGGAGCAGGATGCCGGCAAACCGGCCCCCGAGCCGCACCCTTGAAACTCCACCCCATGGACTGAAATCCACCTGCCGCGGCCGTCATCTCCCTGCTAAAATCGGCACCCAAGGAACCGCCAGATGAAATCGCATACGCACTACCTCACCTTCCACGCCAAGAAGAAGCGCCAATACTTCAACATCACCCCCGAAGTGGAAACCGCCGTGCGCGAATCCGGCATCCAGGAAGGCATGGCCCTGGTTTCGGCCATGCACATCACCGCCGGCGTGTTTGTCAACGATAACGAAAGCGGCTTCCTGAAAGACCTGGACGATTTCCTGGAGCGGCTGGCCCCCGAAGACGGCTACTATCGCCACCACCAGACCGGCGAAGCCAACGGCGACGCCCACCTCAAGAGCATCCTGGCCCATCACCAGGTGATCGTGCCGATCACCCGCGGCGTGCCCGACCTGGGCCCCTGGCAGCAGATCTTCTACGCCGAATTCGATGGCCGCCGCGACAAGCGCCTGGTCATCAAGATCATGGGCGAGTAGCCGCCCGCGCCTCCACCTCCCGGCGCCAATACAGGAACGACTCGATCACCGCGTCGAGATCCGCCGGCGTCTGGATCCACCGCATGCGCTCCTTGAGCATCTGGCAGGGGTGCATCTGCTTGCCGTACCAGCTTGCCCGCTGCCGCATCTCCGCGATAGCCGCCCGCACGCCTCGAAAACGAATGATGTTCACAAAGTGCCGCTGCATGATGCGACACTTGTCCTCGATACTGGGCGCCGCCTGAACCACGCCCGTCGTCAAATAGCTCCAGGTGTCGCGAAAGATCCACGGCGACGACAGCGCCGCCCGGCCGATCATCACCCCGGCGCAACCTGTCGCCTCCAGCATGCGCAGCGCATCGGCCGGGCACCGTACGTCGCCATTGCCAATCACCGGAATCCGCTTCACTGCCGCCACCACCGCCGCGATGCCCTCCAGGCTCACCTTTCCGCCGAACTGCATGTCGGCGGTGCGACCGTGGATCGTAATGGCGCTGATACCGACTTCCTCCAACCAGGCGGCCAACTGCGGCGCCACGATGTGCTGCCGGTCCCAGCCCAGGCGCAGCTTGGCGGTTACCGGGACGTCCACGGCCTTGACGACGCGCGCCGCCAGCCGCGCGGCACCGGCCGGATCGCACAGCAGCTTGCTGCCGCCGTTGCGCTTGGTGATCTTGTCCACGGGACAGCCCATGTTCAGGTCAATCACCGCCGCCCCGTGGTCCTGGGCCCAGCGGGCGGCCTCGCACAACGGATCATCCTCATTGCCATAAAGCTGCATCCCCAGCGGCGCATCCTCCAGACAGGTCGCCGCCAGCACCATCGAGCGATAGTTCTGTCGCAACACCCCCTGCGGGCACAGCAGGTCCGTAAATCCCATGCCCAGACCGCCCTGCTGCCGCACCACCAGCCGATACGAAACGTCGCAATATCCCGCGATCGGTGCCAGCAGCAGGTTTGTCGACAACTGCACGCTGCCTATCCTCAACGGGCGAACTTGTAATTCCTGCTGCGCCATCCTCAGTTCCGTATTGGCTCGGCCAACGTATAATCGCCGACGACCCGTTGGAGAAACACCATGTACATCGTGTCCGTCACTATCTTCGTCAAGCCGGAGTTTGTCGATTCCTTTATCGCCATCACGCTGGATAACGCCCGCAATACCCGCAAGGAGCCGGGCAACCTGCGCTTTGACGTGGCCCGCGCCGAGGACGACCCCAATCGTTTCCTGCTGTTCGAGGCCTATCGCACCAAGGAAGACTTTGCCAAACACCAGCAGACCCAGCACTACTTCCGCTGGCGCGATACCGTCGGCGACTGGATGACCCAGCCCCGCCAGGGCGTGCGCCATACCTCCATCTTCTTTGGCGACAGCGAGCAATGAACCCTTTCGAGTTCATCTGCGTGCCCCGCATCCTCTTTGGCCGCGGCCAGGTCGCCAGCCTGGCGGCGGTCGTCGCCTCCCTGGGCGCGCAGCGCCCCCTGCTGGTTCATAATGTCACCGAGGCGGTCCTCCGCCGCGTGCTGGAGCAACTGCCCGACGCGCCCCCGGCCGTCTTCGTTCAGCGCGGCGAACCCAAGGTCGACGATGTGGACCAGGCCCTGGACCTGGCCCGAGCCCATCAGTGCGACAGCGCCATCGGCCTGGGCGGCGGCAGCGCCATCGACACCGCCAAGGCCGTCGCGGGCCTGCTCGGCAACGGCGGCCAGGCGCTGGATTACATGGAAATCGTCGGCAAAGGCCTTAAGATCACGCGCCCCGCCGCCCCGTGGATTGCCCTCCCCACCACGGCCGGCACCGGCGCCGAGGTCGCCCGTAACGCCGTCATCACCGCCGCCGCGCAGGGCTTCAAAGCCAGCATTCGCAGCGAACATCTGCTGGCTCGAGTGGCGCTGGTGGATCCCGAGCTGGGTGTCGACGTGCCGCCCCAGGTCACCGCCAGTTGTGGCATGGACGCCCTCTGCCAGCTTATCGAGTCCTACTGCTCCAAGGGCGCCAACCCCATGTCCGATGCCTTGGCCCTCCGCGGCATCGAGCTGGCCTCGGGCGCGCTGGCCGCCGCCTGTCACAACGGCCACGACCTGGAGGCCCGCCAGGACATGGCCCTGGCCGCCTTGCTCAGCGGGCTGACGCTGACCAGTGCCGGCCTGGGCGCGGTCCATGGATTTGCCGCTCCACTGGGTGCCCGCTACCCGGCGCCCCACGGCACGGTGTGCGCAGCCCTGCTGCCTCACGTGATCGAGGCCAACATCGCCGCCCTGCTGGATCAATCCGACCATCATCCGGTGCTGCAGCGCTATGCCGCCGTGGGCCGCCTGCTGGCCAGGCAAAGCCAGCTCCCCACACCGGCAGCGCTTCAGGCGTGCGTGGACGTGACCCTGGCCCTGCTGGCGGAACTGGACATCCCTCCGCTGTCGCGCTTCGGTATCGAGCCGGCGCACATTCCCCAGCTCATCGAGCCAGCTCGCCAGACCTCCAGTATGAAGTACAACCCCGTGACCCTCAGCGACCAGGCCCTTACCGCCATTCTGCGCCGCGCCATCGGCGCGTAAGCGACGAGCAGTTGGTAGTTGGTAGTTGGTAGTGCCGATGAACCACGGTATCTCGGAGCCACGCCAGGACGTAGACTCTGTGTGCTCGGTGCTCTCTGTGGCTACACCAATGGCCTCAGGCCAGGAGCCTAATACTCCTTGGGCGAATGCGCCTTGCCGTGACAGGTCAAATAGCAGCGCCCATGGCGGGAGCCCAGGTTGTTGTATTCCAGCCGGCCGGTCGCCGGGTCGGGCTTCACCACCGTAATGTCAAAGTTCATCAAGCGGCTGTTCCTAGTGACCGTACCTTGCGCGGCCGAAATGCCATGCGCATCATGGCACACCGAGCACGGCGTCTTGGCATCCACCAGATGTTTCTTGTGGAACCGGAACGGCCCGGTCTCCGACAAAAGCGAATTGCGGCTATGGCACCGATAGCACAGCCCATACGCCGAAGGGCTCTCGGCCGTATTGTCCACCGTGACATATCCGCCGGCCAAGAGCGGCTTCTCATTGGACCCATGCGTTCCATTGGGTCCCATGCCACCGGCCTTGCGGCTGTTGGTGGAGGTGTGGCAATCGCTGCAATAGACCATGCTGGCCGTCGTCCAGCCCGGCAGCAGGCTGGGCACATCGCTGTTCCTGCCGGCCGCCTGCACCGGGTGATACGACACCGCCGACCCGGCCGTGAATTCCAGCCTCGTATTAGCCTGCACGATCTGCCGCGTGATCTTGGACTGCACCGCCTGCTGGTCACCGTGGCATTTGTAGCAGACCTCGTATTCGTAGCGCGCCGGCGTCACCTTGGCGCCCTGCGCGTTGATGCCATCGACCTGTCCCAGGTTTCCCTGAATGTTGGGCGCCACGGCCACCGTCTTGCGCATCGTGTGAGGCGCGTGGCAGTCATGGCAGCGGGAGCTGCTGGGAATCGCACTCACCAGATTCGCCGCGCTGCCGGTGTCGTGCCGGCTGATCTGGGCCAAATCGGCCGCGATATTCGCCCCCTGCTGGCCGCCGCTGCCCCCGCTGTGGCACGCCAGGCACATATCACTGGGCTTGGCGGCCTTGAGCAAATACGGCCCGCTGGGCGCGGTGTGCGGCTGATGGCACGAAGCGCACTGCACGTGCCCCCCTACGTCGGTCGTTCCAAGCTGGTGACACGATGAGCACAACTGCGAGTTGCTGTTGTCCATCACCAGGAACTTGCCGTTGCTGTTGTCGTGGGCGTTGTGGCAGGTCGAACATTGCATCTCCTGCATCTTGTCCAGCCGCAGGCTCGCGGGCACCGCCGCCGGGTCCTTCAACTTGGTGTTCTTGACCGCCAGCGCCGAGTCATAACGAAACGAAATGGGATGATCGTCCGACAAGTCCGTGCCCAGATTGCTGCGCCCCGGCGGCAACGTCGTAATGCCCCCGGCCATGGAAATCGGCATGTCGCGCGACAGCACGCTGCCCAGGGCAATGGTCCCGTCGTGGCAGGACAAGCACAGCTTTGACGTCCCGGTGGGTTGCCCCGGAACGGCATTCAACGAGTTGCTGCTGTACACCTTGTACGCCGACACCGGCATCTGCCGGTTCCACAGGGGCACGGTGCGGCTGGCCTTGTGCGGCGTATGGCAAAAGATGCAGATTTCCTGCTCGGCCGTCGCCCGCACGCCGCCCGGCCCGCTGGCCGACAGGTTGTGCGGGCTGCTGATGATGCTCTGCGGCGCCGCCGCGATGGCCGCCGCCGTCCATGCCAGAAGTATCAATGCCGCATATCTCATGGCTTGGCCTCCCGGTGATAGTCAAACACCTGCAGCCGACGGTTGTAGACATCGGCCGTCCACAGCCGATCGCGACCATCAATGAAGATTCCATTGGGCAGCCAGAATTCTCCCGGCCCGCGCCCCTCGCGCCCGAAATTCAGCAGCAGCCTCCCCTCGGCATCAAAAATCTGCACCGCCTCAAAGTGCGCATCCACGACATACAGATGATCTTCGCTATCCACCGCCATCCCCTTGGGATGCGAAAACTGCCCCGGCATGTCGCCCTGCTGGCCGATCTGCCGCAGCGGCTTCAGGTCGGCCGAAAACTGCTGCACCCGAAAGTTCAGCGAATCGCTCACATACAGCCGCCCCGCGCGATCCATGGCCAGGTACGTCGGATAGTTAAACTCGCCCGGGGCCGTGCCGCGCTTGCCCAGGCGGGCCAGCAGTTCCCCACGCGACGACAACACCACCACCTGATGAACCAGCACGTCGCTGACCAACACCCGCCCGCGCGCCCCGTCCACCAGCACCCCGCACGGGCGGCGCAGCATGCCCTTGCCCAGTGATCCGCTGAACCGCCCGGATTCATCAAAGACAAACACTGTTTCGGCCATCGAATCGGCCACCAGCAGCCGCTTGCCTGCCGCGTCCCACGCCAGCCCCACCGGCTGGGAAAACTTCTGCGGCTCCGCCGGCCGCCACTGCTCATAGCGCCGACTGTCCAGGTCAAACACATGGACCACCTGGGCGTTGCTGTCGGCCACGAAGACCCGCTGTCCGCCGTCGGTGCACACCGCCACCGGCGACAGCATCGAACGCACTTCCTTCTTGCCCAGCAGGGCATCGCCCAGGACCTGGAAGAAACTTCGCCCCGGCTTCAGGTCCGCGCTGCTCACCAGTTGCCCCACGTAGCTGATGCGCGCCGGCTGCGGCTCGGCCGGCCAGCGAGGGGCATTCTCCACGGGCGGGAAAATCACGCCCGCGCGGGTGCCACACCCTCCGCTGACCGACGCCAGCACCACACCCAGCGCCACCGTCATCCAACCACGCCATGGCCTCATGAGCCGATCCATCAGAACTCCCGCTGTATCCCCACATAGGCAAACTGGAACGTGCGGCTCTCGTCCTCAAGGTCCAGTGTAGCATTGCGCAGCCGGGCAAACACCGTCGTTTGCCGGTACCGCCAGTTGATCTCCAGTTGCTGCTCGAAGCCGCGCGTATTGCCGAACAGCTCGTTGCGCTCGTCGCGCCATGCCGCGGTCAGCGTGGCCGTCAAATTCCGCCCGATGTCCTGGGCCGCCGAGGCCGAGAACTGTACGAACCGCACTCGGTTGTCCTCGTCGGGAAAATAGTCCTGCTCGTAGGATGCCGTCGCCCCCAGCGTGGTATCGGCCCACACCCGCTGCGCGTAGCGGGCGTTCAAACGCATCGCCTCGAAAGGCGAGATCTCGCTGAAACGTTTCTCCCACTCGGCCGACAGCACCAGGGCCCAGAAGCGATACTCCGCGCCGACCACCAGATCGCGGATATTGTCGGGAATGAACGCCTGCGCCACTTCGCTTTCGATGTCCTGGTTCTGGATCAGGTAGCGCCCGTAAACCGACAGCCCCTTGAGCGGCCCCTCCTCGATGGAGTAGCGCGCCCCGAAGCTCAGGCTGGTCGTGGTCGCGATGTTGGCCGGCTGCGGCTCCAGCAAATAGTCCACCAGCACGGCCTGCCCCGGACCGATGGCCCCGCCCAGCAAGCGGCGAATTTCCACCCGCGTCGGCAGCACGATAACCCGGTAATCGCTGATCGGCGAAAACACCCGCAGCCCGGTCGGATCGGTCAGCACGATGGAATTGGCCACCACATTGTTGCGCGGAATGATGATGGGGCTGGGGTCCGTAAAGGTGAAGGCCTGATCCAGCACCTGCACCGGACCGGTTTGCGACTCGGCATCGCGCACGCTGTAGCCCCCGCCCACCAGCGCCGTCAGCGTGCCCAGCGGCACCTTCTTGGTGTAATCCAGCGTCAAATCCGCGAACTTCTCGGTGGTGCGCTGGTCGCCGGCGGTATCCAGGATATCCAGGCCCACGCGCCCCGTGCTGCGCAGGCTCTTGTAAAGCTGGTGATGAAAGCCAGCCAGCCCGCGGTGATGGCTCTGGTCCAGGAAGTCGCTGCTGTCGCGCTGAAACTCGTAGGTCAAGAAAGTGTCAAACACGTCGCTGTGCCGCAGCGAAAGGTTTTCCGTCCAGCGAAAGCGGTCCAGCGGAAACGTGCCGCTCTGTGACAGATAGCCCACCGTTGAAATCAGGCTGTACTGGGCCCGGCTGCCAAAGCCGATGCTGTGCGACAGGTTCATGTCGTGCGTATCGAACTCCGAGCGCTCGCCCAGCTCCGAATCGTTGACCACGTGGTTATAGCTGTAGTTCCACGCCAGGGCATGGTTGGCCCCGATGCGCCACTCCGTATCCCACAGAAACGCATCCTGCGTCTGGCGAAATCCCTGCTCGCCCAGCGGATCTCTGAGCACCTGCTCCGTATGAAACGCCTGGAACGTCGTGGGCAGCGTCGGCCAGTTGATGCGCCAGATGCCTCCAAAGGTCGTCACCTGGTTGGTCAGCGTGGGCCCGAAATCCCGGCTGAGCTGCGTCTCGTAGCGCTGGGCATACAGCGTCAGCGGCGCAATCTCCTTGCGCAAGATGGTGGCGCTCAGATCAAAGCCGTAGATGATGCCCCGCGAATCCTCGCTGCCCGTGTCACTGCTGGTGAAGTAATCCTGGCTCAAGCCAAACGTGCCCGCCAGGCTCAGGTCCACCAGGTTGGGGTGAATGATGAACCCGCGCGTGTCGGCCGAGACGGTTTCGCGGAACAGCCAGTCGCGGCTTTCGGATTTGCCGCTAGTGCCGCTGACGGTATTACGCGTGAATTGCCCGGTCACTTCGGCCCGCACGCGCGGCGGCTCCAGGCTGACGATCTTGTACTGCTCGCGCCGCCCGAAGATCGGCTCCTCCTCGCTCTGCCCATAGGCGCTGTTGCCAACCAGCCCCACCAGCGCACAGGCCAGCACCACCGCGCGGCTCCCGGACTGGCGCAAGACCCGCTTCATCGGGCCTCCCGCGTGGTGGGTCCGGTCGTCGCCGGCGCCCGCAGCAGCATCCGCTGATTGGACCCATGGGCCACGTGACAGCTCAGGCAGTCGCGATGGCGGTCCAGGTGCGCCGGCGGGCTGGCCGGCAAGGCCTCATATTCATGGCACTGGGTGCAGATTTCCTGTCCCGAGGCCCGCAGCAAGGCCGGGTGCGTCGATTCGTGCGGCGCGTGGCACCACAAACACACCCCCGCCACCACCGGCCCGTGCATGCGCGTATAGCGCGTAGGCACCGACTTGTGACATTCCAGGCATTTGCCCGCATCCAGCGCGGCAATGTCGCCGCCCGACGGGCTGCCATGGCACGCTGCGCACTGCTGCTGCCCAAAGGGCTTGTGGACAAACAAGCCCGCCCCGCCGGCTAGGCGCGGACCGGTCCCCGCCGTCGCGATTTTCCCCGAGTCAGCCACGGGCGCATCCGGGTTGGGCACCCCATCAAAGAAGAAGCTCAGGACCTGGTAGCGCTTCTGCGGTGTGCATCCCAGCCACATTCCCAGCAGCCCACCACACACCGCCACCAGGATCGTGGTCCTCCATCCCTGGGGGTTGAGCGCGCGGTGCAGCATGACAAGCCGATTCACGGGGTTGTAGCGCGGCCGCTGGAAGGCACCGGCGCCAGCTTCGACGGCCGGGAGGCAGCCGTGCCGCCGCCGCCCACAAGCCCCGCCGTTACGTTGACGCGCCCTCCCGCCAGGTCGCGCAGGCTCTTGCCGCTCTTGAGTCGTCCCAGCGCATACAGCGCCACCTTGTTGGTCCCCATCTGGTTGGTCACCACCACCAGCCGCTGGGCCTCAAAGGCCGGATGCACGCTCTCCTTGAGGATCCCCAGGTCGCCCTCGTAGACCGATACCCCCACCGGCAGGAACATCGCGCCGGGGTGCGAACCGGCCGCCCCAAAAAAGGTCAGGCATCGGCCCTTGTCATTGAAGAGCTGCACGTTCTGAAACGCGCTGTCGGCCACGTACAGCAGCCCCTCGCTGTCGATGGCCATCTGCTTGGGCCGCGCAAAGGCGCCCACGGCATCGGAAATGGCGCCAAAGCCAAAGAGATACTTGCCCTGCCGGTCGAACTTCTGCACCCGGCATCGCATCATATCCGTAGCCCACAGGTTGCCCTGCGCGTCATAGGCCACCCCCACCGGCGTGGCAAACTGCCCGTCGCGCACCCCTGGCCCGCCGACATTTCGCACAAACTGCCCGCTGAAGCGGTTGATGACCACGATTTGCCGCCCCTGCAGGTCCGCCACCGCCAGTTCATCGTTCCACAGCGCCACCCCCGCCGGCTTCCACTCCGGCCGGGTAAAGGTGCCCGCCGGCTTGTCGTTGGCGTCGAACATCACGATCTCGCCGCGCCCGCGGTCGGCCACATACTTGATGCCTTCCGGACCAATGGCGATGTCGGCCGGCACTTGCAGGCGATCGCCCCCGCTCACGCCCAGCACCCGCGTCACACGCTGCTTCAGATCCAGCACCGACACGCAGTGGTTGCCGATGTCGCAGACGTAGACCTTGTCATTCCAGAACTTGGCCCCATACGGCTTGTTGATGGGCAGGACCGGCACCGCTTCCTTGCCCCAGATCAGCGAGTCCAGGGCACTCTTGGGCGGCTCCACGTCGGTACTGGACTGAAACGCCGTCAGGAACTGAATCCGCGGCTCATCCGGAGCCGGTGGCCAGAACGCATACGACGCCGGCTTGGCGGGCTTGTCGGCCGCACATCCCGCGAGGATGGCAACCAGTCCCACCAGGACCAGGCGAGGGCACATCATCAGCGAACGCATAACCAGTCCTTTGCCCGAGAGCCGCTTTACCTTTTATGCCGCCTTCACCCTGCGTACAATGCTCAACGGACAGACGGGGATGAGCGGCGCAACCAGGTGTTTGATGGCCGACCGCCGGGCCGGCCCGCAAGGGTCGGCTCCGGCGGCGGTCTTGGCTGCTACTTGTTCTTGTGGCACGTGAAGCACAGCCCGCTGCCATTGGCATTGAGGGTGCTTCCCGTGTAGGTGACGGTGATCGACCCGACGTTCCGCACCCACAGCATGTGCTCGTTGCCGCCCCGCTTGTGAGGCTCGTGGCAACTGGTGCAGCCCACCACGTAGCTGCCGTTCATGGGCTTCAGCGTCATGCCGCTGGGGAAATTCTTGGGGTCGTTCATGTACGGCTTGTCCGACAGCGTCGGATCGGCCGCCTTCACCGGATAGGCCGCTGCCGTCCCGATGGGGTGGTTACCCGTCAGGTCGCCGGCGGCGTTGCCGATACGGCCCTTCGTCGCGATCACCTGCGTGCCTGCGGCGCCGCCATAGGCGTCCGTATTGGTCACGCCATCATGGCAGCCCATGCACAGGATGCTGTTAGGGTCCAGGTCCGTGCTGTGCACTTCGGCCGCGCCGCTGGAATCGTACAGCGTAAAGGTATAGCCCGTGGTCTTGGCCGGGAGAGCATGGTTCCAGATGGGGCCTTTGCCATCGGTGCCCTTGTTCGGATCATTGCCGCCGTGCGGGGTATGGCACGGCAGACACACCTGCCCGCCGCCGATCGTGGTCGCAAAATCATGGGCGGTGCCCGTGATTCCGGCCTGGCCGGCGCTGCAGAACATGCCCACGGCGATCACAGCGACCGCGGCAGGCATCAGGAAACGTGCGCTTCTCATAAACAAACTCCTTCTGTTAGCCGATGCGGGGTAGTGGAGCAGTGAAAGACTTCAGACAGGTCCCGCCGCCCATCCGCGTCTGTCCGTTTCAAAAGAGGACTAAAGCCCACCTGCTCCTGAGCAAGCGCCATACCACCTCAGCCGTGGGCATAATGCCCTTGCAGGCCCGCATAGCGGCCCCACCGCCGCCTGCCTCTCATTAGTAAGAACCGCTCGCCGAAGGCCCCTCCCGCTGCTTGGAGAAAGCGCCAGCGCCGCCAAAGTCACCCCCAATTACCGCCGATGCTCACAGTTGGAGTGGTGAGAAATGCCAGCCTTTGCGCACCTCAACCCCCGATGGCGAAATCTGCTGGCCCGGCCACGCCTGGCCTTGGGCGTTGCCTGCCTTTTCAGCGTCAGCGCGCTGCTGGTCCTGGCCGCGTCACCAGCCGCCGCCACGGCCCCCCTCAGCGGACCCCAAACCGGCGGCTGCACCGTTTGCCATCGCCTGGACCCGCTATTCTCCCATCCGGTCAACTTCACCCCCACGCGCCCCCTGCCGTTGCCTTTGACCGACGGCCGCATGACCTGCCTCACCTGCCACTCCGGCACCCCCCACGCCGTCGCCGGCCAGGCCGGCCAGGCTGGCCTGCGCGGCGCTGCCAGCGCCGCCGGCTTTTGCACCCAATGCCACAGCGGCGACAACACCCAGGCCCGCGCCATGCACGCCGCCGGCATCGCCAAGGCCCATCTCCAACTGCCCGTCCGCCAGCCCACCGACCCCACAGCGCCCGGTCAGCTCGATGCCCAGAGTCGCAACTGCCTGAGCTGCCACGATGGCTCGGTCGCCCGCGAAGTGACCGCCGTTGCCTCCCTCCCATCGGCGACCCCCGCCGCCCACGCCAAAAACCATCCGCTGGGCATCCCCTATGTCGATCGCTGGAGCCAGTGGGGGCAGCCCTCTAACCTCGTGTCCGCCGCCGCCCTGGATCCTCGCGTGCGCCTGTTCGACAACACTATCGGCTGCGGCTCCTGCCACAGCCCCTATTCGCCGCACGCCAAGCTGCTGGTCATGTCCAACGCCAACAGCGCCCTGTGCCAGAGCTGCCACCGCATCTGAGCGCCTCTGCTTCCCGCAAGCTGGATTGCCCGCCTCCATCGCCTTCCCAGCAATGGGAGTTGCCGGTCATTGCGTCCGTGCCGATCCAGGCCGACCCAGCGCATAAGCTCCCGAACTGCCGTCGCTTATATACCGTACCATTTCAGCCATATTTGACCCGGCCCCTGGCACCGAACTTGTCTAGGCTCATGCGCAGTTCCCTGCTGTCGCGGAGTTGTCCATGCAAAGCAAAGCCAAGCTCTGGATTGCCGGCTCGGTCCTGGTGTGTGCCGTAGGCTACCTGGCCTTCGCCGGCGTGAAACGCGGCTGGGTCTATTACGTCCAGGTCGATGAACTGCTCACCGCCACCGACCTGCGCCAGCAGCGAGTGCGCGTCTCCGGAAAGGTTCTTACCGAGGGCATGGCGGTGAGCGCCGGACAACTGACCGCCTCGTTCCAACTGGCCGGCCAGCGCCATCAGATACCCGTCCACTATCGCGGCGTGATCCCTGAAATGTTCCAGGGCGGCAACGATGTGGTCGTGGAGGGCACATTCGATGGCGCTGGCGTTTTTCAAGCCGACGTGCTGATGACCAAGTGCGCCAGCAAGTACCAAGGCAAGCACCCCGACTCAATCGCCCAAGGCCGCCCATGACCATCATCCTTGGAAACCTGGCCATCTGCGGCGCCCTGCTGGCCGCTGGATTGGCACTGCTGACATCGCTGGCCTCCCTGCGTTTTGACAGGCCGTCACTGCTGGGCGCGTCGCGCCGCCTGATGGGCGCTGTCGCCGCCCTGTTGACGGTGGCGGGCCTGGCGCTGTTGGCCGCCCTGGCCGACAGCGATTTTCGCCTGGCTTATGTAGCCCAGTTCACCGAGCGCGCCCTGCCCATCGGCTACAAACTCAGCGCCTTCTGGGCCGGCCAGGAAGGAAGCCTGCTGCTGTGGGGCTGGCTGCTGGCGGTGCTGAGCGTGCTGCTGGCGATCGTGCAGCGCAAGCAGTTCGGCACCGAGCCCGCGGCCGTCATGGCCACGTTGGCCGTCATCTGCGGATTCTTCGCCGCTCTGCTGCTATTGGCCGCCAATCCGTTTCGAGCCCTGGATGAAGTCCCCGCCGACGGCCACGGCCTGAATCCCCTGCTGCAGGATCCGGGCATGATCTGGCACCCGCCCACGCTGTTCGTGGGCTATGCCGGCTTTGCCATCCCGTTTGCCATGCTGGTCGGCGCCTTGATCGTCGGCCGCCGGGACCAGCAATGGATCCTGGCCACCCGCCGCTGGCTCCTGGTCTCCTGGGCCTTCCTGACGGTGGGCATCATCCTGGGCGCAAAGTGGGCCTACGTGGAACTGGGCTGGGGCGGCTACTGGGCCTGGGACCCGGTCGAGAATGCCTCGCTGCTGCCCTGGCTGACGGCCACGGCCCTGCTGCATTCCATCATGGCCCAGCAGCACCGGGGCGTTTTGCTCCGCTGGAACGCCGCCCTGATCGTGCTGAGCTTCCTGCTGTGCATCTTCGGCACCTACATCACGCGCAGCGGCGTCGTGCAATCGGTACACAGCTTCGGCAAGTCCCTGGTGGGCTCGTTCTTCCTGGCCTTTCTGGTTGCCGGCATCCTGTTCAGCGCCACCCTGCTGCTGGCTCGCCGCCGGCTGCTGCACAGCGGCCAGGCGATCACCTCGCTCTTGAGCCGCGAAGGCGCGTTCATGCTGACCAACGTGCTGCTGCTGATCATCATGCTGATCACGCTGCTGGGCACGATCTTCCCGCTTCTAAGCCAGATCATCATGGGCCGCTCGGTACAAGTGGGCCCGCCGTTCTACAACAAGGTGGTCGTCCCCATGAGCCTGCTGCTGGTGGGCCTCATGGGTGTCGCACCCCTGCTGAGCTACGGCAAGCCCGAGGGCAAACAGCTTTGGCGCACGGCCTTGGCGCCGGTTCTACTGGCAGTTGTAGCGTGCGCTGCGGCCCTGACCTGGGGCATCCGCAGCCCCTGGGCCCTGCTGGCCACGGCCATCGTGGCCCTGGGTGCCGCCAGCCTCGTGCTGGACCTGCTGCGCACCTGGGCCCAGCGCATGCGCTGGGCCGGTGAGAATGTCCTTTTGGCCCTGCTCCGCGTGCTGGATGGCAACCATCGACGCTACGGCGGGCAGGTCGTTCATGTGGGCATGCTGCTGTTCATGCTCGGCGTGGCCGGCTCCAGCATCTACCACGTCAAGCGCGACCTGAAGCTGCATCCCGGCCAAAGCGCTACCGTGGGCGCCTACAACCTTACCTTCACCCGGCTCGACGAGGCGCGTGCGGCCAACTACACCGCCGTCCAGGCCCCCCTGAAAATCACCGACACCCGCGGCCAATCCCTGGAACTGGTCCCCCAGCGGCGCTTCTACGACAAGTCCGAACAGTCCAACAGCGAAGTCGCCATCCATTCGACTTGGAAGGAAGACCTCTACATCATCCTGGCCGGCTGGGAGGCCGGTGGCTCCGCCACCGCTTTCCAGGTCATCATCAGCCCGCTGGTCGGGTGGTTGTGGATCGGCGGCTATGCCATGGTCGCCGGTGCCCTGCTGTGCCTGCTGCCTGCGCTGCTGCCCAGCCGCCAGGCGGCCGCCGCCCCGGCCGAATTGCGCCTGGCGCGGGCCTGAATGGAGATTGATCGATGCGAAAACAACTGCTGGCTCTCTTGTGCCTCGTGGCAATCTTCGCGACGACCGCCTGCGCTCAAAATCCGCCGCCGCCGACGGGCCAGGCCCTGCCTCCAGGCCATCCCCCGATCGGTGGCCAGCCGCCGGCGACTCAGAGCGCGCCCCTGCCCAAGGGGCACCCGGACATTGCACAGATGACCCCCGGCGGCTTGCCCAAGGGGCACCCCAATATCAGCAAGATGCGCCGCCCCAACCAAGCGCCCAAGCTCATTGGCTCTATCACGGTGCGCGCCATCCAGGGCAGCGCCGGTGCCCCGCCACTGGGCCCGGACCAGGTCTACGTCGAACTCCTGGGCCAGGGCGCCGTCATCGACAAGACCCAGGGCAAGCTCGACACCAGCGGCACCCTCAAACTCTCCGACATCCCCGTGGCCATGCCCGTGCAGCCCGTGGTGACCATCATCCACGGCGGCGTTGAGCATCGCGCCGTCGGCCAAGAAATGACCTCGGCCAACCCCGATCAGGAGATCGAGATCCCCGTCTATGAGCCCACCGACCAGGAACCGCAGTGGTCCATCCGCATGCGACACCTGATCCTGCATCGCCACAACGACGGCCTGCGCGTCACCGAGATGCTGGTCGTGCACAATCCCACCGACCGCGCCTGGGTCGGCCGGCCCTTGGATGAAAAACGCCGGACCACCCTGGTGCTGCCGCTGCCTGCCGGCGCCCAGAAGGTCGCTTTGGAAAATGGCTTTCACGAGTGCTGCACGCAGATCGCCGATGGCCGGCTCACCAACACCATGGCCCTGATGCCGGGCATGACGCACTTTCAGCTTTCCTACACGGTGCCGGCCCGCGATGGCAAAGCGCAACTGACCGTCGCAGCGCCCGCCCCGGTCAAGCAGTTCATGGTCTTCGTGCCCGATGACGGCTCCACGGTCGTCACCGAGGGCCTGGAAGCGGCCGGTACCTCCAAGACCGAAAAAGGCAGCACACGCTTCTACAGGGCCACCACGCAACCGGCCGGCGCTGTGGCCTCGATCGCCCTCAGCGGCATCAAGTCCGCGGCCCCGGCGGGCGGAGCGGACATCTCCACCACCGCCCAGCTCATCGGCGGCGCCGGCGCCGTGATCATCCTGCTGGTGGCGGCGGCTTTGTTCCTCTTCAAAGCCCCCAAGTCCGCCGGCAAACACCCCTGAGGCCCCATGACGGCGATGGCTCTCCATGCCGGCCCAGCAAGCAGCGCCACCGAAACCGCGGCCGTCCGTGCCGTGCAACTAGGTGTCACCCTCGACGAGCGCCCGGTCCTGGCCGACATCCACCTGGACATCCCCGCCGGCCAATACGTGGGCATCCTCGGGGCCAATGGCGCCGGCAAGAGCACGCTGCTGCGCATCCTGGCGTCGCTGCTGGCACCCACCAGCGGCACGGTCCAACTGTTCGGACATGACCTGGCGCGCGACCGCGGCCAACTCCGTGCCCGCATCGGCCTCATCGGCCACCAGCCGATGCTCTATCGACAACTCGGCGCCCAGGAAAACCTCGAGTTTTTCGGCCGGTTATATGGTGTTTCCCAGCCTCGTCGGCGGGCGCAGCAACTGCTGCAGAGCGTAGGGCTGGCTCATCGCGCCCAGGATCAGGTCAAATCGTTCAGCCGCGGGATGACGCAGCGTCTGGCCATTGCGCGGGCCCTGATGCACAGTCCGGACCTGATCCTGGCCGATGAGCCGTTTGGCGGGTTGGATGTTCCCTCCATCCTGGCGCTGGAGCAGGTGCTGGCGGCCCTGCATCAGCGCGGCCGGACCATCGTGCTGGTCAACCACGACATCCAGCAAACCCTGGCTGTCGCCCAGCGCATCATCGTGCTACGCGGCGGCCGCATCAGCATCGACAGGCCCGCCGAGCAGCTGGGCGCGCCGCAACTGGTCGCGGAGGTCAGCCGGCCATGAACCAGACCGCACCCATGTCGCCTTTGCCCCAGCGCCCCTGCTGCATGGGCCTGCGACAGCTCTGGGCCCTGGTGCAGAAGGACCTGCGCATTGAGGCCCGCAGCCGCCAGACCCTGGGCCTTTTGGTGGTGCTGGGCCTGCTGGTGGTGGTCGTGCTGGGCCTTGGCCTGGGCCAGCAGCAGGGCAGCGGCTTTCAGTCCACCGCCGTGCTCTGGGTGGCCTACTTGTTCAGCGGCGTTTTATGCTTTGAAAAAACCATGGCCACCGAGCGCCACGATGGGGCCATGGCCGGGCTGATGCTGGCCCCCCTGGACCGCGGCACCATCTACCTGGCCAAGCTCCTGGGCAACCTGCTCCTGATGCTGGCCGTCGCTCTGGTGGTCACACCCGCCGGGGTCATCTTCTTTCATTTTGATCTGTCGGCTAATCCGCTGGCCTTCGTGCTGGTGATGGGCCTGAGCATCCTGGGCTTTGCGTCGGTCGGCACGTTGTTCGCGGCGCTGGTCAGCTCCTCGCGCTTGCAGGGCGGCCTGCTGGCGATGGTGGTCTTTCCACTGAGCCTGCCGCTGGTGATCGCCTCCACGCAGATTCTGCTGGCCGTCTTTCGCGATGGCCGGCCCCTGGCCGGCGGCAGCCTGGGCATTCTGGCAGCCTTCGACGCGATCTTTCTGACGGCCAGTTGGGTGCTTTTTGAGTGGGTCCTGGAGCCGTAAACAGCGAGGTTTATATGCGACAGCGGGCGGGAATCTGGGTAAGCCTTTTCTGGCTGCTGACGGCCGGGACTTTTGCGGCGGCGCTGCTGCGCGTCGCCTGGTTCACGCCCGAAGAAGCCACCATGGGGGTCATCCAGAAGGTCTTCTATCTGCATCTGCCGGTGGCCATCAACACGTTTCTGGCCTGCATGGTGTGCTTCATCGGCTCGGTGGGATACCTGACCCAGCGGCAAAGCTGGTGGGATGATCTGGCGGCCGCCGCCGCGAAGGTGGCGGTGCTGCTGTGCAGCATCGTGCTGCTGACGGGCATGATCTGGGCCCAGAGCGCCTGGAAGACCTGGTGGACCTGGAGTCCTCGCCTGACCTTCAGCCTGGTGCTGTGGCTGCTGTATGTGGTGTATCTGCTGATCCGCGCCTCGGTCGAGTCGCGCCAGCGCCGCGCGGTGGTGTCGGCCGTCTACGGAGTGCTGGCCTTCCTGGACGTGCCACTGGTTTATCTGTCGGTGCGGCTGATGCGCGACATCCACCCCACCTCGATCACCATGGAACCGGCCATGAGACTGACGCTGGCGTTGTGGTTCGTGCCCGTGACGCTGCTGACAGCGGCGCTGATCGTCCTGCGTTATCGCCTCAACCGCGCCGGCAGGCAGGCGGCCGCAATCCCAGCCCAACCGGCCCAGCCCGTGGCTTTGCGCTTGATGGGAGATGCCCTATGAACCTGGACACGCGATACGCCCTGGCGGCCTACGCCATCGGAGCGGTGCTGTTGTGGGGCTATGCGCTGGTTTCGTGGCTGACCCTGCGCCGCGCACACATCAGAGCGCGTATATCAGAGCCGCGTATGTCGGAGTCGCGACCGTGAGAACGCGACGCCTCGACGCCGCGACGACAGCGCGACGCCCTGGGAACGCCACGCTCCAGCTTGGTCCTCCGTCGGCAGTCGAAACCATTAGCCACGGAGCCACGGAGAAGAGGTTGGAACCGCAGATTCCCACGGATGAACAGTGCTTCTCTGTTTGGATGTCACGCCGAGTTTTCAGCAACAGGAGATTTCACCGCAGAGTACGCAGAGCAGCGCCGAGAAAGGCGCCGAAAGAGTTGGTCCGTGTTCAGTAGTCCCTCTTTTCGTTTCGTCGCTGCTTCTTCCCTTCGTCGTTTCGTACAATCATCCGTGTCCCGTCTGCGGCAGTAACTTGCTCTGTATTGCAAGGCTATTGTATCTTGTTTTTCTGGCAAACTACATTCTCACGCGACCAGTCTACTGACATCGGCGCGGCGCAGGCGCAGCGACGCACTCATGATCCGCTGGCCGTTGTCAGTCACGCGGTA
>Ga0209450_10000031_pt1 | contig 110421 bp, 92 predicted proteins | sample FrelakmetLWP11LW_FD_187149 | JGI IMG/M metagenome (GOLD analysis project Ga0209450, IMG submission 187149) | Freshwater lake sediment microbial communities from the University of Notre Dame, USA, for methane emissions studies - LWP11 LW (SPAdes)... | ecosystem: Environmental > Aquatic >... | reverse complement strand
GTATCAGATAAAACGTCTATCTTTTTGATAGATATATTACTTAAACCTTCTATGTTTTCTTGTGGTTTTTTCATATTTGGAATATAAATAATTACTCTATAATGTCAACTATATTTTACTTAAATATATTGTTTTTGTTTTTTTGAAATTCCCCCAAAAGTTTTTGTTTTTTTGAAAAACCATATGTCTCACAACGTTTGCTGCTCTGTGGACGTCCCGACCTCCATTGAAATATTATGGAGGGATGTACACTAGTAGCTGTTAGTCGACCGAGCTTTTTAAGCGAGGGTACGTATTTTTGAAAAATTTGTTCTATTCTTTATTTTTTGGTGGGCTTTTACTTTATTGTCTTTTTAAGATGGGAGAGGGGGTAAGGGGGTGAATCACATCTTTTATTAAGAAAATCATTTTTCTAATGCTTTAGTTAAGGTGTTGAATATGATTCACATTTCTTGTTCAAATTCTTGTTGAGTTATGCTTTCAGCAACTGTTTTTGCGTAAGAAGTTTTTTCTAGGTGTTCATTTGTCATTTCTTCTTTAGTTTTTTTCCAATTATTTGGGTAATATTCCTCTAAAGTTTCAGTTGATAGAGTATGGAGATGTTCGTTGTCTATTAGATATGGATGTGCTGTTTTAAAATCATTGTATTTGGTTTGTATTGTTGTGTTCGGTTTATCAAACATAAATACAACCTTTTCTTTATAAATCGGATTGTTTAAAGGCACATAAGTCTCAGCTATTCTTATATATTTTTTTTCCTGTTCAGTAATGTCTCATCTTGCAAAGAGTATTTTTATTTTGCCAAATTTATCTTTATAAAATCTTCTAATTATAGTGTCTAGAAACATGTATTCTGATTGTCCTTCGACTATTAAAAAATTTACTGGTAAGAGCAGGTCTGACGGACTTCCACCTAAAAGGTCGTATATGATATTCATTTTCATTATTTCATCTGCTAACGTAATTTCCGTTTTTTTATCTATCTTTTCTGCCTTAAAAATAAATTGTGTATCGTTATTGTCTACTACTAAAACCGATGAGTGAGTATTTACAAAAACTTGATCACCATTGCCTGAAATATCAAGCAACGCTTTTTTGAGTGCTCTTTGTGCTGATGGATGTAAATGTAATTCGGCTTCATCAATCAAAAAAATGAATTTTTTTGCAATATCATTTTCTTTTCTAAAATCTGCGTATGCTTGTATTATTGAAAGCATTACAGCTCTTTGCATTCCATCTCCTTTTTCTTCTACTAGTGTAGGGACCCCATCATTGATTTCTGTAGAAAATTTCTTTAATAAATCAGTAAATTCTGGTATATCTACCTTGAATTTTACAGAAGTATCATCAGGGAATTGTTTTTTAAGATAAACTTCAACTTTCCCGCTTATTTCATCGAGTTTTGTTCTTACTTCTGACGTATCATTTCCAAATAGTTCTTTGAATTTTTCTCTTAATTGAATGTAATTTGGATCGGTTTCAATAATTGAAGTTAACACGCCTGATAGCATTTCTGAAATTGGACTTTTGCTTTTATATCCACCGATATCATCTAAAGTTACTTTAGTATGAACATATTCAAGGTGTGGTAATAGTTCATTCCAAGTTCAATCTGCACTCATTGTATTTTCCCAGCTTTCTGTTGTAGGATTGTATAGCTGTCTTTTTTTCCCATCCTCAAATTCTGTTGTTCTTCTAATTTTTATTTCATCATTTTCATTGAAAATACTTTTTAATGCTGTTTTCTTGCTTGTATTTGTCATCCCTTCAATAGCTTCTTGTAATCAGTTGAAAGTTATTTCTACCAATATATTTTCTGTTTCACTATTTGCATCTAGAAACATTAAACTTTCCTTATTTTCACCTTTTCAAAACCCATTAAAAAACCGATTTAATGCCTCAAAGAAGTTTGTTTTCCCATGGTTGTTTTGTCCTACTAGAATATTGAATGTGTTAACTTCCATATTCTCTTTTTTCCTTATGGAACGGAAATTTTTTATGGTTATATTTTTGATATTCATTTTATTGAAGATAAGTTAAAATTTCAGGAAATCCCAATCATTAAGTGCATTTCTAAATCAATTATATATTTCTTTTTGGTTAATTCTAAAATGCTCTCATTCTTGGATAATTAAACCTCAAAAAATATTTTTACCTTTTTTGTTTTGTTCTTTGATATATTTCTGTAATGCTTCACTTTTTACTTTATTTTCATCTTCCCTGTTTCCGCTCGCTTTTGTATCAAAAATTCCAAGTTTGCCATCTGCAAAAAACACGAGAAAATCCGGTTGGAATGTCGAATCTTTACCATATTTTATTCAAAAATTTATTTGCATATGTTCACCTCCATTTTGCCACCACCAGATAACATTTTTATTTTTGTCTAAATATTCTATAAAATCTTTCTCAATTTGACTATCAATCCTTAAATAACAAGGTTGATACAATGATCTCTCAAAGTTATATTTTTTGTATGAGTTTGGATTATAATTTCTACTCTCTGAAATTTCTCGTTTATCGTCCCGTCTTTCTGTCTCTTCAATCTTTTTTTCGATCTCCTTTTCTTTCGTTGGCTTATATTCTCTTATTGTTTGGTCAAAAAATTTGGAAAATAGCTCCGCGTTATTAAGTACTATATTCTGAACGAAAATAATACCATTTCCTACTAAATTTAAATTGAGATATTGTGAGAACCAATTATATAATGAGTTTTTTACTATAGGAATTGACCTTTTAGGGGCAAATCATTGTAAATTTATTTTGATAATGTTTTCAAATGCATATTGAAGGTCGTTTTGAGACAAATTTACTTTCATTTTTTTGTCAGATTTTATTTTTTCCTCTGTGATTTGATCAAAGAGTTTTGTATCTATCTCTTTATTTAGTATTATTTCATCCTTATTTTCTAATCCATCAAAATTTATTTTTTTTGCTATTTTTTCTTTGTTTTTAGCAAAAAATTCAAAATCTCAAATTTTTATCCCAAAAAAATCGCACAATACTTTTTCTAGGTTTTCGTAAAAACTTGCTGTAATGTCTCAATAATCAAATCTATTCCTGTAATAAGAATTAAGAGGTAACGGCTTATAAATACTACTTCTTTTTACGTTAATTGATTTAATTATATTTGGATTATAAGTTTCTTGATTTACTGAAAATTCATTTGTATTAAGATAAACGAAAGCCTTATTGAGATTGTCGTTTTCATAGTGTTTTGCTTCAGGCATTCTTAAAATTCTTCCAACTGTTTGTATCTCAAAAATTATGCTCCTTATTTCTCTAAATCTTACTAATATTTGTGCTCTTGGGCAATCCCATCCAGTATCGATTGCTTGTTTAAAGATGAGAAAATCTACCTCGCTTTGATTTGGAGTTACAAATTCTTTTTCGTGATTAACTTTTTCTTCGCTAAGTCGTACTGCAAGTTTTTTATTGTCATAAGTAATTCCTTTTTTAGCAAGAAAGCTTTCTATAAATATCTTTTTATCGTCTCCAGCATCTCCTGTAGGTAATTGAATCAAAACAATTGGATTTACCTTAATCCCAGCTTCTTCATATTGTTTTTTGAGCTCTAATCTCTTTTGATATGCAGATTCCAATATAAGTTCTTGACTTGTAATTTCATCTTTTGAAATTTTATCTAAATTTTCATTTATTATGATTTCCTTTTTGATCATTCCTTCGTCAATAACATCATTTGACTGCACAGTGACTTTTTCATGATATTGTCCTTCACGAAGTACTGGAGTAGCAGACATTTCTACTGTTAAATCAGCATTTACAATCTCATCACGCAGTTCTAATGCTCTTTCACTTGTGGCATTTGAGTGACTCTCGTCGATAATCATTATGATTGTTTTGCCCTCTTTTTTCGTGTTTTGGATTAACTCCCTGAAATTATACATTTCACTATCTTTCATAAGAATGTTTTTCCATTCTCCTGTTGAATTGTCTTTTGATCTTAATTTTTCTCGATTTACTACAACCACATTGTTCTTATCTATTGATTTTTTGCTTCAAAAGTAATCTTGTTCTAGTAAACACACATGAGGGAAGTAAAATAATTCTTTTTTAATGGCATCGTAACTTTGGATGTGTAAATTTCATTTTCCAATACTAATTCGTAGAAAACATAAGTCATTGTCTGACATTTCATTAATTAGTTCTCTAATATAATTCGACATCATAAAAGTTTTTCCACTTCCTGTCGGAGATTGAAAAATAATGGTTTTTTTATCGATGTTTTTTGTAAGTAATAGTTTGGACTTCATAAGAAGCTCTTGAACTGCTTGTTCTTGGTATGTTTTTAATGTTTTTACAGACATGTTTTAAAAATTTAGAGTAAAGATTATTTAGATATGTTCATTTTAACGAGTTCCCTATATATTTCTAAAATTGGCTCTGGTATTGCTTCGATATTATAATTTTTTATATCTTTGAAGATTTCTAAATCGACTTCTTTTGTTTCAGAGAACATATAAATATTTTTTTCTTCTTTTATATTTTTTAATTCTTTTATGAAAACATCTGTTTCGTCTTTCATAAAACTGTAATATATACATAGAAATCTTTTTTTGTCATTTGACGAGAATATTTTATAATTTTTATCTTCTTTTATTAAATTAAAAATATTGTCTTTTACACAAAGCATTTCTGTACATTTATTTGTCAAATCGAATTTTACTTGATCCCTACTGCTTGTTTTCTTGATGAACTTTGTTTGAAAATATTGTAAATTACCTCCAGTCCCCTCAATAGAGTCATATCAATTTATAACTTTTTCTAGTCTAGGATGAGTTACTCTTTGACAAATTCAGAGTTCCTTTAGATTTCTTTTAGGATTTTCCTCTGCTAGCTTACTACCTACACCATTTAGTTCGTTATTAGTACAAAGTATGAATTTCCTATTCCCATTATCTAATTTATTTAATTCTAATGTTGCATGTCCTGTGGTTCAAGATCATGCCATAAAATCTAATATGATTGAATCTTTATTTGTCGACAAAATTAGTATATCTTTTATTAAGTCTAATGGTTTAGGATTGTCAAAAACTTTTTCTTGAAATATGTCTTTTAATAATGCTGTCCCGTTTCAACTACTATATTCTGGTTTGTAAAATAATGTTTTTGGCTTCTTCGATGGTAACTCACCAATGTTTGGTCTTTGCTTCTTATATATTGAATATTCTCAGTCTTCTCAAATTAAAATTATATTGTGTTGTTCATTTCTTATCTTTGTTTTGCTCCAACGCCAGGACATTTCTTGTGTATTAGTAATTGGTAATATCTTAATGTCATTTGAGTTTAATGGTTTATCATTTTCGGTAACATAAGCTTCCTTATTCTTTTCGTTTATGAATATTGGAAAAAATAAATTTGGTCTTTTTGCTCTAGGAGCATTAACTCCTGTTGATTTTAAATTGGCACCTTTTTTATATGGACCGATTTCATCTTCTTCCCATTTATCTAGTACTTCTTCTTCATCAATATCAAATTCATTTACTTTAGCTTTTTCTATGTTTTTAGCATAAACTAATGTGTATTCATGTGTACCTGCAAAACCAAACTGATCATTATTGCCCTTTAAATTCATTATAGTTGGTAAACAAGCAATGAAATTTGTTTTTCATCATTTACTTGTATTTCAATCAAATATTTTGTCGCATAGAAGTTTTAATTGGGCAACTTCATTATCGTCAATGCTAATAAAAATTAATCAATTTTCTTTTAATAGTCTTTTTGCAAGATTTAATCTTTTCTCCATAAAATTGAGCCACTTACTATGTCTATATCAATCTTCTTTATCAACATATCTATCATTATAAACGAAATCTTTATTTCCAGTATTGTATGGAGGATCAATATAAATTACATCTATTTTTTCTTTATGTGTATAGTTCAAAACCGTTAAAGCGTGATAGTTATCTCATTCTATTAAAATATTATCCTCAGTATCATTTGTCCTTATCTGTTTTTCTGGGATTCTTTCTAAAATTGGTAAATTATTTTCACAATCTAAAACTACTTGTTCAGGCTCTTTTTCATTATCCCAAACAAGCCCATATTTTTTGGATTTTAGTTCTTGTTCTTGAGTTTCTATAAGACGTAATAGCTCTTCCTTTGATAAATCAGCGTATTTAGACATATCTTTTAAATTAAAATAAAGAGTTGTGTTTCAAGATCGTTGTGAATTATATTTTTTCTTTATTTCTTTTCAATCAATAAAATCAACTTCGAAACAAAGTGGAGCTAACCAATATTACATCCCCCTCCCTTTAAAACTAATTGTTTGTTGTTTAAAAGCCCACCAAAAATCTTTTTAAGTTAAATTTTTCAAAAATATGTCGACTAACTCGGCGCTATCTGACATATGGCAGATTAGTGTCGAGTTGTGGTAGGTAAACGGTAACTATTTCTTCACTTCAATATTAATCTTTATCGTTCTTAAACTGTTGTTTTCTATGCTTCCTGCCTGATAAAATACTCCATTGGCGAATGGTGCCGTAAATGGTGCCTGATAATAGATATCTCCGGTTACATTCGTTACCGTGATATATTGTGGCAAGTAGACAGTAGCTTTCGTTTCTCGCCATTTTCTGACTTTGCCGAAGCCTGGTTCTTCGTACATACCTGATTTTAATCCGAGAATCGCCATTTCCCTATCCGTTATTTGTATTTCGTATTTCTTTTCCAAGTCTTTGATGAAATCCGGATAAAACTCTGGTATCTCAAATTTGTAGTAGATATTGATGGTATATTTTCCGTTTTTGAGATTGCTGATGTCTACGATATCGCTTTTGCTATCTTTTTGGATAGTTCCTTGTTCGTCGTTGATCTGGATATGTTTAGTGACAAAGCTGTCGATTTTATTGTAACTTACATTCGTATCCCAAAAGTAGATAAAATTCGGATCGAAAATATTGGTCAGATTATGTTTTTTGAGGATATCATTGAATCCTGTCGAAATGTTGGAAAAATACATCGTGACATATTGTTTGTTGGCTATTTCGTCAAATCTGTTGATGACATTTTTTACGATATTTCCTTTCTGATTATCAAAATATTGTTTGATTTCTTTGATGTACAATTCCTTTTTGTTTCCGCGGATTTCCTTTCTGATCAGATCGACTGATGCATTGAGAAATTGCCGTTCCCATGCCTTCTGTTTGAAACTCGTGAAGAAATTTTCGAGGAGATCTGATCTGATAAAAAGTACTCATTTTATGTTCTGATTGAGCACTTTATTGTACAGATCTGGCTGCATTGTTTGTTCGACCTTCCACATTTCATAGGTCTTGTTGAACATCAATTCGTAAAGATCTTTCAAATTTTTTCCGTCTATATCCGTGAATCCGAATTTGTTTCCTGCGATGAATCCGATTTTGCGATCAGGCAAAAATGGTGCTGTCCGAGCAGGTGCGGTGATGCGTGTTCTATATGCTATAAAATCTGGATAATACGAATCTATGATTTCCAGATCTTCTATATGTCATTGGTTGACTTTGATGAAGGCAAATGATCAGAAGAAGCCCCCATTAGGTCTTTTTTCGTTCGTATTTTGCAGAATGACGAGATAATTGAATGACTGATTCTTCCCCAACAATTCAAAGAATTCACTCTGATATGTTCTGAGATCCGAGAGAAGATTGATGAGCTTATCGTAATTTGAGAATCCTACTTTTTTTAGATACTCCTTATTTTCTTCTATATATTCCCGACATTCATCGATCTCTTTTTGTTTTGTACTAAAAATATTTTCTCCTTTCACATATCATTGAACCACCTCATCCAAGGTGACGAGAAAATGCGAAAGTTTTTTGTCGAATGTCCGTGTGTAAAATGCTATCTGTCCTAGATCTTCTTTGAATACATCGATTTTGTTCTTGCTGAACATCATATCGCTTATTTTTGCGAAGAATACGAAAAAGATAAAACAAAGAACAATTAAGATGACGAACATCCCGTTCATGTATCTGAGGTAATATCTTCGTGTCTTTTTCTTTTCCTGGCTGATGCCGAACTGTTTCATATGTTTTGCTCTATATAAGATAGATGTGCGTCATGGTAATTATTTCTGTTTTTCAAACAAGCAATTTTTGCTTGAAATTAGTCGTCATATTATTATATAGTCAACCAGCTTTATTTTTTTGTATTGCTAAAATCCATTGCGATACGGGCATGTAGCTCAGCTGGTTAGAGCGCGTCTCTGATAAGGACGAGGTCGGAGGTTCGAGTCCTCCCATGCCCACCAAGTTTGCCAGGGTAGCTCAGTGGTAGAGCAGAGGCCTGAAAAGCCTTGTGTCGGCAGTTCAATTCTGCCTCCTGGCACCATTACAATTCAGAATGTAGAATGTAGAATTCAGAATTGCGTTATTAGGTCCAATGATTCAAGTCTAGCCCGGGGATTAGCTCAGATGGCTAGAGCGCTTGGTTTGGGACCAAGAGGCCGCGAGTTCGAGTCCCGCATCCCCGAGATTTCATAATCTCAACAAAATTATTTTAGTTAGATGGATGGCTAAAATAATAGATCGCTATCAACGCATTGGCGATCATCCTTCGAAATATAACGAACTCTATTATTACGTTAAAACTCTAGTAATTGGATGGCTAGAGCGTCCCGATCGGTATCGGGAAGGCCGCGAGTTCGCCACGTAGTTCTACGTGGTTCAGTCCTACGCATCTCCGAGATTTCATAATCTCAAAAAAATAATTTCAGCTAGGTGGATGGTTGAAGTTATAGACCGCTGTTAATGCATTGGCAATCATCCCCAAAATGAACTCTATTATTAACCTATGACTTTAGCTAGGTGGATGGCTAGAGCGTCCCGATTGGTATCGGGAAGGCCGCGAGTTCGCCACGTAGTTCTACGTGGTTCAGTCCTACACATCCCCGAGATTATAAAAAATCTCAACAAAATTGTTTCAGCTGGGTGGATGGCTGAAATAATAGACCGCTGTCAATTCCGTAGTCCTACGGGAGCGATATCATCCCCTGAAGGTCCATGTGACCTTATTCACTGCTGTAAATACAATGATCCTCTTGAGGGTTAATTATGTACGGCACCTAGGTTTCGAAAAGATTGATAGCACATTTGTTTAGACAAATGTAGACTACCAAGTCGATCGAAATCAGTATTTTGTTAACAATTATAGAAAAAACACTTGCAATTCACGTCTAATTTTGTATCTTATCTGTCCACATGTTTTTTTTGTGTTTGGATTTGTATATCTATTTTAACTTTTAATATATTTACCTATGGCTAACAAAGTTCACGTTAATGTTGGAACTATCGGTCACGTAGATCATGGAAAGACAACATTGACAGCAGCAATTACTAAGGTTGCTGCAACCAAAGGATTTGCCAAGACTTTGGACTATGCTCAAATCGACAATGCTCCAGAAGAAAAGGCAAGAGGTATTACTATCAATACCAGACACGTAGAGTATGAAACTGAAACAAGACACTATGCACACATCGACTGTCCAGGACATGCTGATTATGTTAAGAACATGATCGTTGGTGCTGCTCAGATGGATGGAGCTATTCTTGTAGTAGCTGCAACTGATGGACCTATGCCTCAGACAAGAGAACATGTTCTTTTGGCTAAGCAAGTAAACGTTCCTAAGATTGTCGTATTTTTGAATAAATGTGATATGGTTGCTGACCCTGAAGAATTAGAACTTGTAGAAGAAGAAATCAGAGATGTTTTGAAGAAAAACGGATATGATGCTAATGCTCCTATCATCAGAGGATCAGCTCTCAAAGCTGGTGAAAATGCAACTGATGAAGCTGGTGATGCTAAATGTGTTTGGGATCTTCTCAAGGCATTGGATGAATATATTCCAGTTCCAGTAAGAGACAACGATAAACCATTCCTTATGCCAGTAGAAGATGTATTCTCTATCAAAGGAAGAGGAACTGTTGCAACAGGAAGAATTGAAAGAGGAGTTGTAAAGATGAATGAAGAATTCGAAATCCTTGGACTCGGAATGGAGCCAAAGAAAACAGTTGTTACTGGAATCGAAATGTTCCACAAACAATTTGATACAGCTGAAGCTGGTATGAACGTTGGATTGCTTCTTAGAGGTATTGAAAAAGACCAAATAGAAAGAGGACAAGTTCTCTGCAAACCAGGAACAGTTAAAGCTCACACTAAATTCGAAGCTGAAGTATATGTATTGAAAAAGGAAGAAGGTGGAAGACACACACCTTTCATGACAGGATACAGACCACAATTCTTTTTGAGAACTACTGATGTAACAGGAACTGCTACATTAAAATCAGGAGTTGAAATGATCATGCCTGGAGATAATGCAAAGATCGATGTAGAGTTGATCTATCCAGTAGCTATGGAAGAAGGATTGAGATTCGCTATCAGAGAAGGAGGAAGAACAGTTTGAGCAGGAGTTGTAACTAAAATCTTATAATATATTTCATACTATTTATTACTCCGTGCAGCGCTAAGTTGTGCGGAGAGTTAAATTGTAAGAAAAATTTATTTTTACTATATATACTATTAGTATGACTGACAAAAAAACTCAAAAAACTAAATTGAGGATCAAATTGAAAAGTTATGATATTAAGATGCTGGAATCGTCTGTAGGCAAAGTTGTCGGACTTTTGGTTAAGTCAGGAGCAGCCATCAAAGGACCTATTCCACTTCCTAAACAAAGAAAGGTATATACGGTTTTGAAGTCTAATTTTAAATTTAAGAACTCTAGGGAGCAATTTGAAAGGATTACCTATTCTAGAATGATTGATGTTGTAGAAACATGATCAAAGACTATGGAGTATCTTCAAAATCTTGCGATACCTGTTTGAGTCTTAGTAGATGTTAAAGTATTCTAATTACATTAGAATTTGTCACATATTGTTACAAGCTCATTACATTCGCGTCACATATTGCCACATATTGTTGCGAAATAGTTACAATCTGAGGCAATCTGTATCTATCTGTAACCATAATAATTCAAAATATATTTATCAGTTATATACTATATATCATGAATAAAGGATGACTTATTGTAAAGAAGAAAGAGATGACCAAAATGTGGATTGAGGATAATTTTGTGCCTGTTACTTTGGTACAATTGGTTCCCCAAGAAATTGTCAGATACAAAACCCAAGAAAAAGATGGATATGTATCTGCTGTAGTAGGTATTGAAAAAAAAGAACTCAAAAAAGATAAGGGTCAAAAAATCAGTTACAAAAAAATGCAAGAATATAAAATTGATGATTCTTTCGTTTCTGCTCATGAAGCAGGTTCTCTTCTTGATCTCGGATTGCTCGAAGGTGTTGCTGAGGTTGATGTTACGGGAACGGCAAAAGGAAAAGGGTTCCAAGGTATGGTCAAAAAATTTCATATCAAGGGAGGTTGAGCTACCCATGGTCACAAGTTCACAAGGACTGGTTGATCAAAAGGTAACAGAAAACCAAGAAGAACACTCAAAGGACATCCTCATGCAGGACATATGGGAACTCAGCAAGTTACGCTCAAGAACATCCCAGTTATTGACAAAATTATCAAGGATAATGAGACGTTGATTGTTCTTAAGGGATCAATTCCAGGGGCATACAATTCGCTTTTGACACTTACAATAAAATAATCTTTTATGTTTTTTTACCTCTCTAGAAGATGGCATACAGTATAGATATATATGACAAAGCAGGTAAAGTTGTTTCCAAGTTTGCTCTTGATGAAGCGATTTTTGCTGATTCATTGGTAAACAAGGATCTTATCCACGAATATTATCTCTTGCAAACTAGCAACGCTCGTCAGAATCTTGCAAAAGTGAAAGGCAAGGGTGAGGTTAATGGATCAGGAAAAAAATTGTACAAGCAAAAAGGAACAGGAGGAGCAAGATCTGGAGGAAAACAATCTCCTATCAGAAGATGAGGATGAGTGGCTTTTGGTCCTAGAGGTATAGAAAATTATACAAAAACTATGACTAAGAAATCTAGAAAATTGGCATTGAATAGTATTATCACTCTCAAGGCAAAAGCAGGTGAACTCCTTGGACTCAAAGATTTTAGCTTAACTGCTCCGAAGACCAAAGAAGCTCAGGATGTGTTGAAAAATATCTGAATAGCGAATAAGAAAGTGTTGTTTGTTATTGCCCAAAAAGATGAGAATATCCTCAAATCATTCAGAAATCTTCCTAAATTGAAATATATTTATGCTGATTACCTCAATCCTGCTGATCTGATGTCCTATCATACTGTCCTCTTTTTGGAATCAGCTTTGACAAATCTTAATCACAAATAATATTTTTTACTACCTTTATCTGTATTCCTATGACCTTTAAGCAAATACTTCAAGCGAGAGCAAAGAAAAACACTACAGGGAAAGTCATCAAAAAGCTTTCTCCGTACGGTATTATCCTCGCTCCGTTAGTCACTGAAAAGACACACAAGCAACAAGAAGCTACGAACAAATATTCGTTCAAAGTTCATAAGGATGCGAACAAAAATGATGTCAGGCAGGCTGTGCAATTTTTATATAAAGTCCAACCTGAGGGCGTCAATATCATCAATGTTGTATACAAAGGAAGAAATAACAGAAAGCTTGTCAGAAAGACATATAAAAAAGCAATTGTCACCCTTGGCAAGAAAGACAAGATAGAGCTTGGATCATAAACTGAATTCAGAATTTAGAATGCAGAATTCAGAATAAAATATTCACCAGAATAAAATATTCACTACTTAGCATTTAAAACTTAACATTATATAAGGATGGCTCTCAAGAAATACAAACCATATACTCCATCAAGACGTTATATGATCTGATATGATTTTTCTGATCTCAGCAAAAAGAGGCCAGAGAAGTCTCTTACCACAACATTGGGAAGAACTGGCGGAAGAAACAATTCCGGTAAAGCAGTATCAAGATCTATGGGTGGAGGACACAAGAGATTGTATAGATTGATAGATTTCAAAGGATATGACAAACTCAATATCCCCGCTAAAATCGCAAGTATCGAATATGATCCATATAGAACATCAAGGATTGCATTGCTCAATTATGCTGATTGAGAAAAGAGATACGTACTTGCACGAAAGGGTATCAAAGTAGGAGAAGCTGTCCTTTGTGGAGATAAAGCAACCATAGCTCCAGGAAATAGGAAACAATTGAAAGATATCCCAGAATGAGTGAATGTTTTCAATCTTGAAGTCACTCCATTCTCTTCAGGAAAGCTTATCAAGACAGCATGCACTCCATTCTCTTCAGGAAAGCTTATCAAGACAGCATGAACATCTGCAAGTATTGCAGGTAAGGATGAATTACTCAAGGTGGTATTTATCAAATTACCTTCCGGAGAAGTTAGAAAATTTAATGAGAACTGTTTTGCTACTATCTGAGAGATAGGCAATGATCAACATAAAAATGTCGTTATTGGAAAAGCAGGAAGACAAAGACGATTGGGAAAGAAACCACATGTTCTTGGAAAAAATATGAACCCTGTTGACCATCCACATGGAGGTTGAGAAGGACACTCTCCTATCGGTCTTAAGAGAGGACAAAAATCATTTGCTGGTAAAAGAGTCACTCCAGGAATCAAGACAAGAAAGAAGAGGAAATCTTCTACTAGGTTCATCGTATCAAAGAGAACGAAAAACTAGACCTTAGTTATTAGACTTTAGACCTTAGAAAAATATTTATCATCTATAATTTATCATTTAACATTTAAGTTAAACATGGCAAGATCACTAAAAAAATGATTCTATGTGAATGAAAAAATACTCATCAAGGTAAAAAAGATGAATGAAGCAGGAGACAAAAAAGTCATAAAAGTACGAGATAGAGCATGTCATATAGTACCTGATATGATAGGTCTTACCTTTGCTGTTCACAATGGAAAACAATTTGTCAGTGTGTATGTGACAGAAGATATGATTGGTCATAGATTGTCAGTGTGTATGTGACAGAAGATATGATTGGTCATAGATTGGGAGAATTCGTTCCAACAAGAACGTTTAGAGGACACCCTTTCTAAATCAACTAATAGTGAATAACTAACAACTAACAGTGAATAACTAACAGTGAATAACTAACAGTGAATAACTAACAGTGAATAACTAACAACTAACAGTGAAGGAATAATTTAAAATTTATTATTTAAAATTCATTTGTAATGGTTACCGCTACCAAAAAGACAGTAGATAACAATTTGACTGCTACGCTCAAATATGCCTTGGTCTCTGACAAAAAAATGGCATTGATGGCCCAGATGGTCAAAGGAAAAAAGGTGGAAGACGCATTGACGCTTTTACAGGTTTTGCCCAAAAAAGCAGCAAAATTCCTCTATAAAGTCATCAAATCAGCAGCTTCCAATGCTACTACAAATGCTAGTTATGATGCTAATAAACTATATGTTCGTACAATAGAAGTAGGTAGAGGTCCAAAAATCCAAAGGATTAGATTCTCTTCTAGATCAAGAATCAGTCATTACGTAAAATACAGATCATTTGTGAAAGTCTTTTTACATGTTAAGTAATATTGCCAATGGCATCAAAATCCCATCCAATCGGAATGAGAGTAGGAATCATGAAATCCCGACCTGCAGAATGGTTCGCTAAATATAAAAGAACAGGTGCAGATTTTCTTGTTGAAGATATCAAGATGAGAAAATTTGTCGATGAATTTTTTCCTAGATCATGAATCTCAAAGGTTGTCATCAGAAAGACTGCCAAAGAAGGAGAAATCATCATCTTCTCTTCCAAAGTAGGAGTATTGATGGGTAAGCAATGAGCTAAGATAAAAGAGTTCGAAGATATATTGAAGAAGAAATTCAAAAAAGATATGAAGGCTATCATCAAAGAAGTGAAGGTTCCTGAATTGTCAGCAAAAATCATGGCTGAATTCATCGCATCACAACTTGAAGCTAGAATGCCTTTTAGAAAAGTAGCCAAAAACGTGTTACAAAAAGTTATGGAAAAAGGCGCTTCCGGTATCAAGATTCAAGTAGGTTGAAGACTTGGATGAGTGGATATCTCTAGAACAGAGAAATTTATCGAAGGAAGGGTATCGCTCCAAACATTCAGATCAGATATCGATTACCATTATCTTCAAGCAAGAACAAAATACGGAATGCTCGGAGTAAAAGTATGGATTGAAAAAGGTATACTCTACAACAAAGCTCAAACCCAAGCTAATGCCAACAAAAAGATAAGCTTGTAATTATTAATTATTGCCCAATTGATACTATTTTATTTGTTTTGATTTAGACAATGCTACTGACGCCAAAAAGATGGAAATATAGAAAACCTCTTGTAAGACAACTCAAAGGAAAAAGCTATAGAGGATCTACTGTTGCTTTCGGTCAATATGGACTCAAAGCGCTTACCAGCTCATACATTTCCAACAAGGAGATAGAAGCGGCGAGAAAAGTTATCGTTAGAGCTATCAAAAAAACTGGTAAAATGTGGATTAGAATATTCCCTGATGTTCCGTTTACCAAGAAAGGACTTGAAATGCCGATGGGAACAGGAAAAGGAGATGTTGATATCTATACAGCAGCTGTTAGAAAAGGAAGAGTGATGTTTGAACTCATGGGAATACCAAGAGAAGCAGCGAAAGAAGCACTAATCAAAGCATCCAAAAAATTGTCAGTGAAAGCAAGATTTGTAGAAAAATGAGAAGTAAAATAAACTTAGCTTGAGGCTTGAAGCTTGAAGCTTAAAGCTCGGATTTATTATTTAAATATATTATCAATGAAAGGTACAGCTACGTTCATGAAAGACTTGCATGATAAAACCATCAAGGAACTTGTTCTTATGAGAAGAGACCTCAACAAAGAGCTCTATTCTTACAAGATGAAAAACGCCATCAAAGGGCTCAAAGAAACTCACAAGATCTGAGATGTTAGAGTCAAGATTGCGAGATTAAATACCGTTTTAACTCATAAAAATAAAGCACAAAATGGTGGTAATATGAAATAAGAGTATCAAAGAGCTTCTCTGAGAAGTAGTCAGCGATAAGACGGACAAATCTCGTACCGTTTTGGTGAAGACCGTAAAGATGCATCCATTATACAAGAAGAGATTCATCGTTAAGAAAAAATATTACGCACATGATGAAAACAATGTCTCAAAACTTTGAGATATGGTTAAAATCAGAGAATGTAAGCCTGTTAGCAAGACCAAAAAACGAAAATTTATAGAAATCGTCAAAGCATAATCTATTTATCATTAATACTATTCTCTCATGTTAAAGAACGAATCAACCGTGATCATAGTAGACAACACTTGAGCCAAGAGATGACAGATATTCAGGATTCTCAAAGGTAATGCGAAAACAGCAACTGTCGGTGACAAAGTTATGATCGCTATCAAGGAAGCTTTGCCTACAAGCGCTATCAAAAAAGGGACAACCTCTCAAGCTTTGATCGTAAGAGTAGCAAAAGAAATCGCGAGAAAAGATGGTACTTATGTCAGATTCGGTGACAATGCTGTTATCCTCATGACAAAAGACGCTAAGGGAGAAATCAAACCTATAGGAAAAAGAATATTCGGTCCTGTGGCAAGAGAGCTCAGAACATTGTGATACAAAGCTATTACGAATATGGCTGAAGAGGTGGTGTAAACTAATTCAGAATTTAGAATGCAGAATTCAGAAAAACAATATCAATTCTTAAATATTTATTCTTGTTTATTGTTATTATCATGAAAAAATTAAGAGCTTGAGATCCTGTGATCATGATTGCTGGAAAATATAAAGGAAAGATATCTACTATAGAAAAATTTGTGGATGCTGACCACTGTATCGTAAAGGGTATCAACGAGATGAAAAAAGCCGTCAAAGGAAAAGGATTCATCAAAAAAATCCATCCTGTACATGCATCAAATGTCATGTATTATGTAGACGAGAAAAAGAAAGCTACGAGAATCAAGGTAGTTACTGATAAAAAAGGAAAGAAAACAAGAGAAGCTACCAAGCTCAAGGTTGCTATCAAATAATTATTTTTACTGTCTTTATATTTGACTTCATGAATACATTAGAAGCGTTCAATAAGAATATCCTCAAGGATCTCCAAAAAAAGATTGGTGTAAAAAACATCAATGCTGTTCCAAAGATCGATAAAGTTATCGTCGCTATTGGAATAGGCTCATTGGCTACGAGAAAATCACTCAAGGATTTCGACGAATTCGAGAAGATAATCACTAAAATCACTGGTCAAAAATCTCGCGTCTACAAATCAAAGAAAGCTATCTCCAACTTCAAATTGAGAGAGAACCTTCCTGTAATGCTTCAGACTACGCTTAGAAAACAAAAGGCATATGACTTCTTGGATAGATTTGTAAAATTGGTGATGCCGAGAATGAGAGATTTCAGCGGTTTCAGCGAAAAAACATTCGACGGACAAGGAAACTTCTCAATCTGACTCCCTAACTACAACATCTTCCCTGAACTTTCATTGGATGAGGTTGTGACTACTATGGGACTCCAGATTACCATCGTCACTACTACAAAGGATAATGCTCATGCAAAAGCATTACTCCAGGCGTTAGGATTCATCTTCAAATAGACTTTAGATTTTAGTCCTTAGATCTTAGAAAATAATTATTTATTTATATTACTTTCAGTACTTACATGGCAAGAACTTCCCTCAAAGCAAAACAATCAAAAATGTACGAAAAGAGATTCACTGAGTGAAAAGCTCTTAAACAACCTACCAAATACTACAATAGATGTAGAATCTGCGGTAGATCAAAATCATACATCAGAGATTTTGGTATTTGCAGAGTTTGTTTGAGAACATATGCAAGAGATTGAGTGATTATGTGACTTAGAAAAGCAAGCTGGTAATCAAACTTAACTAAAAGTGAAAAACTAAAAGTGAAAAACGTAGGAATCTATTTTATTAATACAAAGATACCAATACTATTCACTTTTCACTCTTAACTATATCACTGAATTTATATCCATTTATCATTAATAACTATCGTAAATGACGTATGTTAACGCTCCTATCCATGATCTGCTTATCAGAATCAAAAATGCATATATGGCAAGAAGAACTTCCGTAGAATCGGTGCCTTTCTCCAATTTCAAGGTAAAGATTTTGGATCTTCTCAAACAATATCAATTTATCCAAAATTTTGATTTCAAAGAAGATGGAAAGAAAAAATATATCAATATCACCCTCAAAAAAGTAGTTAATCCGGTGAATGATGTTCCGAATATCAAATTCTTTTCTAAGCCTTCTAGGCCTCGGTATGTCAGCTACAAGAATATTTCTTTGGTAGCATGAGGGAAAGGAATCGGAATTATCTCTACCAACCAATGACTCATGCCAGCTCATGTAGCTAAGCAAAAGAAACTCGGTGGAGAACTTATTGCTGAAATATACTAAAAAATAATGTTGAATGCTAAATGTTACATGTTGAATGAAAGATTTATCTTACTATTAACTATTGTGAATTACCATAGTAAATAAGTATACAGATCATTAATTAAGCATTCAAAATTCAACATTCAAAATTAATATTTATTTGTTTATATAGTGTTATGTCAAAGATTGGAAAAAAAGTCATCGAGATACCTGCAGGAGTAGAAATCCAGATCAACGGATCTACGGTTAATGTGAAGGGTCCTAAGGGACAACTTTCTCATACATTTGCAAAAGGCGTGATTATCAAAGTCGAAGACAATCAAGCAATTACTGCTGTAGAAAATGAAGATCAATGGAATCTTCGAGGGCTTTCAAGGACATTGTTGGCAAATATGATTGAAGGAGTAACCAAAGGATATGAAAAAAAACTTTTGGTCATGGGAGTAGGGTACGCAGTCAAAATGGAAGGAAAAAAATTCACCTTCTCATTAGGACTCTCTCATAAAGTCAATTTTGATATTCCACAAAATATTGAAGCGAAAGTAGAACAAGATGCAAAAGGTAATTATGTTATCACCTTGAATGGTATAGATAAACAATTCTTAGGTGAATATGCTGCCAAAGTCAAAGCGCTCAAAAAACCAGAACCATATAAAGGAAAAGGAATTAGATACTTCGATGAATATATCAAGCTCAAACCTGGTAAAGCAGCTAAGAAATAATAAAACGGTTACATATTGATTCATCTTCGCCATAGGCGAACGCTACATATTGCCACATATCGCTGCAATCTGGAGCAATCTGAGTCTACCTGTGGCAATCTGAAACAATTCATTTATTATATTATTATAGTCCAATGTTGAAAATTACTAAACGCATAAAAGAAGCTACAAGAAAATTTCTTGGAAGAAAAAAAAGGATTAATGCAAAGATAAAATCAAGTAATCCTGATTTTAGGATAGTCGTAGATAAATCAAATACAGCTATCAAAGCTCAAGTATTGGGTCTTAATGGTAAAGTCATGTGTCATATTACTGACAAAGACATCAAAGGCGCAAACAAGACTGATAGAGCACACAAGGCTGGTGAAGCTTTGGCTGCACTTATGAAAAAACAAGGTATTGAAAAAGCAGCATTTGATAGAAATGGAGAATTGTATCATGGAAGAGTAAAAGCATTGGCTGAATGAATCAGAGCATGAGGTATCGCAATTTAGACTTTAGACCTTGGTACTTAGACTTTAGAAATTTATAATTTTATCACTTTAATAATTATTATTCATGAGACCTTGAAGCAAAGATAAGGTAAAAAAAGAGTTCGACGAGGTTCTTCTCGAAGTCAGGAGAGTAACCAGAGTAACCACTGGTGGAAGAAAGCTTTCTTTCAGAGCCACTGTTTTGGTTTGAAATAAAAAAGGTAAAGTCGGAATCGGTGTTTCTAAAGGACCAGATGTGAGTTCAGCTGTCCAAAAAGCTTCTCGTGAAGCTTACAAGACGATGTTCATCGTTCCTATTACGGGTAATCAGACCGTTCCTTATCCTACAACAACAAAATATAAGGCATGTATGATCAAACTTCTTCCCGCTACAGCAGGTACGGGTTTGAAAGCAGGATCTTCTGTGAGAGCTGTTTTGGAACTTGCAGGATTCGAAAATGTCTTGTCAAAAATTATGGGATCAAACAATAAACTAAATAACGCTATGGGTACCATTAGAGCTTTGTCTGCATACAAACATGCTGATCATTTCAATAAGCGTGTTGTAGAAAAGGCGAAACGTGATGCAACTGAAGACGAAACAGAAGAAAAGAAAGAAACCGCTTCAGTAGTTAAGGAAATCAAGGCTAAAGAAGTAGGAATCGTTCCAGAAGTTGTTATCGAAAAAAAAGCTCCTGTTACAAAAAAACCTGCAGCTAAGAAATCTTCTTAAAAAACTACTTATAACATTTTATACTATTTATCATACCTACGATGAAAATCCATCAACTCCAAAGAAGCAAAGGACTCAAGAATAAGCAAGTCAGAAGAGGAAGAGGAAACGCTACAGGAACAGGAAACTATTCTGGAAGAGGACTCAAGGGACAAAAGTCTAGAAGCGGACATTCTATGAAACCATTCTTCGAATGAGGACAGACGTCTATCGTTCAGAGATTGCCTAAAGCAAGAGGATTCACTAGATATTACAAACTTGTGAAAGATGTTGTGATTGTTAATCTCGGTGCACTCGATGCTGACGCAAGAATTTCTGATGCCATGGAAATCACTAAAGCGCTTTTGAAAGACTTAGGATATATCAATAAATCTACTGATTTTGTAAAAATTCTCGGACATGGGGACTATGCTAAACACCTTACATTCAAAGATGTTGATGCGTTCTCAGCTTCAGCGAAAGCCAAGATGGAAAAACCTGGAACTACACATTCTATAGCAAAGAAAGCTCCAGTAAAAGTAAAGAAAGATCCTAAATCCAAAGCAGGAAAGTTAAAAACTAAAACAACAGCTACACCAAAAGCTGCTCCAAAAAAAGCAGTAGAAAAGGTTGCTCCTAAGGCTGAAAAACTCATCGAAACGAAAGTAGAAGTAAAAGTCGAAAAGAAAGTTGCTCCAAAAAAAGCAGTCGAAAAAAAAGAAGCTAAACCAGTAGTTAAGAAACCTGTAGCTAAGAAACCGGCAGCTAAAAAAACTAAATAATTTGTCTAGTGATAAATTATAATTTCGACGTTTGAAAATATTCAATAAACTATCGGATTTTCAATGCGTCTCAAATATATTTTGTTTTATGTCTTATCCCTTTTTGATGGACAAATTCTTCAAGAAACTCCAAGAGATACGAGAAAACCCTAGTATAAAGAAGAAGATCATCTTTACGTTGGTTATGCTTGCGCTTTATAGGCTTATAGTGTTCATTCCTGTGCCGTTTGTAGATATCGCTACACTTATGGAGAGAACAATCAATACTGGTAGTGCAGGAGGTTTGGGATATTTTATCATGCTTCTCGGAGGATCGCTTGACCAATTTGCGATTATCGCTGTAGGACTTGCTCCATTCATCAATGCATCTATCATCATGCAACTTCTTGGCTCTGTAGTTCCAAAGCTTGAAGAGCTTACTGAACAAGGCGAATCTGGACAACAAAAAATACAACAATATACAAGATATTTATCAGTTCCCTTAGCGTTCCTTCAATCTATTGGAATGGTATACTTCATCAACTATTTGCTTGGTGGAAATGTCATCCCAACCGATTTAGGAACACTTCTCCTTTCAGCATTCGTGATGACTGTCGGATCTGTGCTCTTGATGTGGATCGGAGAATTGATTACAGAAAAGTGAATCTCTAACTGAGTTTCCTTACTTATCTTCGCATCTATCGTAGCATGAATTACTCAACAAATATATGGAAGTGTAGCTTCTACAGATAGTATCATCTGAGTTATCTTATTTATGCTCATTATTGTGCTCGGATTAGTACTGCTTTCTATCTTTATCCTTAAATCTCGCAAAGAGATTCCTGTAATCTATGCAAGAAGAGGAAGAGTAGAAGAATCATCATCATTGCCTATCCCACTCAATCCTGTAGGTATGGTACCTATTATCTTCGCTATCGCGTTCGTATCATTCCCATATCTTATATCCAAGCTTATTACTCAGTTCCAGCCTATGAATACCAAATTAGTCGGTATGGCGAATCGGATTGAAGCTAACCTCAACATCTATACCCAACAACCTGGAATACCGGCTATCGTATTATATTTCGTTTTGATTATCGCGTTCACGTTCTTCTATACCTTGATCGTATTCTCTCCAGAAAGGATATCAGACAATATCCAAAAAAGAGGGGGATTCGTCCCAGGAATCAGACCAGGAAAAGAGACAGCGAAATATATCAACGGCATCCTGATGCATCTTTGTTTCCGATGAGGAGCGGGATTGGCATTCATTGGAATCTATAGTTACTTGCTCAATTATATTCCATTTATCCAGACATTGGTGCAGTCATTATGATCGCTTCCTGTTGTTGTTACTGGTTCTTGAGTAATCATCATCGTATGAGTAGTACAAGATATTATGAACAAGATTAAGACAGATATGTTGATGCAGAGATATGATAAGATCGATTTGAATAATGTATCCAAAAACATCAATCAATTATAGAACTTAGTTAGTACATAAGAGAAAAACTGAGCATTAATGCTCAGTTTTTTTAAACATCCAACGAATCGCTGGTTTATTTTATCTTCAGGAGATTTTCTTCTGTAACAAATATCTCAAGTGTGCAGTCTTTGCCTACTGTGCTATTCAATTTCTTGTTATATTCTTTGTTTATCCAACCTTTCAATATCAACACCTTTTTTAATTCTTCATCGTCATTGAATGCTGACTCAGGGAAATGCCAAATTCTCGCATCAACGACATCGATAATCATTTCAAATGTTGTATCGTCTTTTTCTCGATAGAGTTCAATTTTTGCAGATTCTCCTAATGGAGATGTAATAGATTTTTTGAATTTTTCCATGATTTCTTTGATGGAAGGTCCGGTAACTTTTATTTTTCTCATGCTTTTTTATTTTGGGATTCGTATGTAATATATTTATTTTCTTATAAAAGTCAATTATTTGCTATTTTTATTTTTGTTAAATTTTCTTTGCTTCGAAAAGACTGGGCGAAAAGCTCAGTTTTTTTTGTAAAAAAAACAAAGCCTCAACGGTTTCCGCTGGGCTAGTTTTATTCTCATTGTTTTTTTGATAGGAATATCCCGAATTCTTTTTCGTCTATTCCAGCGATTTTAAAGCAAGCTTTTACAAATTCGTGTGTTTTCCAACCATACTTTGTGCGTCCCATGTACCTACCTTTTCCATTTTTTCCCATAGAAGTAGGATCATGTCTTGGGCCTCCAGCAATACGTAATCGTGGTCCATACCCATCTTCGAATGACAATACATCACATGCTTTTTGTAATTCATTATATTCGAAAGTATTGATTGCTTTATCGAGAACGAATTTTGTTTCAAGTTTTCCTTTTGCTGCCATTTTTTTTAAAAAATCAGAAATGTTCATGTCCAATACTTCATTTTTATTCATTTTTTTTTCTTTTATTTTCTATTTTATATTTATTTTATACTTAATGTCAACTATTTATTTATCTTTTATTGTTTGTCAAACTTTCTTTGCTGATTTTGGACTATTTTTTCGTCTTTTTCGGCGGTTTTGACTATAATTATCTATGAAACAGATTAACGAATTAATGGATTCCGGATTCCGAATTACGAATTATAAAAAACAAAAATCTGCAATGCGTAATTCGCAATTCTTTAATCAAATAATTTATATCTTAATATATTGAGTTGATGAAATGATACAAAACAACTAACTCACTGATTATCTGAACCATGATCCTCGTGTTCCGGCTTGTCATCCTTTTTTTGGATGGGACATTTTCTTCTCAACCGTCTTTTCAGTCTCAGGATATCGTGCCTATAGAAACTGTTGCTTTGGAACCGCCTGTAGAAGAGGTAACGCATATGGTTGCGCCTATTCAGGAGGTGACCGAGATGGTCAATGAAGTCGTTCATCAGGAATTGGGCAATTCGGAAATCTTCCAGGATCTGAATGTTTTGGAATATCTCTATACCAAGAACAAAAATCCAGAATTGCTTCAACCTTTAGTAGAAAAATTTCTCCAATATTATCAATTTGACAAAGCCAATCAATACCTGACACTTTTGGTGGCAGAGGAGGGTGATTATTTCTCATTGAATCTTGATCCACATCAGGTCTTGTATGCTCGTTTCCATGATTCTTCATTAGATCTGGACTCAGTTAATTCTCTTGAAGATGTATTCACTTTGGTCGGCGATTATAAGGAACATAATCTAATTACTGCTGACGATGCAATGTTTTACAAAGGACTCAAATCATTACGAGCATATGATTACCAAACTGCTACTGCAGCTTTTGGTAAAGTCACAGATGTTCGCTACAAAGATTTCAAGGCTTCTTATGAATCCGCATTAGCGACCTATGTAAAAATCAAAAATCCTCCTACATATTACAGAGATGCCTTGGTGTCCCTCACTTTGCTCAAAAATGGATATTTTTCTCTTGCCAAAAGACTTGCCTTACGTTCATTGCTTCAAAACAAAGAATATATTCTACCCTATCAAGTACTTGCATATACCAACTTTCTGACGCACAATCGGGAAGCGGCCAAAGAGTACTTTCTCAAACTCGCTGATTTTGATGTTGCCAATACATTTCTTTATAAATTTCTTATTGGTATTAGTTATTACCGGTATGGAGATTATGAACAATCTATCATGTATCTCAATCAGGTAACGGATCCCTGACTTCAAATTGATGTGTATAGATATATGCTTTTGTGATATATTCAAATCTGAGATTATGATAATATGCTTCGTATGCGACATAATATTCTTGGAGAATCTTCACTTCAAACGTCTGATTTTGCCTTATTTTTTGACCATATGTTTTTCATACCCTTTAGTACTGCTCAACCATTTTCTCTTTATTTTGACACTCCACAATTGACGGATCTATATCTAGGGAAATGTTCTACTCTTTTTAGTGGTAGTCAAGCTGATGTCTGCGTATATGGCCAGGTAGGATTGCAATTGGCGAAGCAAAATCTATCTTGAATAGGTAAACAGCTCTTGTCGTTGACAGAAACGTATCATCAATCTCATCTTTATCATCTGCTCGGAGATTATTATTTCGCCAACAAACAATATAGCTTAGCAAAAGATACCTATGTCAAAGCATTGAGCATCTGCGACAATATCACAGAACAAAGTTTATTACAGAACAAAATAACTCAAGCTACTGATGCCAAATAGACTTTAGAACTTAGAACTTAGACTTTAGATTTTAGACCTTAGACTATATTTGTCTTCATGAAAAAAGAACCTCTTTTGTATAGTATCGTATGATTGCTGCTCGTTTGTGTGGGAGGTTTTTCTTATGGCGAAGCTCAGGAGTCTCAAGAAACATCGACTCCTACTGCTCAATATCTTTATTGTCAGAATTCTTCTATCTGTGGAACTGCTCCTCAACAATTTGTACTTATGCTCGATTTTGTCAGGGAGATGATGAATAGTATCAAGACAATAGGTACAGAAGGTGATTATCTCTGAGAATATGTACATCCTAATCGATTCAAATGAACGGAATTTGTCCCAGAAGAAAAAACTGTTGTCGATAACATAGCAAAAAATGTCGTACAAAAACTCAAATTTGCAGCAGCTACTGCAGCTATTTTTGGTGATCCTACACATGTTTGATGAGTGGAAGAAACAATATGATCTATCGTTCTTACTACGCAAAACAAAGTATTTATGAGGGATAGTAAATTGATTGAAGAGATGGAATCTTTGTTGAATACCAAGAAATATGAGATCTGACTTTGAGGATGATGGTATTCTCAGATTAATCAGGAAAATATCCGTGTCATGCAATGAATCATAGATTCTTATGTTCAGAAATGATTGTTGTCCAAATGATGGCTCTCGGAAGGTGTGACCTATACTACCATAACCTCTCTTCTTACTCAGATACTTTCTTCTATGAGAACATTTTTGTATTACAATGAAACAGAACGGCTTGATAATTTCACTGTTGTATGAGGCGATGAAAAGACAGCAAAAATATTTTTTTCTTCTGCTGCTATAACAAGCATAAAAAATACTTATGATTGTGCGAGGTGATGGGAAGATATCTGCGATAAAAATAAAACTACATTTACAGATACCCGAGAGGCGTTGATAACGAGTTTCAAAACTTCCTCTTCTGATAACAAGAAAATATTTACTGATGCGGTCAAAAGGTTAGGCGCTCTTTTTTCCAAGAGTGAACAAGAAAATGATGATGATTATAATGACAGAGAATATGATCTTCTTAACGCTACTTATGGTCAATCAGGAGAGAAGAAGGGAATTCTTTTTGATTTAATTGATGATTTAATTGATTTTAATTTTTCAACCACCAATACATCAGAAAATGAACAGACAAGTGCGGTCTCTGATACTATATTGTCGACAAATCTTGTCACCGAAGATTTACCCTCAACATTAGGTGAGATATCCAACAACAAAAAAGATAATGTCCCTGTTGTTTTGTGAACTACCTCTCTTCTGGGTCAAGATCGTCTCACCAATGTCCTTATTTCCTATGTTTCTGATGTGTTTGATCGTCAAACAACTGATTATACGCTTATCTCTTTTGCTGAAATAAAAAATATCACTCCTGCATTCAATGTCTTGGGACAACAAATCAATGTCATCAAAACAGATATCATCGGCGACAAAAATAAAGAAGGTTCTCTCATCAAGAATCTGTGACAAGCCTGTGAAACTCAATGTGGCGGATGATGATCTTGCCGATAATTTTTAGCTTTATCTTATCTTGTATGGCTACCATAAGAAGACAAACAATATATCTATCAGTAATCGCCTTTATTGTGATTGTGGCTTTCTTTTTTCATGTTCGTGTATTTGCTGATACTCTATTGAGTAATTCTTATATGGAAGATATCACTGCTCTTTTGTATGAAAATTCTCTTGATAAAGGTGGAAAAGATCCTGTTACACAGATCATCAAGTCATATTGTTCCGCTGTCTTTGATAAACCATTCTTCAATCAAAATGATTTCTTTTATAATGCCAAACAATCTGCTTTTGTCTATCTGCTTTGTACTAGTGTAGACATAGATGAATCATCTCTTGATGCCGAATATTTTGCTCGTACCACATTCAAACAACTTGGATTATGAGAGCTTTCTCAAGAAACTTCTTCTATCGATTATTGTACTCCTATGAGTAGTGATTGTGATCTTTCTACCCAGCTTCCTAAACTCCTCAATGGGATCATCACCGATTACGTGAATATGAAGCAAACCAATATCTATGGATTGATAGGGAACTTTGAGACTGATCAAGATATAGAGACACAAATAAATATTTTTTCCAAAGCTTATTTTGGGCTGGAAATTTGTAACAAAGATGAGCGTAATTATGCTTCTACTTGTCGTGCTATGAAATCTTATTTCAAAAATGCTCGTACTCTTCTCGATGATGTTACTATCTTCGCTTTCTCGTGAATTCTTTCTGAGGTTCTGCCTATTGCTCAACAAAATAGTATACATCATTGGGAAGAATATAAACAACAACTTGATGATTTGAGCAGTAAACGTTGTCTCAGAAATGTATCAAACCAATCAGAATATGATATATTCCTTTGTTGACTTTATGGTGATACAGCTACCTCTCTCGTATCTTTTGCTAATCTTCTTTATAATGAAATGTTCTATTATCGTCTTTTTATGTGATATTATCTGCTTTCGCTTCAACAGAATCCTTGGATATTAGCAGAAAATACTGTTACTACCAACTATTCCGTTATCACAAAAAATTTTACTTCTCAATACAATCGATCACAAGAGGCACTCTCTTTGACGCTCAGGATGATGCGCGACGCATATATGACCTATCCATTACATATCTGATTCCTTATGTACCAAGAAGATCTTGATGGTTTTTGAAAACTTTTGGCCAAAATAGCGACTCCTATATATACTTTATATGATAAACTGAGAAATGTTCAAACTCCTCAGTAAAATATACTTGATATTTTCTCTCCTGCTTATCGGAATATATTCTCAGGTTTTTGGTATTGATTTTTCTCAGGCACTTTCTCAAGCAGAAGAGAGATCGTTGTCTCTTAGTTCTATTTTTGAAGGGAAATCATCTGTAAGTAATCTTTATGCTAAAGCATTGAAACTCGTGAAAGATAGGGAAGTGGATTCTACCGTACAGTCTCTTGATGGTATGATCTCATTGTATGCTGATTGTCCAGATGTATCTGAATCTGATTTCATACATATCCTCTATAATAGTAATCTCTCTTTCAGAACTGTTTTTCTTCAAATTTTTCCCAAAGGAATCTCTTATCCAAGCAAAAATGATATAGAAAAAAGCTATCAGAAGTTGCTTGTTTGCCGTAAAACTACACAGGTGGCTACATCAAAAGCAACAGCTTCTTATGATCAAATAGAACAGATAAATAATGAAATAACTGATGCCTATCTTTCTTTGTATGCTAATTCCTATATGCTATCAACTATTGATCAGACTAATTTTTGATCAGATTTATTCTGGAATGGTGATTCGGATGATAGTGATTTCGATCTTCTTGTAGATATCAATACTGTGGGCAAACTTATGTTTGAGGAATTCAAAGAAAGTCCTGAAGTCTTTTTTTATAAATTGCCGACTATCGACAATCCATTGACTCAGGCTTGATCAGATCTTTCTACGTTAGATGATCAAAATGTATATCAAGTAGGCGGTGGAGGATGATCTAGTAGTATCGTCGATCAATCGTTATCTGTATGATGATCAGCATCTTCACTTGTGTCTAATGAAAGAGCTGATGCTCTATCTTCATCTTCTGTGAATGCGTCTGTATCTGATAATGAATCCTCTGTTCTTATAGCAGAAGACAAGGAAATCCAGAATCTTATTTCGCATACAACTTCATCTATGATTGCGGGTTCTGCACTTGTCTTGTGAAATCAATGTCTTTCTGGAGATGTAGCAGAACACATATCGATACCAGAGGAGCAAGTCCAATTCATAGAACCTGAAGCATATATAGAGGGAATTACAGACTTTATCGTTACGGCAAATACTGAAGATATAATCAATAATACACTTGCTGATGTGTTTTATGATAATTATCCACTGCCTCCTTGATGAAGTAGTTCTGATTCTGGATATGCTTCTTATATAGCCAATGTGTTTGCTGAAAAAGCCTTTGGTGATCCGGCTCCTGAAAGCTGTGAATATAGCTGTCAGAGTATTGATGATGTCAAAAAAAAGGCTCAATGTGAAGTCTCTTGTGTCTCATCCTGTATCCAACAATGTGATATAGAATTTCCTGATAATCTTACAATTGATAGTATCTCACAAATCCAAAATAAGGCGCTTTGTGTTTCTGATTGTACTTGTTTTCTTATAGCATGACCAAATGGAAAATGACGAGAAAAGGTGGAAGATATGTTTCGTATCAAATTTTGTAAAGTACCAGTCCAGACTAAGACCTTACAAGCTTGAAAGAAAGTATTTAGTATTCAGGCTATTTTTCAGGAGATATCTGATGTATTGCAGGGACTCAGAGATAGCGGTGAGATGGTGAAATTTTCTCAGAGAAAGGAATTTCTTGATGGAAGCATCAAGACCAAATTTGCTGATAGTTTCGCATTCCAAATCCTTGTCTGATTTAAGCCTGTCTTCCAACAAAAAAGTGATGCTACCGAAGCCAAGGAGAAAGAACAAGCTACAAAAGACTTGAATGCCTGAATCCTCAATATCAATATGAGCAATCCTAGTGTAGATGATTATAATAAATACATTGTTATAGCTGATCCGATAAAAACAAATGCTGAAGCTGAATTTGCTAACTCTCTTGATGATATCCAACAGAATGTCGAAACTTTCAGAGCCGCTGATAGCATTGCCAATAAACTTCTCATCTCTTTGGATCTTGTAGAGGATGTTATTTCTACTCAGCAAAACAAAATGAATACAGCATTTATGAATGAGATGACGTCATTTCTCAAACAAAATCAGTTGTTTTGGGAATATATGAGGCAGACGCTTCGTGATATGAATGATATGAGTTCAGAGCTTGTAGAGAGAATAGAAAATAGTTAATCCCTCTCTTTTTTATGATAGGAATGCGCTAGTCAATAATTTCATAATAGCGTAAGAAAATGCTATTACCAAAACTCCTATGATAGCATTTGTTATCGCTGATTTTCCTTTTGTCATATTCCCTGCAGAAAAAACACTTGTCGCATAGAGGTATCCTGCATAGATGATCATGATGACTCCTATGACTATCCCTATCTGTGATAAGAATCTTACGAGATATACTACATAATCCAATAATGTGTCTCGGGTCATGATACCCGAAGCTAATTGATCTCCCACCTTATCTTTCATCTTTTCAGCTTCTTCGTTATAAACATCTCGTACACTTCCTCATTCAGCTCCTACGTTTTCAACTGCTTGAGTTACTGTACCTCCGCTTGTGGCTTCCGGGATGATTTCAAAATCATTGTTTGTTTGTGCAAATATATGTAAAGGCATTATTCGCATTCCTATAAGAACGCAAATGAGGAATGTTTTTTTCATAATGATACGATTAAAGAATAAATATCTGTTGTAGTTTATTGGTTACATGACTTGGAAACAGCAGCTTGTTGGACGATTGTAGCAAAGGTGTTTTGTACATTAGTTATCAAATTCCATAACCCCATAAGTTTTTCTTCTATAAAATATTTTTTGGTGTATGCTTCTGTGACTTTTCCCAATACTTGTGATGATTGATCGATCATAATTATTCTTGTATATGCATTTTCTCTTTCTACCCTATTTTCCACTAGCTTTTTGCATGTAGAGAAGAAACTATTGTTTTCAAACTCTCCTCAGATTATCGTTTTGTTGTCTTGGATATCTTCGTAGATGTTTTTTATAATTTTACATAAGCTATTGTATTTGTCCCCTAATGAAAAGTTTTCACTATTTTGACTATTGTAATTTATTGTAACCCAGGTTAAATTTTTGGTTGTTTTTTTGTGTAAAGTCCAATATGCTGTATACGCGTCTTTGATTGTTTTGGCTTGTTCGCCGTTTATGTCGTTGGCAGCATCAGTAATCATTTTTCTTCGTGCTAATCCTGCGGTATCTACTTCTAGACCATAAGCCAACTCTTGTATCCCATCTAGTCTTCTCATGGTTATATCTATCAAATGATCAAAGAGATATGGGCTTGCTGGGTACATCTTCTCTTTGGGAAGATTGTCTGTTTCTTCTTTTGAACATAGTATCTGTTTCTGGTTACAACAATATGCTTTGAGATGAATAAGCGCTTGCTTATATGCTTTTTCTGGTATCACGTTCTGATATTTTCCAATCAAGACACTGTACATCTGTATAGAATCATCATATTTTTTGTCCACTACTAGATTGCAATCGTTTACTGTATCATCAGCAAAAACTCCACTTATTGTGGTTATCATGAGTATTGCTGTAGCTATTGCTATTTTTTTCATGTTGTAGATTGGTAAATAAAGTCTTTTATTCTGTAGCTTTGATCTTCAACGTGAAGCTTGCTATATCGTTTCCTGATTGTTCCTTGATCGTAAATGTAGTTTTTTTGTTTTCTGTATCAAATTTATATGTTCCTCTCAATGAACTTGCATATATTCCTGGTATATAGATTGATCATCCTTTGTTGGTATAGGTGATGCAATCGTTTTTTATATTTTTGATGCAATATCCACCATTGAATATACCAAAATTGTCTCATTCAAGCACTATCTGTTCATACTGTAGTTGGTTTTGATATATCTGTGTATCGGTAATCGATTCTACTGGCAAGACTATTTGGAAGAGGGTTATATTGTTGATAGTATCTTTCAGTTCGATGACCGGGATATGCGTCGTTAGGCTCAGATGTATTTGTATTTTGTTTTCGTATCCTGAATTGATTGTTATCTCTCCGGTGTCTGGATCGAGTTTTGCTATCTCATTTCCTTGATTGTCGAACAATCCAACATCATTTCCTATCGTGAATATTCCTCAGGTGATGATAGTTTGTTTTGGTGACAAGTCGAAACCTCCATAATTATTTTGATTTGATCATTCTATGTTTTTCCGCATGTTATTCCTCAATCTCTGAAATATCACCATACCTTCATCCATGTCATTGCTGATCTTCGCAATCACGTCTGCTGTTTCTTCTCCACTCTTTTTGATGTCTATCACCTGGATATCTGGTATCTTGATCGAAAGTGTTACGATCTCTTTTGCGACGTTGTTGTTTTGGTCTATTGCAATAAATTCGAATGTCTGTTGGTTTGTTCCCGTAAAGAACAATCATCCTACATCGATTGTTCCGGTCTGTGTATTATTCTCTTTTTCTATAATAACTAATCAATCTTTTTTCACGATCATTTTGAATACAATTACATTGTCGTTCCATATCGATTTGAGTGTGTAATTGGTATTGATATATCATTCATGCATATTTCCTGTGCTTATTGCTTCATTGGTCATATTTCTCCATAATACGACATCGCCCACAGGAGCGGTAAGATCTCATAAATTCTGTACTCCGGCGACGGTCTGATTGGACCATGGTGACGTCTTCTTGTAGAGTATGAATGATTCGCGCTGGTTCGCTGTAAGATCTTCTTGTGTGATAGTCAATGCTGCAATGTTTGTATACAATCGTTTTCTTTCCATATCTTTCAGTGTCACGGTGATGTTGTTTTGTGTAGGATCATAATATTCAACTGCTAATATACTGTCTCCCAATTCAAGGTTTATAGGTTTTTTGATAGTATCACCATCTATCGTTATTAAACCTTTTGTATATTCTGTACCTTTGGGCAAGACAACTATATATTTTGGTTTCTTGCGGAAAAAATCCCAGAAGCTTATAGGCGTATCCTTATCATCTATCTTGTCGGTCATTTTGATGATATATCCATCTATGGATTCTCCTAGTTCTTTACTATTTTTCCATGAGAATTGCAATGTATCGAATGTCTGTCCGTTTGTTTTAAATCATTTTACTTCCTTGTTTTTTTGTACTATCTTTATGCTGATATCTTCGATGTCCGTATAGCCGTATTCATCACTGTTTTCACGCAACTGATCGAGCGATGTGATATATTGATTCCATGGGTGTTCGTTGGCATAACTATAGAATTTGTTTGACGGACTTCTCGTGAGCCCATTTCCTCATGCTGATAAGTATTCGTCTTCTTGCTTTGCATACTTGATGAATATACTATTTGCATTGTACATAATGATATCTGCGTTATCGTCATTGTTGATATCCACATCCGTAGTATAATTTTGTTGTATATCATCAATCTGCTGTGTAGAAATAACGGTGTTTACCACTTCCTGTTCTCCTGTGGTTATGGTTGATTCTACAAATATTCCTTGAACGTAGGCAGAAATATCGCTTGCATAATTGTTCTGTCCTTCATTATCGTTTTCACAATCGGTACATGTTCATTGTGCAAGTAGAGGAGTATCTTCATACGCCAATAACGCCGTATCTATACCTTTTTTGGTCGTTTCCAGATATTTTTTTGATTTGTTGTATGTAGATTGTGTCATGTTGAGTTTTTCCGGTCCGTCGGTATTGATAGCATAGAGATATCCTTCTACCATCTTCTTGTTGAGATTGAGATAGGTTTTGGTTGGGTCTTCTTGTGATTGTAGGATATTTTTTGTATGTGTATCTATCGTAAGCAAAGGCGTCGTAAGTTTTGCAGAAATTGTATCATCATCTACCAATACCACGTCAGCGTCTTTCAGTTTTTCGATGAAATCATCGTAATTTTCCACTTCTTTTTGTCGCTCTTTATTCTTCTGTATCTGTTTTTGAATGATGCCTTGTGCTGCGTTTTCGACTTCTTGAATCTGCTGACTAGCAGGTGTTATCGTAGAAGTATTTTCTACTGTAGCTAAGATAGCTTTCACTCTATTATTCATAGCTTTATCGGTGAGCGTACTGTTCTGGAAGCTGATGAGTCCTTGTTTGAGCTCTTTCTGTACTGTCCTATAATCTACCATACCACTTTCTTCGATGGTGTTGTATCCGTTGAGATTGATATCTTGATCTAGTCCCTCGATAAATTCGAATCCTGTATCTGTCACTCGATTGTTATTCACTGTGTTTGTAATATTTTCTATCGCTTTTTGTGTTGGTGCTTCTATCCCTTTGGATACTATATTGTTGCTTGCGTTTGCTATGTTGTTGAATACATCATATACTCCATCAAAATTGAACTTGAGGGTGAAATATGCGTCGAGTTTGTAGTCGAATCATTGAAGTGGAGGATCCTTGAATTTGGTTGTCAGATCAAATGTGTCAAAAATAGGAACATTCCGTGTTCTTTGTGTTATTTGTTCTACTTTTCCTTTTACTCATTTTTCACCTACCAAACCTATTCCTCATTTTACGATACAGAATATTTTACCAACAAAATCAGCTACCTTTAATACTCCATTGATTTCTGGCATAATTTTAGGGATTTTGGGTGCGGGTGGCAAAACTGGTAAATCAATATTTACGCTTGGAATAAACGATGGAGGTTCGGGTAATGTTGGAGGTTCTGGTATGACTGGTATCGTAGGCATAGAAAGTCCTACAAAGAAATTGATATCTAAGCTATATAAGATATCCCAATTGACTTCTACACTCGGAGGTTCTGGTAAATTAGGCAATTGCGGTAATGGTATCTTGGTCGGTACGAAATTGACTTTTGGTAGCACTATATTCATACCTAATTCTATATGAGACATATCCATATAAATGTTTGGTATTTTGAATGCAGGTATAGGGAATATGGGCAATTTTGGACAAAGGAATGAGAGACTACATGAGAACGATCCATAATTGTCATTGCTGCATTTTGAGCATTTCTCTGATCGGTTGACAGAAAAATCTATGATTGCTTGCCATGTTTTGATTGCTCAGACCATTGTTACAAGTGCATCCACATATGATGAAAATCTATTGGCGTTTGTATTCAATCGATAATTTGTTGTTCCTACAAATTCCGAAAGTACTGCAGAAAGTTCGGTCAGATATCTGTCCGTGATGTGTGTTCGTTCATAGAGTTGTGTAGGGAATTCTTTATATTGTTCTAATGTGTTGATATTCGCTTTTACCGATTGTATCAATTCTGCTGTGTTTTCTTGGAAGCTTAGAAAACTTCATAGCTGGCCATTGAATCATATGCACATCTCTACTTGTTTGTATGTTTGCTGAATTTCTTCTAACTGTTTTTTTTGTTCTTCGCTTATCTTTCCTGCTATTTTCATGTATTCAAGTTCTTTGATCTGTTTCTTGATTTGATTTACGTTCTTGATATTCTCTTTGAGTTCACTTGTAGAACATGTGGCTGTTATAGCCGACATCAATTCTCATCGATCTTCAAGCACTTGAGCATTCTTCTCTATCCATAAGGTAAGATAACTCTGATAATTTTTTATATCATCGCTGGTGAGCGCAGGTATTTTGATATTTATATCTTGTGAATCTATATTTACCAATGGCACTTCTTGGAATATCTGTTGGATTGCTTCGAATGGGTTACTTCCATATTTTTCGTTGATGTTGTTTATCTGTTGTTTGGAAAGATATTTCGTCCGTTCAACTGTTCCTCATGATTGGTTTGGTTTAAAATCTATTGCGTTTGCATCAGATACTTGTGTGTATCCTGCTTGCGAATCCTCATTATTTATTTCTTTGTAGGTTGCTTTCAGATTCCCTATTTTGTCAAATCCTTCGAATACGGTAGTGATATCAGGAAGATCGAGTTGGATTGTCATTTTGGTCAGATTGTTTTGTATATATTGTATCTGTCTAGTGAATCGATCTTGTACTACACATTGTACCAATCCTTTGGATTTTGCTCCTAAAATCTTAAGATTTATTTCCTCTCATTTTTTGAGTTCATATCCTCCTTCATAGGTATCTGTATCTCAAGCTGTGCTTGTGACTGTTATAGGATCGTAGTCCATCTCGACTAGTCCTCAAAAATTTCCTTGTATGATAGCAGCTCAATAATATGGTGTATTGTCTTGTGCTTGTGCAGCGACTATTTCGAATGGAGCACTCGGAGTGTTGATGATTTTGTTTTTTGAGGTTTCCTCATCAAATACTATGGTGTTGCTTATTTTTGGAGGTGTGGTGCATATGCCTTGTTTTGCTGCATTACCAAAATCACTCTTTTGTGTCTCTGTTTTTGGTCCATAATATTCTGGATCACCACTATCTTCGGGACATGTGGTAATCGGTGGTAGAGCAAAAACTATACAGTTTCCTCATAAATCACCGAACGGTTTGGGAATTTGCACGCCTACTGCATACGGTCAAAAACACATTGCTATACCCAATCCTAAGGTGAGTGTAGGAGCTATGTATAATCTGAATTGAGATGTAGATCCTTGTAATATTCCTCATGCACCAACCGGTGTGGGTGGTCGGATAGGAACTGGTGCAGAAGTAGGAAACGCTATTATCGGTAATCCTTTTCCGAGTGTTTGATTGAGTAATTTGAATGGTACATATAATGGATTAGGTAGCTTAGGTACACATCCAAAAATATGATATTCTCCTGGAGCTAAGAATGCTTGATTGAATGGTACTGGTACTCCCTGACATCCTCCTTCTCCCAAAGAAAATCCTTGACAAAGTCCGTCTAGATTTTCATCTATCTTTTTGGCTACTTTGCTTGTCGCTGCGTCGATGAAATTCATATTCACATTGATACCTCATCCCTGGCTTGCGGCTCGACTAAACAATCCGGTAAGCAGTTCTTTGGGAGTAAGCATATTCGTGTTGTTTCGACTCTCCAAACTTTCTGACATACCTGGAATAGTTGAAAGGCTTTCCAATCCGTCTACATTTCCCAAAGTTTCTGTGAAATCGTTGATGGTTTCTGTCTGTGTGTTTTGTGCACCGCTATAATATTCATCTATCTCTGCTTGGATATCGTCAAAAAATTCTTCATAACTTCTTTTCTTTCCTGTTTTTTCATTGAAAAGTAATCGTCTTCCTTTTTGACAAGCATCAGTGCTGGTGATGATAATCTCTGGATATTGATCTTTTTCTTTGTCTTCATCGCTGAATACTATATCATCGATATCTATCTTGGTTACTTCTTTTTGTTGGTATGTCACGGTATAGGAAAAGCTTAGTTTCTGTCATGAATTCAACACAATATTGTCCATCGTAAATTGATATCCGTCTGGTGCATTCCAATCAATATCTATATTTCATGTATTGCCTTGTGTGAAGACCAAAGATGTAATTTTCTTCTCTTCATTTTTTACGATTTCCCGTGGTCATTTCAGAAGGTCTATATAGGTGAGCTTTGTATTCTTCATCGCTATAAATGTCGTCTGAACAGCTACACTATCTCCATCTTGTAGTATTCATCCATTCATATCCTGATATTGTTTATATACACTTACTGCTCAATTTCTTCCGTTGATTGGGAGATAGTATATTTCTTCTGGATCAGCTATTTCGTATGCTGGTGATGTGGTGAGCGGATTTTGTATGTATTCCAATTGTTCTGCTCATGTTGCTATATAGTTACCTAGATTTTGTGTGAAATTTTTCACTTGATCCATTACATCATCTTTTGTGTAGCTGCTTGTATCTATATCTTCTTCACCTACTTCTTCTTCGACACCTTCTTTGGGTATATCTGCACCTTTCCGATGTATCAAACTATTGTCTTGAATCCTTCGGTTGCTGTTTACTCTCATTCAGAAACGTTTGACAACAGTGTAGTTGTCTTTTTGTCTCTCATACCAATCTGCATCACATGTTCCTGTTGTTGTCGAAAGATAATTTGGTCCATCGTTTGTTTCTCCTCCATAAAATATCGTGGCATTGTTATACTCATCATTGGTCACGATATCGAGTATACCATCTTGGTCCATATCCTCTATGAAGAGCTGATTTATGTTTGAGAAATCTTCTGGTGATGGATTCTTGCTATCTGTTTCTTGGCTTATATTGAGACAGATATTTTTTCCATCAACTGCAAATATTCCTTCATCATTGAGATATGCTAATCATTTTTTGTTCGTTGTGATGATAAGTATGTCGTCGTACTTATTTCCATCAAGATCACCTATGCGGATGTCTTTTATCGGTTCTGCAATAATCATAAGTTCTTGCAGATTTCTGTAACTTTCTTTGCCTCCGTAATTTTTCAACAGCTTTACTGTTCCGTCGGTATATACTACTAACAAATCTTTCAGATTATCATTGTTGAAATCTATAGGAAGAACTTTCAATATTGTCTTAGTCGGATCGGTGTAGATAGTCTGTCCGATGGATGCATCAAAATCCGTGTCAGGTATTTCAGGATTGTTTTCTGTTCTTTCCAATAGTGGATCTCAGAAATTTATCAAGAAGTTTGAGCCGTAAGGGATGGTTGCTTCTCCTACGATCTTTCCGTTAGCAAAGTTCGTCACGTTTTTGAATTCGCTTGTGAATCCTATACCCAATAATGCATCTGCACTATCTTCTATGGATGCATATCCTTTTTTGGTAAATGCGCTTGATTGAAGATAGATGCCTATTCCTTGATTGTTTGTAGATCCTTCACTGAAAGCGTTTGTCTTTCCGTAGAGTATCGGATCATTGATGTCTACATTGTTTATCGTGATGATGTCTTGCTTCCATATAAGCAAGGTAGCTATTTTTTTTCCATTCAACTTCATTGTATATGTGCTCATATCTTCGATATTTTCTCCATCTGTTTCGATAGTGATAGATGAGTCTATGATTCCCTTATCGATATCTATGATATCTACGTCATTGATACGTATCTTTGTCCTTGTCGCTTCATTACTTGTGATGATACTATCTGTCTCTTCTGGAATATATATGATTGTGTTCTCATCTTTCTCACTTTCACTGATTGATCACGTATCTTCTATGCTTTGAATGGTGAATGTGTCACTAGCTCCTAGATTGATATCGCTTACATTTGGAATACGTATCATAAGTTGTTTATTTTCTATCGTCAACGGCACTGGTGTTTCATTTATACTTCTTATCTGCCCGTTTTGGCTGATGATATATTCGATCTGTTTGATTTTGTTTGGGTCTACCAGCTGAGTTGTGGTAGCCAGCAATTTGTTTGATTGTTCAGTGATTTTATTTACCGTCTTCTCGTTTTCAGAAAAATATCATCGTTGATTTCCCCAATCTGTTCAGAAGAGATTGAGATACATGACGTTGAGTTTTTCTTTTGGTAGTATGCTTTCCTGGATGATAAATCTTTCGTATCATGGGAATTGGTCTGAGAGTTGTCTGTCCTTGATATATGCAAATACATAACCCTCTCCTCCTGGCTGTTTTGTAGTAAGTGTGTATGTATATTCTCCTCAACTATAGGTGAATTCATTTGTATTTGTTTGTGCTGCTCCTATCGTGCCTAATTTGACGAGTGTGGGTCTGTTTACTTTATTATTTCGACTATCCACTATCTGAATCATTCCTTTGCTACTTGTATTTGTTGTTAGATCGAGCTTTGTTTTTTCCAATGTCAGTATGACTTTTTTTGCTTCACCTGCATAGACGGTTATCGGTATATTGATAGGATCCAGTCCTGGAATCTGTATAGTGAGCGTATCATCTCCAGCCTTAAAAGTAGGATAGAGAGAAATATCTACTCTACCATCTTCTATCAGAAAATCATTTGCTTTGCTGAATGTTGTTTGCATAAGATTTGTATTTCCTTTGGTAATGCTGTTTTCTTCTATATTTCCTATCATCAATAGTCCCTTTGTTGTGGTTATCTTGGCTATAGTATCAAGGGTGTGTCCATTGGGATCTTCTACTCTAATACTGATTTTGGGAATATTTTCCTCTACTATCTGGGGAATATCATTCTCATCTTTATATTGGATCTGAGCTTCGTCTTTGGGGAGCGTGAAGATTATTTTTCCTCCTGTGGTCACTTCATTTTCCTTGTCTGTCGTTGTCTTGTAGAGTCTTGTGGTATTCTGATTCACTGTCACTATACCCTTTGCCACGATGATATTCTTCTGTATCATTCTTTCTGCTGTAGGTTGTATTGCTAGAAGCGCTTCCCCTGTATCTTTTGGTGTGATGGTGATGCCTATCGATTTGTTTGCGGTGAGTCCTGTAAGTGCTTGATAAATGAATCCTGCTTTACTGAAGTTGTTGAACTCTATAGTATTGTTGCTTGCTGATCCGTCGGTGATTTTTCCATTGCCGCTCAATACGTTTATCATGTATGATTCAACCGTTTGTCCTATTTTATTTCCATATGCATCTTGTGCGGTTACAATGATTGGTATTTCTGATCCCTCCATAACGATATCTGGTGCTGTCATCGTTATTGTTTCTACTGGTCCTGGAAGGATGTTGATGACTTGTGATTTCATGATACAATCATCTTGGACTGTAGGCAAACATATCTCTACCTTCACTGCTGTACTTCCTGCTTTGGGTTTTTTCATATCAAGCTTGAAAACAGTCGGTTCGTTGTATGCATTAAATGAATCTCTGGCTGGATTTTCACAAATATCGTTGCTGAGCGTTGTGGTATTTTTTGTTATTCAAAAACAATTGTCTCCGACTCCTGCGATGCGGATCTTGATGGTTCCTATATCTTTGGTGGCTGATATAGTGATAGTGTTTGTCCCTGTGCTATCTACGCTTACTATAGTTTTTTCTATATCGACTAGTGCATTGGTGTTGTATCCTTGGAGTTTCTCTTTGACGGTTCCAGTAGCTGTTGCTATGAGCTCCTCATTATCCGGTGTATTTCGTTGGTCTCCGTATTTTTTTCGTTCTGATCAGAAATTTTCTATCGTATTCTGAAGTTCAGTGAATGGCCCCATAACCACTTGGCCTAGAGATTGCTTAAAACTTATTTGGATATCAAATGGTTTCTCGAAGATCTTCTGTCCCCGGCATTTCATTGCTTTGCTTCGTGGTCTCGTGAATGTCTTGAAATCAAATAGTAATGATGTTCCATCTGTATCCACTCCTTCGCATGAATCTATGTCTTGTTGAAGATCGTTTTTTTGTGTAGGATCTTGTATGAAAGCATTTGTTGTCTGTTTTTCTCCTCCTATTTCAGCTTGTTCTGCTTGTATATTCTGTATCTGCTGGATAAATGATGGTACGGATTTTGCAGAGACGTAATCTTTTCCATCAGAATTGATGAATCCTACTTCATATCCTTTTGCATTATAGGTTGGTGTGATAAATGATCCTTGGTTATTGTTTTCTTGGAGGTAGGTTTTTACTGCGTTGCTTATCCTATAGTTGATATCGAAACTCGCTTTGCTTTCATTGATGTTTCCTACTACGGTATCTGTCTCTAATTTTTCTGGTCGTGCCATGTTTTGCTGATAGAGAAAGTTTGCTACCATATCCAATTTCTCGTCATCGCTCGCAGGAATATTTTTTCCATAGATATATGTGCTGCCATATTCTTGTTGTAGATCGTTGAGGTATGCTATGAGCTTATTTACAAAGAAATCTGTCGGTAAGAGATTGTAGTTGTGGGTGTTTGGATTTGCTAATACATCTAGCTGTCCCAAAAAGTTGAATTGTGCACTCAATGATGCATAATAACTATTTTTCTTGTTTTTTTGTACTTCAAGCAGAGTGTTGTGCTCAACCGCTTTGTCTGTCAGATATTTTTTGATGGCGGTTTTGATTTCTTCTGGTGTTTTGAGTACGAGTTTACCGGCTGATTTTTTATATACCTCGACTTCATAGAGATTTGGATAATTTAATCTTACATCATCTCATCCAATTCCCTTGAAGGTGATATTTCTGATGTTGTCGATTGGTCTGTCGGTTGTTGTCAGATTCATTCCTTTTTTCACTTCTGTCTTTTCTGTATCAGTAGAAAGATCGAATATATTCATCGTTGTTTTTACCTGATTGATTTCTCCGCTTATCTCATTCGCTAAGAATCCGCTATTGATTTCAATGAATGGTTCTATTGTGATAAATCCTCATCGTTGGTTGGTTTCTTTAGTCTGGTAGCTTTCTATCTTATCGATGAAATCATTTGTATCGTCCACTATACCCAAATTTCCTACATATATGATATTGTCCAGTACGTTACATATTGCTAGGTAATGGCTTGAGTCACATCCATTTCAAAGATTCAACGCTGCAATTGTTGTTTTTTTTGCTATGATCAACGGTATCTTATCCTGTATATGTACTATGCTATTGTAGATATTTTGTGCTTGCAGAAATTTTGCTTTGAGTATAGCTATATTTGTGTTGATGGTATTTATTTCGTTTGTAAGCTCTGTTTTTCGTGTGTCACGTATTTCTACGTTTTGATTTTTGTATTTTTCGAATTGTATAATGTTTTCCATGAGATACTGTACATTGGCTACGCTGACGGTATTGATGTAATCGAGAAGATCATTTAATCCATCTCTTATCTCTTTTAGGCTTCCGCTGATTTCTAGTATTTCTGATTGATCTAATCTGATGGTATTTCGTTCGCTTGCTTTGTTTGTTATCTGGGTGCTGTTTAAACCGCCCAATCATAGAATATTGTAATTTACTATTGTTTGTATGCCGTCGTTTCCTGAATTTATCATATCCCTTATTTTTGTGAGGTTGCCGATCACTCATGTCGTTCCTGCAAATTCTGTTGTTTTTTCTACGATATCGTTTGAAGTTTGTTGTATCGCCTGTTTGCTGTCGGTATAAAACTGGTAGATATCGCTTCCTGTTTTGAATTTGAAAACTACGGTATCAGATATCTGATCCCATGTCGGTGAGATGTTTTTGATCCTAGAATCCAAAGTCTGGTAGGTATAGATGTCTCCTTGTACATTACAATCTTCATCGTCAGTGGCATTTGTTCGATTGTAGAGTACTGCTTTGTTTGTACTTATAGTACGTGATGTCGTGCTGTTGTATATCGTGAAAAAATCTGTCTGCTCATAGGTCTTTGGAGGATTGGTTCCTCGCGTCGGATTTTTTAGGTTACCATATGGATATTGATTTGTGAAGAGTAGGTCACTTCCTTGAAGCTGTGGATATTTTATGAGATAAGAAAGATTGTTGGAATATTGCAAATCTCCCGCCCCTAATTTGTTTTGGATGAGTGCAGCATATTTTTGTACTCATGAAGATGTGTTGGCTTCTGGTTGTGCTGTGGTGATTTTTTTGGATCCTGCTATATCGTAGATAGGCAGTCTTGCTGCTTTATAGTCATAACTCACATTCATATTTGTATTCAGATTGAGCGGAGAAGCTCCTCATCGATTCCTGTTTGCAAATTCTATCGGAGTTTCACATCCTCCTTGCTGATCGGTATCTGCTCTATTACATTTGTCTTCTGTAGCGCTATCATCTGGTTTTCGTACCCTTTTTTTGATACAGATATTGAGGCTTTCCCGATTGAAAAGATATTTGGTGCAATTTAATCCTCGAAGTTCTTGTTTATTTGTTTTGTTCGCATTATATCTTTCCAATTCATCTTCGGCGTTACCGATATTATACCCTCTATTTGCTTCAATCTGAGTGGAGAATACTTTGAATGATCATCCTATAGATTGTAAAGGTGCGTTGACCGATTGTCCTGAAAGCGTGTTTAGATTTTGATATGTTCATTTATATATACTTGTATCTTCTGCACTTTTCAAGAAATTAACATCTTTTCAGAAATAATAGGTATGAAAATAATCGTATGTCGGCCAGATACATTTCCCCTTCTTCTCTTGTCCTTGGACTTTCAAATACTCTACAGGAACAGGCACGGTGAGATAATACTTTTCTTGTTCTATTTTGTCGTTTAATCCCTTTTCCATATACTCATTGATCTGAATCAGCAATCCTTGTACATTATTTTCCAGATCTCCTACGATCCGGTTATCCTGCTGATTTATCTTGTCGGTTGTTCCATTGATATCCGTAAACGATTCTCCTTCGGTGTTTTTGTATCGTCTAGCAGCTCCGGCGATATTTTCCTTTATCTTTGATTGGAACATGGTGCTCATCATACCGTCATATGTTTTCAACATCTCTTGGGTTGATTTCATGAGCGTCAATGTAGGTAGGTTAGCTGTGTTGCTTTCTATCAGATCTTTTGCTTCTTCATTTCTCGTTGATATCATCTCTCCATAGTCTTTTAGATCTTGATCTTCTATGTTTTCTAGATTTGAAGCTAAATCATCTCCAATATCCAATGTATCGCTGTTGTGTTCACTCGTAAGTGTATCCAATAATAATGAGGTGAATCTGTGGTATCCTATATCTTCTCAGAAAATCATGCTGTTTACATAGTATTTCGTATTTTCTGGAATGAAATATTTTTTGAGTCCGATAAAATCATCGTATCGGATTGTTTTGTCGACAAAATCTGTAGGGTTGTTGTAGTATGATCTCACTTTGGTGAAAAATTGATTGTAGCTTTCTGATGTGTCGAATTTTATCATTCCATGTCGTATTTCCGCTTGCCCATTTGGATTATCATTGTATACGAAAAATTTCTTGTTGGTATTGTAAATGAATTGCTGATGCTCAAAATCTACATACGGATAGATACTTGGATACATAAATCCACCATCTTCTACTACCGGCAAGGGTATGTTTCCTATCAGTATTGTACCCACAAGTTTGGATGGTTCATCTTTCAATCATTCAAAGTACATATTCTCTAGCATCTGTGAGATTTCATGCGCTTGGAGTGTGGTTGTATCTATAGGCAAAACTATCGCCTTACTATTGGAGATTTTCTTTTGGAGATATTTGGTGGTATATCGGATGAGATTTGTTTTGATGTCTTGATAAATATCTTTATCAACAAAAACCGCTACAAGGTTCGTCTTATCTGTGTTTCCTGCTGCATATACTTTTCTTCGGTCGACAAAAAAACTATTCTGCAAAAAATATGAGAGGCCGTATACAATAAGAAGTATTCGTATGAGTAATTTCTTGGTTCAATTCATGAGTTCAGAAGCCGAATTTCAGATAAATTTCATTATACGAAAAAACTAGACACATCAGTATATTCAAAAGAGAATGAAAATAAATGAAAAATAGCGGTTTTCGCTATTTCCAAATTGGGTTTTTGTGATACAATAGTGCTCGTTTTTAAGCTTGTGATAAAAATGAATATTTTCTATTAAAATAACTTTTTCTAACGCTGCGCTATGCATTACTTTTGCCTGGCCGCAAAAGTAATCAAAAAGGCCTTTTTTTCTTTTTTTCTCGCCATTATATATTGCCCGCCAAATAATTCTGAAATGAAATGCTGAATTATTGGCTTTGCAATATACATATTCTTCAATCAAAAATAAGAAATGTATTTTTGAAGGAGAATATGGATCAATATCACATATTTTCTTTGATCATATTCTGTTAATTACCCCTCATCCCATCTTACGGTAAATGGGCTTTCGGGGTGACTCGCTCGACCTACTTTTCGCGCTGCTGGAATAATGGCTCGAAATATATTTATTTTCTAAAAATTATCCCGTGGTGTGCACTTGCCTGCGGCAGGCAGGTCTGGCGTTGTGGTATAGTAGATGGAGTCATGGCTCAAGTATTATAAAATATATCATTTATTGTATTTCTTACAATCAAAATCTGTCTGGATGATAAACTGATATAATGATGAAAATTGAAATAAAAAAAACCCTCAAAACGTAAACGTAATGAGGAGTTTATTCTCTGATTAAGAACATGTATCCTTCTTCTCTTTTGTTTTTACCTTAATTGCGTTGGGCTATTGTCCTTATGAAACCTTCACCTAAAATTTGTCCTATATTAATTAGATTTAACATAATTGGCCATGCTTTATCCTGACCCATTCCAGAAAATACTACTCTTATTACATCTTGGGTCTCCTTATCTATTTTTTCATCAACCATTTTAGGAGTAACTTCTTTAATGTTTTTTGTATTACCCAATGATATATCATTAACCATTATAGTATAACTGGTTTTTATTATTGTAAACAGAAATAGGTAGGTAAGCTTTTCCTTAAAGGTTTTGTCCAAAAACTTTACAAGTTTTTCAATATTTCCATTGTAAGAGGTATTGTAAACTTTCGCAGTAACTACAATCTCACCAGGAATTTTCTTTGAAATAACATGATTTTCTTTGGATTTGGACTTAAGTGGCATAAAAACAATTCCTTTTTCGTCTACATTACATGTAAATAATAATTTTTTTTCTTTTTGCATATTATATAAAATTTTGTTTATATTCTTTTTTATTCAAATGGCCACCTTTCCAAAAAATTTAGGACCATTAGGGTGAAAATAATCATAGCTATAAAAACTATAAGTACACCTACTTTAATAGCTTTAATAGACTCTTGTCTATTGCTTTTTTCTTCTTTTTTTAATGCATTACTTTTTTCCACTACTTCTTGAACTTCTTGTAAAGAGTCTTGAGATTTTTGAAGACTCATTTCTCTTTTTTCGGGGTCTAAGAGATCTTTTATTCTTCTCAAACGCCTTTCTTTACTCTCTAATTGTCTTTTGTATTTAGTGATCATCTTTTGATCTCTCTTTTTCATAGAAGCTTCGTAATTTTCTTCTAATTCTTTTATTTCGTGTTCAATTTTTCCTTTCAAAAGACTTAATTCTTCCTTGCTCATTTCTTCAAAGCCTTTTGGTTCGTTTGTTTTTGTTTCCATATTTTTTGTTTCCATATTTTTTTTATTTTTATTTTTATATCTATATTATATTAAATGTCAACCCTATTTTTTATATATGAAATTATCTAGGTCTTTATTTTTTGTACATACTACTACATCAATCTCTTCTAGCCTTTTGCTTTATTTAGATGCTATCTATAAGTAAAGCGGAAAAAGTAAGGTGAGAGAAGAAACTCATTTAATCTTGAAAACGATGGAAAATAGCGGTTTTGTGATGTAATATGCTCACTTTCGGCTCGCGATAAAAGCTCTCCCCGATTTCTCGAGGGTCGCGACAAATGCTGAGCGATAAAAATTGATAAACGCTCCGCAGAGGTACTTTTGGCTTTCTTTTTTGGGGCTTTTCGTGCCCCAAACCCTACGACCAATGTTTTTACCTTGATGCAAAAACATTGGATAAAAAGATCAATCCGGATGCTGTACTCTGAAAGATACTTCATATACACATGACCTACGCCTCGCCTCCAACCCTGCTAAAGCAGGGGCCCATTCCGGACTCGACCATGTACACAGCTTCATGAATATTTTGATTACTATTTCGTGGCGAGCATCCGGCGTTGTGGTATAGTAGATGGAATCATGGCTCAAGTATTATAAAATATATTATTTATTGTATTTCCTTACGATCAAAATCTGTCTGGATGATAAATTGATATAATGATGGACATTGAAATAAAAAAAACCGGAACTGGTTTCAGTTCCGGAAATTTTTGTTTAACTTTTTTCTACTTCAATTATACTTTTGCAATTTATTTATGGCTTTTTTGTCTATTCCCCCGCCAATTTTAATTAGATCTAAAAGAAACCCCGTTACCATCTTGCTGGTGAATTTGCTATTTAGCATTGAGATAACGTATTTAAATTCTTTATCAATATGCCTATCTACAAAAGATAGTACATCGAAAGCAGTATCCTTAATATCTGTTTTCGTTTTGTTGGCAATCCTACCTACTTCAATACCTCTAAGAAAAAATGCTTTAAGTTTTTCTTCTCCTATTTCTTTTTTGAGAAAATCTCCTAAAGTAATATCAGAATTGTCGGGTTTACTAGCATATACACCATATTCTACTATACTATCTTTCGTAGTATTCGGGAATGCGATATATATTTGAAACATACCATCTCTAAAGACTAAACCACATACGAATAATAATTCTTTTTTTTTGTTTTTCATAATTTTTTTATATTTTTGTATATTTCTCTTATATCTTTTTCTTATAAAATATCAATTTATTTTAAATTCTAGTCTTATTTTTGGAATTATGAAATTTTGGCTCAAAACCATGAAATGGGTTTATAGATTCATCTTGTTTTTTTGATTGTTGGTTTTTGGTTGATGATTTAAAAGAATATATAAAAGTTGAGATTCCACTTATCCATTGATAAGCATCACGCCATCATCTGGCTCCAACTGTAGTACTTTATAATTGATTTGCTTTTTCTGCAAATATCCGTATAATGAAGACAACTTGTTATGATATTTGATCACATCATCTATGACAATGACCGTATGTGGTGACCTGAATTTCTCTACAATTTCTAGATATTCACCATATTGGCTTTTCTGACCATCTATGAAGATGAAATCAGCCGGCGCTTGCATCAATTTTTTGATAGGCGCGTAGAGCACATCATACGGATAGCTGATGCTATTGTAACAGTTTGCAGCTTTGCTATTTTGTACTCCCTCTTGGTATGCGGGATATGAAATCTCAAACGACGTTATCATCCCTCTCCAGTCCTTTATTATTCATCCTATATATATACTGCTATATCACACTGCACCTCAAATTTCCAGACATATTTTCGGCTTATGTTTTCTCAACATCTTTCACAAAAACTTCTCTGTAGCCAGACTTATGATGGGAATTCTTCTGCTCTCGCAGGACTTTCTTAGCTCTTTTAACTTTTCCATTTTACTTTAACACCATTTAAACCAATTCATTAATTACTTGATTGCGAATTGCGAATTACGAATTCAATTAAATAAAATCCGCAATTCGTTAATCCGTAATCCATTAATCTTTTAAATTTATTATTATTAAAAATTATTATGAACGAAACACAAACACCAAAACCACAACAACCGGCATACAAAATGCCACAACAACAACCAGCAAGACCACAACAACCAACGCCGAGACCTCAACAATCAACACCGAGGCCGCAAATGCCAAGACCATTGTCGCAGATGCATAAACCAGCAGTAACTGCAAGGCCTGTTGTCGCGCAAAAACCTATTGTAGGACAAAGACCCATTGCTTCGACACATATTCCAGCAAAAACAATCATTACCCCAAAACCAGTTGTAAGCGCTGCGCCTATGCAATGAAATCTCAATATTGATTTCAGCAAGAAAAACAATCCTAAAACTCCGTATAAAGGGAAGAAACCTTCTCATACAGGCGGACCAAAAATGACTTCTGAAGCTTTCTTGCGTCATAGAACTCCTACCAAAACGGTAGTCAAAGATCCTAAATCATTGATCAAAAAAGATGAAGTTCCTGTAAGAATTATTCCTCTCGGAGGTCTTCAGGAAATAGGTATCAATATGACTTTGGTCGAATACAAAAATGATATTCTCATCGTTGATGCCTGACTTGAATTTGCTTCTGTAGAAATGCACGGAGTCGATTATCTTATTCCTGATATCGCCTATCTGGTAAAAAACAAAAAAAATATCAGATGAATATTGATTACTCATGGACATTTGGATCATATTTGAGCATTGAGACATATTCTCGGTCAGATTGACTATCCTACCGTATATACCACTCCATTGGCTTTGGGACTTATTAGAAAATCACTTGATGAAAAAGACAATAAACATCTCAAATACAAAATTCTCGATCCTGATATGGATATTTTGAAGCTTGGTTGTTTCACGGTAGAAATGTTTAGGGTTAATCATAGTATCCCTGAATCGCTTGGATATTCTATCTATACGCCAAAGGGATTGTTGGTACATGCTTGAGATTACAAGATTGACCATACACCGTCTATAGACAAACCTGCAGATATCTGAAAGATTTCCAGGATCGGTCAAGAAGGCGTAAGAGTCTTTCTTGGAGAAAGTACCAATGCGACTAAACCAGGACATTCCATTTCAGAAAAAGTCATTGGTGATGCTCTAGATGGCATCATCAGAGATTGTAAATCTAGGATGGTCATCTCTACATTTGCGTCAAATATCGGTAGAATCATGCAAGTCATCGATGCTGCTGTTAAACACAATAGAGTAGTCTTCCTTGCATGAAGATCTATGGTTACCAATGTCAAACTCTGTCAGGAGCTTGGCTATATTCAGGTGCCAGAACATATGATTAGACCTGTAAGTTCTGATGTCAATAATATGCCAGATGAACGTGTCTTGGTCCTTTGTACATGATCTCAAGGTGAAGAATTTGCTGCACTTATGAGAATGTCCAACAAAACGTATAAGGATATGGAACTCAAACCAGGCGATGCTGTCTTGCTATCTAGTCACACCATCCCCGGCAATGAAAAATCCGTTATCGGTATGATCAATGATTTGGTTGCTATAGGAGTAAATCTTATTGATGATCATTCTTTGGATGTGCATACTTCATGACATGGATATCAAGAAGATATCAAGATGATGTTGGCTATGCTTAAACCTGAATATTATGTTCCGGTCCATGGCGAACCATTTATGAGACATGCAAACAAAAATATCGGAATTTCTATGAATATTCCTGAGGAAAATATCCTTCTGCCATACAACGGACAGACCGTTGAAATGTATGATAATATTTTGATGGTCAGTGAAAAAAAGTTGAAATTGGATGTGATTATGATCGATGGAAAAGGACAGGGACATATGTCATGAGAATATGTTATGAAGGCTCGTGGTATCATGGCAGAAAATGGAATCGTTTCTTTGATTTTCAAGATTGACACCAAGACCAATGAACTTGTCGGAAATATCCAGATTGAATCTAGAGGATTCGTCTATTCCAGCGAGGTGAAAACCATTCATACTCAGATTGTCGAATTCGCTAGAGCGAAATATAACGAACATCAAAAAAAACGTATGGATATCAAAGATAATCTCAAACAGATGAAAGAAGATCTTGGTACTTATATAGAAAAAATCATCGGAAGAGTCCCATTGTTGATGCCGATGTATGTCTATATCAATAGAGAAGCTCAGCCCGTAACCAGCGATATCACTTCAGATGAAGCAGTTGTTGGTATGACGCTTGATGAACAAGGATATGATGACTAAAAATTATTTCGACCCTGCTTTAGCAGGGGAGAAATCTTATATAAAGGCGTAGATTTCTCACTATGTTCGAAATGACTATACAAAAAGCTCTGATTCTTGTCGGGGCTTTTTCTTTAATAATCCCCGATATAAATAATCGGGATAATTTCGATATCATAAAAAATCTACGATACCTTGATTTTTTATTGTATCTCAATTAAAATTGAAATAGGTTAGGGTATTCGTATATATGATACATATCTGACTTTTACCTTCTTATCATATATCATGAGACCCAATCGCCCGCATACGTTGACACGGTCAACTACGAGAATAACTGTTTTGGAATATTGCAACAAGAAGTATTATTTCAATTACTATCCTCATGCTCTCAGAGACATGAATGAAGAGCTCCGACTTAATACATTATTACTCAAGAATCTCAAAAGCATGGATATGCGAGTAGGAGAAAAGACTCACCATCTCCTTTCTGATTATCTCAATGCTGTAAAGTATGGCAAAGCAGAATCCGGTGATATCCAACCATTCAAAGATCGTATTGTGGAAGAAATGAGAAAAGAATTTGAGATTTCCAAGAATAGAGATTATGCTTCTTATGATAGAGACAACAAATTCTGACTCTCCGAACATTATTATGGAGAAAATGTTGATGATAAGCTTGAAGACGTTATCCAAAAGGTGCTTCATAACCTAGATGTCTTCGTACAGAGCGATTGGAATGAAACTGTCCAGCATTATTTCAAGACCGCAAAGATGGTGTATGTCGAGAAACCAAGAGAAAAGGATTTTGAGAGTATGAAAGTCAATCTCTCTTCCATCCCTGAATTGAGAAATCTCAACGTGATGGCGGCTCCAGATTTTGGTGTTATCTTCTCTGATAATAAATATCTCATCATCGACCGAAAAACCGGACAAGAAAAAATGAATACTGATACCACTTCTGAACAGCTCAAGATCTACGCGCTCAAGACCCTTTTCAAATCTAAGATTGATCTTGATACTGTAGATATCGAATGATACGAAGTATATTTACCGAGTCTCAACAAAATTGGTGGAAAGATAGAAAAAACAGATATCGATTATATCATTCAGAAACTGAAAGACGATATGGAATATCAAAAACAATTCCTCGTGGATGGTGATATCTACAAGAATGAACCATTATCTCATGATCATTTCCCAAGGACCACAAGTGCAAAAAAATGTGCAAGCTGCACATTTAGGAAAGTCTGCGAAGATTTGAAGAATTTCGAATAAACTTAAACAAATTTAGAATGTAGAATTCAGAGTTCAGAATTTCGGTATTTGTTATATTATGAACTATTGTGATTATCATAAAATGTAGGGGAGGGCGTGTAGCCCTCTTTTACAATACAAAAAAAGCTCTGTTTGAATATCAAACAGAGGTCCGTTTTTCATAAAAATTTATTCATATACGATTTCTACGTTGCAAAATTTGGCTATTCCTCGTAACATCGTTTCCCATTCTGGTTCTTGCACCAGCTTTTCTAGTGCTTCTTTGTTGATTTCGTGTCCTGGACACGTTTTCGTCCATTGTACGATTTGTTCGATAGTTGCTGTTTTATTGATTATTTTTGCTTCCATATTTTTGTATCTATTTTTCCCATACTATCTTTCTCGTTACTGTTTTCAATCACTCTACTCTTGGATGAAGTGAGAAAAAACTTTGATCTTTTTTTCTGCTATTGTATATGAGGAATGTACGATATCTACCATAAATTCGGATGGAACCAAGAAGGTATCCATTCTTTTTTTCAATTGTTTCTTAATCAATCGAAGTGAAAAATATTTACCTATGATTGCGAGATTTTGTAGTGGGTTTGCGGTAGGTTGGCAATCCAGGAAATGTTTCAGAGTGAATGGTGTATTGATTTGATTTTCGTTTTTCAATGCGCTTGGGAATGGTGTGAAGTAGCCAAGATCGTGGAACATCATCCATTTCTTCGCTTTGCTGTTTCTGCTGGCTCGGATTGGCATCCATCCTAAATATCTCATGACACTATTGTATCGGATGAGATCGGGCTTCATCTTCTTTATCTTTTTGTGCAATCTGATCGCTTCCCAGAAATTAGCAACGCCTGTGAATATGCCGAAATATTTCGCTAATTTGCCGATAGGTCATCTTGGTACTGTTCATCCGAACAACTCCACTTTGTACCCATGTGGTTCCAAGAGCGCTTTAACGTCGTTGATATAGGTCTCTATTCCACCCACTTTGTTGATAAAATCAGAGACTATCAAAATTTTCTTCACATTTTTGCCTGCCAATGCATGAAAACGTACAATCCAATGATCTTTGTTGTATTCTGTCACCGGTTCTCTCTCTACGTTTATCGTATGTAATTTGTTTATCAGGCTATAGAGCTTCTGTCCTGTGGTATGTCCCAATTGTCGTGTGAGATCCAAATCGTGGTCTATAAATCATTTCAACCCTCATTTTGCGTATCCAATAGGAGCCAATCATCGTTGCAATGCGTTCAATGCTGAAAGTCCGAATGATTCCAGACATTCCGATGGCATGAGTCCATACTGGCAATTATCGATATATCTTTTGATAGTTGGAATATCCTGTCGTCAGAAAAAATGGATATTCGTATGTTTTTCTGCTAATTCCTGTATTTTCTTTTCCCTACTTCCAGCCCCGAAAACAAAAAGCTCAAATGGTAATTTTTGCTCATTTTTTTCGAATATCTCAATCATTTCGATGATAGCATCGAATCATTTTTCTTTTTCTAATCTTCAGAAGTAGAGTAGCCCTAACATTTCATTGAGTAATGTTAAAAATTTATTTGGATGCTATAAATCATTTAAGGAAATCTATATATTCTTCTATCATATCTGTGTCTTTACATGCTTTTGCGTTGAGTAGTATATCTTCTGCATAATTTAGATTAGCTACAGCATATTCTATAGTTTCTATTTTATTTTTGTTTTCTATGTCTTTTTTAAATTGAGCTATATTTAACGTATACATAAAGTTTTTTTATTTTTTAAATCCTCCATCCGCGAAAAGCGGATACCTCCTTTATCCAGCTGGTCTGGATTCTCTTCGGTCGCAAAGGAGGACAAATTTAATTTATTTTTTCTTTTTTTTAGCCAACCTCACCTTCGTTTCCTCTCCTGATCACGCTAAAGTCGTGACAATCGCCGAGGACTTTAATATTTTCGTTTTGTTCTCTCTTCGTTTTTGTATTTCACCATGATTGCCACTGAGCAATATCTTCGGCACTTTCATGCCATAGACTTCTTCTGGTTTCGTATATTGCGGATATTCGAGGTTATTCATATTTTGCTTCACACTATAGCTTTCGTCTTGTCGGCTGGATTCTTCTTTGATGACTCACGGGATGAGTCTAGAGATTGCTTCGATCATGACCATTGCTGGAGTTTCCCCACCGAGTGTGATGAAATGTCAGAGAGAAATCTTTTGAAAATTCTTCTTATATTTTTTTTTCATATACTCTTCGAAACGATAGTCAACGCCTTCATATCTGGTGCAGACGAAGATGATGTCTTTCTCTTCGCTCAATACATGAGCTATTTTCTGATTGAATTCTTCCTTGCTCGGACTCGGCAATATTATTTTGAATTTCTTGTGCTTGATTTTTTTCATTATCGACTCAACTGCGTCTATAGCGGGTTTTGCTTTCATGAGTAATCCTGCTCCTCATCCACAGATACTGTCGTCTACGGTCTGATGTCTATCTGGACAAAACGTCCTCGGATTGATAAACGAGAATTTCAAAATCTTCTTCTCTTGTGCTTTTTTGATCAAGGAAGTTTCGATGAAACTTTTGAAGATATCTGGAAATATGCTGACGATATGAATATGCATACTAAACAAACAATAATAAATTTTTTTGTGCTAAGTTTTAAGTTCTAATTTTTAAGTGAAAGATTTGTATTTATATCAACTATTGTAATATGACGATAGCCTATAATACAATAAATTCCTAAACTTAGCATTTAACATTCAACACTTAGCATTTAGTTGTTTTGTTAGAATCCCTTGGCTATATATTGTACCAACCTGATGATGACGTATGATGATACGACGATAAGCAACCCAACCAAAGAACCGATAATTCCTTTTTTGGCTGCATCAGGACTTTTCCCTGAGCTCGCAGCCATTATATACATAATGCCTGAAACTACTAACGCTATGGTTACTACCGTTCCGATAAAGAAGGTTGCTGAAAGCACTATATCTTGGACAAATAATCCTACGGATGTCGGATCATCTTCATTTCTGACACTTTTTCTAATTCCTAAAGTATCATAGATGTTGAGTTTGCATTGTCCATTGACGAGTAGATCTTCGTCACAGGTGATGCCCATGACAGAATTTGCTGGTTGTATATTATTCTTTTCTATACAAACCCATTTCTCTATTGGAGATTCAAATATACATTCTTCATTATCTTTGCATGTAATATTACATGTTGTATCATTTGTTGGTTGTCCTGTTGTGATAGACACACAAGTTCATTCTGTGAGAGGCGGTGTTATTTTGCATTCTTCTACTCATATGGTACAATCACTATTGCTTGTACATGATTTTGCAAATGTAATGTTTATGTTTCCCAATATAATTGTTGTTATTAATACCATAAATGCTATTTTTCTCATTTTTTTATATAAGGATTAAAGTCTAAACCCCTCCGTCCCTGTATATCGGGCCACCTCCCCTTAACAAGGGAGCTTATTCGGAAATATACTATCTTATACCAATTCCGCTTGATTTTGCAAACATAATACTGCTTTGCCTTTGGCTCGCGATAAAAGCCCTGTGGGCGATAAAATGATAAATGCTTTGCGATAAAGGCATTTCGTGCAATAAAATGATAAAATATTGAAAATTACTGTTGTAAAATTACACTTTATGTGGTTTATCATATATTGTTTATGAAATCACTTAAAGATTCACTCAGAAAAACGTTGGCTCATAGGCATATGGGGCATCAAATGGTCGGGGCGGTAGCATTGAATATCGTTAGAGATTTTTTGCATAGTCAAAAGTCTGTAAGGTCTGTAAAGCCTATAAAGTCCTTGGATGAGCTTGGTGAACACGATACATTTATGGAATTCAATGAAAATCAATCTGGTCTTGAAGGGCATGTCAGATTCAAGGTTCTTTTTCTCAAAACTGATGATCAAGCACTCAAAATAAAGATTTTCCAACAAAAAAACCAGATCTTACAGGCAGTAAATCTGGCGCTTGAAAAGGTGTGATATGCTACGAGATTAGAGGAGATAAGGATGAAATAAAGAAATATTTCTTATGCTTCTCATACTATCTCTTCACCGACCATATCTGCTACAATCTCTGTAAGCAATTCTTTGTATTCCGGTATTTTAGATTCAAAATATTCTTCGATTGCTGTTGTGTCTTTTTCGTTTTCTTCAAGGAATCTTACATCTTCCTCGGTCAAAATATATTCCACTGATGCTAATATCTCTTCCATGATGGTGTCATATACATCGTCTTTTTGGATTTCAGAATTGACTTCTTTGAGCTGTTTGTAGACATATTCTGTAGCTTGCTGGATATTGCTGATCTTTTCCATTTCGTTGTAATTATAAAATATAAAAAAACTATTCCTGTGAAAGATATTCGGATAGAAAATCTATTGTTGTTTCTTCAAGAATTGTTGTATAATTATGGATGTTGTGGAACAAATACCCATCAATATCTTCAAGAGATTTTAATTTAGCTTTTTCTAACTCTTTTTCGTCTACCTGATCGCTTATTCTTTCAAAAAATTCTTCCTCAATTTCCATTTCTATAATATCTTTTTCTTCTTGATCTACCATTTCTCCTGTTAGATCTTCTATTTTTTTGATTGCGTATTCTTTTGCTTCATCTAGTGTCTTTAACATTTTTTTGATAAGAAAAAATAAAAAATTTATATTATATACCAATGTTTTTTTTAACATTTTCTATATAGGCTAATTTAGCCTTTTGAATTTTTTCTCTTAATAGTGTTTTGATCATCTGCTTGTGATCTGAATCATTGGGTTCTATGATTAATTTCTCTTCTAAATTTTTTAATTCTTCCTTCATGTTCTCAGATTTTTTGTTCCATCTTGCTTTTACTCGAGATCTTTTTACTCCTTCTCATATGCCTCGACGTTTACTTTTTGTGATTGCCATAGCATAGGTCAAGAAGCTTTTTGGATAATCTGGATCTTCTTCAAACTTGTTCAATTTCTTGGTGATTTCAACTATTCTTCTTTTTTTAAGTGAAAATTGTTCTGTAAATCATGGAACGTCCAATAGAGCAGTATTTAATTTTTTTTGTAATCTTTCTATCTCAGTATTTTTGCTGTTTTCCAAGTTGCTTATATTTTTGTCTATTGTTGAGGAGAAATTTTTAACGTCTTGTATGAAAAAATCCTTTAACTCATCAACTGTCGGTTGCTTTTTTGGATCTTTATTTTTTATTCTTTTTTTGAGTTTTTCAAAATTTTTATTGAACTCTTCTACTATATCAGAACCCTTTACTGGGGATTTTCTTTTTTTTATTTCTTCTGTGATTTGTAGTGCTTTTTCCCAATCACCCATATTTTGTGCAAGCAGTAGATCACTTATCAGTTTTTCGTCTGACATTTTGTTAAATAAGTTTTTTGCTTTATTATTACTATTTAGCATTTGGTACCAATAAGTGGATAAAATTGCTAAAGTACTTATATATGATTATATTCAGAAAAATTTATTTGTCAAATTTTCACCTATTTGTTATTGATCTAATTTGACCCATGATTCACTCAAAACCATTAAAACATGTTTTCCCTTTACAGGACAAGTGAAGGATACTTTGTCAAATTTTCGAAGACTTTTTCATTTTATGGGTGAATTTACCATAAAAACAAAAAAAATAAGCACTTCTTATGCCTATTTTCTCTATATTTGCCTCTATTTTTGTTTTCGTTCTTGGCTCATTTGCTTTTTTCTATAGGAATTGGCGAATCTATGTGCTTCGTCTCTAGCTTTCAGTAGGATTTTGTCTGCCTGGTCATAAGTAATTGCTATTTCATGGATTTTGAGGTTATCGTCCAAGGTGTAAATTTTTTCGGTGATTTGGTTTCCAACCCTCTCTTCGTTTCTCCCCCTGTCAGGGGAGTTTTTTGTTTTTCAAATATTTGATTTGTTTCTGGCTTCTCCTTTTCCCAAAGAAATAATATCAATCTGACTTACTATTTTTTTTCGTTCAGGATTCTTGCATAACTTTTTCACTATGCCCAATTGACCTTTTCCGCCATCCAATATCAACAAATCTGGTAATTCGCTTCAGGATTGAATTCTGCGTTGCAATACTTCTTCGAGTGCAGCATAATCATCACTCAGGGATTTGGAACTTGGTACATGGGACAAGTTATTCTTTTCTCCTTGTTCCTTAGTCATTGATCCTAATCCCTGAATTTTGTATTTGCGATATCATTTGGCGTAGGGGAGTCATCCTACCAAACAAGATAGTCATCCGCTGGTCCGACCACCGCTGAGATGTGAGATATCCAGGCATTCTATCCTGTATGGTATCTTCTTGAGTCCATATCTGTCTTTCAGTATTTTCACCATGTCGTTGATGATGATTGTCCCTTCCTGCATCGATTGGGAGATGATGTAAGATTCTAGAAAATTTTCTGCCAATTGGAGAAGTGGTTTTAGTTTTTTTGGTTTCCACTCAAATCCTCCGTCCGCATCGGCGGACACCTCCTTTATCAAGGAGGCTTTTTGTCTTTTTTGTTTTGAAATTATGTATGTTTTGGTTTTTTGTTTTTTCACTTCTCCATTTCAGAATGTTCTTTGAATGGCTAGGTGAAGACTATTTTCTTCGATGTCGCTTTGTTGTTCCTTGCTCGTAATAACATCCATAAGTTTTCCTTGGGTGAACACGAGGACAGTATATATAAACTGTGTTCCTATAGATTTCACTAATGCAAGATAGCCATCCTTTTTCTCTGATAGAACAACATCTTGTTTTTCTACAAATCATTGCAATGAATTGTAAATATCTCTGAGTTGAGCTGCTCGCTCGAAGTTTTCATGAATGATTGCGGTCTCGATTTGCTCGTGGATTTCGCGCTCGATGGGTTTGATGTTTCATTTGAAAAAAGATACTATACTAGTAATTATGTTTTTGTAGTCTGACACAAACCCACCTTCGTTTCCTCCCTTATCAGGGAGGCCTTTAGTTTTAGCTAATTTACATCGTCATCTGCAGAGTCAGAAGTAGTAGTCGGAGCAGAGTTTTCCTTGTTTGAATTGGGTCGATTTACAATCTCTGAATTTGAGTATCTGTCTGAGATATTGTAAGAATTTTTTAAGCTGAATGGTATCGTTCTTGGGGCCGATATAGGTTGAACCATCATTGCTTCTTCTTTTGGTCAGTATGATTTGTGGAAATTGCTCTTTGGTGATTTTGATGTAGGTATAGCTATTGTCTGCTTTGAGGAGATTGTTGTACAATGGTTGATGCTGTTTGATGAGGTTGTCTTCCAGATAGAGCGCTTCACTCTCATTTTTTACCGTCAAGAAGTCAACTTTCACTGCTTTGGAGAGCATTTCCTGTTTTCGGAGCGAGGTGGGCGAAAAATATTGTCAGATTCTCTTTTGAAGGTTTTTGGCTTTTCCGATATAGAGAATGATGTCTTTCCTGTCTTTGAAGAGGTAGACTCAACTATTTTGTGGTATTTTGGTAATATCGGGCGTAAACATCTTTGATATTGCATAAAGCATAAAGCCTGGAGCATCAAGCCGTTTTTATTGGTGTGTAGTGATAAGGTAGTGGATAGAAGAGAAAATGCAAGCATTCTCTTGAAAATTCATGGTAAATCGTTATATTTAATTTCCACATAAAACATTGACATCTATGAAAGATCTTGAATTAATTATTGTTGGGCTATCAGAAAAGTTTTTGCTGTTTATCGGTAAGATATTTTCTTATGTCTTGCCCATAGGTTTGGTTTTTGTCTCTTTTGGGGTTTTCTCCGGAGCTTCTACTGTAGAAGATAATCTTGCAAGAATAGTATTATCGATAGTTGCTATTATTATCTTTATTATTGCAATTATCCTTTTTGTAGGAAGAAAAAAACTGTTTGATTAACCTTTTTGTATTATGCTCAACGACATTCGTTGAGCTTTTTTTCTTTTTCTTTTTCTTTGTAATGCTATATTAAAGAGATAAAAAAAATTCCGCTGATGCGGAATTTTCTCCCCGTTTGTTATGTCCTTAGATTATTTCTTTGATTTGATGAGCTCGTATACTCCCTTTTCAACTCTCTTGAAGAGATCTTTGTACTTCTGGAGATTCAACATGACCGTATTTGGACTTACCATTTTCTCTTTCAACATCTCTTTACAAAGCTCTTTTACATTCATAGCTCTATCGTTTCTTTCGAATATCCTTACTAAGATTTCCTTGACCATACCACCTTCATATCCCCGTTCTTTCAATCCGTAGATTCCAAGTCCTAGGTTTACGAACAAGTCATTGTTCTTTACTAATTCGTTGTGAACCGTGTTGATCTTAACATTTTTGGCTGGAAATCGTTCCATGATCTTAGATGGAAGTTCCTGGTAGTGAACTGGTTTGTTGATTCTTCTCATAGTGTAGAGGATTTTCAATTTGATTGTCTTTGGATTGACATCAGCGAATGTAGGTAATCCTATTTTTCCATCGAATACATTGATTTCTCTGATAGATTCGAAGAAGTTTACGTAGAAGAGATCATTTTTCATATAATGTACGTCTTTGTAGTCTTTTGCAAAATTTTCTTTCATCCGTCCGATGAATTCATACAAATCTTGGCTCTTGTTCCTCTTTTCGAAGTAAGCGCTGATAGTAAGCACCATCTTAGTCAAAAGATCTTCGTATAATGGTTCCAAATAGAATGCTTTGTTTAGATATTTATTTCTCTTGAGATAAGTTACATCAAAATCTGAAACGAGAATAAGTTTAAGCTCTTGTCTAGAAAACTTAAAGATATTCTTGTTTACCAATTTGGAAATCAATACATCTTCTACAAGCAATCCTCCATGAACATCAAGAATTTTCTTAGCTTCTTGAAGCACTTCCATGTAGGTGTCGTTGCCGACGATAAGCCTCCTGAATCTCATCAATGCTTGAGTCTCTATTTGTCTGATCCTTTCTCTGGTCAAAGAATATTCCTTTCCGATTCTCTGGAGAGGCGTCTCTTTGGATCCATCAAGACCGAATTTTTTCATAAGCACTAATCTTTCCTTAGGTTTGCAGTATATCAAAATGTCCTTCAGGTTTGTTTTCTCGATATCTACCTTGAGTTTCTTATCATCCATTTTTACATTAAAGTTCATTTATGTAATTTATTTAAGTAAAATATGAAATACGTTTTTGCATTACAAATTACGTTGTAAGTGGTACGAATTTGCTCCTTAATGTCAAGAGATTATTTAGATATTTTTTGTGGCTTCTCCCTTATAGATACCTAGTTAAACATTGAATTTGAAGATGATGCAATCGCCATCCTGTACTATATACTCTTTTCCCTCCAATTTTACCAATCATTTTTCCTTGGCTTTGGCTCGAGAACCGTTGGCGACCAGATCGTTATATTTCACAACCTCAGCCTTGATAAATCCTTTTTCAAAATCGGTGTGAATAGCTCATGCTGCTTGTGGCGCCGTAGAACCTATAGGGATTGTCCATGATTTTGTTTCCTTCTCTCCCGTAGTGAAATAGTACATCAATCCAACCTTTTCAAAACTCAATTTGATCAAATCATTTAATGTCGGAATATGCGTAACTTTATCTACATTGACTAATTCTCTGATAAACTCGTCTTTTTCCTCATCTCCCATATCCATCATCTCCGATTCCAGTTTAGCACAAACGATAGCGACAGGACTCTGCAATTTCACCATAAATTCTTCTGCTATTTGGTGAGCGAAAGGAATATCATCTTGTCCGATATTTATCGCGTAAACGATTGGTTTCGTTGTCAGGAAGTTATATGATTTGAGGAGTTTCTCGTCGTCTCTGGTCAGTTTATCTTTTATATTGTGAGCAATTTTTCCCTGGATAAGCGCTTCTTGGATTTCCATCAAGATTTCCACCAATCTGACCTCATCCTTGTTTCATTTTCCCATCTTCGTTTTTTTGGCGAGGTTTGGGAGCTGTCTTTCTATGATTTCCAGATCTGCGAAAATCAATTCCGTATTTATGATTTCCACATCTCTCATCGGATCTACTGCTCATTCCACATGCACAACTTCACTATCTTTGAAATGTCTCAACACTTGCACGATAGCATCTACTTCTCTGATGTGAGACAAAAACTTATTTCCCAATCATTCTCCTTTGCTCGCTCCTTTTACGAGACCAGCGATATCGACGAACTCTATATGAGAATAGACTTTTTTCTGAGACTGTGACATTTCGGACAATACATCGACTCTCGGATCCTTCACATCGACGATTCCTATATTTGGATTGATCGTACAAAACGGAAAATTTTCTGCTGGTGCAGCATATGATTTGGTAAGTGCATTGAAAAGTGTAGATTTTCCGATGTTCGGCATTCAGACGATTCCTATCTTCATATTAATTCAACTAACAACTAAAAGTGAATAACTAACAATTATGGAAATATTTTTTGATTACAATTATTTCTTTAAACTAAATCAAAAGTCTTTTTCAAATTGTTCGACAGCTTTCTGATAGCTCTCCTGACTTTCATCGTTCATGTCCGTAAATGTTCGTCCTCGAGAAAGCTGCTTCGGAACCTTGAAACCATACATCTCCAAGACCTCTTTTTGTGTATTAAGAACAGCCTCATTATTCCAATTGTGTCCGATGACTATTATTCCTGCTTCAATATCTTTGACGATATTCTCTTCTCCAAGCGTGCTGTGACGATTCTCTATCCAGGTAAATCTTTCAATTAATTTCTGATACATACTGTTCGCTTGTCCTCGTCTGACGGATGTGAAAAACATTATTACTTCTGATTCCAATAACGCTTTGGATATTTTCCAGAGTTCATCTCATTTTTCAAATGATGCCCGGCATCTATTACATCCTGAAGGATTTTTTTCTTGATCTTTGAGCAGTGCTTCTTTGACTCAACAGTCGTTTATCTTCATATTCGAAACATGACCCAAACAAGGAACTATATTCATCTGTGCGATATCAAAGAATGTTACTTTTTCTTCGCCAATCTCTTTGGCTATATGGTGTGCGAGCTGTGTGGATTTTGGCATCTCATGCACCCATTCTGATCTGTTGGATGTAGTGATGAACACTACTTTTTTCTTGCCTTTGAGGTGCTCGATGCTAGCTGAAAGATTTTTATGCATATTATATCTTTATGATATAAATTTCCTTACTTTCTTTTCTGCATGATTCGGGCTTCAGGGTTTTTATATTTCTTCCCCCAAACATTGTCTTCATCTCTTTGATGAATTCTTCGAATCCTGGACCCATGAAGAGTTTGATGACAAATTTTCCGTCTGGCTTCATCACATCTTTTAATATCCATTTCATGCTATCTATGAGTTCAAACAATCTGATAGCGTCGATGTCTTTGAGTCCAATCGTGTTTGGTGCCATGTCTGATTGGATGAGATCAACTTTTTCTATATGGTTTTCTTTTAAAATATTTGTTATTTTCTCTTTGTCTGTGATATCGGCAACGTAGGTCTTCACTCCGGGAAGATTGAGATTTACCTCCTTGAGATCGACACCAATGATAGTGCAATCAGCGATTTTGTTTTTTCTCGCTTGCGTGACGGCGTATTGGATTCGGCTTCCTGGTGCACATCAGACATCAAGTATTTTTTTTGTTCCTTTATCGAAAATATGAAATTTCTCTTGGATTTCCTCTAGTTTGAAAGCGCTCCTAGCTTTGTATCACTCCTTCTTGGCTTTCTTGAAATAGTGATCTTGGAATTTGAATTTGAATGTCATGTTTCTAGTATGATAAATATACGATAGTATTCTATGTATTTATATCTTGATTACAAACTTCTTCAGCTCTTTTTTTGTTTCTTTGTAATCAGGACATAAGCTTTCTACAAGTTCCCAAAATTTTTTGCTATGATTCTTCACTTTGAGATGACAGCATTCGTGGATGATGACGTACTTGATAAATTTTGTCGGTAGATGTACGAGATCGAGATTGAGCGAGATGCGTTGATCCGATGTGCAACTTCCTCGTTTGGATTTCGTTCTTCTAAAGCCTAACTTCCTGTGTTCTTTGCCTACTTTTTCGCTGTATTTTTCTACGAGCGGAGTAGCATATTCTTCCAAAATTTTCACCAAAATTTTGTGAGTTGCGAGTTTTTCATTTCATTTCGTCGGGCGTTTGACGTATTGTTTTTGTATATCTTCCATAGGTACTTGTTCTCCGAAAAGCAAGATGCTGTCTTTTTGAATAGGGTAGAGGTGTATTTTCTTCTGAAAGCGTTTTAGAAGCTGTTGGCCTTTTTCTATCAGAATGTTTTCAAATTGTTTGTCTCATTTTTTGAGCATCGGAATAGTGATAAGGAGCTTTCCGTCCTTATCTATCCTCGCGTATCCGTGTCTGATATGTTTGTACTCTATTTTCATGATAATGATGGTATATGTTTTGGTACAGAGAAGGCAAATAAAAAAAGCGATCCTCCAATTTGGAGGATCAATTGTTGTTGTGTTCTTTATTTCGGTTTTTTCACCGATGGTGGCAATGCTTTTTCATGTTTTTTTCTAATGGGAAGAGGCATCATCTTCCGCTCACTTTTGTCATCAGGCTTTTCTTTCTTTTTTTTCATTTTCTTGTTTTTTAATTATCTTTATGCTTTTTTATATTTATTTTATATTAAATGTCAATACTTTATGCTGCGACCTTTTCCAGCTCATTGATGATGTTTTTGGATAATTGTTTCTCGATCTTTTCCTTCGCTGATTTATCGTTTATCTGTAGCGCTTCTACTATTCTGTACAGCTTTCCTTTGTTTTCGAATCCGTCTAGGAATCATTTGATGTCAATTTTATTATTTTGCATGATCTCTTTGAGGAGCGAATAGGTGATCATTGGATGCTGCTGTTCGACGTATCTGCTTAGTTTTTTAATCGTGTATGTTTTTTGTGAACTTTCTCAGAATAACTTAATATATGTGGAGTATGGTGTCTTGGGTTCCTTTGCTTTTTCCAATTTTTCTTCCAGGGATCCTGGTTGTATCTTTTTCTGCTCTCCTTCTTTTTCTTCCCCCTCTATCTTCAATGTTTTGTCTGATACGAAAAGATCTATCGGTACTATCCTTTCCCTTTTTTCTCCCCTGAATTTGTAGAGAACAACATAATCCGCACCTGCCGATGAATCATCGAGAGGATCTGTCTTGTATATCGTGAAGCTTTCTGTGTTTTTTGCTCGTTTTTCTATATTTTTCTGTATTTCATATTCCAGAATATCCATACCCACGTATTCGATGAGGCGATCAAAGAGATATTCCCTTGGATTTCGTATCTTCTCCTTAAATTTCTTCCCATAATCCAATTCCCTTCTTTGCATTTCGTTGTAATCATCGTTTGGTATCCTTATCTCGTTTTCCACCTTTTCCATAGTCTCCTTTGTTCCGTTACTTCATGCTTTTCTTATCTTTTCCATGTTAGGAGAGGATATCGTCTTTTGCCTGTGTTGCTTGAAATATTCCTGGATGTGCTCTATACTGTTTTTATCTTCTGGTAGATAAAATCTTTCTTTGATTGATGATATATTGTCGATGTTTTTACGAAACTCTGCAATAGCTTCTTGTTCTTCTTTTTCACTACTTATGATTTCTTTTTTTTCTTTGGGCTGTTTATTTATCTCTCTTTCAAGTTTTGCTGCTTCTTTCTTTCTGTATTGTGCAATTTTTTCATTTAATTTATTTCTGTTTTGCTTTATTTTTTCTCTTATTTTGTATAATTGATAATCTCCTTTCATGAAACCATATATCATTTCTCCTATTTCTTTTTTATCTTTTTCCTCGATATATTTGCTTTTTTTGACTATTAGCTCGAAAGACGTTCTGTCTCATCGATTTTTTTCTTCTGTTTCATTTATCGCTTTACGGATGCTTTTTTCTATCATAGATAGTGTGTCTTTTTGTTGTTGTAATTCTTCTGGTAATGGGGCTTCTTTTATTTTTTCCTTTATTTTTTCATTATCATATAATATATTTATGACGGAGTCCTGACTTTTTTTTACTTTGTAATTTTTGAAAAACTCATTGAATTCAGGTAGTTTTCTTATTTCTTTGTCATCTTCTATTTGTAAAAACTCTTTAGTTACATATAATTCCGCTTTCATTTCTTCATAAAGATCTTCTCACAATATCTTTTTTCCTATATTTTCATCCATACATAAAGCATCCATCCGTTTGTTTACTTCGTGATGGCTTGTTATATTGTTTTCTACTATTGCATTTGCGTGTATTCAAACCATTTCTGGTTTTTTTTCTATTGTTTCTTGTGGTTTTTTTTTCATATCTTCCATAAACGATATACCGTGATATATAAAACATATCTAAGTATATCCACAATGATGAAAATTTGCAAATTTCTGCTTGTAAAAAAACCCGCCGATGAGAGCGGGTTTTTGCTTTGCATATTCTTGTTTGTTACTTTCCGTACTTACTTGTACCTGCTAATTTTTCTTCAATCCTTAGAAGCTGATTGTATTTAGCGATTCTATCTGTTCTAGAAGCTGATCCTGTTTTGATGAATCCGGTATTCAACGCAACTGCTAAGTCAGCGATGAAGGTATCTTCAGATTCTCCTGATCTGTGAGACATGATAGCATTCATTCCGTGTTGTTGAGCCATACGTACACAGTCGACGGTCTCTGAAACCGTTCAGATCTGGTTTAATTTGATAAGAATTGCGTTTGCCATATTCTGATCTATTCCCATTTGTAATCTTTCCATATTCGTTACAAAAAGATCATCACCAACGAGCATTATTTTGTCTTTTAACGCTACGGTGATTTCTTTTCGTCCATCGAAATCGTCTTCTGCCATTCCATCTTCGATAGACATGATAGGATATTTTTCTACCCGGCTTTTGTACAATTCAACAAGCTCTGTATGATTCAATGTCTTTCCTTCTCCTTCAAGAACATAGTTCCCGTCTTTGAAAAATTCAGATGCTGCGCAGTCGAGTGCTAATTTAATCTTGCCTGTGTATCCAGCTTTTTCTATTGCTTGCATGATGACTTGTAATGCTTCTTCATTGCTTCCCAGATTCGGTGCATATCCACCTTCGTCTCCTACACCAGTATTATATTTCTTATCCTTTAATATTTTCTTCAGATGATGGAATACTTCTGCTCACATTCTCAATCCTTCCGTGAAATTCGGTGCTCCGACCGGTACGATCATGAATTCTTGGATATCTACATTGTTGTCAGCGTGTGATCCACCATTCAAGATATTCATCATTGGGAACGGTAGGGTAGTTCCCTTACCTTCTCCTACATATTCGTAGATCCATTTGTTCTCTGTTTTTGCACAAGCCACGGTGAATGCCATAGAAACTCCGAGGATTGCGTTTGCTCCGAGTTTAGATTTTGTAGGCGTTCCATCGAGCTTGATAAGCACTTCATCAATCGCTCTATAATCAGCGAATTCTTTTCCGACGATTTCATTTTTGATAGTGATATTTACATTGTTCACTGCTGTGAGTGTTCCTTTTCCTAAATATCTTGCTGCATCTCCGTCTCTGAGTTCGAGCGCTTCGTGGATTCCGGTGGATGCTCATGATGGTACGATTGATCTTCCCATGATTCCGTTATCAAGTGTTACTTCCACTTCTACGGTAGGATTTCCTCTAGAATCTAGCACTTCGCGTGCATGCACGTCTTTTACTTTATACATTTCTATGATTAAAGAATTTAAAAATTACGGATTACGAATTGCGAATTTCTTATACTATTCTTTGTGTTTTTTTCAAGTCCTAAAATTTGACAGAAAACATGTTTTCTGTTATAATGAGTATAAGCTTTATATCTTAAGTTATTATCACGAACTTTATTGAAGAGTCTTTACACAAAAAAGACAAGCTACCATCATCATCTTTGGAATGATCTCTTGTTACAAAAGATCTTTTGGATGAATTTTCTCATGCCAAAGGAATTTTTGTAGAAAAAGATCTTACCACTGATATGATTTCTACTATTGTAGATAAGATAGATGCAGACCATGATACTTTTGATGTAGATCCCAAAGTGAAAAAAATCCTAAATTATGCTATCATCGAATTGGGTCAAAATATGATCAAACATGGTGTCAATGCTCCTGAAGAGGTTCAGCCTCCTTCTTCCAAAATAGAGTTGAGGGTTTGAGCGAACGAACTCTATCTTGAAACGGAAAATTATCTGGAAGTCAATGAAATAGCAGAACACGATGCACAAAATCCTGCTCAAGAATTTACAAAAAAAATCAAGGATGTTTGAAATATGTGATATGATGAACTTCAGATTGCATACAGGAACGCTCAAAATCCTGACGAACAGTCTCATTATTTCTTGTCTTCTGAAGAATGAAGAAAAAAATGAGCAGGACTTGGATTTATTGATGTCGCTAGAAAAATCAAAAAAATGTATAACCATATATGACAGATATTTATTCCTATTCTCGAAAAGGTCAACGACAGCATCTATAGATTTAAACTTATTACCAAAATACCTTTGGTGATGCAATAATATTTATACGTTTTCTTCCTGTTTCTCTATCTTATCGAATCTGAATCCGAAGACAGAAATATCGTCTATTTGCATTCCATTTGATGTTATAAGGTCTTCTATATGTTTTTTTAGAAGCTTTTCTTGTTGTTCTATTGGCATTTTTTTTATTCCCATTAATAATTCTATGAAATGTTTCTTCATGAATTTTTTTTCTTTTCATCAATCTATACTGAATTGATCTTTATACCCATCAGAAAACATATAAAGCATTCATCCATTGCTTATATTTATTATTCTGTTTTTGAATTTATTCTTCTTATTCTCATATTTTTCTCCATATAAATTTTTTCCGAGACGATCTTTTTCTCATTTTATGAGATATGATATTCATGTATTATCTTCGTATTTTTTTATATTTTCTTCTTCTTTTATTTCTTCTTTTTGATTTGGTATGAAGAGCATTTCGGATTTTGATCATGCATAGGTCAGTTCTCCTGTTTTTTTATCATATGATACTATCATAATATCAGCAGCTGATGTTCATCATCTTTCATGAAAAATCTCATTTATTTTGACATCAAAATAATTCATGATATCAGCAGGCGTAGTATTTCATCTTTTAGTTGCATCCTCTAAAATAAAATGTCATAACATACTCAATAATGCTCATGGTACTCCATGTCATTCATAGTCTATTTGTGCAAATATATCTTTTTCATCAATTTTTTTTGTTCGATAAAAATCTCCGCTTACTACATCTCTTGGTTTGAAGAGAATAAAATCTTCTGAAGAGATTTTATTTATTTCTTCTTTTTTTGGCAAAAATATTTCCTGTATTTTGTTAGCTGCTCTTATACTCTCATCTATTGATACTTTAGCTTTTTTTAACTCCTCGTTTTTTGTTTCTAATTCTTTTTTAGCTTTTTCTAATTCTCTATTTGTTTTTTCTACATTTTCTTTTGCTGATTTTTCTTCTTCTCTTGCTTCTTCAGCGATTTCTCTTGCTTCTTCGGCTTCTGTTTTGGCACTGTTAGCAATCTCTTTTGCTGCTTCTGCTATTTCCCTAGCATCTTCAGCATTTAACTTTTCTTGTTTCGCTATTTTTCTTGCTCTTCTCATTTGATTGTACATGATTCATAATCATCAGGATACTCCTAATACTATAAATAGTGTATATATCAAATTTTTATTTCTTCTTTCTTTTTCCTTAATCTCTTTTTCTTGTTTGTCTATCTGCTCTTGTTTATCTTTTGCTTTAAATAATTCTTCATATTGTGCTTTATATTGTGCCTGATTTTTATCGTTTTGCACTCTAATTCTTTCGTTAGTTTCTTTTTCCGCTACATTTTCATATAATCTGTAATATCTGTATGCTTTCTTATAATTTCATATATTTTCGTATACTTTAGCTTTCCCTATGTATACATTCGCTGATGTAGGATCGTTTTCGTTTGATATATCTTCCAATATATTAAAGTAATGTAACGCTGATCGATATTTTCAATCCATTAATGCCATGTCTCACATATTACTGTAAAACAATCTCAATCAATCTTCGTCTAGATTTTTTGGTGATATATGCTTTAGTTCATCCATTATTTCTTTGAATCTTTCAAATTCATTGTTGTTGTAAAATCATGCAGCTGAATAATGCAAAAATTTTATATACAGAGAGTTCATTTTCTTATCACTTTCTATATCAAATCATTCCTCTTTTATCTCATCAATCAAAAGTCTACCTTTTTGATAGTGGTTTTCTAATTGATCTTCTTGTCCTGTCAGACTGTATGCTCTTATAAGAAATGTTAATGCTATGATTTGTCCACGATGATATTCTGTCTTTTTGACAGCATCTAGTGCGCTGTTGAAGTTTGTTATTGAACTTTCATAATCTCGACTATAGAAATAAATTTTTCCAATATCTAAATTGCAATAATATATGTTTTTAAGATTCTCTATACCGTTCTCATTCTTTATATCCTTCTCATTATTTAGACTGTCTAGATAATTATACATGTTTAGTGCTTCTAGGTATTTTGGCATAGCTAGATCATGTTCTCGATTATCAAAAAAATTTAAAGCTACTTTTTGAATGCTGTCTGCTCTTCCTCTGATGTACTGTTCATAATGTTCTCTTATATGGTCGACATTTTCTATTTTGTTTTTCTCATCAAAATCATTTTTTTTTGTTGTATCTTTGTTATTTTTTGTATCTCCAGATAAAACACTTACTAAAGAAAGAGTGATTGTTGTATATACTACATTTTTCCATATATTTTTCACTAGAGAAGCGTTTTCTCAGGCAAATTTTTTCATAAAATTTCTCATTTCGAATGTGTTATATAAATAAGGTGTTTTTCTCTTATAATTTATTAGTTTAAGAAGTCAATATAAATACAAAAAAAACACAATAACTCAAGTTTTTTGTCCTAGAGTCTGTGTTTTTATTGTTTATATGTTATCTATCGTCGTGTCCTCACATTTTTATTGTAGTACTTCCGCCTACTCCTGCTGTATCACGCAATTCTCCTTCCTCATCATCTACTACAGGTGTTACTACTGATTCAGTTTGTGTTGTTGTGCTTGTGACTTCAGCTTTTGGTAGGAATGTCGCCATACTAGCTGTGATTGCCGCAATCAATAAAATCAGTGTTAATTCAAACACATGTAATCCTAAAATGACCTTGTCTTCAAATCTCTTGAATGCTTTATACTTCAAAAGCGTTCTAGGAATCATACGTTCCTTTGGGTGTTTACTCATTTTGTTTTTGTATAAAAAAATAAAATAATGAAATAGTAACATATCTATTATAACCAGAAAAAAATTTTTGTCAAATTTCTAAAATATAGAATCGAAACTGAATTTTTCTTGTGCCGAATTATTTCGCTTTAAAAATTAAAATTATACTTTAATCTGACCTTTGGAATTCTCGAAAATATCTTTCTTAAATGCTTCGACATATCCGCTGTTGATGCTTATTTTCATATATACATTCTCTTCATATTTTTCTTCGATGACTTTAGCAGTATATTTGTTTAATACATTCCTTACGATTTGTACTAGATCAAACTCGTAGGTGAATTCTATAGTTTTCATGATTTCTTCTTCCTGGACTTTCGCATGTTCAATAGCTTGTTTTGCGCATTCTCCGTAGGCTTGAATCAGTCAGCCGACTCATAACAATGTTCCGCCGAAATATCTTGTGACGACTACGAGAACATTGTGTACTCCATATTTTTCTATCATGCTCATGATGGGTTTACCTGCGGTGTTTGTTGGTTCTCCCGCATCAGACACTTTATTGTGCTTGCTCGTGTATACCGTTGTTCAGAAAATATCCTGATTGGACAATACTTCGTATCTATATGCATAACAGCTATGACTGGCGTCAGCATACTTCTTCTCTATCTCTTGGATATATTTCTCTGCTTCTTCCTTATTTTCGATATGAAAAACATTTCCTATAAAAATCGATCATTTGATTTTTGGAATCTCGTGTTCGTGATGTTGTTGTATGGTTTTGTAGAAGAGCTTGGACATAAAAACTTATTAAATAAAGTGCTAAATTTTAAGTGTTAAGTGCTAAGTTATGGTATTGGCTTTTTTATATACTATTGTTACTTTGTTACAGATTTTTTGACTCTATTCATTATCGCATATCCCAATCATTTTTCTGGTAAGGCTTCGATGAGAATTGTATTTTGTTTATCTTTGTCGCATTGATGATAGAGCTTGAAGAGGTTTTTTGCGCAGGTGGCGAGATTGTTTTTTGTTCATCGAGGATAGAAAGTCAGTCCGTAGTCTTTTAGTTTTTTTTCATGATGAGCAAGAAATTCGTCTGTCGCAATCAGTCCGTATGTTGTGTTTTTTTGGATGCATTTTTGTATGTCTTTGATGGTCTTGAAAAGCATCACTTTTGCTTTGGGAGCATAGTGTTGGTATCTCGTCCCTGGGGACATCTGCTTGCCTTTGCTTGTATACACAACAGCAATTTTTTTGCCAACAATATCTTGGATATCTTCTTTGGTGATGAATCCGGGTCTCAAAATTTCCACTTTGTTTTCATGGACTCTGACAACCGTTGACTCTATTCCTACCTGGCTTTCCCCTCCATCGAGGATCATGGGAATCTTGTTGTGAAAATTTTCATATACCATTTCTGCGCTTGTCGGGCTAGGTCTTGTCGAAAGATTTGCGCTTGGTGCAGCGACCGGAAACTCACATCATGACAATAATTTTCTGCAGATTGCATTGTCTGGAATCCTGACGCTCATGAGCGGCTGACCTGCCGTGATCTCTTTTGGGATCATGTTTTTTGGCCTCAACAATATCGTGAAGGGGCCTGGCATGAGTTTTTTGATGAGAAGTTTCTGAAGGTCGTTGTCGATATAAGCGTATGTTGTGATCTGTGATTTTTTGCCGAGATGAGAGATTATCGGATTGTCCATCGGCCTTTTTTTGGTCGTGAAAATCTTTTTCACCGCTTGAGGCAAAAGCGCATTAGCTCATAAACCATAAATCGTTTCCGTAGGAAACGCTACAAGTTCTCATTTGGCTAATAATTTTTGAGCTTGGTGGATATATTTATCTGTGGCGGGGTAGATATTCATACATTTAGTTAAGAGTGAAAAGTGAAAAGTGAAAAATGTAGGAATTGTTAGGAATGGACTATTGTGGTTTTTTATTTCCTGGACCTAAAGGACCAGGTTGGTGATTATTGTTCGTTGTTAATTGTTCGTTGTTAGTTATTAGTTGTATTAGAGGTCTGTTTCGACGCGAACCTTGAATTCCGAGGTTATGAAAATCGTCAACAATCCATGGATGAGTATCCATACCGGAGTGAGACTAACGAATTTGAACATATATGGATTATTCGCGACTGCTGTCGCTATGTTTGATATCGCATTGATGTTGATGCCATCCATTCCGAGAAGAACAATCTGTAAGGTGAGTACCATGCTGATGACAGTGAGCGGTACGAAGATGAGCTGGAGCATTTTCTTAATCGCTTCATCTCCAGGAAGACTTATCTTGATTTTGGATGTCCTATAAATGATGACCAATAACATCACATAGAGTATCAATATGATGGTCATACTTCCGTTGTCCAAAAAATTTGCAAACTTTTCGTTTCAAAATCACAATGTTGTCAGATCAGGAGCTTTTTTCATTGTGTCTACTGCGAGATTGATGGATTGTGATGCTGCAAGACAGATACTGCTCAATATATAATTTCCCAAAATCACTCTGATCATCTTGTCGATACCAATCGTGAAGCAGAATATTCCTAATATCCCTATGAAGATGACTATTCCATACGTGATGAAGTTTTCAGTCATAGACTATACTACTAAATAAAACTCGTCTCAGATGGTTGCAGATTGCTCCAGACCTGCCTGCGGTAGGCAGGTTGCTCCAGATTGTAGCTATATTACAACAACCTGTGGCAATATGTAGCGTCCGCCTAAGCGGACATGAGGCGATATGGAACGATTGTATGATTATGTGAATTGTAGGTGTTTGTGATTTCGAGTCTTTTCGTGAATAAAGTTCAGAATCTTTTTGTTGAAAAACCCCTTGTGATGTTTACATTATAAGTCCTATGCTTTTATATGTATCCAAATTGATGAGATTTTCAACTAGAAGATGACGTATCACAAGCAAACAAGGCTTTACTATCCGAGAAGTCCTTGTTATCGTAGTAATTGTTTCTGTGGGATTGTTGTCTGTGGTTGTTGTGCTCACCAATGGTATGAAATATGTCCAAAAAACCAGACAGAAAGTGATTGCTTTGAATCTTGCCAGGGAAGGTATGGAAGCTGTATATCAGATCAGAGATACGAACCGAACAAGATGGGCATGAGTCAAAGATACGTGTCGACTTAAGATTGATCCATTGATGGATGAATGAAATCCGAGATGTGATGATGATACATGGTTCACTTCTGGAAGCTATACACTTCAGCGTTTGACTGTATGAGATCAAGAATATTTTGCTTTGACTTCAGCATGAGCGCCTTTGGATTTTGGTGATGGTATCGATACTGATGATTATCTCTATTCTTTGTGTCAACAGAGTGGATATCGAAATGCTTGTCCAGGAGTGATTCCTACGACGAGTGAAGGAATATATTTTAGAGAAATAGAATGATTGTGATTGTATCTCAAAGATGAACCTACACTATGATGAGTAGAAATTCCTTGTACATGATCGTTGTGACCTGATAGTAATTGTTGAAACAGCAGAGCAAAAGAATTTCGTTTTTGTAGTACGGTAAGCTATATCTGAGATGGTACCTGAGAAGTTAGATTGTGTGGGGTATTGACCAATTTCAAATAAAAATAAAAAATAGTTTTAAGTTTTAAGTGCTAAGTTTTAAGTGAAAGACTTGTCTTTGTATGAACTATTGTATCTTACGATAGTCTATAATGATATAATACATTCACTTAACACTTAACATCTAGTATTTAGCATTGTAGTTTAATAGATGGATATCAAGATGCTGGAAAAATTCTTTAATTATGAAGCATTGTCTCAAAATCCTCAAGAGATTTTGGATGCCATTATCCATAGAGCAAAAAAATATCTTCCAGAAAATCAGATTCCATTTATTCAAAAAGCATATGATTATGCTGCCCAAAAACATGCATGACAAAATAGACTTTCCGGGGAACCGTATATTATTCATCCATTGAGAGCTACCAAATTTTTGATGCATATGAAGCCTGATTTGGAAACCATTCAAACCTGTTTGCTTCATGATGTGATAGAAGATTGTAATGTTACCCAAAAAGAGATAGAAAAAGAGTTTGGCGAAGAAGTTGCTCAGCTCTGTGAATGAATGGTCAAAGTCTCCAAAATCAAATATAAATGAGAAGATAGACATCTGGAGACCCTCAAAAAGACCTTTCTTGCTATGGCACGTGATTTGAGGGTTATTTTCGTCAAGCTCGCTGATCGTATTCACAATATCCAAACGCTCCATTATCATCCTAATGTTTCCAAAAGGATGAAAATTGCCCAGGAGACTATGAAAATCTATGTACCTATAGCCAAAAGACTATGACTTTATTATTATCAATTGTATCTGGAAAATTGATCGTTTAAAGTCTTGGATGAAAAGGCTTTCAATGATATCTTTGAATATCTCAAAAAATATTTTGGTGAAGGAGAAAAGTATACAGAAAGGGGAATAAAGACACTTACCAACCTTCTCAAAGATGAGGGTATAGAAAATTTTGAAATAAAATGAAGAATCAAGAGTCCATATAGGGTTTTTGAAAAATTACAGAAAAGATATAAAACTGCTGAAATCAGTAATGTCATGGATTTGCTCGCGTATAGAGTCATCACCAATACGGTAAGCGATTGTTATATGGTACTTTGAATTATCCATAAACATTATACACCACTTATCAAAAAAATAAAGGACTATATCGCTGTCCCCAAATTCAATGGGTATCAAAGCATACATACGACTGTGCTTGGTATGTTCCGTTTTCCTACAGAAATTCAGATTAGAACTCATGAGATGGATGATATTGCGGAATTTTGAGTAGCCGCACATTTTGCATATATGGAGCACAATGCTCCTGTCAGAGTTTCTGAGCAGCAAAGTGAATGGATCAAAAAACTCCAAGATATTGTCAATAATTATAAATCGCTTGATGATAAAGAAAAATTTAAATCTGAACTCAATATAGAAATCCTTGAGAAACGTATTTTTTTGTATACTCCTTGAGGAGATGTTATCGAATTGCCTGTAGGAAGTACTGTATTGGATTTTGCTTTTGCGGTGCATAGCGATATCGGATTATCTTTTAAAAATGCTATCGTCAATGGTGAGATAAAACCGATTAGTTATATTCCACAGACATGAGATGTTATCAAAATCAATACCTTCAAAAACAAATATGCTGCCAATAAACATCGATTGGAATTTCTTCATACTTCTGGTGCAAGAAATAATTTAACAAAATTCCTTAAATCTGAGCAGAGAGATCAGCTTATCATCCAATCATTGCAGGAACTCAATAAACAGCTCAAACTTTTCTGATTGCCACTTCTCTATTCGTCTAGCGACCAGGTCAGCAAAAAATATTCCAAAGATGAGATTGAAAGAAAGTTGCTTGCGATATTGGACAAAAAAGAAACCTATTCCCAGCTCATAAAGTCTGTCTATCCCAAAGAGGTTGCTGCAAAGAAAGCTCAAAAATATATTGGTCCTAAACTTGTGGAGCAAGACCTCAAGAATCTGAAAGAAATGTTGGCAGTTGTTGTAGATGGTGATGAATTGATTAATTATTATTTCTGTCATGAGTGTAAACCAAAACCAGGTGAAAAAATCATTGCTAAAACAGGTAGAGATGGTATCAGAATCCATACGGTCGGATGCAGAAGCATAAATACCATTTCATTTGATAAACTTCTTGAAGCCCATTGGATATGAGAACCGGAGAATGCCTATACTATTTGGATTGAACTCAAGGCTCTAAGCAGGCAGGGAAATATCATAAATATGATGAGGATTTTTAATGATCTCAATATCCCTGTGCTCAACGTGACAATGAAAAATCTTCATGATGATATGAGTCTTTTTGCTTTTGGGACAGAATTTACTAATCCTGGAAAGATGTCTTTTCTTTTGAATAGCTTGAAAAAGCATGATGATTCTCTAAAGCTTATGAAGAAGAAAATCTCTTAAACTGAAGGACAAGGTACGAGGATGCTCGACCATGATCCACGTTCCATATCCCATATCCCAATTTATTTTGTAAATTAGTAATCATGTGAACTTGAGTTGGTATCGTGCTTGATAAATCTACATGGAGTCTAGCTTCTCTGTTTGGTGCAGAAGGGGTTGCTCTCTGGATGAATATCGTTGCTATTTTTTTTATTTTCTTGCGAGTGATAGCTATCATATGGACAACAAAAGATATCATCAATAGGACCCATAGTTTCAGCCTCCAAGTCATTAGTATTATCTTGGTTACTTTTCTCACTCCTTTGGTTGGGTTGCCGCTCTATTTGCTTATCAGACCAATCTCTTACAAAAAAGATAGGATTCCTCGGAGAGAAGCTTGTGCGTCTAATCTTGTCTCCTGTTATAATTGCCATACATTGAATCCTAGGGAATATACTTGTTGCATTGCTTGCGGAGAAAGACTCAAGGTAAAATGCAAAGAATGTTGAAATAGTTATTCGCATTCTTTTGCATACTGCAATATTTGCGGAGCACCTAACATTGACTAATAATGTTAAGTGCTAAGTGTTAAATGCTAAGTGAATGTATTTTGTTATTATAGACTATTGTAACATATAATAGTTCATGATACGACAAATCCTAAACTTAAAACTTAGCACTTAAAACTTAAAATTGTAATATCTCTTAGTCTCTATATACATTATGTTTTTAGTTTTTACTTTGGTACTTCTAGTTGTTGCCATAGGAATATTAGCAAGTGTGTATTCTGTGTTTTTTCCGTTTATGCAAAATCTATGAACGGTCCAACAATATCATATGGCATATTACGGAGCAGTCTCTGCTGTGGAAAGGGCAGAATTGTCGTTGAGATATAGATCGCCCTGATTTGTATGATCAGGATGATATATTTGATCAACTAGTTATGGTCCTTTGAGCGACACCACTCCTGAAATACTTTCTGGTACCAATCGATGATTTATCTGGAGTATCAATTCTAGGACACATTCCATTCCTTCGACTGGCATGGGAAATACTGATCCGATGCTTTCTGATTCTGCAGGCGATAGTGCTGATTACAATCAACTTTGATATACCTATTTAGAAACGCTTTTGCTTTGATACGACAATACTACAGATTCGGGATTTTACTATAGTGGATGAGATACTACTTTATTTTTTGCTGCTGATGAGATTACGGGTGTCTTCAGATTGCCTCCAAAAATCCATGCGTTGTTTGGTGAAACTCCAGGCAAACTGTGTGATAGTTATGTAGGTGATTGTGATCCTGATGGCGATGGCATCTATGATGACGTTGCAGTTTCTCGATCTATGGAATGATTGTATAAGGGACAAGGATTTAAGATTTTCCCTACTGTTTCTGTGTTCTATTATAGCGGTATGTGGATCAATGAAAATATGGATAATGCGATTAGGGAATCTATCATCAACAATACGGGTACGATCACTTTTGATACGCCTCATGGGTATAGCTTCATCGAAAATGGGGATGGTTTAACTGAGCATAATATTATCTCTTCTTTGGCTAATGATATTTATTTTGAATCATTTGCTACTATACTCCAAAATTCTTCAAATTATTTTTCAGGACTTCGTATTTCGTTTGGTGCTGCTACTCTTTTCCGTACTTTTGCGGGCGCTATCTATCCTTATCTCGAATATCAATTTCATTTCCCTCAAGAAATCGCCGATAGATTCTATACCATCCAAGGCAATGGCCGTGTGGGAGAATATGATGTAAAAATACTTTTGAAAAAACCTACTGTCCAATGAACGGTCGGTGGTGATTTTACCGTTATTTTCTAACTTTTATTCTTTTCTTTTTTGTCATGAAACGTATGCATAGTAGTATTGTATATCTTTGCTTATGATTTTCTCTTTTTCTGGGAACTAGTGCATTTGCGCTTACACCAAAAGATATAGCAAACCATCAGTATCGTGAAAGTATTCAATATCTGTATGATCATGGTGTAGTGGAAGGATATACCGATGGAACTTTCGGTCCTGATCGTGAAATCACTCGTGCTGAAATTATGAAGATTATTACTAAGGCTGACGTGTGAGATGCAGTTGGTAGCTGATCCAATTGTTTTTCCGATGTGACTACGGATCGATACGCGATTTATGTTTGCTATGCAAAAGAACACAATATTGTCAAAGGCTATACTGATGGAACTTTTAAGCCTGCTCAAAATATTATTATCGCTGAAGCGTTCAAGATGTGATTAGAAACCTTCAACGCGAATGTGGGTGGTGTGAAATCCGGTGATAAACGATATCAGCCGTATATGGATTTTGTTCACAACAACACTATTTTCTCAAAATATGCTGTGAGTCCTACAAAGAATATTACCCGTGGGGAGATGGCTTTCCTTATTCACAAATTGATGCTTAATAAAGCATGATCATTATCATTCACCAATGTCCGTGATGTGAAATCTCCAGGATGTGGTAAAACCACCCCGAGTTCACCCATTACCTCATCACTAGTCAATGGGCAGACGCGTAATTATATCACCGAAATCGGTGATGAATATAATGAAAATACTCCTATCAAATTGATTCTCGCGTTTCATGGACGTACCAATTCCAATGCTGAAGTCCGTGAATATTATGATATCAATGAAGCGGCAGCTGGCAATGCCATTATTGTTTATCCTAGTGGATTACCGGAAGAGACTTCACCCCGCAATTGGAGTAATGGGTGAGATAAGTCATATGAGCTTAGGGATTTTGCTTTGTTCGACAAAATCGTAAAAGATTTTACAGAAAACTATTGTATCGATATGGATCAGATTTTTGTTGTTGGACATTCGCTTGGCGCTTGGTTTACCAATAGCTTATCGTGTGCTCGCGGAAGCGTTATCCGTGCTATCGGAAGTGTTGGTGGTGGGACAACCATTAACACGTGTAATGGTCCTATAGCAGCTATCACGATGCAAAATCCTGATGATAATTTAAGTCCGTATAGTGTAGCAGTTACTGCTCGTGATCAGATGCTCAGACAGAATTGATGTTGAACTAAAACAGTTCCCTATGGTTCTGTCGGTAATTGTGTTCTTTATACTGATTGTCAAAAAGATGCACCAGTTGTTTGGTGTCCATACACAGAATCTTATACTTCCAATGGTCGCTATTATCCCCATCTTTGGCCTGATTATGCAGGAGAGCTTATCCTTGATTTCTTTGAAGGATTGCAATAAAATATATAATACAATCTTTTATATACAATTTTTTTAAACGCTCCGCTAGAGTTACTTTTGCCCGGCTGCAAAAGTAACCAAAAACGCCTTTTCTTTTTTTTCTCGCCATCAGCGCAATATCACGAAAATCTTATATCACATATACCTCAATATCCCTCTATCCTGTCTTACGACAAACGGATATTCAGGATTTCGCGATTGGACTACGGTGTGTGTTGGTAGATTGATGGCTCGAAATTCTACATATATTTGTGTGATTTTTATTTTTTATGAAAAAAAACCGACCGTGGATGGATGATCGGTTGAAATGTACTCTTATGCTCTAGAATTCTCGATCGCCTTTGAGTGCACTTGATTGTGTATAGTTTGTGACGGTCGACTCAAAAAAGTTGGATTTTTCACCGTTGTTGTCTTGTAGTCTTTCTAAGTGTGTGTATGGATTTTCTGTAACATCTGGGAAAAGGGGATTCAACCCTAAGAGACTTAATCTATCATTTGCTAGCCGTTTGGTATATTGTTCTGTCGTGGTTTCATTGATGCCGATGATATTGTTTCCCAATATGTGTTGTGCTCGTTTGATTTCCTGATCAACTGCTGTCCTAAACATATCATATATCACTTGTTCATTCCACATCTCTGTAAATTCTTTTTTGATTTCACGGAAAATATGAGTGAACATCGTTACGTGAGTCAATTCATCTCTGCGGATATAACTAATCATCCTATCAGTAGCTTTCATTTTCTGGTGATCTGCAAGGGTATCGAAAAATGCGAATCCATTGTAAAAATAGAGTCCTTCAAGCAAAAAGTTTCCGACTACTCCTTTGAAAAAATTATCATCATTTGGGTGGTCTATGAAATCTTGATAAATCTGTCCAATAAAGGTGTTTCTTTCCAGAAGGATTTTGTTGTCTCTCCAAAAATAATAGATCTGATCCCTTTTGTCGCTATCAACTACGGATTCTAATATAGTTGCATAACTTTGTGAATGAATGGCTTCTTGATAGGTCTGTATCGCTAGGAGAAGATTCACTTCAGGTGCTGTTATGTACTCGCTAAAGTTTGGTAAGTTTACTGTTTGAATACTATCTAAGAAGATAAGAAAAGAGAGTATTCCATCGTAGGCTCTGCGTTCATAATCATTTAGCTCTTGCTGATAACAGATGCTATCTTCGTTGAGTCAGGATACTTTTTCTGGAACTCGAAAATTTCCTATCATCACGGTATAGAGATTTGTTGCTCGATGATATTTGGTGTTGTTGAGATTGAACAACCCTGTCGTGTTTCCCTTGATAATAGTTCTGGATTGGACTTTATCATCTCATTGTGGATTGAATATCTTGTTGGCTTCGAGGTTCATAGTGATGATATACGATATAAAATTATTTTAATTGTGACTATTTTTTCCTACTAATTTATATTGACGCTCCGCTGGGGTTACTTTTGCCCGGCTGCAAAAGTAACCAAAATCGCCTTTTTTTGTGCGGTATTATTTTTCGCTAGTAAGGCAATTTCATGTTTGGAATTTTTCTCATTTTTTGTGAGCGGCCTAGCCAGTCGTTAGGCCTCCTTGCTTGGACTACATTTCACATTGCTTTGGTACTAGCTCAAGTGATGCTGTGTTTTTGTATTATATTAATGATTTGATATGTTTCTTATTACTTATTTCAACTGATCGGCTATGTTGCCTGCGATTTTTATGGACGGTGTAAGTGTTTTGTCTCCTTGGTTCCGGCTTGCAGGACACGCTTGCCCAGGATTGGCTCTGACAAATTCTAGGGCTCTTACTTTTCTGATTAATTCATCACTGCTTCTTCCGATTGGTTCTGTTACAATTTCTATTGATTTGATAGTACCATCTGGAGAAATAATAAATGTCCCTCTTTCGCTGTTTCCGCTTTGGATGTTTCGTATGCCCAATGCTTTGCTGATTTCGCCTTTTCTATCGCTTGCCATAGGTATGGTAAACCCTTCAAGCAGATGTTCTGTCTCTACTCGTCTTTTGTGTGAGAATACAGTATCTGTACTTATTACGAGTACTTCAGCATTGCTTGCTTGAAGATCTGCATACCCCTTATTGAGATCCTTGAGTTCTGTAGGACAGACAAAAGTAAAATCTGCTGGATAGAAGAGAAGCACAAGTCGCTTGTCTCTATAAGATTCGATATTTTTTTGTTCCGTGGTATCTGTCTTGGGATTGTATATATCAAAATTGAAGTCAGTCATCTTACTTTCTAATCCGAGTGGTGTTGTGTTTTCCATAATTTTTTTTGTGAAAAAAATAAAATACTTTATGTGAGATGCTTAGTGTTTATCCGCTGCAGCTAGAGCACTCTTTGACATCCATACTCATGCTTCTGACATAATAGATTGTCTTGATTCCCTGTTCTCGTGCTTGGAAATAATAGTCATAGATTTCTTTTGGTGATGTCTCTGCTGGATTAAACATCCATTCAAAACTGATGGATTGATCTATCCATTTTTGGATTACCGCTATCATATTGATTACTTCTGTCATCTTCATGTGGATATATTCTTTGTAGTATCGTGTGTTTTGTGTGTTCAAGTTTGGTGCAACATTTACTGAAGGAGCTATGCTATTGGTTTCTACAAAATATTTTTTGTAGATAGGAAGAAGTCCTGCCGTCGTTCCTACAACAAGCGAAGTTCCGGTGTTTGGCGCAGGAGAGAGGTGATACGAGAATCTGAGTCCGTGAGTTTGTATGTCTTTTGTCAGTTCGTTTCGTTCTTGTTTGAGTGTGCTGTGTTTCTGATATCGCTGTTGATCTCTTCAGAAGAGAATTCATTGGGATCGTTGGCTACCCTTGAAATAGTGATATTGCCCTCTTTCTTTGGCCAATTCCACCGAAGTCTTGAGTGTTGTGTACGCATAGAGTTCAAAAAGTTTATCTACATGTTCTCTAGCAAAAGCTGATTCATACATCATATTGTGGGTTGCAAGATATTCTGCCAATCCCATAAATCCTAGTCCTACACTCCTATATTTCATTGCTGTCAATTCTGCTTCTTTGATAGGATAATAATTGAGCGTTATTACATTGTCAAGGACTCTCATAGCGATGGGTATGACTTGCTCAATTTCTTCTGGTGTGTGAACCTTGGCCATGTTGATGGATGCAAGATTGCAAACGACACTATCACCTGGTTGATATCTGATGCTGATGGTTCCGTCTTCTTCAATCTCTTCGATAAATTTTGATGGAGAAGTGTTTTGTGCGATCTCTGTACAAAGCTGAGATGAATAGATATTCCCCATATGATCGTTGGGATTTGCTTTGTTGACGGTATCACGAAAAAAGGTATATGGCATACCTGTCTCTACCACTGTTTTCAGAAACTTCTTGAAGAGATCCTTTGCGGAAACCGTTTGTTTGAGACGAAAATCTTCTCTTTTTTCCAATGCTTCATATCTTTCGCTGAACTCCTTTCAGAAAAAATCTTGTAGTCTTTCGCCCGTTTTGCTTTCTATCTCTTTGGGATCGAAAACAGTCCAATGTGCATTGTTTCTCACTCTTTCCATAAAGATATCTGGTATACTTACCGCTGGAAAAATATCGAATGATTTTTTTCTAATGTCTCCTGTCTCTGTTTGGATGTCCAAAAAATCCATGATATCTTTGTGTCGTATATCGAGGGTAAGCGAAATGGCTCCTGCTCTCGCGCCCAATTGGTTGACTGCAGTAGCGGTATCGTTGATGACTTTGACTCGTGGTATGACCCCTCAAGAAGCGCCATGTACGCCTCTGATGTCAGATCCTCTTGATCTAATGTTTCCCAAATATGCGCCAATCCCTCATCCAAATTTCGAGATTTGTGCCATGTTTTCTATGTTGTGATAGATGGATCTCAGATCGTCGTCTATATTGAGTTTGAAACAACTGGAAAGCTGATGAAAGTTTGTCCTAGCATTCATAAGTGTCGGTGTGGGTAGCGATATTTTCTGGGTAGAGCAGTATTCATAAATCTTGCGCGCCACATCCAATCTTTTTTCTTTTGGTTCGGGGATAGCAAGAAAAAGTGCTATCGACATATACATTTCTTGAGGAAGTTCTTTGTATATTTTGTTCGGATTGAGAAGATATCTTTTTTTGAGCATCAAAGTGGTCGTGTAATTGTAGTCCATATCTGTATCTTTGTTCAGATGTTGTGCTATGTTTAAAATATCTTCTTTGCTATAGTGAGTAAAGAATTCCTGGTAATACAATCACTTGGCTATGTATTCTTCCATCAGTGCAAGATAATTTTGGGGAGTATAGAGCTCATTGTTTTTGAGTCATCTGTTTTTTTTCACGTGTTTGTAGAGGTCTATAGTTGCTAGTCTTCCTGCTATATATTGCCATTTGGTATTTTGGATGCTGATGAGATTGATTGCTGTTTTGATGAAAAGTTTCATAATATCTTTGGTCGCTATATCTTGCACAAGATATTTGCTCAGACTTTTTTTGATCTCATCAAACGAACATTCATCTTTCAGCTCTTTGGCGATATAATTGTAGGTGTTTTCTATCTTTGTCCGATCAAATGCTTGTTTGCTTTCATCTTCTTTGGTGACCATCAGTGCTTTATTTTCTACGAGATCCTCTTTTTCCGTGAGTTTTTCTTCTCTCTTTCTCTTGTGCTCTTCCCTGTAGAGGATGTAGGTCTTGGCAATATCAAACTTTTGGTATTTCATCAGTGTCTTCTCTGCAATATCTTGGATATATTCCACATCTATATATTCGCTTTCCTTCATCGTCGCTTGTTTATCTGTAAGTTGTGTAGCGATATCGTCCACGATAATAGGAATATCTGTTGTGTCTGCGTGATGTGATTGATAGGCTTTGGTGATGGCTATATGGATGCGATTGATATCAAATGGAGCTATTTCTCCGTTTCTTTTTTTGATGTGGGTGATATTCATGGGCTCTTTTCGTACAAAATAAATATTCTGCTTGCCTTTTGTAAAATACTATATATTGTGTTTGTTTTTTGGTTTATACCACAATATGTTGTGTTTGGTCTATATGAAAAAAAATTTTCATTACAAGAGAAAATGATAGCAAAAACACATTACAAAAGAAAATGATAAGTATTTTTTTCATTTTTTGGGTATTTCACCCCAAACCCTGACCTACTTTTGATACGACAAAAGTAGGCAAAACCGTTTTTTTTTTCTTTAGTAATTACCTCTCGCTCGTAGGGCAATATCACAATAAGACTTCCTATCTTTTTATAGAGAGTGGCCTAGCCAGTCGTTAGGCCTCAACTGCTTGGCCTCATTTTCATGTTGATTTGGTACGAGCTCAGGGTGATAGGGTGATTGTATTTCATATATCAAAAACAGTAAATATATTTTTTTTCTAAAAAAAAACCGACCGTTGGTTAGGCGATCGGCTCTTATTTTTTTCTGTAGTTTCGTTTATTCTGCTTCTCCATTCCCAGCATTTGGTTCTGGGTCATATTGGTCAGGGCAGTCTCCATCAAAATTCGCCTGTGCGTTGCATCGTGTTCCATCGACTCTTTTGCACATTGGCGTAGGTGTTCCGACGCCACTTAATTGTCCGCCAGCGATGATGCAATAGATTTCTGCGTCATTTTCGTAGCCGGTGACTTTTAGTCCACCTACAGGACAGTCGCCATGCATAAGTGCTCGTTCCTCGCATTGACGATTGTCTTCGAACATACAGACGCCATATTGGCCTTTTTTATTGTCTCTCATCTCCAGCGTACCTCCATTATCCAGACAATTCACGGATGCAGGATTTGCTATGCCTATTATCGTCTCTTGTCCCATCTCGACTCACTTGTCCAATCGATCGGTTTTTTGTGTGACAAACCATATACCAGCGCATATAACGAGGACGATAATCGCCCAAAGAAATTTTTTCATGTGTGTATAATTAAACGATAAAAACTACTTTAATATGTGCCCTCTTTATTTCAAAGAGGGACCTGCCTGCGGTAGGCAGGGGTATCCGTATTTACGGATGGGAGATTTTACTTAGTAACAAAATCCTCCACCCTTCGGGTCCCCCTCCTTTTAGTAAAGGAGGAACATCTTTTTGGCTTATTTTTTCTTTTTCCATCTCTTCAATCCTGGTATCTGCCAGATTGCTAACCATCTAAATATCCTTCGTCGTCCCATTTCTTTCTTCAAGACTTTATCTACCAATTTCTGCATCTCTTTGACCGTGATGTCCGGTCTTTTGAATTTCCCATTTTCATAACAGGAACTACAATACATTTTACTGATTTTTCCATTCTTTTCCATGCCTCATCACTTCTTATCCATTCTCATCGGCATCCCGCAGGACTGACATTGTTTGTAGATTTTGGTCATAAGTATGAGTGAGATGATAAAAAACTTTCTTTGTGAGCTAGGCGCAGTGAAGTGAAGTGGAACGCGGGCAGGGATAAACCATTTTTTCGGCAGAGTGAAGATAACGTCTATTCTTCTGACGATTAGATTTGCTTTTTTTATTTTTTTGTTTTGAGTGGCAATGATTACTAGGAATATACGAATTGTGTGAAAAAATTCAATGATTGAAAAAAAGAGCCTTAATAATTTAGCTCTCTTTCACTTCTTGTATTGTAATTAAAAATATACTGCTGCAGCCATCATTTCATCATTTGTTTTTTCTACATCTTTTAAACGTCAATTTTCATGTAATAGTTCCAAGAAAATTTCAGCTTGGTAGTCAGATGCAATGTCTCATTGATTAGCTTTTGTGTGATATTCTTGCTCTATTTCATCTATTTTTACAAATACCGGAAAATTTCCACTATTAGCTATTTCTTTCCCTTTTCTTTGTGTTTTTCGTCCAAGATTGAATTTATTAAAATAACCAAGAAGCATTTCTCATTCTCTTTGCTCAGGATGTTGTCATCAATTATTATTTTCATTAAACTCTCTTTTTTCCATTTTAATATATTAAAATTTAAAATTATTTTTATTTTTATATATATTTCTGGATAAAAGTCAATCTTTATTTTTAAACTCCACTTTGAAAATAAAAAAGTACCTTATTTTAGTCAGAAGATAGCTCTCGACTAACGTTCGCTGCTCGTCTGATGCCTCGACCTCCATTGAGAATTTTATTTGGAGGCGTGTAGGATGGCAGCTGTTGTATGCCCCGAAGGGCAAACGCAGTGCAGAGTCAGATTTATTTTTTTTCAATCCATTTAATTCCAGAAGCAAAGACATTTAGTTCTTTTCTATAGTCTTCCACTGTTGCCTCTATATCAATTTGAAATTTACAGTTTTCATAAGAAGTATCTTCTTTTATTGCTTTTAATCTTTTGGCTTGTGTGATGTCATCTGTATGAATGACGAAAAGTATTTCATCTTTTGTATTCTCACTTAAATCAAAAAGAAAATCATCAAATTGGTGGTTCTTCATTTCTTTGAATTCTTTGCTAATGTCTTTTGATTTCATTGTTGTTAGTTTAAAAAATAAATCTGATTGCATCTAACGTTTGCTTCTCGTCCGAAGCAACGACCTCCATTAAGAATTTGATTTGGAGGTGTGTAGGACAGAAGCTGTTGTGAGACCGAGTATTGCGAGGCTTGTGTCTCGTTGTTTACTAACACTATAAAATTCTGTAAAGATTATACAATATAAAAATAAAAATGAAAACAAAAAAAGAAGCATCCCGAATAAGTTTGCTTCTTTAATCTCATCTGAAATTGTTGTGTCATTTCTTCAATGCATGTCTGATCATAAAGAAAATTGTAATTATCACTATGATTATCAGCATTCCATTTATCCAGACGGCATACTTAAGTGCTACGTGTTTGAAAATAGAGAATAAGATTGTCAATAATAATACAACAATACTCATACCCAGTGTTGGATTAATTGCGTCGGTAATTTTTTCAATAGTTTTCATATCTCTTTGTTTTAGTTTTCTTTTTTTACTATATATATTTCCTTTTAAATGTCAATACCAAAATAATTTGATGTCTCATAACGTTTCGGGCTGATCCGAAGTTGCGACCTTAAGGGAGCAATTTTGGATAGCCCGTGTTAGATGATCGTCTTTTTGTGGCAATAATTAAACAAATTAAAAACTTTTATTTTCTTTCCTTATTTTTTAGGGGGCGAAAAATTATCCGATTTTTATCTCCTGCCTATTTTTATCAAAAACTTTTATTTTGTACCTTTTTGCTATATTCAATATGCTCTCTAAGTCTTCATTATCAAAATTTTTTCTATCTTGATCTATTATTATAGCCTCTGGTTCCCAGTTAGTTACAACAAATTCATTATGACCATCTCCACGAGTATCGAGATTTAAAAAAGATGATTCATTTAATATCATTCCCATGCTATCGCCATACGAATACTTTTTCCCATCATAATCTTTATGTCCTTTTGGTAGAGTTTTATTGTCTGACCTAGCATCTTGGTTAGATGCCCAAACAACATCTCCTTTTATAAGTATCCCAGTTCCGCCACCCCATTGAGATGGTGTACTTTCTTCTTTTTTATACCCGACTGTAGATATATCCCAATTTTTTGTTTTTTGGTGCAAAGAAAGCATTTTTTCTAAATCAATCAAATTATATGTCCAATGTATTGTTTGTACCGATTGAATAAATTCTCTATCAACTCTTTCATTATATAACTTTTTAATATATTCGTATGCTTGATTACTTTTTTTCTTTTCCCCAGATGCGATTTCAGGATCTTTATTTATTTCTCTGTCTTGTTTATGTAAATCATGATAGGTTTTTATTTCATTATTACTCAAATGTGAGTAGTTTTCGTATTCTGAACAAGTTTCACAAATTACCTCATAGATATTTTTAATTTCTATTCCATCTATTTCTGAAATTGTTTTTATTATTTCATTTTGATCTTTAGGTAGTTCCATATTCATCTTTTTCTTGATAGCAATTTTAGGATTTGTTTTTTTTATATTTTCAATATCATTTTCAATTTTTTTCTTAATTTCCATCAAAGATTTATAAATAAAAGGTTCAGATTTTACCCTTTCCTTTAATGTGGATAATTCGTGAATCAATGCTTTTGAATTGTTAATTTGTATTCCATTATTTTTTAAATATTCTCTTATTTTTCTTTCAAAAAAATGTTTCCCATTTGAAATTATCTTATCATTATCAAAGTTATTCAATATAGCAAAAATTTCCTCTTTTTGTTCAAGAAGTTGTGGTGTGAGTTTTGATTCTGGAATCTCACAGATTAACTCATTTTGAATTTTTAAGTCTTCTAAGTTTTCTTTCATAAAATTAACGAAATAAAAAATAAAGATCGTTTAATTATAGCACTTTTTATAAATTTTGCAATTTTTCTCCCCTTTTTTTATAGCAAGAAAATAAAAGTTTTTTCCTTATAAATCCATTGCCACAAAAATATTTCCTCTAACGTTTCGCACTGATCCGACGTACAAATGTATGTAGGATAGTGCGTGTTGTGCGAGCGAACTGAAAGTGAGCGAATGTTTCCTTTCTGTCTTCGTGAATTTAGGTTATACTTCTATTGTCTATCTTTGTTATATTTGAATCTAAAAGTTTCTTTATAAATCTTTCTATGTGTTCATCTGTTCTATCTTTTTTTAGTGACGAGATCTCTTCAAAATTATACCATTTATATCATCAAAATTCTTTTTTATAATCCTGTGCCGTTTCATCTATTATTACTTTCTCATTTGCTTTAAAAACATATCGCAAATCAATATCTATATGATTACCTGAGTTTCATCCTGTTAAAACTTGTGATATAAAAAATGGCTCATTGTTGTTTCTAAAAAAATCTCCTTTAAAATTAAGTTCTTCTTCCATTTCGCGTTTTATACATTCAGTGGGATGTTCATTTTGTTCAGGATGTCCTCATGGAGGTAAAATTAATCAAGATTTTTTGTGTTCAAACAATAAAAATAGATTATTTTGAGCGTTATATAGAACTCAATAACAAGATAAATGTTTCGATGGGAGATTTTTTTGTTCTGAATTGTATCTAAAAATATCAGATCCAGACTCTATCCATTTTTTTGCGTCTTGTATATGTTTTTCTTCAATATTATCAAATGGTTGAATTTTATTGATTAAGTTTAATACTGTATTTCTCATTGTATTAAATCTAAAACTAAAAAAGATAGATATATGAAACTTTTGTACATTCATAGTAAGGTTAGACAGGAAGGAAATATCGTACAACGTTCGCGACTGGGCGGACGTCCCAACAGTCCTTTGAATAAATGAAGTCGGGATGGCTGCTAGTCGCTGTTGTATGAGGTTATGTTATTTGTACTGACATAAATAACTAGATGTTTTTTTTGCCGAAATCGTAAATGCTTCTCATTGTTTTATTACTACTTTTTCTCCATTAGGAACACATGGAGTATTGTTGATTTCTAATTCTCCTGTAAGACATTGAATAATTTCTTCACGTTCAGTTGTGAAATCATATGATCCAGGTTCTACAACACCAATAGATTTATCTATACTGTTGTCTGTAAATTCAATGTTCTGAAAGTTTCCGTTTGAGTAAATGTTGTGTTTCATGTGTTTGAGGTAAAAAAATAAAAATTTTATAATCTCATATAACTAGCTTCTGTGCGACATAGAGTGTCGTCATAGAAGTGGTAATGGTACAAAAGGCGACATGGAGTGTCGTAAAAAGTACTAAAATGGGTGGTTTTAGGATGTCGCCTTTTTTGTTATCATTCTAATAAATCATGCACTTTCTGCAGGTGCTTATCATCGACATGCGTGTAGATTTGTGTCGTTGTTATTGAAGCGTGTCATAATAATGTCTGTACAGCTCTGATGTCGGCTCATTTTTTTATTAGCGTCGTAGCGAAACTATGTCTGAGGGTGTGCGGTGTTACTTTCTTGTTGATGCCTCATAATTTTGCATATTTTCTGACTATTTCTTCGATGCTATTTCTGCTGAGATGTTCTCCAAATCCATTTCTCGAAAGACTGATAAACAAATATGGAGAAGTGTCTATCCTTTTTTCAATATATGTTTTCAAGGCGTCGATAGCAGATTTTGTCGCGAAGACGGAGCGGAGTTTGGATCATTTTCCGACAACCGAAAATTGATTGGAATCCAGTTTGATGTCTTTTTTTTGAAGAAAAATCAATTCCGTCACTCTCAGTCCTGTTCCGTACAAAAATTGGAGAACTGCGAAATCTCTCGCTTGTTGGAGTTCGTTTTTGGTGAATTCGAGCGGTGCGGCGAGGATTCTTCCGATCTCTTTATCATCGAGATAATTCACTTCTCTCGGTGGTGTTTTGGCAAGTTCCAGCTTATCTGGACTCATGCAATCGATATCGTTCTTCAGTACGAATTTCAAAAAGGCTCTGATGGCCACGATATGATAGTTGATGGTTCTGACATTCAATCCATTTTTATGAAGCGCCATTCTGTAGTCGAGGAGTTGCATACGGTTCACTTTGCCGATTTCGATGTCACCCACAAATTCCAAAAACCTATTCAATCGGAGACTATAATTCTCCGTCGTCTTCGGACTTACGTTTTTTTCGTATTTCAGATAGTACATGTACTTCTCGAGCAATGCACTGATGGTGGTAGAGGAAACTTTATTTTTGAAAAATGACTTATCCTCTTTAGAGGGTTTCTTTTGGGAAAGATTATTCGCTTGTTGCTTCTGGTGTTGGGGTCACGTCCTGAATGTCATCGGTTGTTTCTGGGAGAGGTGAAGCTTCTTGATTTGTTCCTGTCTCTGTTGTTGGAGTAGTAGTACCTGTTCCGAGCAATGTTTCCAATTGTACGATATACTGATCAAATTGTGCAAAGTATCAACTTACATTACTTATTTTTTCTCCGTTTGCAATCTTTTCGAGGAAATCTGTAGCTTTCTTGGATATATACAATCCGTATTTGATGACGGTATTGTTGTTGATTGCTTTTCCTTGTTCCAAGAGTTCGTTTCCTTTGTTTACATAATCAGTAAGTCTGCTAAGATCTGTCTGTTCGTTTTCTATTGTGGTGTCTTCTGTTGTTGTTCCTAGATCATTCAACTCTCAGAAACTCGTGTCTTCTGTTGTTTCGGTCATCTCTTCTCCGGTAAGTGTTTCTATCGTTCCGCTGAGTTCGTCTATCATTCCTGTCTCTGCTAGGATATCTTCGCTAGCGTGCATTTGTGTGTCTTTTCCGAACATGCTGGCGAATTCTAGAGGATACATTGTTTTCAAAATGAAGTAGGTTGTAAATCCCAATGCTGCGAAGAGTACCACAAAGAGTAGTGTTTTGACGCTTTTTGTTTTTTTGTGTGGAATTGTCACTTGAGTGACTGCTTGTACAGGGACCTGTGTTTCTGTTGTAGGTATGACGAATGCAGGTGGTGGAACTGGTGTAGGTGTTGTTATCATTTGTGGTATTTCAGTTGTTTGTTCGATTGATATTGGAGTTGGTTGAGCTTCTGCACCAACCTCCTCTTCGATTCTCCCCCTATCAGGGGAGTTCTCAGCTATAGGAGCTGGTGGAGGAGTCCCGAACATTGCATCGAGATCAAATGTCTTTGATGTTTCTGTTACGGGTGCTGGTTGTACTTCTACATTGGCTTCTGGTGCTAATCCACCTGCGCTTGCGTGTGATTCCAGATCGTTGATGATAGCCATATCTTCTTTGAGATCAGAGGATTGCGGAAGATTATTTTCTGATGATTTCTGAAGATCATTGAAAGAAGATGATGGAATTGTTTCTATTACTGTAGATGGTTGTTCGACTGTTGGTTGTTCACTACTTGTTTGTTCGACTGTTGTAGGCACTATGATATCTTCTATAGTGTTTTCAATTACTATTGGCGCTTCAACTTGTGGTGTTTCAACTACTGGCATTTCAATAACTGGAATCTCTGTTGCTGGTATTTCAGCTATTGGCTCTACTGTTGCTGTTTCATTTATAGGTTCACGTACTGGTGTTTTAGTAGTCGGTTGTTCAACCACTGGTGCGACCGTTTCTTGATTTTTTTGATCTTCGTTTTTTAGTCGATCGTCATTTTTTGGTGCATCAGGCAAATTGAGATCCAAATCGAGATTCGGTTCAGGCTGTGTATTTGTTGGTTCAGTAACTGCTACAGTCGCTTCTTTTGGGGTCCCGCCTTGCGGGATTCCTTCGCTTTGCTCAGTCACGTCTTCAAGATTGATTTGTAGATCTTGAGGTGGTGTTACTGGGTTTGTTGCCCCGCCTTGCGGGATTATAATGTCTGCCATTGCTGTGCTGCTAAGTAATAAAGTTTTTAATCCATAACTATTATAGTCTGAATCGTTGATTTTGTCAAAAAAAGGTCGCTTTGGACCCTTATTTGATTGACTTTTTGTTATAAAATTATCCCACATGTCTACCTAAAACCGCTCATCGGACTTTTATTTTCGGATAGTGGAACTTTATCAACTTTGCTAATTCATTGATCGTCGAGCCGGTGGTGGTAATATCGTCCACGATAAGTATAGTTTCGTTTCCTTGTAATTGCACGTTTTCCACCAAAGAAAATGCATTTTTCAAATTTTTTAATCTGCCTTCTCTATTCAAACTCGCCTGTGTTTTCGTGCGCTTTTTCTTTTTCGCTATGTCGACTTGCGGGATTCCGCTGATTTCACTCAATTTTTTTGCCAACACTTTGGACTGATTATATCCTTTGACAAAATATTCTCTGTATCGATGAGTCGGAACCCGGGTAATGAATTTAGAATTCAGAATTCAGAGTTCAGAATTTAGAAATCAGAATTTAGAATTTTGAAATGATTCATTGACTTCTAGGGCTAATTTTAGCCTCTCAACTAGGAATCCGCCGATATCTTTCTTGTGAAAATATTTCAATTTCATAATGAGTTTCTTGAGCGTTGCGTCGTAAGCGAAGGGGATGATGATTCCTTCCAGAAAAAAATCTTTGTTCATTCTACAATTTATACAGACTTTATAATCTTGAGAAAATCTATGACAAATTGGGCAGATTTCTGGATGTGGCTGGAGTTTCTTTTTGCAGGTTTTACATAAATATGCTCAGGATTCAGAGCAGAGGACACATTGTCTGGGAAAAATAAGGTCGATGAGGTTCATGGCCACATTGTATACTAGTGGTTTAGGAAATAAACTGACAAAGATAGGAAAATATTTTCTAACGCTTCGCTGGACTTACTTTTGCCTGGCCGCAAAAGTAAGCAAAAAGGCCTTTTTCTCTTTTTCTCGCCATTAGATCAATATCATGTTTTCATTTTATCATGTTCTGTGAGTTACCCCTCATCCCACCTTACGGTTATGGGATTTCGGGGTGATACGCTCGACCTACTATTCGTGTTGATGGAGTAATGGCTCGAAACCTAAAAAACAAAATAAAATATACAAAAAAAGAGGCTCACAGCCTCTTCGTTTTGTAACATATGTCTAGTCTATAAACACCTTATTTTTTGATGATGGCTTCGATTGCTGCGAATCCCATTTCTTCTTTGTCGTTGATCAAGATATACAATTCATCTCCTGATTTTCCTTTGAAGAAGGTAACGGCAGCTTGGTTGAGGAAGTAATTTTTTCCATCATCTGTGATTGCTATAAATTTGTTGTCGTCCGTTTTGGAAAGCACTGCTCTGATGTGTTTTCTCTCTACTGGTTGGATCAATTTGTAAATAAATTTTCCGTCTTCTAATATTTTAAGCTTGAGATAATCTCAAGGAACTAATTTGGTCTTGCTTGAATAGTTCAATGGTACTGGGTATTTTTTCTGGTCTGCACCGATCATGAAGTATCCATCGAATTTTCCTTCAACCACTTCTGCGTTCTCTTCTGAATAGCTTTTGAGCTCTTGTTCTCCCATCATTTGTTCAGCGTCTTTGTGTTCTACGCTTTCTGGGTTTTCAGGATCGAACTTAGCCAATTGATTTAGTGTAAGCTTGATTCTCTTCATGTCGTTTTCCATGTTTCCCAACATATTTTGTACAAACTGTACCATCTGTTGATGCTTCTGCATCATTTCTTCTTTGTTCACCTTTTTTGGTGTTGCAGCTTTCACTGGTGCAGCTGGTTTTGCAGCTGGTTTAGTAGCTTTAGGTTCTGCTTTGGCTACTGTTTTGATTTCTGCCATTTTTGTTTTTGTTTTAAGAATAAAATTTTTGTTGTCTTAAGTATAAGAGTTTTATAAAAATATGCAAATATTTGTTTATCAACAAATATTTATAAGTCATTCCATCCAAAATCACTAAAGCGTGCTTTCGGGGAATGACATACAAATTTTTCTTACTGATGTTTTTTTTCTTGTTTTTACAAACAAAATCAGCATATATAATATATCTAGGTAATTTTCGTTATAGAATTTTAAATTTTAAACATAAAAACACATGAAAAAAGTATTGAGCATAATGATTGCAGGGTTGCTTTTATTTTGAGCGAGTTTCGCTGTCGAAGGAGATTTGCGAGATTGGATGGATAATCTCAATGATGAGATTCCGTTCGGATATGCAGTCAGTCAAAAAATCACTGTTGATCAGATTGCTTTGGATAAGATTACCATCAAATCACCGGTCATCGAAGATGAACTCGGTAACAAGATTACAAAATATACCGTCATGTTCTCTCAATATCCATTATCACAAATTTTAGAAAATACGGCCTTGCTCGATCAATCCAAAGAGAAGACGTTTGAATTCACTACCGTGAATACCGAAATCACTATGGAGCTCAAAGCGCTTGAAGATGGTATCACTGCAAGCAGTGTCTATTATCTTTCCGTAATTCCAAAAGACAACAATGGTATCCTCGGTGAAATATCCAATGAACTTCGATTTAAATTAGCTACACAGACGTATGGAGAATGAACGCCTACTGATGAGGCGACTACACTTCATGCTGCAGGTGCTAATATGAGTCTAGCAAATGTTACTCATACTATAGCTGGTAATCAAGCGACGTTGAGATGGACTGCTGTTGATGGTTCTGATACTGTCGATATTTTCCTTTGGAATCCGACTAGTGAGCTATTTGAAAGACTCACCAGCATAGATATGGATGCTGAGAGATATACGTTCACACTTACGAGAAACGGTGAATATATCATCAATTTTATGCCAAACAACTGAGGAACAGAATATCGCTATACTTTCGTGGCAAATGGAATCACTGCCGGTACTACGACCACGACTCCTGTCATAGGAAATAATATTCCTGCAACCTGACCAAAAGAAAATATTCTTATTGCATTGGCTATCGCATTTGTTGCTTATCTCGTATATAGGAGAGTAAGAGCAAAAGCTAAACACTAATTAGACAATAGTCGATGGTCGACAGTCAATAGAATTTAATTTATGTATATAAAAAAAGTCCGCTGTGTGCGGGCTTTTTTAGTGGATAGTCATTTCGACCCTGACTTCTCGGGGGAGAAATCTACGCTTTATAAATTTGATTGCGTGGCTTTTTCTTCTGCTAGAGCAGAGTCGAAATGACCCAGGACACGTTTGAAATGACGTCTACCAAAATAACTTATAGATACCTGCAGTGATAAGCGTGGTGAATCGACCTATAATCTCCATAAATGCTTTCGTTCATCATTTCTTTTTGGTCTGTTTTGCTATGGCTGCTCGCTGATCGTCTGAGACTATTTTTTGTCCTAATTTTTGTTCGATAGATGCTATTTCTTCTTTGATTGCTTTTGCATTCGCTAAATAATTTTCGTGTTCGCTCTCCATCACTATTTTGATTCCCTTGCTGTCCTGTGCTGCAGGATTTCCGTATTGTGCTTTGGCGATTTGGTATCGGATGGTGTCGTACAAGAAGACCAGATTTTCGTGTATCTTTTTGTGTTTTCTCAGTATTCTGCGATGGATAAACAATAATAAGAATATCAGCACTATATATCAAAGTATCGCCAACAACAAAATCTCTGCTTTCGGTTCTGTTCGTCCGCTGACATTAGCCATGATGTGGACTATTTTGCCTCGGAAAATACCGAGCTGAGTGACTATGTTATTTCGTGTTTCCATATTATATAGTTGAATGATTAAAATATTTTTCTTATTCATTTCGACGACTATAAGGAGGAGAAATCATAGATAAAGGCGTAGATTTCTCACTGTGTTCGAAATGACCTATTCAGTTCTAAAAACCTTTATTATCTGATTTTTTTTCACGATGATAGGGATGAAGTTTCTCCGGAAGATCGGGATTTTTTGATTGATACACCATTCGTTTCGTGTTTTCCCCTTGTATCTATCGCCTTTGCGAGGGAACCTTTTCACAGTAAGATTATCTATTTTTTTCTCGCTATCAACCGTTTTTTCCCAGAAGGCTTTGTGTGCTGAGATGATGTAGATACTACCATGTGACTTGAAGAGATAGGTGTCGTTGACATACTTGTATCCACTTTCGCTATTCTTCAAAAACTTCGTCAATTCGTTCAAAAGAGGAGTTGTGATGTTGTTCGAAATATGAAGTTTTTTCATCATGTGCATCATGTATTCATTTGTGATTTCGTCATTATCAATCTTTCGTTGATAGGCAAATGTGGCATTTCGATGCGGTGATTTCGTGATAGGTTTCAGAATGATGTTTTTTTCTTCTGTTTGTTCTAATTGTTTATAGATATTTTTCATGCTTCCGATAAATGAATTTGTTCATGCAGTTTGCTTGTTTGCGAGTTTGTAGAGTTCTGGTAAGACCTTATTTCTGAGCTTGTTTCTTAAACTTGTTGCCGTATCTTTGTTTGTTGGATCAGTAACAAAAGAGATTTTATTTTTTTTACATATTTCAGTGACTTCATTTTTCGTTAGTCACAACATCGGTCTTAAAATTTTTACATTCGGAATCAGGTGATGACCTTCCTGTTCTTGCATAGCAATGAATCCGTTTATGTTCGCTCCGCGAAGAAGATTTAAGAACGTGCTTTCGATGCGGTCCGTGAGGTTGTGTCAGAAAATTATCTGATCGATATGTTCTTTCTTCGCGTATTTTTTGAACTCTCCATACCTTCGATTTCTGAGTTCTGCTTCTGTATGTTTTTTGGTGTTGGCTCTTTTGACAACGATACATTGAGTTCACTCAAAAAATGTTCTTACGAATTGTTCATCTTCGGCATTTCCTGATCTCGTAGTATGATTACAATGTATAAAAAACAGATTTTGTAAACTATATTTGTTCTTTACGTAAAAATTGTACACTAAACATGCGGTCAATATACTATCTGAACCTCAACTCACGGCTACCATAAGCTTTTCGCTAGGTCATACCTTGTTTTTGAGAAGTTCAAATTGTTCCTGTAGCTGTGTATTTGTGAGGATGATATTTTTTATTCCCCTTATAGTACCTACTTTCTTTGATGTTTTTTTCATCGATGTCGGATTTGAAAAAAAATGGTAAAACTTTATACTTGATTCACTTTATATCTTTATGTATTTTACAATCAAATGAAAGATGCATCCGTCAAGGCGGGCAAAATCACCAAGGATACTGCCTACAAAGGCAAATTCTGAAGTATGAAGGATAAGGTCTTCAAAATAAAAATCGCTGATCTGTTGAATGAAACATGAAGAGAAGATCAAATCACGTTTGAAAAGAAATTTTCCGACCAATTACCTAATCTCACTGATGAAGGTATGGCCTGAAGCTTCACCATACAATCATTGAACAACACCTCTTTGTTGTGAACGTTGACTGATGTCACTGCCTCTTTCCATGAAGTCTGTGAAAGCTGTGGCACAACATTTGATAGGCTTGTTGAAATCCCTTTGTATACTGCGAGATTCATCTTCGAAGATGAGATCAAAAAAGAGAAAGATGCTAACGAATCGGAAGAAGTGCTCTTCATTATAGATCCCAAAGCAGAAACTATCAATATCGAAGATATGGTCGTACAATCAATTCTCCTCAATGATCCGTTCGTCAAACGTTGTCCTTCTTGCACCAAACGTTTGGAAGCTATCAACGATGATGATGAAGATTTAGGTGAATTCGTTGCCAGATGAAATATTAATTTCAGTTAATGGTGTTTGGTTTCTTGTTTATGTTCAGGTCTTGAAGTTCTCTAGGATTTCCTTATATTTTCTGTACACGATTTTTTTTATCCACAAAAAATATTGCATGAAAAAACTGCTTGCGATACTCCCTATTATATGATTGATTCTCGGCGCCGTAGCTATAGCTACTGAATTACGCAGGCCTACTATCCTTACAGAACCTGTTGTTCAGACTATTCCTGAGTGCACTAGAATCATAAAAAACAATGCCTTGTTTATCGGTGATATATCTGAGAATCTGCCTATTCTTTGTTCACAATAATACTCATATAATTTTTCTTATAAAAAAAACCGTCCTTTATCGGATGGTTTTTTTATTATCTATCTATTATCTTTTTTTCTTAATTTTAGCTTTTACTACAGGTTTAGTTGTTATAATTTTGATTTTTTTCTCTCCAAGAAATTTGTTTCGTAAGTAAGCAAAGACTATTCCCATGAGGTATCCCACAATGAAGGTGAAGAGTACAAGAAGTATTCCTTTTCCTCGCGTTGCTGGAGTGAGAACGTAGATTGGCTGGAGAAAATGCAATCCGAAAATTCGATTAAGAAAATTTTGCATTGCTGTAGGCATGATAGCAATCACCACCACCCGGATGAAATGCATCAGCGAAAGAAAACAACCGAAAACCAATCCGGCTTTGAATTTGTTAAGCATGGAGTTTATAATAAGAAAATAAAGAAACTTTATTTCTTCATAAACGTGAGAATAGCAAATACCACCATACCAGCCCCCAATCCTATAAACAATCCTGCTACCAGGTTATCAAAAAGAAAACCACATCCCATTCCGAGAAGCAATCCTGCAGGGATGAATAATGCTGATTTGTTTTCCTGTGATTTTTTTTCTTTGTGTTTTGTTGTCATTGATCTTACTACAAAAATAAAAGTTATACTCTATGTAGCTATTTTTATGCCTCTTACAAGTTGTTTTCGTCAAAAAAATCTTGCATTTACCGAGGAAAAACGTACACATATCTCCGTGGAAACACATATTTTTTTTTGGCGGCTGTAGCTCAGTTGGTTAGAGCACCTGACTGTGACTCAGGGTGTCGCCGGTTCGAATCCGGTCAGCCGCCCCATTAACAAATGTACTTTGAAAATCGCACTCAGCGATTTTTTTTTAAATGATGGAGTAGGGGTTATGTATTTTTCTCTAAAACATATATAATCGTTGATTCAAAGGAACCGCTTATAAAGTATTTGCTTCTTACCTATACTATTGTAAATAGATATATAGATGCTCATCTATTCCTTCGTTTCAAAATCAGATCTTCTTGCAAGTAGACAGGCGATATATACACTGATTTCAATGACTTTATTTCTTGTGATTGATTTCCCCGATTTATGCAGATAATTATCGATAAAACAGCTTCAGATCAGAGATTTGATAGGTTTCTCAGAAAACGATTCAAAAAATACCCGCAAGTACGTTTAGCGGATATTTACCGTATTGTTAGAATATGATTGGCAAAAGTCAATAATAAAAAGGTAAAAGAACAGCATAGATTAGTAATGGGCGATATTGTAACTATAGACGATACTGTACAGATGGGAACTGAGAATCTCTCATTGCTTCTCAGTCAAAAAGATCGTAAGATGGAAAAAGTAGACATTGATAAGGTCAGAGATCAGATTCTGTATGAAAATGACCATCGAATAGTGTTTGATAAACCTGCTGGCATACCTATGCATCCTGGGAATAAGCATCGAAACGATCTGTCTATGAATGACTACTTGGAAAAATATGCTGAAGCATATAAGACTGCTACTTTCAAACCTTCATTTGGCTATAGATTGGACAGAGATACTTCATGAGTCCTTATTGGGGCCAAAAGTTATGAAGCCCTACAATATATCAATACCATCATTAGAGAAAGAAATATCGATAAATATTATCTGACTTTTGTCGCAGGAAAATTTCCCAAACATCTCTTGATTGATAAACCCTTGAGCAAGACCTACGATAAAAAATTCGATAGGTCACAGGTTAAAATAGATTATAATGAATGATTGGAGGCCAAGACCGAATGCCGATTGGAAAAGTCGTTTGTCCACCCTTTGCTTGGACAGATTTCCTTGGTGAAAATCAAAATCCATACGGGAAGAATGCATCAGATTAGAATTCATGTCAGCGATGAATGATATCCGGTATTGGGAGATATGATTTATGGGGATCCTGCAGCGAATAGGGTTCTCTACAAATCTTTGTGAATACATAGACAACTGTTGCATTGTTGGAAATATTCGTTTTTCGATCCCTTCAAAGAAGATACGGTGAATTTTGAATCACCCATTCCATCCGATTTTCAGAAGATCCTCACTGCGAAAAAATAATTTGATTTTTCCGCCGAAAAGACTAAACCTCAATCACTATTTTACTTATTACTCTATGTATTATGAAAAAGATTTTTTGGACTACTATGTTTTGGCTTGTTGTTGTTTTCGGATTCGCTTTCTACATGAAAAGTTTCAATGCTGATATGGCAAATGGTATAGGAACTTGGCTTGGAGCTACTAACGTAGCAAATCAAGATACACTTGCAAGCGGTGAAGATACAACTAGCGATGTTATGAGCGGAATCAATGCTCTTCAAACACTACTTACTGATATGCAAAAAACACTCAACAATTTAGCTGGCGAGACTACACCAACAGTCACTCCAACTCCTGTAGTTGAAACAACTCCAACTGTAGAAGCTACCGCTGAATAATATGAAATGTTAGCTTCAGATTGTTACAAGTCCGCCTGAGCGGACGTCACAGATAGCTACAGGTTGTGGTAATCTCAAAGCAATCTGAGGCGATATGAGGCGATCTGCAGCAATTTGAAACTAGTTGTTTTATTGTTTCATTGTTATGTATGAAAAAAATTTTTTGGACCACAATTGTTCGGTTTCTTATCATTTTCCTGTTCCGATCGTATATGAGATTGTTCGATCATCAGCTTGGTAGGCAAATCGGTTCACGATTTGGTAGATGTCCTGTCTGTGTGACAGAAAGCGTTAATACAGGTTTGAATGACCAGCTTGATCTCATCAAAAATCAATTGGATCTCATCACCCAAAAACTTGAATCTGACCCTGCAGCGATAACAGAGGATTCCTTATTCCAGACGACTGATCCGACGAAGGTTGCCCTTTATTATTTCAATCAAACAGAAGACCAGAAATTGGCTCCAGAACAACAGATCAATACCAATTCCATCCTGCCGGTTTATCGCATCTTCCCTGCTAGTAAAAATTTGCTTGTAGATACCATCAATGAATTGATCAAAGGTAATCTGACTGTTACAGAAAAACAGCAAGGATTTATGACAGAATTTCCTAACAAGGATTTTAAGCTTATTTCCGCTGATCTGGCTGCTGACGGTACGTTGACACTTGAATTCACTGAAGTTCCTGGATTCACTGACGGTGGATCTGCTCGTATGCTGATCTTATGGAATGTCATCGAAAAGACTGCTCATCAATTTCCTGGTGTAAAACAGGTCACTTTCACTCCAGATATCTTGTTTCAACCATAATTAGAATTCAGAATGCAGAATGTAGAATGCAGAATATAGAATGCAGAATGTAGAATATAGAATTCAGAATTCAGAATATAGAATGCAAAATTAAAAAAATAGAAATCATATCTTAATTCTTGGACAAAAAACACTGATGAAATATGCGGTGTTTTTTTCTTGTCATTTTTTGCATTTTTATAGGAAATCAGTATAATGTAATCGTTTATTTCATTGACTTTTTTGGTATGGCAGTAAAGAAAGGTAAGCATCAAAAACCGATCAATCACAACGGAAAAAAAGTTTCTGAGGTTGATTCCAAAAAACAAAATATCTCAGACGTTTTTTTGGATGAATTGAAGTGAGCTTTCACGAATTTTGATACTATTCCTCAATCGAAAAAGATAGAACTTTATGGTGATCAGAAATATCTCGATCAGTTTTGGGAATATTTCAAAAAAGAACACCCAAACTTTCTCGACAAGATAGACAAAGATGATCTACCTGTATATTTTCAAATTTTGGAAAATAGATGATTCACTGTTAAAAGACTCAGTACTGAAGCTACAAAATTCCATAATGAATTTAGTGAGAAATACACAGAAACCCAGGTAATGGAAGAAAGTCTCTCCACACTAAATGATTTTTGCAATAACAAACAAAATAATATTCCTGATCATATATTCAAAGATTTTGCTGATTTTGCATGATTTGATTATACTTCTTGTACACTTTCCCCTGATGGAAGATTGAGGACCATCGATAGTTTGCCGATTTTGCGGAAAGAATTTCTTGAAAAAAAAAGCATTGTTCTCAGCCCTGCGATATTAGATATGTCTGAACGTATTTTGACGCCTGATTACAACCCTACAGAAAGAGTGATGATCACGGTTGCTATCACGAAGTTGAGGAAAGAACTCAAATGATCGCTTAAAGCTGCTTTTGATCAAGATTTTTCTCTTCCTATAGATGTCTTTTCTCCGTATCAAAATCTCCTTGACTTCAAAAATCAGTGGATTTTTTTCTTGGAAACACATGCATCTCAGATAGATGAATCTCTTGCGAAAAAACTCGATAGTGTTACCGTCACCAATGGCGATATCAAGAAACAATTGCTAACATCATCTAGAACATTCGATGATACTAAATGATTTTCCCATTGGGAACAATATTTTAGACGTATTTTCAATAAGCTTGTTACCTATCAGCTATTTGATGAAGTACAAAAACAAAACGCAGCTATCGATCACTATATCGATGCTATGAGCGATACCTTCAAAGAATTTCCTCCGTATGTAAATGAGATATTCACTATATATCCTTTCAATGCCAAACATCTTGCACTTGTTGATCCTGTTTTTGAAGCTGATTTGGAAACCATTGAATATGAATTCATAGAGCTCAACAAACAATATGAAGCAGCGGCTACGGAAGAAGAGAAAAAGAAGGTTAGACAGCAAATCCGTGAAATCGAAGCTAAGAAAGAAGAACGTAAATGGCAAGCATATATAACGTTTCTACATAGTAAAGAGCCGTCATTGTGAGATGTATTCCATTCACTGGTTCAAAGCAAATTTAATTTTGCTAGTTTATCCAAAGAACAGCAACAAGTGCTGATAGATACTCTTGTTAAACATAAGCTTCAGGATACCATACAAAATAAAGTTCCTGATCTTTTGGATATTGATAAACAAAAATTATCCGATTTCGTTCATACGCTTTTTGATATGGATGCTATGGATATAACGATTCCTACGAAGTATGGTCCCGTTCCTTTGCACTTCATCAAAAAGGAATTCATGGCGAGTGCACGCAAATATCTTCCTGCTGTAAATGATTTGGATGCTGATGATATCAAAAATCTTCCTCTTAATTTTTTGACGCAGATTACCGAAGGCAATTCTCCTTTCTTTGAAGAAAGCGTGATTTTCGATTCTTTGTATACTGATTTTTCAGCCAAAAACGGTAAGTTTCGTATCAATGATGCTTATAAGGTAAAGATCACCAAGGATGGAAAACCGGTTGAATGATATCTTTCTCCGTATTGCCCTATTGATGAATACAATACAGAAAACTATACAGGAAAAGAGTTGTATCTTTATTCCGAACCCATGACATCTCCCAACGATCAGAGAACTATGATCAGATGGCCTGGAGACAACGATAAAAAATGATTGCCGGTCGTCATAAAAAATGAGGATCAAGCTGTATGTGATATGGAGATATTGGACAAAAAATTACATCTCAACGGTGAAGCATTCGGAGCCTTACTTTTCGGATACGTATTGGGACAACAGGTCATGGACGACAGGATTTCTCCTGAAAAAGAAAAAGAATTCGGCAAAAAAATGGGAGCATTAGATATTTATAGAGAAAAGAATGAAGAAGAAGAGGAATCAGCCAAAGAAACTTCCCAAGAAAAACCCCAAGAAAAGACTCTCGAACAAACTGAAAGGCAAAAATTCAATGACATGCGAAAAAATATTTCAGGATATTGATTTCCTGAAGAACAATACAAAGAGAATCTCTGATTTACAAAAGGTAGCAGATTGTTCATCCCTTCTGAAGATAGTATTGTCCCTCCTACAGAATATGGGAAATCATGGCTTCAGGTAGAGATTACCGATGTTAATGAAAAAAAATGAACGTTTACCATCAAATTCCGTGGTAGTGAGCTTTCCTTGTGAAAATATGAAGGTGCAACTAAGGAATTACCTATTCGTACGTATGTGTTGGAATGATTGGAAAAGTCTTTTGGAACACCTATATATAAATTACCTCCTGCTGGATGAGCATCTTTTGAACGTCAACTTGATATCTTGAGTCAATCATGAATATCGTGACTTAAAAAATCCTTCTGAGCGTTAACATTCAACTGATTCCAATTCACCTACAATCTTGGAGATTATTCATGAAAGCAAATAACTCATTTTGGCATATATCAACCCAAAGCTATCGGTGAAAGTGTCGATCAAGAATCATGATCGTTGATTTTGTACAAGATACATTGCAATGCTGATGGTACGATAACGATTTCCTGAGATAAAAATGATAAGAATATCGCTCAAAATTTTCCTTCTCGTACCATGGATTATGCGACATTCATGCTTTTTATCCAAGAGAAAAAGCTTCAACCAAAATGTGAAGCGCAGATAAAAGATATCTATGCATCCAAAGATGCTCAAGATGAAGAGACTCCTACGACCGTTCGCTGATTTAGTATAAACAGTGTTGTGGGCTTTTTTAAAAATTCTTTTAATAAGCTCAAAGATAGCATCAAGAAATATGATGAAGAACTTACAGAAGATTTGACGGACGTATTAACCCAGAAGTGACAACTCTGGAATGGTTTATGATGATTATTACGTCCTTTCTGAAGAATTTCTGCATCTTTTGAAAATATGGGTATGGAGTATTTCCTAGAAAGAGATAATAGGGTATGGAAAAAGGTCGAGAAATGGGTGAAATACTATGAAGATTTTGATTATACAAAAGTCTATTTTTCCTATATCAAACCTATGCTTGATGGTAAAATAGAGGTAGTACCTCATTATAAAATAGCCGCGCTTCTTTTGGTCAATATCAAAAAAGCCAAAGGACCATATGGTAAACATGCTACGTTTACCAATGATGGCCGTCGGGTAGGAAAATTACTAGGAAAAGATCATCAGCAAAGATACCTTGCCATGAGAGAAAAGAGAATCAGGGATCTCGAAGAAAATGCGCATGTATATGGAGGACCTTGGGCTGATCAAGTGAAAAATGAGCTGGTGGAATTGGAGATGAGATATATCGTTCATGTGATGGATGGTAGGCATATGTGAATGGGTGATGATGTCAAATATTATTTCCAAGATAAGTATTCCAAGAAATTCTGCGACGAATTGGAATGAGCTTATACCTGATTTTTCAAACAGGACGGAGTTGAAGAATGATTCACCAAAAATAAAGATGCTAATTTTGAATTTGCTAGAGTGGAGTATTTCAGACAATTGGCTGATAGACCGCAACAGGCTTTGCCCTATCTCAAAGTCATGGCTACCAAAGCCATCAATGATAAACAGTGGCAGGTGTTTGAAATGGCTGTCTTAGCAGGATTGCTTTCTGGAGTATTCCTCAATATGACATTTGCTTCGACACAAAGCTTTATCCAGAAGATCTGTAGAACCAGAGGTTTTGTTCCGTGAATATTCGCCAAAGATATCAATCATCAAACAAAAATTCAAAGACTCCTCGATCTTTTTAGCGGTAATAGCTTCACTTCATTTACATGATATTCTGCTTCAAAATTTTCGTATAGAATAAATGGTAAAGCATCAGATTTTTTGATGGCTTTTGCTACTGATGAGAAAAATCCAACTTGGATCAATCAAACTATAAAAGTTGATTCTGACTCTCCACCTCAATCCATCATGTCTGGGTTGAGTAAATTCCTTTCGTTGACGGGCAAAAACCATGAAGGAAAAACCTTGCTTGATCTGCACTCAGATCCTAAACTGTCGCTTTCTGATAAATTGCTGATAGGTGAATTCCTCGAAAAATCCAATGAGAAAGATGAGGACTATGATAGGGATGTCGCTGCCAATACATCTTCCCTTACGTGATCTATCCTTACCAAGAGTCAGAGTGTCGTGGAGAAGATGACTTCGTTGAAAAAAGAATGATTCAATGGAAAGGATGGAGATGAAATCCAAAATATGAAAGCGTTTTCCGACAAGATGAGAGATGTTATCCCTCAAGGCCAAGAATCTCCTTCCAATGTGGAATTCTTCATCGAAAAATTCTTCAACCGATTCTGAGATAAATGATTCGCCGGTGATGGAAAAGTCAAATTGATCCAGAGATTGAAACGATGTCAGGCCCATCCATGAAGCGACGCTGATGATGTCCTGGAATATGGTATTGTTGGTGAAATTCTGAATGTCTTATGTCATCATGATACCAATGTCCCTGACGAATTGTTTGGAGCGCTCAGGGCATGGAAAACATTTTTTGCGAATAATCTTGGTACGATATTGAATTCCAATGTCATCTCATCTGCTTTTGGTCCTCAATATGTCAGCGAACTCGATAGGCCGTTACTTGTCTTGGAATCTTGGGATACTGCTGCTATATTGTTCGATAATGAAGCCAAATATTTCTACAATCAGACCTTGGACAAGACTGGCAAACAGATTATGAATGATAAATTCAGGAGATTGAAGAATTCCAAAAAATATCTGAATTCGTCCTTATATACTTTGGCTGATCAATTGGAAAGAAAGTGTTTATGATTCTCTAATCGTTTCAAGATAGATCCAGAAAGCATAAGAGAAACTGTGATGAAAACAACTCCTGCAGTTAAAAACACGTGAGCCAAGATAAAAAATATCGACACCATCAATGAAGTCAAGAATATACTGGAAAACAAACCAACGAATGAGACCGATGATGAGGGATATATTCCTATGTATAATGAAGAATTCTATTATGATGATTAGTATTCATATATTTCCTTGTTTCTCCTAATATCGCTTGTTTTTTGTGGTTGTCCGAAGGATTTATAATGATATGTTAATAACAATATATATGCCCTTTATCTAAAAAAAGACTTTATATAAAAAACTTTGAAAATCAGAATGAATTGACTATATTGTAGTCGCTTGTTTTTATTGTTAATCAAATTACGATAGGATCTCGTACCAGAATAGTGCTTTTGACTTCGTTTTTTACTTTTGCATTTGCAATGTTGTTTTTGGCTTTGGTCAAAAACTATGCACATGCTGAAAACACTCCTATACAACCTGTTCGTATCGTTTCCGTTGTGAATACTGCTGATATCCAGCCAATTATCAACCATGAAATTGTCCCTAGTTTCTGACAAGAACACAAGGCACCTAGTTTTGACTTTGAGAGCGATGATTCTTTTCACAAATTCTTACATGATAAGAACCCATTCATTGATAAATCATATGTACCCACAGATTTGCTTCCTATCAATTCCAATTTCACTGCAAACAACGCCAAAGCGTTCAAACTCAGAGAAGAGGCGTGATTACAATTTGCCGATATGGCTCGACATTTTCGAAATACATTCAGTGGTGATAAACTCTTTATAGCGAGTGCATACAGAAGCAAAGGCTTCCAAGATTTTATGATACAAAAGTGATGTGCGTTGTTGAGATGTGCAAAATCTGGTACTAGCGAGCATCAAGCATGACTTGCTGTAGATATCAAAGTGATTACAAAATGAGGTAAATGATATTCACTGGATGCGGCATATCCAAACAAATATTACGATTGGTTCAAAGCACATGCAGCAGATTTCTGATTCCACAATACGTATCAGAAAGGAGTAGAAGTGGATGGGAAAATGGTTGAATGACGACATCGGAGATATGTATGAAAAGAGTTGGCTACGATACTTATGGAAAATAATCAAACCTTCGCGGAATACTACTTTGCTACGATGAAAAATAATTAATGCTAAGTTTTAAGTTCTAAGTCTTGAGTGAATGATTTGCTTTGTATACTCTACAGTAGTACACAATAGTTCATAAAAAGATAAATACCAATACTTAGCACTTAGCATTTAACACTTAAAATTTATTTCTTAATTCAATATGTTATGAATCCTAAGAAGAAAGATAATCTTCAAGAGAAACTTGAAACAGCTCAACAGCATCAAGATGATAAGAAATATCAAGAATTGGAACTGAAGATTGCTCAGCTCGAAAAAGAGAAAAAAGAACTTGAAGAAATCGCAAAAAGATCACAATATGAATATGTCAATCTCAAGATGGATTTTGATAGATATCAGAGACAGATTCAAGAATCCAGCAAGAGTGTGGAAACGGATTCGCTTATTTCGGTCGTCAAAAAATTCCTTCCTTTTGTCGAAGATTTGAGGAAATCCTTGGAAAATATCACGGACGAACATATGGAAGATCCACTCACCAAAGGTGTTCAGATGATTTATGATAAATTTTTGAAAACATTGGAGGGATTACACATCAAGGCTATCGAATCTATAGGTTTAGTCCCAGATTCGTTTTTGCATGAGCCAGTAAGTGTAGAACCCGTAGAAAATGAAAAGCTTAAAGGTAAGATTATCAAGGAGTTTGAAAGAGGGTTTATTTATGACAAAAATGGAGAGAAGAGAGTAATTAGGCCGTCGAAAGTAATTGTCTGACAATAAATTTTGGTGGAAGGTAGAAGGTGCAAGGTAGAAGGTTCGAAATAATAAAAAAAACAGGTGATGAAGCCTGTGTAAGTGTATTCATTCATTTGCTCAGGATGAGACCTCGCCCCGTAGTACTACGGGGTCCAACCCACATACTTACCATATGTAGAATGATTGTTTATTTTAATTGCTCAGGATGGGACCTCGCCCCGTAGTACTACGGGGTCCAACCCACATAC
>Ga0209450_10000030_pt1 | contig 113054 bp, 91 predicted proteins | sample FrelakmetLWP11LW_FD_187149 | JGI IMG/M metagenome (GOLD analysis project Ga0209450, IMG submission 187149) | Freshwater lake sediment microbial communities from the University of Notre Dame, USA, for methane emissions studies - LWP11 LW (SPAdes)... | ecosystem: Environmental > Aquatic >... | reverse complement strand
GTGCATCCTGGCTGAACATGATCGAACGGTTCTTCCGGGATCTGAGCGAAAAGGCCCTGAAGCGAGGCAGCTTCTACAGCGTCGATGACCTCATCGGTGCGATCGATGAATACATCAACCAGCACAACGCCGACCCCAAACCCTTTATCTGGACCGCCTCGGCCACCGACATCCTCGCCAAGGTGAAGCGGGCGCGAAAGGTACTGAATAAATTATAGACTGTTAGGCGGGGACCACTAGCGAGCGAAGCGAGCGGGCGGTTTACTTCCGCTAACGCTGAGCCTGCAGCACTGGACAAAGCTACGGTGGGCCGACCTGGGCCCAAAAGACGCCCGGCATGAGTGGCTTCCACGCGAGCATCCACCACTTTAGTTCGGAGGGCACGCTGGCGACCGTTGGATCGACATCTACATACAACAGCTTGGCACCTCAGAAGTCGGACCAGTAGAGGGTGACGCCTTCCCCACCATTCACGATTCGAACATCTTCCGGCCGCAAACACGTAATGGCCGCCGGCCATGCTGCTTTGGCCACACCTTTCCCCACCTCACGCCAGTGGGTCGTCGGACTTGTTGCCGGCGCGGCAGCAGTCGTAGGCCGCCCTGTCGCCGCAGCCGCAAGCCATGCTCGCACTTCCGGGCACTTCAACAGCGAGACCACGCGTCGCTCTGACCCAACGGGATCGCGCACCATCCATACTACCACGAGGGAGCACCCGATAAGAAAGAGCGCACATGCCGTAACGACTGTACTGGTGCGTGACATTTTGATTACTTTCCGAACGAAACACAGGGCCTCAACCACCGCGTGCCCGGTTGCGCCATATGACGCGAGTACGCCCGGCCGGCAGCACGACGTGCTCGATTCCCCGCTTCACGCCCCGGCGCACTGGCCGGCGGGTTGTCGGCGCCGCAGCCAGAAGGCCTCCAGATCAGCCTCGCAGCGGACGGACATGCAGTCCAGGATTTCCTGGGGCTCCAGCACTTGAGTCGCCGGCGGCTGGGCGCACCACCCCATCACCATGCACGCGAATCCCTGCCGTGCCAGCCAGCGCCGCGCCTCCACTTCGCCCACGTCCCGGCCCAGCGTCTGCGACAGCCGCGCCTGCAACCGATCCAGATCTATCCGCAGAATCACCTGATCCATGATTCCCACCTCAACCGCGCGATGGCCGTCGCTGATGGTTGCCCCTGATTGGCGTGTCCCGCGATGGCCACCTATCCCAGCCAATACTCGCCGCCCACAGCCTCGTCCTCGTCCGTGAGCATCAAGCTGAGCGCTGCCGGTTCTGGCTCGCCGGCCTGCGGTGGGGCTTCCGGGAGTGGCCAATCCGTGCGCGGCGGCAATAACACTGCATCAGTGTTACGATCGGGCGATTCGACGCTGCTCGCCATCATCGCTGCTCCGTCGTTGGCCGCCGCCGCGTTACCCCGCGGCCCCATCACCCATACCTATACCGTTGTGAACCGGAAATTGCACCTGAAATCCCGAAATTTTAGCGCGGTCCATTCTGAACCGCTGACCCGCCCATCTCCCTGGCCCCGCGCCATCGCGCAAATAGCTCCTTCTCGATACGGTATTTCTCCGACTCGGCAGGGGGGTGCCGAAAGACATGTACCCCGTCAGCCAGGGCGTGGCCCTCCACCATCACTTGGCGGACATACTGGGGAGTGGCTTCGGCCAGGTTTCCCAGTCGGGAAGCATAGACAAACAGCACAATGGGCAGCGTGGGCCCCAGGGCCTGGCGCAGGTGCCGCATCTCCGCGGGCAGCCGCCCGGCATCCGTGACGTTATACGGCTTCCGGGACTCGGCCCGGTAAGGAAACAGAATTCCATCCACCAGCCCCACATAGGGCTTAAATTCCTCCACCCCCGCCCGGTAATATACCACCGGCACAAACGCCAGCCGCGGATTGATGCGGGCCGCCGCCCGGCGAATTTCCGTCACATACCCAGGCGTAAAAAAGGCCAGATCGCTGCTGAAATCGTCAATGCTCCAGGCCACCAGGTTCGGGTGCCGCTGGCTTAGTGTCGCGATTTCCACGGCCCATCGCACGAAATCCAGCCGAAACGGCTCGGAATACTTGCTGCGATGCGGGTACGACCCGCTGGGAGGCATCACCGTCACCCAGACCATGATGTTCTTCCTGGCCGCCATCGGCAGGAAGGTCTTGAGGTCCTCCCAATCCGTCCGGTCGTGATAAATCAGGTAATCGTAAGTATTAACATTCAGGTCAACCAGTTCGTCGACCAGCTGCTCCAGGTTCTTTTTCTTATCCGGAACGCGTGGCGGGTTGGCATAAGTCCCGTAGGAACCAATGATGGCCGCCGCTCGTGCCGCCCGATGCCCCAGCCGCGTGTGATGGGCCCGCGTATGTGCGATTGCCGGCGAGCGCTCGGCCATCAGCGCCTCGGGCTGCAACTCATCCCATTGAGGCAACATCGGTTGCGAGCAACCGGTCGTCAGCAGCATACCCGCCAGGACCACTGCGTTACATAAGAGCCGAGGGCACATAGGCACTCCTCTATAGCTTACCAGACCCGCAAGATGCAACCAGGGGGGCCAGCCCTTGCCATAACGCTATAACATTCGTCCCTGCATGATATTATGGCTCGCCAAGCCTTTGGCTTCGGCCGGTGTCTATTCCCTTGATGGGCCAAGTGCCCCAAGGAGCATGGACCATGAAATTCACCCGAAAAATGCCATATCTCTTGCTGGCATGTGCCTTTATCGCCAGCGGCTGCGCCACCCATGCTGGCGATGGCGCCCTGATCGGCGGCGCCAGCGGCGCCGGGATTGGCGGTTTGATCGGCAGCCTGTCGCATGGCCGGGCCGGCGAAGGGGCGGCCATCGGCGCGGCGGTAGGGGCCCTCAGTGGCGCCCTGATCGGCCGGGAAATGGACAACCAGGAGCGCATCCGCGCCCTGGAAGCCCAGCAGGGCCAGGTCTATCGGCCGGCGCCGCGCTATGAGTATCACTACCGCGAATATGTCGCCCCGCCACCCCCTCCTCCACCGCCGCCGCCGATGGGCTACTACGAGTATCGCAGCTACAGCCGTGACGGCTGCGGCTACCGCTACGAATACCGCGAAACGCGCCGCTATTACCCGTGAAGATTCAACCCGAAAGTCTTGAACAGCCAGAGCGCTCCGCTATTGTGTGAGCCAGTTTTTGCAGGAGACTTTCTTGGGCTTGAATCTGTATCCGCGTAATTCGTCGTCGCAACTGGATCCCGAGCTTTTCCGTAATCCCACCTGCGAATATCGCGGCACGCCGTTCTGGAGTTGGAACACGCGCCTCGATATCCCCGAGTTGCTGTGGCAGATCGAGGCTCTCAAAGCCATGGGCATGGGCGGCTTCCACATGCACTCGCGCGTGGGCTTGCAGACTGAATACCTCGGCCCGGACTTCATGGCCGCCGTGAAGGCCTGCGTGGCCAAGGCCAAGTCCGAGCAAATGCTGGCCTGGCTGTACGATGAAGATCGCTGGCCCAGCGGCTTTGCCGGGGGGCTGGTCACGCGTGAGCTGCAATTCCGCCGCAAGCACCTGCGCCTGATGCCTAAGGCGCAGGAAACGCTGCCCGCGGGCGCTTCGCTCGTGGGGCGCTACTGGATTCGCCTGGAACGCGGCTGCCTGGCCGAATATCGCCGTCTGACCGACGGCCAGCAGTCGCCCAAGGGCGGCCAGGTTTGGTACGCCTACTGCGAATGCGAATCACCCTCCACCTGGTTCAACAACCAGGCCTACGTGGATACCCTCAGCCGGCCGGCCATCGAGAAGTTCATCGAAGCGACCCACGAGCGCTACCGCCAGGCCGTCGGCCAGGAGTTTGGCAAGGTCGTTCCGGCCATTTTCACGGATGAGCCGCTGTTTACCGTGGCCCGGCCGCTGCCCCGCCCCGACAGCCAAACCGACGCCGAGTTGAGCTGGACCACCGATTTTCCCGACACCTATCGCGCCCAGTACCAGCAGGACATTCTTGACTACCTTCCCGAATTGTTCTGGCAACTGCCCGCGGGCAAGCCATCGCTGGCACGCTGGCGCTACCACGAGCACAACGTCGCCCGCTTTTCCGCCGCGTTTGCCCAGACCATCGGCCAGTGGTGCGAAAGGCACGGCATCGCTCTGACCGGCCACATGATGGCCGAGCAGACACTCAGTTCCCAGGCCGCGTGGATCGGCGATGCCATGCGCAGCCTGCATCATTTCCAGCTTCCCGGCGTTGACATGCTCATCGATGGCATCGAACTGACCACGGCCAAGCAGGCCCAGAGCGTCGCCCGCCAGGATGGACGCCATGGAGCCTTGTCCGAGCTTTATGGCGTGACCAACTGGGACTTTGACTTTGCCGGCCACAAGCGCCAGGGCGACTGGCAGGCCGCCCTGGGGATTACGGTGCGCGTGCATCATTTGGCATGGGTGTCCATGGAGGGCGAGGCCAAGCGTGACTATCCGGCGGCCATCGGCTGGCAATCACCCTGGTGGAAGCAGTATCCGCTGGTCGAGAACCATTTCGCCCGTTTGAATACCGTGCTGACTCGCGGCCGATCGCTGGTGCGCGTCGCGGTGGTTCATCCCATCGAGTCCTATTGGCTGCACATGGGCGATCGCAAGAGCACCACTGCCGCGCGCAACGAGCGCGACCGGGCGTTTGATGATGTCACCCGCTGGACCCTCCACGGACTGGTCGATTTCGACTACCTGTGCGAGGCCATCCTGCCTGATCAGAAGCCCACGGCCGCCGATAAAAAGCTGCGCGTGGGCCAGAGCCAATACGAAGCGGTCGTGGTGCCCGACCTGCAGACCATCCGCGCCACAACGCTGCAAGTGCTGGAGCAGTTGGTCGACGCCGGCGGTACGGTGATCTTCGCCGGCCAGGTGCCGGCGCTGGTCGACGCCCAGCCCTCCGACCGCGCCCGCAAGTTGGCCCAGCGCAGCCGCCAGATCGGCTTCAGCCGCGTGGCGCTGCTGGAAGCCCTGGAGCCCTGGCGCGACGTGGCGGTCTTTGGTCCGGCCGGCTTGGCCGACAACCTGCTCTACCAGATGCGGCAGGATGGCCAGCATCGCCATGTCTTCATCTGTAACACGGACCGTGCGGCTGGCTATGCCAACGCTACTGTCAGCCTCGATGGCCGCTGGACCATCGAGCAGTTGGACACCATCAGCGGGCAAATCCGCCCGCTCAGTGTCCGCCACGAAGCCGACAAAACGCACTTCGAAGCCGACCTGCCTGGCTGCGGCCACCTGCTGGTGCGGGCCACGCCTCACAGCGGCGCCGATCTGGCCGCGGCCCCGCGCGTGGCGCGTCAGTACACGGAATTGGATCGGCTCAATAGCCCCGTGGCGGTCAGCCTGTCTGAGCCCAATGTGCTGATGCTGGACCAGGCCGAGTTCCGGCTCGATGGCGGCAAGTGGGAATCGCGGGAAGAGATCCTGCGGATCGATAACCTCCTGCGCCAGCGCCTGGGCTGGCCGAATGTGGGGGGCAACATGGCCCAGCCGTGGACCGAGCCGCCCTCACCCCTGGACCATCGCGTGGCCTTGCGCTTCCAAATTCAATCAGACATCGTCCTCAGCGGCGCCAGGCTGGCCGTGGAGCGCTCCGGCGATGCTCGCATTACCTTGGATGGCCAGCCCGTGACCGCCCAGGCCGACGGCTGGTGGACCGACAAGTCCATTCACACGGTACCGCTGCCGCAGATCAGTCCCGGCCGCCACGAGCTGGTGGTGGACCTGGCCTATGGACAGCGCACGAGCCTCGAGTGGTGCTATCTGCTGGGCGACTTTGGCGTCAAGAGCAGCGGCCGCTGCGCCCGCATCGTCGAGCCGGTGCGACAACTCACCTTTGGCGACTGGACGCGGCAGGGGCTGCCGTTCTACGGTGGCAACGTCACCTATCACTGTGAAGTGGAACTGCCCCAGGGCCAGGACCTGACGCTGCAGGTGCCGTTCTTCCGGGCGCCGCTGTTGACGGTGGAAGTCGACGGGCAGCCTTGCGATGCGATCGCCTTCCCGCCATACGAGGTCCAACTGCCGGCCTTGCCCGCCGGTAAGCATCGCCTGGATATCACGGCCTTTGGCAGCCGTATCAACTGCTTTGGCGCGATTCACAACTGCGACCCCACCGTGCGATGGTACGGCCCCAACGCCTACCGTAGCGTCGATCAAGCATGGTCTTACGAGTACCAGCTTCGCCCCTGTGGCATCCTGGTGGCGCCGCGCCTGCTGGCAACGGCCAGGTGAACGCCGGCGCCGCAGTCAAACTCCAGCTCGCTCAAGAGTTGGGCCACGGTTTTGCCCAGCACCGGATGCATCGGCGGTAGCGCGCATTGGAGAAAAAGATTTTCTGTCCGTTCTCGCGGCCGGTGGCTGTATTCTGGTGCAATGGGTTTGCCGACGTATGATGCCCGGTTGTTGGAACGATTTGTGCGCGACGGGTCGCCTGAAGCGTTCGGGGAACTCGTCGCTCGCCACACCGACCTGGTCTATTCCTGCGCCCGTCAGCGGCTGCGCGATGCGCATGCGGCGGAGGATGTCACCCAGTCGGTCTTTCTGGCGCTGGCCCTGAAGGCCAGGTCGCTGCGGCGCGGCACCTCGTTGCCTGGCTGGTTGTACAAGGCCACGCGGTATGCCTGCGCGATGTACCAACGCGGCGAACAGCGCCGAAAGGAACGCGAAATGCGCGCCAGCGAACAACGTTCAATCCCCGCCGATGGGGGAACCGTGCCCTGGGCCGAACTCGAACCGCATCTGGCCAACGTGCTGGATGAACTGTCCGACAAGGACCGGGAAGCGATCCTGGCCCGGTTCTACCAGCGCGGCAGCTACCGCGATGTCGCGGCGGTGCTGCACACGACCGAAGAAGGCGCCCGCAAGCGCGTGGATCGCGCTGTGGAGAAGCTGCGGCGGTGTTTTGCCCGCAAAGGTGTGGCGTTGCCGGTCGCGGGCTTGGCCGGATTGCTGGCGACCAACGCGGTCCATGCCGCACCGGCCGGGCTGGCAGGCGCGGCCAGCGAGACATCCCTGAGCGGTCTGGGCGGAGCCCTGGCCGTAACCCCGACACTCTTACTTGCTCAAGGAGCGATACACATGCTGTTCATGGCGAAGATGAGACTGGCGGCGATGGTGACGGCGGCGGTGATGCTGGCGGGCGGGGCGGGGGTGGGCACGTATGTGGCCTTGGGCGCGGCCGCGAGAACGCCATCGCCAGCGGTCTCGCAAACCACCGCGCCCATGGATGCCGGCACCGAAGCCGTCATCAAGTCCGGCGGCCGCTACGGCGGCTTCACTGCCCAGGCCGCCAAAGGCCCCCACATGGACCCGGTCTTCGCCACGCACTTTGGAGACAAAGGGACGGAGATATTTATCGGCGGCGGCGAACTTGCCGACGGCACCCTCGTCGCCGTGGGCAACGCCTGGGGACCGCAATTCCCCAACCGCGTGCCTGTTACGGTGCAGGGCAAGGGCACGCACACCGGGGCACCGGTTACGCAGACGATTCAGGACCGTCCTCGCAGGGGGCAGAAGGAGGCGCCCCCGCCACGGACAGTCCTCAACGAAAGCAGCCCCGACATCACTGCGTTTATGGTCTTCTATGCCGCCAGAGAAAACGACAAATACGCCGCCAAGTCTGCCGTGCGTTTCGACTGGGGCGTGGGCAAGGTGTCCGTTGCCCAGCCTGCCTCCGACGGCAAGAGCATTGTTTTGGCCGGCGTCTGCGGGCCGAACTTCAATACCCTCGAAGGCAAGATGAAAATCCTTCGCGCCGGCGAGATGGTCGAGCAGGCGCCTCCCGCCCCGACGACGGACGCCACCAAGCCCAAGAAGAAATCTCCACGTCCGGTCGATCCCTCCAAGCTCGTCAACATCTTCCTGATGCGCTGCGATGCCAGGGGCAACCCCGAATGGGCCGTGGTCATCGATAAGGCCAGCAATGTGCCCGACCGCTTTTTCCTGGATGATGCCCAGAACGTCTACATCGACGCCGCGGGCCTCCGCCGCATTTCCGCCGATGGCAGGAACATCACCCTCATCAACCCGCGCTCCGGCGGCGGCCAGACCCGCTGGCTCGGCGTCGATCCCACGGAACGCAAGTTCATCTTCGGCGGCGACCGCAACACGAGCACCGGCGCCGAGCCGTACCGCCAGCCCTATGCCTACGTCTACAATGACAAGGGCGAGATCACGCAGAAGCTCTGGGAACCTAATCCGCGCGAAGTGGGCGCCCACGGCGCCAACCTGCAATCCGACTCCTCGCCCCGCGCCTGGGCCGGGGCCAGGAACGGCGACTGGATTTTTTCGGCCTGGTCCGACGGCGGCAACTCCGTCGTGGCCCGCCAGCCGTTGAACTGGCACCAAGGCATTCCCGGCAAGGGCATGGGCATGGATTCGTCGGGCGTCAACTCCAGTGCGCTCACGCACATGATTCGCATCGATTCCAAGACCTATCAGGCCAAGGCCTACACCCTGTGGGTCAGTTACGTGCCGAACTTCTTCGGTGAAGCGGACGACAGTCGCGCCAAGCGCATGCGCGGTAAACCCAACGGCGCGAGCATCAAGCAAATCCTGGTGCTCGAGAACGATGCCGTCGCGATCGCCGGCGGCGCCGCCACGGGCCTGATTCAAACCCCCAACGCCTTCTGGAAAGACCCTCTCCTGCCAAACAAGCACGGCAGCGAGAATGTCAGCGTGTTCCGGCCGGATATGTCCAATCTGATGTTCTCCAGCGCGCTGCCGGGCGTCAGCCACACGTGGATTGCGCCCATGAAGAACGGCCTGCTTATCAGCGGTGGCTCGGCCGGCTCCGACCACTGGGTCAAGCCGACTGCCACCCCGTCGATCAACGCGGATCAGGAATTCGCCGGCGGGCTCGACGGCTGGCTCTGCGTGCTGCGTTTCCCGAAACAGCCCTGAAGCCCTGCGCGATAGGTGGAGTTGTGGTGCGGACGATGCCGCCCAGGCGTTGCTCGTGGCGTTTGGGAAATACTCTGCGCGTCATATCGGGATGCTGCACACGCAGGGACGAGACAACACCGTTCTCTGTCCCGCCTGCCCCGGGCGGTTTTTTCCGCTATTTCCCCGTCGGGCGTCGTAATACCTATGGTTTTGCCTCGGATGCACACCTCTTGCCCACCACGGAACGACGAGCGGCTCTCGGACGCCCAGTTGCTGGCCGACTCATTCGCCGGACACCAGGCACTTCTCTGCCAAGCCGAGGCGTCGCAGGAAAGACTCAACATCGTTGGGTATGGATGTGCATACGCCGCTGACCAGCGTGGTTTGCGGGCGGGTGGATGCCGACGACCTGGCTTCGATGGCACCGAGCATCGGCGCTGACTCAACCAGGCCGTAGAGCGATGTGCCCACGAACACCGGCGAGCCGCTGTTGGCTTGGGTGATGCCTCCGTGCATAAGCCCCTTGGTGAGAACCCATTGAGTTTTGCCGTCGGTATCGGGAATGTAGCTGCTGACCTGTTGCGTTACCGGCACGACCGGAAACTCCATCGCGAGGGGCTTATCCTCCGCGCCGAACGAGATGCTCATCACCGCTGCACTTTGTGTCTGGCCCTCCTTTACTGATGGGGCCAGCCGCGTCTTGAATGGTTCGGAGAACGGAGGCGCGGTCCGGAGCCGAAGGACTGCAAGATCCTCCTTGTGCGGATGGCCTGCGTGAAGTACGTCTGCGGCAAAAGTCTCGTAGCGCTTGGCCGCGGGGTTGTAAAGGTGGACCTTCACCGAAGTGGCGCCGTCCAGGACATGCGCACAGGTCAGGATAAACGAGACGCCGTCGGTATGGGCAAGCCAGACCCCCGAGCCCCAGTTGGTGACGTGGCAGGCCCGGTAGAGCCTGGAGTCGGAAACCGACGACCAGTCTTGCTTATCGCGAAACGCGGCGCTGCCGCATCCGCCCACAGTCAACCACAGGACGAGCAGGACAAGCAAGCGAGGGGTGTTCTTCACATGCCCTCTTTCTGCGTACGCCTCCCGCGACCGCTTGAACCGCGGCGACAAACGCGAAGTATGGGCAACAGGATAGCTCCAGAAGAAGCAGCAGTCCATCGGTGATCAGTAGTGTCCGCTTTGGCGCGGCCGAATGATGCATTGGGGACCTGGCGGGCGCGGCTTCGGATTTTCTTGCGGGGATACCCCGCCGCGCGGCAGTATAAGGGTGAGTGCCGCCGAGTGTCTCTACAACCTCTCCCACCGACGGCCAGTTGCTGGCCGCATTTGTCCAGCGCCGGGACGGTGCCGCCTTTGCGCAGTTGGTCGAGCGGCATGGCGCAATGGTGCGGGAAGCGTGCCGGGCGATGCTCAAGGCCGAGGCCGCCGTCGGTGCCGACGACGCCGCGCAGGCGGTGTTCGTGGCGCTGGCTCTCAAGGCCCCCAGATTGCTCAACCATCCGACTCTTGCCGGCTGGCTGCACCGGACCGCCCGTTGCGTGTGCGCTGAGTCGCGGCGGAGCGAGGCGCGCCGTCATCTTCGTGAACAGGAGGCCGCCCGCATGCGCGCTATCTCTTCTTCACCCGCGGTCGATCCGTCCGAAATCCATGATGCGTTGGATGCGCTGCCGGAGAAGTATCGCCTGCCGTTGATCCTGCATCACATGGAAGGCCTCACCGAGCAACAGACGGCCGACCTGCTGGGCCTGGGCCTCTCGGCCACCTCGTCGCGTCTGGAGCGCGGCCGGGAGAAACTGCGGGCGCGGCTGGCGCGAACCGGCGTTGTCGGCTCGGCGGCGGGCGCAGGCCTGATGCTGGCCCCGGCCTCCTCGGCGGCGCCCACGGCTTTTGTCGCCGCCGCGACCCAGTCGGCCCTGGCCGCCGTTGGTTCGACCGCGGCACTCACGGCTTCAACCCCAGCATTGGCGCTTGCCAAAGGAGCGATTCACATGCTGTTCATGGCGAAGATGAAACTGGCGGCGATGGTGGCGGCGGCCGTGACGCTGGTGGGCGGGGCGGGGGTGGCGATGGAGCGCTCGCTTGCCGCCGCCAGGCCCGACGCCCGCGCCGGTGCGCCCGCGCGAGCGGTCAACCTTCCCCGCCTGCCGGCGACGACCTCGACCCGGCCTGCGCTGTGGGGAATCATCTGGTCGTCGTGGAACCCCGATGGCGTGTACACCGAGCTTACGGTTCACGTAAAGGCCAGTCCCCTGCTGGTGACGCTGACGCAACACGTGGCCGCCAAGAGCCCCAGGACAACCGCCTGGGAGGAGTGGCGGTTCGCGCCGATGCCGCTTGGCGACGAGGAGAAACTGCTTCTTCGCCTCTCGCGCGAGGTATTCACGGCGGTTGAGTTTGCGAAGATGGGGGTGCGTGAGTCCGATGTGGTCGCGGCGATGAAACTCACGGACGAACAACGCAAGCGGCTGAGGGCGATCAAGGCTGACCGCGCGCCGTTCTGGGGCGAGCAAACCGTGGGGGAGGCGGACCAGTCGGCCATCAAGGCGGCCCTGGCAAGGTACAACGCCGCCGCCGCCGACGACGTCGATGCCGCGCGGGCCGACCTGATCGATCGGGCTCGGGGGGTCGGCCAGCGCACACTGCAAGCGCGCGACCAGCGCATCGCCCAAGTCATGCAATCCGTCCGGGCCGTGCTTACGCCCGACCAGTGGGATGCAGCGCGCCGGGCGGCCGCCAAGGCCGAGGCGATGACCCGCCCGGCCACCGCCCCGGCCACTCGCGCAACCACGCAGGGCAGCTTCGTTCCGGTCACCCAGCGCCCCGACGGCGTCTACCTGGCGCCCAGTGTTTACATCAACTCCGGCCTTTACTGCCTCCAAGTCGATTTCGACCCGTACATTGGCCGGCTCGGCGGGGAAGCGCGGCCCGACCCGGGCGCTCGCTTGCTCGTACACGAGGCCCCAGCCGGACAACTGCTCGACGGGCGCGCGCGATTCAGATTCATCAACCGGCGCATCCCGCTGGTGGCCGAACCCAAAGACAAGGAGGCCTTCGAGCGCGCTTCCTGGCTGCAATCGGGGCTTATGCGCCTCCAGAGCTTCGAGCAGACCTATCACCTTGCCGACAAACTCGGACTGGACGCAAAACAGAAGAAGGCGGTGGCCGATATCCCCTCGACCACGAAACTGCTGGGCGTGTTGCCTCTGAAGGACAAGGCGGTGCAGGACAACCTCAAGTCGCTCTACATCGCGTTCCACCAGTCCAAAGAAGGCCCGGATCGCGAGTCAGCTCGCAAGTCGCTGATGGATGAGCTGCGAGCGGTCGGCGAGAAGGCCGAGAAGGCCTACCTCGACGCCAGAGCCAGGCAGCTCAACGACTTCGAGGCCATCCTCACGCCCAAGCAGCGCGAGATGCTGCGAACCAGCCAAGGCGGCGTTTCCCCGAAGGATGGCGAACCACTGTAAACGCCGGTACGGGTAGCGTCAGGCCGACAGATCGACAATTCCATGGGGGCACATGCAGGTTTTCGCACCCGGCGCGCGGTATACCTGCGGATGATGCAGTCCGCCGATGCAATCTCGCCCGGCCCGGATGACGGCCGATTACTGGCCGTCTGGCGAAGCGACCAGAATGCCGAGGCATTCGCCCAGGTCGTCCGGCGGCATGCGCCGATGGTCTTTGGCGTTTGTCGCTCGATCCTTGGCGACGGCCCGGACGCGCACGATGCCACCCAGGCGGTTTTCCTGGCGCTGGTCCGCAAGGCGGCTTCGCTGGAGCACCATCCCACGCTGGCCGGTTGGCTGCACCGGGTGGCGTGCTATGTGTCCATCCAGGCCCGGCGTGCTGCGGCCGTGCGCCGGCGCCACGAACGCGAGGCGGCACGCATGCGAAGCACTGACACTGCCGGTTCCCCTGATCTACCTGCGGACCTGCTGCACGAGGCCATCGGCGCGCTGGCCGACAAGTACCGCGTGCCGCTCGTTTTGCATCATCTGGAGGGCCGCAGCGAGGAAGAAATCGCCTCGTTGCTGGGCTGTAGCCTGGGCACGCTGTCGTCGCGCCTTTCTCGCGGGCGCCAGAAACTGCGGCAGCGGCTCACGAAGCCGGGCGCGGGCGTCACGGCCGGCGTGATGGCCGCCGCCTTGACGCAGAGCGCTACCGCGGCCGCAGAACCCCTGCCTGCCGCATTACTGACATCCCTCGTCCATATGCCGGTCGGCGTCCTGGCGGGCCAGGCATCAGCGGCCGTTGCCTCGACCTCGGCCGTTGCGTTATCCAAAGGAGCGATACACATGCTGTTCATGGCGAAAATGAAACTGGCGGCACTGATGACGGCGGCGGCGATGCTGGTGATAGGCGGGGCGGGAGTGACCACCTACGTCGCCTTGGGTGCGGCCGGGCAGACACCCTCGCCGGCGGCATCCAGGCCGGTGGCTCGCGTTCTGCATGACGTCAACTGGGGTCCCCGGGCGGACGAAGGTGAGACCCGCAACCTGAAGCTTGACGTTCACGGAGACCCGCTGCCGCCGGAGGCAGTGTCCCGGCTGGGCACCGTGCGCTTCCGCCATGTGGGCGGCGGCACGCATCAGCCGATCTCCAGCCTGGCGCTCAGCGGCGACGGGCTGCGCGCCGTGACGACGGCGGAATGGGAAGCCACGCTGCGCTTCTGGGACACGCAAACCGGCGCCCCGGTCGCCGCCATCAAGATGGAAAACACGCACAGCGTCGCCCAGGTGGCGCTTTCGCCCGACGGCAAGAAGGTCTACGCGATCGTCACGGGCAACCGCGACCCGGCGACGCATTTTTACGGCTCCTGGCTTATTGGATGGGATGTGGGGACGGGCGCTGAGGTCGTCCATCTCGATGACGCTGTGGCGCCACTGGGGATATCGCGAGACGGCACGCGCGCGGCCATGGCCTCGCGGCAGGCCACCGACGCGATCCAGGTGATCGACCTGGCAACGGGCAAGACGGCTGGCCAGTTCAAGGGCCATGCCGCCCCCAAGTGGGCGTCACCTGGAGTTTCGGCGATCAAGGCCCTGGTGTGGTCGGATGACGGCAAGCTGCTTTGCTCCGCGGCTGAAGACAACCAGGCGGTCGTCTGGGACGTCGCAACCGGCCAGGCGATCAAGAAACTCGCGGGCAACCAAATCAAGCCCCCGCCAGTTGCGCAGGGCCAGGGCGGTCAGGGCCAGCGTGACGTCTCGATGCCCGTGTTCCCCAGCGCCATCTCGCCGGACAACACGCTGCTGGCGACGGCCGATCTGAACTGCACGATCGTCCGCCGCATTAACGACGGCAAGGTGCTTCATACCATCAAGCCCACCGACCCGCCGCTGCCCGAGGGGGCCGATCCCGCCAAGCAGCCGATCGTCAAGCGTTCGGTCGGCAGCATCGTGTTTTCACCCGACGGCAAGCTGCTGGCCACGGGCAGCACCGACCGCGTCATCTGCCTGTATGACCTGGAGAAGGGCGCGATGGTTCAGGAGCTTCACCACCACGCCCAGCCGCAGACGCTGGCCTTCAGCCGCGACGGCAAGACGTTGTGGTTCGCAGGCGACAAGACCGTATATGCCCTGGATGTGGCCACGTGCAAGCTGCGCTTCGACCACGCCGGCCCCGAGAGCGTGGTCACCCGCGTGCTGTTCTCGCCGGATGGCAAGCGCATCGCCGTGCTGGACTGGCTGGGCGACCTGCGGCTCTACGACGCGGCCAGCAGCAAACAGATCTGGTCTACGCCGGCGCATCCCAACCCCGGCGGTTTCAGGCCGGCCGAGGGGGCGATGGCCATGGCCTGCGTGTTCAGGCCCGACGGCAAGGAGCTGTTCACCGGCGGCGGCGACCACAAAATCAACTGCTGGGATCCGGAAACCGGCAAGCTGATCCGCCTGATCGGCGAGGTTGGCCGGATCGGCGCCCAAGGGCTTCCGGGTTGCGCCAGCGACATGGCCATCACGCCCGACGGCAAGACGCTGCTGCTGAATCGCGGCTTCACGGCGTCGCTGGTGTCGACCTCGGCCGACGAACAGAACGGCGGGGCAGCCCTGCCTACGCCGGTCAAGACAGGCGGCACCTACTGCAACGTCGCGTTCACCGGCGACGGCAAGATCGCCGTGGCCGGACTGGGCTCGTCGGGAACTCGCGTGTTTGCGTGGAATCGGGCAACGGCCGAATCCATCGCGGCGTGGGAAGCCAGGACGGAACACGTATCCCAGCAACCCAACACCAGTATCGAGGCCAGGCCCACGTCCGACGGACGCGTGGTTGTGGCCGTCACCAACGGTTACCACGACATTTTCGCTTGGAACCTGGCCAGCGGGCAGCAATTGCTCAGTCGGCGGTTGTTCGACGCGCCCCAGCGCGGCCCGCATTGGGTCTCCATGCGCCTGACGCCCGATGACCGACTGGCGCTGGTGAGCGTCGGCAACGACATCGTGGCGGTGGAACTGCTTTCGGGAAGCATCGTGCGCCGCTATGAAGGCCATCGCGCTTATGTCACCACACTGGACGTCTCCCCCGACGGGCGACGATTGGCTTCGGGCAGTATGGATGCCACGGTGCTGACCTGGGACCTGCCGGTGCCAGATCCAGCCCGGCCGACAGCCGACTCGAAGCCGACGGCTGACGAACTGCCCAAACTGTGGGAAACCCTGGCGGGCGAAGATGCTGCGGCGGCCTGGCGGGCGGCCACCCGGATGGCGCTGGCAGGAAGCGATGCCAGCGCGTTCCTCGGCCAGCGCATCGCCCCTGTGAAGGCCGAAGCGAATCAAGAGGTCTGGAAGCGGAATCAAGAGATCTGGAAGCTGATCGCCGACCTGAACTCTGACGACGTCCGCACTCGCGACCGCGCGAAAACCGAACTGACCAAGCTCGGCCAGGCTGCGTTCGGCCCCCTCAAGGCGGCCTTGGACGAGAACCCGGGCGCTCAAGCCGAGGCGCGCATCTGCGACCTGCTGGGCAAGCTGGCGCCCCCTTCGGCGATGGGCCAGGCGGCCGGTGCTCAAATGCAGCAACTGCGCACGGTCGCGGTTCTCGAATGGGCCGGCGACGAGGCGGCACGGAAACTGCTGAGCCAACTGGCCGATGGCGCACCAGGCGTTCTGACCGATCAAGCGGCCGCGGCGCTGAACCGGCTGAAATCGCGGCCATAGCTCAGACCAGCGAATATCAAACCGGGATCGCGCCAAGTAGTGCTAGGCCGACTCCAGCTCGCTCAAAAGCTGGGCCACGGTTTTGCCCAGCACCGGATGCATCAGCGTCGGCGCGATCTGGGCCAGCGGCCGCAGCACAAACAGCCGCTGGTACAGGCGCGGGTGGGGTAGCTGCAGCTGCGGGGTGTCGCATACCCGCTGCTCGTAAAGCAGCAGGTCCAGGTCAATAATGCGCGGCTCCCAGCGCTGCTGGCGGATGCGCCCCATTTGTCGCTCAATGTCCAGCAGATGATCCAGCAGCGGCAGCGGTTCCAGGGTGGTCAACAATTCCGCGACGGCATTTAGGAAGGGCGGGGCGTCGGCCGGTCCGCCGACGGCGGGGTTGTCCAGATACGTTGACACCCGCCCCACCTGCACGCCGGGCGTCTGCCGCAGCAGGCTCAGGGCTTGATCCAGGTTCTGGGCGCGCTGGCCCAGGTTCGATCCCAGAGCGATCCAGGCATGTTGGGGGGGGGCACTGCTCATCCAGCGAATTGTACTGTCTTACCGCAAGCACACACTGACTCATCACGGCGCGGGCGGGCCATCGTAGCAATGGCCCCCGACTAAAAGGCCAACCACCAGAGTGCCATACTCCCACTCGGCATTGCCATGGTGCCCGTAACCCCGTTGGCCCCGACCTTGAGTTGGGCCGCAGGGGGCATTAAGGGCTGGAAAATTTTTTTCCACCTGGCCGGTTTTCTCGTTGACAACGGCTGAGCATCTGCTATTTAGGGGCCAACCAACGGCTGAGGCTCATGGGGCTCTTGGCCTGAGGTTGATGTCCATCCTGGTTGGCTGGCCGCCGCCTTCCCGAGTGTTGTGCGGCCGGCACGGATGCCGGGGAATATCGCCGTTCACACCCTTCCCCGGTGTCGGATCGTTGTGGTCTTCCCGAGAGACCTTTCGATTCGCCCCTTGCGGGCTCAAGTGCCAGGAAAACGACGGAAACATCCGTCGTGGACGCTATATCCGTGGTGATTGCCTGGTGCATCCCCGAGGTGTGCCCGGTGAGAACCTTCACAGTTGTGTGCCGTGCCGCGCCTTGGCTTTTGGCGGCCTGGGTTGCCTTGTGGGCAACCACCGAGTTCGGGTCGCAACGCGGTTCGGCTGGAGTCTATATGGCCAACCCTTGGCGGTGCAGGTCCACCTGCAGCGCGGGGAGTTCACCAGAAGGACGCTCTAGCCATGCTTATCAAAAGACTGCTTTGTTCGTTACTCGTGCTCAGCTTCGCAGGCGGATGGCCCGTCAGCACCGCCAGCGCCCAGTGGATTAACGGCCGCTGGGTCTATCCCTTCAAGTATTTCGCCACCGACACCGTGGCCCGCCGTCCCTACAGCGCCACCGACAAGGGCCTGGCCCTGTCCGACTGGCGCATCCACTCCCTGCCCATCAACCACAAGGGCATGAACATCACGGCCACTCTGCGGCCGGACGGCAGCTCGTGGGCCTATCGCTGGATCGCTATCTGGCATTGCGAAATCTCCGATGTGTGGCGCACCCCCGGCTATCACACCGACTTCATCCGCATTTGCGGCGGCGGCAATCGCCAGGATGTGCCCACCAGCGTGCTGCTTCAGGACATCGACATCCACGACGGCCAGGGTATTCCCATCCTCATCCAGGACGGGCAATACGACAAGATCACCCTGCGTGACGTGCGCGTGCGCAATACCACCGTGGGCGTGCAGCTCTGTGCGATCAACACCGGCTACATCGGCTACGTGGTGATCGACAACTGCCCGAACATCGGCGTGGCCGTCATGGGTCGGCCCGGCAGCATCGGCACGGTGTACGTTAAGAATTCACCGGGGGCCCGTGTCTCCGACACCATGACCAAGTATGGTCTGAGCGGAGCCAAGATCATCCGCGTGAATTAAGCGGCGGTAGAAGAGCAGGAAGAGCAGGAAGAGCAGTAGACTCTCCTTCTCCTACTCTCCTGTTCTCCTGTTCTACTGTTCTCCTGTCCTACCGTGTGCTGTTGTTTGAATCCGGCGGCCCTCGCTGCGATGGGTCGCCGGGTTCTTATTTTTGACGTTGCCGCTGAGGTACTCCGGCTGTAGATAGGTAATTGTTGTAAACGCCACGGCGCCCGGCCCCAGCCGTGGTGGATGGAGAAGAGCCCCGAGGGCTTGGCGGTGACCATCTATGCATGTGCCGCATGGAGGCCCAGGCAGCCCGCACAGCGTGCGTCCCGGCCACAACTCGTTGGCCGCACGCGCTTCGGCGGTTGCGCTGGCCAAGTCAATGTCGTTCCTGTCGCATGACCTGCGCGGCAGTCTCAATGGACTTCTGCTTATGAGCGAGGTCCTGCACCGCGAGCTGGGGGACTATCCCCAGTTTGCCGAGAGTCTGGAGGATCTGCGCATTTTGCGCCAGTCCATCCTGAGCACCGTCAACGTCATCGAGCAATTGGTGTTGCTGCAGCGTCTGGCCCAGGGCAAGGTGACGCCGCGGCTGGAATCGGTGTCCCTGCGGGATGCCGCCCGGCAGGCCGCGGAGGCCGCCGGTTCCCAGGACACCCCGCCGGTGCAGATGGAGATCCCCGCCGAGGCGGCGGTGCCGGCCGATCCGCTGCTGCTGGTGCCCGCCTTGCAGGCACTCTTGGACAACGCCTTGCGCTACGGCGACGGCAAGCCCGTGCGCATCCGAGCCCTGCCGACCGATGGGGGAGGCTGGACCATCGAGATCGCCGATCAGGGACGGGGAATGACCCGCGAGCAGTTGAATACGCTGCTGTATGATTCGGACCACCACGCCGACCCCGCCAAGGCCGGCGCCGGCCTGCTGCTGGTCCGCATGGTGGCCCGCGAAGTGGGGGCGGTCCTTTCGGCCGAGTCGCAGCCGGGGCAGGGCACGGTGTTTCGCCTTACGTTTCCCGCCGCCCTGATCTGATCCAAGCCCATCCCGACTGCCGGTGCCGGCCTGGCTGCTGAAACCTGTCGCGCCGCCGCCAGGGGCTTGGTAGGGGGGTGGTCTGGGCGTAACATCACCTGACATGACCACCGCTACCTTGCCGACGCCCCCGGCGTCCGCCGCCGCGCAAGGGGAACTCTTCGCCGCCGCATCGGCCGGTTTTGACAACGACCACTACGTGGCCGAGCAAAGCCGCTGCATCCTGCAGCGGGTGCAGCAGTTCTCCGGCAAGCTGTACCTGGAATTCGGCGGCAAGCTGCTGTTCGACATGCACGCCGCCCGCGTGCTGCCCGGCTACGACCCCAACGTGAAAATGCGCCTGCTGCAGCGCCTCAAGAACGAGGCCGATATCATTCTCTGCATCCACGCCGGCGACATCGAACGCAGACGCATGCGCGGCGACTTTGGCATCACCTACGAAGCCGATGCCATGAAGCTCATCGACGACCTGCGCGAGTGGGGCCTGGACATCACCGCCGTCGTTGTCACGCGCTTCGCCGGCCAGCCCGCCGCCCAGGTATTCCAGAGCAAGCTCGAACGCCGCGGCGTGCGCACCTACCTGCATCGGCCGATTCCGGGTTATCCGGCCGATCCGGACCTGATCGTCAGCGACGAAGGCTACGGCGCCAATCCCTACATCGAGGCCAAGCATCCCCTGGTCGTAGTCACCGGCCCGGGGCCCAACAGCGGCAAGATGGCCACCTGTCTCTCCCAGGTCTTTCACGAATATCGCCGGGGCGGCCAGGCCGGCTATGCCAAGTTCGAGACCTTCCCCATCTGGAACCTGCCGCTGCGCCACCCGGTGAACATCGCCTACGAGGCGGCCACCGCCGACATTCGCGATTTCAATCTGATCGATCCGTTCCACCTGGAAGCCTACGGGCAGACCTCCATCAACTACAACCGCGACGTGGAAACCTTCCCGGTTTTGCGCACCATCCTGGAGCGCATCACCGGCCAGAAGAACATGTACCGCTCGCCCACGGACATGGGTGTGAACCGCGCCGGCTTTGCCATCGTCAACGATGCCCGCGTGCGCTATGCCGCCACCCAGGAAGTCATTCGCCGCTATTTCCGCCATGCCTGCGAATACGCCCTGGGCCTGGCCGATCAGCAGACGGTGCAGCGCGTGCGCGCCCTGATGGAGGAAATGCAAGTGACCGAGGAGCATCGCCGCGTGGTCTTGGCCGCCCGGCAAGCCTCGGCCGCCGCGCACAGCCAAAAGCCCGAGCAGAAGGGCGATCGCAATGTCTTTGTGGGCGCCGCCATCGAGCTGCCCGATGGTCGGATCGTCACCGGCGCCAACTCGCCGCTGCTGCACGCCGCTTCGAGCCTGGTGCTCAATGCCGTCAAGCACCTGGCCGAGATTCCCCACAAGCTGCATTTGCTTTCGCCCAGGATCATCGAGTCCATCGCCCATCTCAAGCAGGACCTGTTGCGGCGCAAGTCCATCAGCCTGGATCTGGACGAAACCCTGGTCGCCCTCTCCATCGCATCGACCACCAACCCCACGGCCGAGATGGCGATGGCCCAGCTCGGCAAACTGGCCGGCTGCGAAATCCACATGACCCACATGCCCACGCCCGGCGATGAGACCGGCCTGCGCCGCCTGGGCGTGAACCTGACCTGCGATCCGAACTTCGCCAGCAGCAACTTGTTTGTCGGGTAGGGCGTCAGAGCCGGGACCGTCCTCCACGGACTCCACCGGTACGCCAACGGGAGAGCGTTGGAAGGGGCCGACTTGGGTTTAGGGTCTTGGGTCTGGGGGTTTGCTGCAAATCGTGTAGCCCAGCCGCCTGCGGCGGGGTCTGGAGGAGCCGCGCACGCAGTGGCCGATCAAAGCAGAGTTGGCGCAGGCGCCACGGCGCGAAGTGATTGCTAATGGTGAATGTTCCCTCCTTCGGCTTACAAAGAAGAAATTTATTTCTCCGTGCCTCCGCGTCTCAGTGATGAATCTGATGACGGCTCGCGTGCGCAGCAAAAAGGCCCCGGCCAAGTGGATTGGCCGGGGCCCGTTTTGAAATTGCTGGCAGTGACCTACTTTCCCGCTGAGGCAGTATCATCGGCCCCACGGGCTTAACGGCCGTGTTCGGAATGGGAACGGGTGTGGCCCCGTGGGTAAAGCCACCAGCAAAGACCCAGGCGGGCGGGTAAGGCCCGCCTGGGTTGGATTTTGCAAGTGATGGTGAGGTTAATCGATCTGCGCGAGTCGTGCGCCTTTTCGGCATCGGTCATCCGGCCGCTTTTTCAAGGCGGTCGGAGGAACGATGATCGATGAATGCGGTCAAGCGATCGACCGTTAGTACCGGTTACCTGAAGACCTTTCGGTCCGTACAGCTCCGGCCTATCAACCGGGTGGTCTACCCGGGGTCTCTCGGGCCCGAAGGCCCGTGGAATCCTCATCTTGGCATAGGCTTCACGCTTAGATGCTTTCAGCGTTTATCCGTTCCCGACATAGCTATCCAGCCGTGCCCCGGTAGGGACAACTGGTACACCAGGGGTCAGTCCTTCCCAATCCTCTCGTACTAGGGAAGAGGTGCCGTCAAGATTCCTGCGCCCACAGCAGATAGGGACCGACCTGGCTCACGCCGGTCTGAACCCAGCTCGCGTGCCACTTTAATTGGCGAACAGCCAAACCCTTGGGACCGCCTTCAGCCCCAGGATGTGACGGGCCGACATCGAGGTGCCAAACCGCACCGCCGCTATGGACGCTCGGGTGCGATCAGCCTGTTATCCCCGGGGTACCTTTTGTCCGTTGAGCTATGGCGCTTCCACACGCTACCACAGGATCACTTAGGCCGCCTTTCAGCTCTGCTCGTGCCGTAGCACTCGCAGTCAAGCGGGCTTCTACCTATGCGCTCGACGACCGATTGCCAACCGGTCTGAGCCCGCCTTTGCACTCCTCCGTTACTCTTTTGGAGGAGACCGCCCCAGTCAAACTGCCCACCTAGCACTGTTCTGCGCCCCGATTCAGGGGTCGCAGTGAGACGACGAATGCAAACAGGGTGGTATTTCACCGTTGGCTCCCCTCTGGCCAGAACCAGAGGATCAACGCCTCCCACCTATCCTACGCAGTCCACACCCGGCGTCAGTACCAGGCTACAGTAAAGGTCCACGGGGTCTTTCCGTCTTGCTGCGGGTAGGCGGTATCTTCACCGCCACTTCAATTTCACCGAGTCTGCGGTTGAGACAGCGCCCAAGTCGTTACGCCGTTCATGCGCGTCGGAACTTACCCGACAAGGAACTTCGCTCAATGACTCCCATCCGGTTTCCCGGAGGGTTGGACTTTACCTTGCCTCAGTTGCTCACAGCCTTCTAGACGCTCTCGCAGATCCCGAATCCGCTGCAGTCCCTCCTCGGTCAGGTGAGGTTTGTCCGTCATAAGACGGATGACCTGCCTGAACACGAGAAAATCCTGCTGCTTACGGGTCTTCAGCGAATGCACTTCAAAGAAGGGCACGATGACTCGGATCAGATGCTCCAGTTTTCGTACGCGGTAGCACCAACGGTCCGCATGGTTGCTCCGCACGATCCCGCAGCCGAAAAACCGCTTGATCGCATGGAGTACCTGAATGTCCCGTCGGTGCTGCACGATAACGAATTCCGGCAGCACCTGAACACCGATTGTCATTTCAGGATGGCGGGCAATTCCCACATGGAAACAGCCTTCTCCATCGGTGAAACCAACAATCCATTGCGCTTCCAAGTTCATCTGTGTCAACCTCGGCCCGAACATCAAGTCTCTGAGGGATTCCCGGTCTGACCGGGACCTTCCCTGCGGATTGTCCCCGTGTCTCGTGGTTTTTTACTGCCGGTTGCGACCGGCGAGTACCATCGAGCTGTATGAGGAGTTTCCCGCATATGGTTCAGTTTTACTAAGGCTAGCGATTGGCTTACCTTAGGACCGTCATAGTTACGGCCGCCGTTTACCGGTGCTTCGGTTGCCAGCTTTGGGGCGAACCCCGAACCGGCTTCCTTAACATTCCGGCACCGAGCAGGCGTCATTCCGTATACGTCGACTTGCGTCTTAGCACGGAACTGTGTTTTTGATAAACAGTCGCCCGGGCCACTTCCTGCGCCCTTCCCGGCAAGCCGGGAGAGGGACCCCTTATCCCGAAGTTACGGGGTTATTTTGCCTAGTTCCTTAACCGCAGTTCTCTCGAGCGCCTGAGGATATGCTCCTCGCCTACCTGTGTCAGTTTTAGTACGGGCGGCGGAGTCGTCACCCGCGAGTTTTTCTCGGTGCTTCCGCCACCGACTTCGGCAACAAAGCGGCCTCGAGATCGCGGCTTGCGCCGCGCCCAACCCCCGTGTAGGAGGATCGGCCTTGGAAGCACGTCATCGCGGGATCAACCTTCCCAGCCGGTGCAGGAATATTAACCTGCTGTGCATCGTCTACGCCTTTCGGCCTCGACTTAGCTTCCGACTAACCCTGGGCGGATTTACCTTCCCCAGGAAACCTTAGGCTTTCGGCGCGCAGGATTTTCACCTGCGTTATCGTTACTTATACCGGCATTCTCACTTGCATGCGCTCCAACGCTCCTTACGGTACGTCTTCAACGCGGCATGCAACGCTCTTCTACCGCTGGCTTGCGCCAGCCCGCTGCTTCGGTATCCAGCTTATTCCCGATCATTTACGGCGCTACCCGGCTCGACCAGTAAGCTATTACGCACTTTTTAAATGGTGGCTGCTTCTAAGCCAACATCCTGGCTGTCACCGCAGAGTAACTTCCTACCGAACTAAGCTGAATTTAGGGACCTTAGCAGGCGATCAGGGTTGTTTCCCTTTTGACCGCGAAGATTATCCCTCGCGGACTCACTCCCGAGATAGTCGTCGATGTATTCGGAGTTCGATAGGGGCGTGTAGACGGGTAGTCCCACGTCCCCTTTCGGTAGCTCTACCCCACCGACGTAGTGGCTCGAGGCTGCCCCAAAAGGCATTTCGAAGAGAACCAGATATCTCCCCGTTTGATTAGACTTTCACTCCTCCCCGCAGCTCATGCCAGAACTTTTCAACGTTCACGGCTTCGTGCCTTCTCCCGATTTTACTCGGGATTCACACTGGCCACGGGTAGATCACGGGGTTTCGGGTCTAACGCCAACGACTCATGCGCCCGATTAAGACTCGCTTTCGCTACGGCTCCGGAGCGAACGCTCCTTAGCCTTGCCGCTGACGTTAACTCGCCGGTCCATTATGCAAAAGGTACGCCGTCATCCTTTGCGAAGCATTGCTGCTCGCCATAGGACTCCGACCGCTTGTAAGTGCAGGGTTTCAGGTACTTTTCATTCAGCTAAAAGCTGTGCTTTTCATCGTTCAATCGCCCTACTGGTTCACTATCGGTCATCGAGGAGTATTTAGCCTTGGCCGGTGGTCCGGCCGGTTTCACACGGGGTTTCACGAGCCCCGTGCTACTCTGGAACGCCTCTCAACGCCTATTTCGCCTTTCGCGTACGGGGTTATCACCCTCTGTGACGCATCTTTCCAGATGCTTCCGCTAGGCTATTTCAGCTCGAGGCGCCCACAACCCCGGGACGAATCCCGGTTTGGGCTGCTCCGCCTTCGCTCGCCGCTACTGACGGAATCGATGTCTCTTTCTTTTCCTCCAGGTACTTAGATGTTTCAGTTCCCTGGGTTCGCTCCTCTGCGCCTATGAATTCAGCGCAGGGTGACCGGGCATTACTCCGGCCGGGTTTCCCCATTCGGACATCTCCGGATCAACGCTCGTTTGCCAGCTTCCCGGAGCTTATCGCAGGCTGCCGCGTCCTTCGTCGCCTCTCGATGCCAAGACATCCACCCTGCACCCTTAGTAGCTTGACCACATTCATCGATCACCGTCCAAAGCCGTTGGCCAGTGGCCCGGATTTGGTCGCTTACGCTTCCAAACCGTGCCGCCAGCCGCCGTCTTCTGTCCGCAGGGCGTGCGGATAACGGGTGGCCAGACTTCTTGCGAAACCTGGCCTGATCAATCGTGGATCTCTGAAACACAAGCGCGTGTTTCAGTCGCCGAAAAGGTGCTCGACTCGTTTCGTCCCGCCCGCCTGGGGATCAGGCGAGCAGGGAGTCGCAGATTTTCAAAATGGATTGACCTCACTCATTCACTTGTCAAAGAACCTGGCGATCCCTTTCGCTGCCGGACCGAAGCCCGTCAACTCCTCTTCACGCCATCCCGCCAAGCGCGGGTAAGTGGGTCGGAAAAACCGGCCGACTCATCCATACTCGGCAACGCAAACCCCAAGGGAACTTCTCCCTTGGTTTCACCGGCTCGTGCCGGCAACCCATCAATTGTCAGGGGGTACCGGTCAGAGCTGCGAGGTGCTAAGAATCAGGGTGTTAAGCAAACCTGAATACCTCTTATTTCTTCTTGGCTGTTCAAACCTCGTTTTCGATTGCCATTGCCTATTCGAGTCCAGCAGTATAAGCCTCTTCTTCGTCCCGTCAAGAGAGCGCGCTTAAAAAATTTCTTTTTTCCTGTGCGCCTCGTTCAGACCGCGATTTTCGCCTCTAACGCTACGTCCCGCGGCCCGTCAAAGTTCCCGAAGGCGGCGAACTGTAGCGACTAAATTCTCCGACGCAAGCCCCCGCGGAACTTTTCAACAGGCGGCCCCTCATCGGCCGCGGCGGCCGGCTTCTCCGCTGATGCCCAGGGTCACCGGCGCCGCGGGTTTTCGACGATCCTCGCACGATTGACAAGCCATGCAGCGCACGCCCGCTCGTCCGCGCAGCCGGGCCAGCGCCTGCCGCGCCACCACGGCCAGACAAGCGCCCACCAGCGCCAGTGTCAGAAAATGTTCCAGCCATAGGGGCATATAGCCTTGAAGTCATCAAATCAGGCGGCCGATCTGGTAAATCCCCAGACACACCAGCCACGCCAACCCGTTCATATACACCAGCAAAAACAGCGGCCAGCGCCAGCCGTTGGTCTCGCGTTTCACCACCGCCAGCGTGCTGGTGCACTGCATCGCCAGCACGAACCACACCAGCAGGCTCAGGCCAATCAGCGGCGTCCACACCGGCCGCCCGTCGGGCCGCCGGTCTGCGCGCATGGCGGCCGACAAATCCGTGGTCTGTTCGCCCACGTCGCCGACGCTGTAAATGATCCCCAGGGTGCTGACAAACACTTCGCGCGCTGCAAACGCGCCCACCAGCCCCACGCCCATCTTCCAGTCATAACCCAGCGGGCGAATCAGCGGCTCCATCGCATGGCCCAGCCGGCCGGCGATCGAGTGTTCCAGTTGCGCCGAGGCCACCGCCTTCTCATCCGCAAACCGGGCTCGCGCCCGCTCATCCAGCCGCGGGTAATACGTCATCGCCCACAGGATCACGCTCAGGCAGAAAATGATCGTCCCGGCCTTGGCCAGAAAGGCCCAGGTATTGACGGTGACCTGCCGCGCCACCTGCGACGCCTGGGGCAACTTGTACGAGGGCATCTCCAGGATAAAAGGTGAAGCCCCGCCGCGCAGCAGCGTGCGGCGAAACACCCACGCCACGGCCGCCGCCACCACAATGCCCAGGGCATACAGCCCCAGCATGATTCCGGCCTGGCCCAGGGCGCCAAAGCCGGCAAAGAAAGCCCCGATCAGCAGCGTATACACCGGCAGGCGCGCCGAGCAGCTCATGAACGGCGCCACCAGAATCGTGGCCAAACGGTCCTTGCGGTTTTCGATGGTGCGCGTGGCCATGATCCCCGGAATCGCGCACGCAAAGGAAGACAACAGGGGAATGAAGCTCTTGCCGTGCAGGCCCACCTTGGCCAGCAGCCGGTCCATCAGGAAGGCCGCTCTGGCCAGGTAGCCGCTGTCCTCCAGGATGGCCAAAAAGAAAAACAGCAGCGCGATCTGCGGCACGAAAACCACCACCGCGCCCACGCCGGCGAAAATGCCGTCTTCGATCAGCGCCTTAAGCGGCCCGTCGCTCATGCGCGATGTCAGCCCCTGGCCCAGCCAGCCGATGACCCACTCGATGCCATCCTGCACGGGCTGCGCCAGCCAGAAGATCGATACGAATAGCGCCCCCATGATGGCCGCGAAAATCAGCAGCCCCCAGACCTTGTGGATCAAGATGGCGTCCAGGCTCTGGGAAAAGTTCTGGCGTGGCGGCGTGCGCACGACCTCGGTGCGCGGGGGCTGGGCCCCCATGGCGGCCAGTTCCTCCAGCGTCGCCGTGGACCGACCGGCCACGCTCTCGATCCAGCGATAGTGCGCCTCGATGTCGGCCTGCATCGGGTCCACGCCCATCATGCCCAGCCGCGTGTGCGCTGACGCCAGCAGCGATGCCACCGGCTCCCGTCGCGAGATTTCGCTTAAGTCCTCGGCGTAGTCGCCGATCAGCAGCCGCTCGGCCAGCGCTTGATAGCGATCCAGCCGGCGCGGGTCGTCCTCGGGAACCAATCGGTGCAGGTTGACCGGCGGCCCGGCCTGCGGCCTGCCGGCCGAGGGTTCATCATGGTCCAGAATGGCCAGCCCGCCGCCCACCACCACCAGTTCTTCCTTCATCGCCTCGGGCAGCGGCCAGTTGGGCATCTTGGCCACCCGCGCCTGGCTGATCGCTTCTCGCAACTGCTCGATGCCGCTGCGCCGATGGCCGATCACCGGCACCACCGGGGCATCGAGCTGCCGGGACAGCGCCTCGGCGTCCACGTGCAGGCCGCGCCGCTCGGCGATATCCATCATGTTAAGGGCAACGACCAGGGGCCGGCCCAGCTCGATGAGCTGGCTGACCAGGTAGAGATTACGCTGCAGATTGCTGGCGTCCACCACCACCACGACCACGTCCGGGGCGGGCATTTCCGGGCGCAGGCCGCGCAGGACCTGCATCGCGACCACTTCATCGGGGGAGCGGCTGATGAGGCTGTAAGTGCCCGGCAGGTCAACAATCGATACGCAGGTGCCGTTGGGCAGGCGGCAGCGCCCGGTCTTCTTCTCAACCGTAACGCCGGGATAGTTGGCCACCTTCTGGCGCAGCCCCGTCAGGGCGTTGAAGATGGTGGTCTTGCCGCTGTTGGGGTTTCCGGCCAGCGCCACCAGCAACTGACCCGTGTGGGCGCTGAAGGTCGCAGTCGCCTGGCAGCACGGTTTCATGGGGTATCGGTCTCCGGTAGGTGGCCGATGGACGGTCTCAGTGGGTCGCCTTGGCGCTGTGTGCGACCTTCACATGCCTGGCCTGCTCCTGACGCAGCGACAGATGGTAACCCCGCAGGCGGTATTCCACCGGGTCGCCCAGCGGCGCCTTACGTACCACTTCGATGCTGGCACCGTTGCAGAAGCCCATCTCCAGCAGCCGCCGACGCAGTTCGGCATCGCCATCGACGCCGACGACCACGCCACTGGCACCCACCGGGAGCTTGCTCAGTCGCTGCGTGTGCCGGCCATCATCCTTGGTCTTTTCCATAGACGGCCCACACAGGAGCTTGTGCCCGGTGTGTTGTTTAGAGTATAGCTAGTTGAGACTGATTTGCAACCAATAAAGGGTATATTTAGTCCTGTTTCCGGCCAGCCCGGTAGAGCGCCTATAAACAAAGGCAGCGCTGGAGTGGTATGTCATTAGAGCAAAGGTGACGGCTATGGTTGATACAGAAGTTTGCAAAACACGTCCAGCGAAGGCCTTAGCTTCCCTGATGCGAGTTGCCGTCGGGCTGTTGATCGTGCTGGCGGGGTCGGCTTTGGTGCTGCCGCAACTGGGTTGCTGCGGCTGTTGGGGCGGAAGCAAGACCGCCGTGACACCGGCGACTTTGCCGGCCGCTACCCGCCCGACTCCCAGGGCCGACCTGTTGGCAGGCCAGTGGGTGGGCCAATGGAGCAGCGATTCCAACGGCATGGATGGGGCCCTGCGCTGTCAGATCACCAAGTTGGAGGAGAACACCTACGCGGCCCGTTTCCAGGCGACTTTCGCCAAGTTCTTTACCCATAACTCGGTGGTGACACTCAAGGTCCACGAGAACGGCGACGTCTGGAAGTTCGCTGGCGAGAAGGACCTGGGCGTGCTCAACGGGGGCGTCTACAAATACAACGGCCAGGCCAACGGCGAGGAGTTTGTCTCCAGCTACGACTCCAGCATGGACAAGGGGACGTTTCGCATGAAACGCTCCGTGACTACCGCCACCAGCCCAACCACCACCGCGGTTCTCGACTGACCTGCGTGTGGCACCGCCGCCCCCGGCGGTGTTGGGCCCAGCCAGTGCTGATCCCAGCCGAGGGCGGCTGGGCTACATACCCATAGGAGGGAGAGGCTCTGCCGAGCCGTTGGGCCGGGATCAGGACGACAGTTGTTTGCTGTCATTCTGAACGAAGTGAAGAATCTGCACGCTCAACGACGCCTGGACCACGAGCGCCTCTTCGCCGGCAGCCCGCGATTTCTCGCAACGACGCAACGGCGCCACGGCAGAGGGATCGTTGCGTCGTAGCGCCGTGGCGAGAGTTCAACCGAAGAGTTAAAGCCACAGATTTACGCAGATAAACACGGATCTAGATACTAAAGCCCAAACCCCAGGTTGCCAGTTGATAGTTGTTAGTTGCTGGTTGATGATCTTCGCGAGCTCTGGATCGCGGTTCACCACCGCAGGGAGCCGCTGGGATCGCCAAGCTCCAGCTTGGCCCAGCTCTGCCGTGTGCCGAGCTGGAGCTCGGCGTTCCCGGGAAAAAACGACCACCGGGAGGGCGAGGCTCTGCCGAGCCGTTGGGCAGGACCGGTCGAACCACGGCCGGTGTTGATCCCGGGCTATGGTGTGGCACCGCCGCCCCCGGCGGTGCTGGTCCCAGTTCTGATCCCAGCCGAGGGCGGCTGGGCTACATATGCGGCCAAACGCGCCTTTGAGCGGATCATACCTGTGTTTGGCCAGGTGAATCGTGCGCACAGCCACCGGCCGCCCGCGCGCGTGGCGTGGCACGCGGGTTTGCGTGCGCGTTCGGTGCGTTTGCGTTTGTGTTCCGTGCGTTTGCGTGATCTATTTCCTCTTTTTGTGGGGTGAGAACCATGATTGGGTAGATCATTCGGCGGAATCAGAGCCTGGTTCTGGCGGCGGCGATGGCGGGACTGGGAATCCGGCCGGGGAAAGATGCGGCCTGATTCATCATTCATCATTGTGACCTGTGGATTTGCTTCTTTGGCCGGCCCATCACGGGAATCGTTTCGGTTAATCCATTTGCTTGCATCCGTTTGCCCACGTGCGGATAATCCTCGGTCGTGGATTCGACCGGCATGGAGCCCCGCGCCAATTTCGGCGCCGGCTGTGACTGCCAGGCGCGATTGTTTGATGCCGTCAAACTGATCGGCCCGCTCATCAATGCTGGTGGTGACGGTGCCGGAGAAGTAAGTCGGTGTGGCTTCGAGGTATGACTCCTGACCCTTTGGGCTTCTCCAGCCCAATGGACAGTTTGTAAACGAGGATGTTATGCCGATCCGCATAAACACCCCAGCGAACAACCCGGCAAGGATAGAAGTTATTCTCTACGCTGTATTTGCATTGATTCCGTCCCCGCATGTGCGGGCGCGATATACTGACCTCCGGAGTGTTTCTGGGGCGTTAGACGGATCCATCTAATTGCTGTTCGGTGAGACCATGATGAAGAAGATAGCAATAGTCATTGCCATCTCGGTTATATGCGGGTGCCGTGCTGCTCCACCTGCTGCGCCCCCCACCGAGCAGACCCTCACGGGTGTCGTCATTCGCAGGGAATGGTCGAAATCCCTGGAATCATGGAATGCCGGCGGGAGCGAATACTACGTGCTAAAGGTTGAAGGTTCTGCACTGCCTCCCGGCACGCAAACGGCGAATGAGGGCGTCATCCTCCGCCCTTCGGACACCGTCCCCTTTGAACATTTCACGAAGTTCGTTGGACGCTGTGTCACCTGTCGAGGCCAGTTTGTCGCTGGCGAACGCTACATTCCACCGAAACACAGTGTGGAGCAGATGCCCGGTCCTTCGGTCAACCCGATCACCGGAAAAGCCGAATACCCAGTCGTGGGAACTGGGTTCAAGGTGCATGCCATTGAACCAATCGAGAGGAAATGAAGGAACCACCGAACAACGGCGTGGTGCGCGACTCGGTGCCCGCGGCCGGGCACCTCGCGGCACACGCCGAACGTACGTTATCCTGCCTTGGGCGCAACGTGAATCGCAAGGCTGACGAGGTTCTCGACTACGCGACGCCCGGAATCGCTGAATCGCGATGGCCGTTCTTCGTGGGCGGCGTTGTCATTGCTGAGATTCTTGCGTTCATCTTGTTTTCAGTCCTTCGGGCCGGCGGCCCAATCTTCCCGTTCACCGTGGTTTTCGCGCCGTTCGCAGTCATCGTTGAAATCCTGGAGAGCGACCGCGCGCTGTACTTCGGCTTGTTCGTAGGCGGGCCGCTTTTGTACGGTCTCTATGGGTTGCTGCTGGCAATTCCGAATCGACTGCGAAACCTGTCGATAGCAGCCGTTGCGCATTTGGTATGTTTCGCGATTACGCTCTGGCAGCGCGCCGTGTTCTCAGTGTTGTAAGCCTGCGGCGCAGCGGCGGCAGGATAACCCGCCGCTGGAGCGGACCGCGGCGGCGGTATAGTTCACTTGCGGTCGAGCGTCGCGCGTGCGCCGCCTCGGCCGCTCAACGGCATTCCGTTGGGCAGTGTGAGATGATGAAGTACTTAGCCATTCTAGCGGCGCTGTTGGTGGTCGGTTCAGGATGTCGGCCATCCGTCTCGGCGAAGCGTCCTCACTCATCGCTTCGCGATGGAGTGGTGGACATGCCAGTTGACGCAGCCACCGCTGAGATTTGGCGTGCCGCACGGCATTGGAGTGTTCAGTCCAATCACGTATCCGTTGTAGTGAGCACTCTGGCCAATGGCTCGCGTACGGTGACCTACTTTCTGGACATCGGCTTTGAGCCACAGGATTATCTGAGTGTGCGTGAGCAGTTCCATCACGAGTTGACAGAGTTGGGATGGCATTTGCGAGCAGAGCCCGACGAGCAAGGGGGCAAGTTGTATCTCGGAACTGACAGACAACTGCATGTCGGATACGATATGGGCAGGCACCCTACAACACTGATTTTGCAGTATGAGCGGTTGGAGTCCGTATCGAGTGCCCAACCATCCAGTGGAGCGAACGCGGCTGCGCCGCGTCGCTCACTTTGAGCGTTGGCTTGGGAAAAAGGTATGACCACAAAGAGATATGACATCGCGGCTTACATCTGGCCATCCTATCACCATGAACCCCGGGTCGAGCATTTCTGGCCGGAGAAGGACGGCGAATGGTACACAGTGCGGCGCGGCACGCCGCGCTTCCCGGGCCATGATATGCCGCGCATCCCTCTGCTCGGCTACCAGGACGAGGCCGATCCCAAGGTCATGCGCCAGCATATCGAGTTGGCCATGGCGCACGGCATCAACGTCTTCATCATGGACTGGTACTGGTACGAGAACGCGCCGTGCTTCGAGCGCCAACTCAACGAAGGACTCATTCCCGCGTTGAAAGGAACGGATTGCAAGTTTTTCCTGATGTGGGCCAACCACGACGTGGACACGCTCTGGAATATGAACGTCGATACGGACTGGGCCAAACCCCGCGAGACACTCTGGAGCGGACAGGTCTCGCGCGCGGTGCTCGAGCCCATGTTCGACCGGATTACCGGCAAGTACTTCGCGCTCGACAGCTACTACCGGATCAACAACAAGCCGGTCTTCTCGATCTTCGACTATCCCAACCTGATTGGAGGACTCGGGGGTATCGAACCGACGGCAGATGCCTTTGCCTGGATGCGACGGCGCTGCGTGGAACGCGGCCTTCCCGGTCTCGACATCCAGGCTATCGCCCGAATGCGGGCCGGAGTCGAGGCCGGCGCCAAGTTGGCGCCCGGCAGCGAAGCCGCCGCGGCTCGCGCGCTCGGGTTCGACAGTGCCACCGCCTACCAGTACTGCATGGACGGAGGCCAGACAGGCGACTACATGGTGTGGGCCAACCAGGCGATCAGCCGCTGGCCCGACTACGAAGCGCTTCACGGAACCTATTACCCGCATGTCTCGATCGGCTGGGACAACACACACCGCAACCCGTCATTCAAACAGGAAAGCGTGGTTGTCAACGCCACGCCGGACGCCTTCGAGGCATGCCTGTGGAAGGCCAAGTTCTGGCTTGACGCGCGCACGCGTCAGACACCGCTGGTGACGATAAATAGTTGGAACGAGTGGACCGAAGGCAGTTACCTGCTGCCCGACATGCGCTGGGGATACCGGTATCTTCGGGCGGTTCGGAATGTGTTTGGGCACAGATGAACCAGCCAACAATCTCCTGGAGGCGACGTCCTAAAGGCCGCGCCTCAGGAGTAGCGTTGGCCAGTAATGAAAGGAGAGATGTTATGAAGAAAATGGTTTCAACCACCTGGATTGTGCTGATGTTCATCGTCATCGCCTACGGACTTGTCAAAGTCATCTCAGGCGAGGTAGCCGAGAACCTGCAGCGCGAAGTAAGCGGTTTGACATACATCGTCTGTGCCCTTGCGGGTCTCATCGGTTTGCTATTCAGCCAGAGCCTCTTGATCCAGCGACGACTCGACAGTTTTGAACAGAAAACACACTGATGCATGCGATTCGAAACCTGCGGTTTTGAACGCATGAGAGGTGACGCTCGTACGTTCGTACGCTCTACGTCCCCCAACGCCTGTCGCCTTGCCTTCCACCGCCTGCCGTGCGCGGTTATTCTCCGTGCCCATGGCCAAGCCTTCAGCGCTCGTTGATACCCGAGCCATCTAACGCGGCGATGACCTCCCCCGCGTCTACAAGGCCGACAGGCGAATCATCAAGCTCATCACCGTGCAGGAAATTCTGGACGAGCAGCACGTGCAGAAGATGTGAGGCGGAGGCGGCGGGTGTGCTCTGCGCCTGGCAGGGAAATCAGAGCCGCGACCGTCAGGGACTGTTGCCCAAATCCGCGCTTGACACCTGTTATGTACTGTCGCCCGGCATGGAGGCACTATGCTTGGCAAACCCAAACAACGGGTCCCCAAACTCTTCTACCAGTTCGATCTCCAAGCCCTTATCCCCAGTCTTTTGTGCTTTCTGGCCCCCAGCCCCTGGCCCCTTGCACCTACCTGCCCCCTTGCTGCCTGCCCGTTTCCCCTGCCGGCCGCTTCGATTACACTCGCCGCCGGTGTCACTCTACCACCTAAAGACCGGCGGCGAGCTTGCCACTGCCCTCCAGCGCGAATGGCTCCTGACCAACGGCTGCGGAGCCTTTGCCTGCTCCACCGTTGCCGCCTGCAACACCCGCCGCTATCACGGCTTGCTGGTGGCCGCCACCCTGCCGCCCGTGGGGCGCATCGTGGCCCTGTCACGGGTGCAGGAACTGCTGTATTTCCCCGGCCAGGACCAGCCCCTGGAACTGTCGGTCAACCAGTTTCGCCAGCGCGTCCATCCCAGGGGGTATCAATACCTGACCGATTTCGACCTCGGCCACCGGGCACGCTGGCAATACCAGGCCGGCCCGGCCGCGGTAACCAAGGAGCTGGCGCTGCTGCCCGGCCACAACGTGGTCTGCCTGCGCTACACGGTGCGCTGCGACCAGCCCGTGGAGCTGCACCTGCTGCCGCTGGTCGCCCTGCGCGATTTCCATCACCTGCGCCGCGGAGCTTCCCCCGACATGAACGTCTCCAGCGGCCAGCAGCAGGCTATGGTCACCGAGGGCAAATACAACCTGCGCCTGCTGGCCGACAGCGGCCAGTTTGTGCCCAAGACCGAGTGGTGGTTTGGCCACGTTTATCCCGTGGAAACCTCGCGCGGCCAGGATGACACCGAGGACCTCATGGCCCCCGGCCGCTTTGTTTTCCCGGCCGGGACGGACTCTATCGCCACCCTGTGGGCGGGAACCGAGGACCTGTCGGCCTTTGCCCCAGCCCGAGCCGCGCCGGGCGCCGAGGCGCCCGCGCCTCAACCCATCGATGTTCGCTCGGATGATGCCCCGCCGCCGCTGGCCCTGCAGCGGCTGCTCCATGCCGCCGATCAGTTCATCGTCCAGCGCCGCCGGCCCGACGGCCAGGCCGGTGCCAGCATCCTGGCGGGCTATCCGTGGTTCTCCGACTGGGGCCGCGATGCCATGATCGCGCTGCCGGGGCTGCTCTTGAGCACCGGCCGCTTTGAGCGGGCCGCCCAGGTGCTGCTGCTGTTTGCCGACTATGTCAGCCAGGGCATGATCCCCAACTGCTTCGACGACTATTCCCACCAGCCGCACTACAACACCGTCGATGCCAGCCTGTGGTTCATCCATGCCAGCTTCGAATACGCCCGGCTTTCCGGCGACCACGCCCTCTTCGAAACCCAGCTCTTGCCGGCCTGTCGGCAGATCGTCGCCGGCTACAGCGCGGGCACGCGCTTTGGCATCCGCGCCAATGAGGACGGGCTGATCACCGCCGGCGACGCCTCCACGCAACTGACCTGGATGGATGCCAAGCATGACGGCGTGGTCTTCACGCCACGCCATGGCAAGGCCGTGGAGATCAACGCCCTGTGGTACAACGCGCTGTGCCTGCTGGGCGACAGCCGGGCGCCGTCGGTGGCGCGGTCGTTCCGCACGGCCTTCTGGCTTAACGCCTTTCGCGGCCTGTATGATGTGGTCCAGGGCTCGCATCGCGATGCGTCGGTGCGGCCCAACCAGATCTTCGCCGTCAGTCTGCCGCATAGCCCGCTGGAGGCCGACCAGCAGCGCGCCGTGGTGGAAGTGGTCCAGCGCGAGCTGCTCACGCCCGTGGGCCTGCGCAGTTTGGCGCCCAGCGATCGCGGCTATCGGCCGCGATATGCCGGTTCGGCTGCCCAGCGCGATGCGGCCTATCACAACGGCACGGTCTGGGCCTGGCTGATGGGTCCTTTCCTGGACGCTTACCTGCGGGTCCACGAAGACAGCCCGGCCGCCCGTGCCCAAGCCCGGCAGTGGCTGGCGCCGCTGCTGGAGCATCTGGACGAGGGTTGCATCGGACAGATCGCCGAGATCTTCGATGGCGACGAGCCCCACCACGCCCGCGGATGCTTCGCCCAGGCCTGGAGCGTGGCCGAGGTACTGCGTTTGTATAAACGCCTGGAGCAGCAGCCATGAGTGAATCAGAGCCTTCGGCCATCGGCGACGGCGCAAGCCCGCCAATCTTGCCGCCCGCCTCGGCGCGGCGTGGCGGATTGACGCACTCGGTATTCGTGTCGGTCTTTGTCCTGGTCAGTGCCGTGGCGCTGCTGACGCTGTCGGTGATGCTCTATGTCTTTGCCCGCCAGGCGATGACGGGCACGTCCTCGGCTCCGCTGCCCTCCAAGCTACACCGCGTGGCCGTGGTGGTGGCGTCCATGGGGCTGTCACTGCTGTCGGTGGCTGGAATCACGGTGGCGCTGGCCGACCTGGTGATCCGCTATCGCCGGCGCAAAGCCGCTTCCGGCACGGAGAAGCGGGCGTGAGGCTTGCCGCGCTCAGGCTGTTGATGCTGCTGGGGGCCGCCGCCAGTGCGTCGGCGGCATCGCCCCAGTTGCAGGCATCCTTGCCCCTGGGAGAGCATTTCCGTGCTGGTAAAGCTGTCCCCCTGGAGCTGCGCTGGGACTTCCCGGTGATGCGCAAGCTGGCCCACCTGTACATCAACGCCAACGGGGCCGGCCGGCTGGCCATCCACTGTGGCGGCGGCAAGGCCGGGGGTGTCTTTCCCTGGCCGATCTTTGATGTGCCCACCGGCGCCCGCTGGGCGTTTGACGGGGCGGCCAACGCCCGCGGCGACCTCAATGCGCCGCTGCGCCCGTTGTCACCCGAGCAGCGGCTGATCGTGGTGGTCGGGGAAATGCCGCCGTCCGAGTTGTCCCAGCGGCTGTTTGGATCGCAGCAGGTACTGGTGGAGCGGCCGGCCGAGGATCCGCTGCCCGGTCCGACAGCGGCGTGGGAAGCCGTGGATGGTCTGATTCTGGACGCGGCGGCGGCGCGTCGCCTCGGCCAGCGTTTGGGTGATCTGCTGGCCGCCGGAACGGTGATCGTGGTGCGCGGCCAGACGCCCCCCGACAACCGCTGGCCGTGGACGGCCCATGGCGATTGGCAGGTCCTGGCGTACCGGGCCCTTGGGCCGATGTCCACGGCCTACGATGCGGACATGGGCATCTACGGCCGCATGGCTACCCGGACTGCCGATTGGCCATCGTCTTTCCGCAAGCGTGTGCTGCTGCTGGGCGTGGTGGTGGCCATCGTGCTGCTGGCAGTGAGTCTGCTGCGCTGGCGGGCCACACCGGCGCTGCTGCTGGTGCTCTCGGCCGCGATGATGGGCAGCGCGTGGCTGCTGTGGTGGCGCTACCACAGTCCGGCCATGCAACAGGCCGGCGACGTGCTGGTCTTAAGCCAGCGCCTGGCGCAGCGCGATACGTGGATGATGCACGGCTCGGCGGCCCCACGACAGGTGGACCTCGTGTGGCGCAGCGGTTTGCGCCCGCTCTTTGCCGACGAGGCTCATCGCCGCTGTTTGGATCTCATCCTGTATTGCCATGCCAACGGTGATCCGGACATGTACGCCTTTGCCTTGCCTCGCGACGGCCGGTTGCTGTGGCTGTCGCGCGACGTGGAACCCCGCGGACCCACGCCCCTGAGCAGCCCCTGCCGTCCGTCGCCGTTGTTGGAACTGGTGCGATGGCGTTATCGTGGAGGCAGTGTGGTCGGCCAGATGGCCACCACCCCGGTGCCCCGACCGGGCTATTTTCGTTCGGAATACTGGCCGGCGGTTCTGGTTGAGATTGTGAATCAGCCGTCGTCGGAGCCAACGCCATGAAGCTCAAGGTGTTAGAGTCGGTCGCGTGGTATGCCCAGGGCCTGCGCTTCAGTTGCGCCGGCTGCGGCAACTGCTGCACCGGCGGCCCCGGCTTTGTATGGCTGGAGGACTGGGAACTTCAACGAATGGCGGACTTTCTGAACCTGCCGGTTGAGGACGCCCTGGCACGCTATGCTCGGCGTATCGGCCAGCAGGTGAGTCTGCGCGAACTGCGCACGGCGCAGGGCAATTATGACTGCATTTTCCTGCGCCAGCAGCCTCCGCCCGCGGGTGCCAAGGGCGTAGTTCTGCCGCAGCGGACCTGCGCGATCTATCCCGTGCGGCCGTTGCAATGCCGCACCTGGCCGTTCTGGCACGGGAATCTGTCCAGCCGTGCGGCCTGGCAGCGGGCGGCGCAGCGCTGTCCGGGTATGGATCGCGGGCCCCTGCATGGCCAGCCGCGCATCGAGGCCCTGCGCGACGCCCGCCAGTGGCCGTAGAGCGTTCGATCAGCTATGCCGCGGATATTTCTCACGGTGGCCGAGGTCAGTGGCGATCAGCACGCCGCGCAGCTTGTGCGCGCCTTGCGGCAATTGGCGCCGTCGGCGGTCATCGAGGGCCACGGCGGTCCGCTCATGAGCCAGGCCGGGGCCATCGTCCACTGGTCCACCACGCAAGGGGCGCGCATGGGCCTGGGCGGTGTGCTGCGGGCCTGGGAAGTCTGGCGCATGCTGCGCTGGACGAGTGAGTATTTCCAACAAAATCGGCCGGATTTGCTGGTTGGCGTCGATTCGCCAGCCATGAATTTCCATTTTGCCCGGCTGGCCCACGAGCGGGGGATTCCTTTTCTGCAGTATGTGGCTCCCCAGCTTTGGGCCTGGCGGCCGGGGCGCATCAAGAAAGTGCGCCGCTGGATTGATCACCTGGCCTGCATCCTGCCGTTTGAGGAAGCGTATTTCCGCCAGCGCGGGGTGCAGGCGACCTTCGTGGGCCATCCGCTGTTTGATGAACTGGATGCCCGCAGGCAGACCCAGCCGCCGCCGGGCTATCCCGAGCGGCCGCCGGTGGTGGGGCTGCTGGCCGGCTCGCGACGGTCGGAAGCGGCGGCGAATTTTCCCCGTATGGTGGGGGTTGCGCAAATCCTGCAGGGACAGTTTCCGGGCGTGCGATTTCTGTCCCCCACAACCGCGGCCACCGACGCCTTGGTCCGGCAACTGGGTCGCGATCTGCCGACTTTGCACGTGGAGCAGGATGCCTTTGACCGCCTGGTGCCGCAATGCGATCTGTGCCTGACGGTTTCGGGCACGGCGACGCTGCACGTGGCGGCCTACGGCGTGCCCATGGTGGTGGTCTATCGCATGAACCCGCTGCTGGTGCGCACCTTTGGCTGGCTGATGCACACGGACACCTTTGCCCTGGTGAACCTGCTGGCCCCCCAGCGCAAGCATATTGTGCCTGAGCTGATTCCGTGGCTGGGGCCCATTGATAACGCTGCGGAAACCGCCGTCAGACTCCTGCGCGACCCGGCGGCCCTTGAGGCGCAGCGTCGGGCCCTGGGCGAACTGGTTCAATCGCTGGACCGGCCCGGCGCTTCGCTGAACGTGGCGCAACTGGCCTTGCGGATGATTCGTGGGCCTGTATTTTCTGAGCCTGCGGTTATAATGCCCGGTGCGGATCAGCCGTCCGCCCTGAATCGCCGGTAGCCGCCGGCAGCAAGCCAATGCTATTTCACCTGGGAGTCCGCACGATGTTTACCAAGCAAAGTGGATCAAGTGTCTGTTCCTCGGGGCGATCGATCACGCGGCGCCGGCCGATACGCTTTGTGGAGTCCCTGGAGAGTCGGCAGCTTCTGGCCGCCACGCTGGCGATTACCGACAGCTCCGGTACGCCCACCGACCTGGCCGTGGCCTTTGCGGCCACCACCATCGGCGGCAGCGATGGCCCGGAGACCTTCAGCCTCAACAGCACCGGCGACACGGCCGTGGACGTCACCAACTTCGCCGTCGGCGGAACCAACGCCAACAACTTTGACGTGGTCGTGAAGGACAACACCGGCGCCACCGTCGCCGACACCAGCTTCAGTATCGCGGCGGGTCTGATCTACACCATCGACGTGACCTTCAATCCGCTGGCGCCGGCCGGTGCCAAGTCGGGCCAGATCACCTTTGATACCAACGACCTGTCGCTAGCCAGCGCCACGCTGGTGACCAGCGGCACGGCTTTGGCCGTGCCGGTGCCGGATCTGCAAATCAGCGACACCTCGGGCAACACCACCGACCTGACCGTCAACTTCGCCGACACCACCATCGGCCAGACCGATGGACCGGAAGTGTTCACGCTGACCAGCGCCGGCACCGCGGCCGTGGATATCAGCAATTTCGCCATCGGCGGGGCGAATGCGGGCGATTTTGATGTCACGGTCAAGGACAACAACGGCGCCACGGTGGGCGGCACCAGCTTCAGTATCGCCGCGGGCGTGGCGTATACCATCAGTGTGCAGTTTGCCCCGACAGCGCCGGCCGGTGCCAAGAGCGCCAACATCACCTTCAACAGCAACGATGCGGGCCTGGCCAGCGTCACCCTGGTTCTGAATGGCACGGCAGTGGCCGCCCCGGCGCCGGAAATCGACATCACCGATACCGATGCCCCAGCCGATGATCTGTCGGTCAGCTTCCCGCTGGTCAACGTGGGCGACACGGCCGGGCCGGAGATATTCACGATCGAGAACACCGGTAACGATGATCTGAACATCACCGGTTTTACCAAGGCCGGCACTGATCCGACTCAGTTCACGGTGACTGTGAAGGATGAAACCGGGGCCATCGTGCTTGCGACCGCCTTTACCATCGCCGCGGGCGACGCCTACACCATCGAGGTCGTTTATGCCCCGACCACCGGCGGCGTCCACAGCGCCACCATCGAATTTGCCACCAACGATGCGGACGAAAGCGCCATCACCCTGGACTTGAATGCCACCGGCCTGGCCGCGCCGGACCAGCCCATGAATTTCTCGGCCGTGGCGGTCTCGCCCACGCAGATTGACCTGAGCTGGACCGACAACGACGACGAAACCAGCTACAAGCTCTATCGCTCCACGCATTCGGGCGGGCCGTTTACGCTTAGGGCCACCCTGGGCCAGGATGTGACTTCCTACCAGGACACGGGGCTGCTGCCTTCAACGCGCTATTACTACCGGCTGATCGCTGTGAACGCGGCCGGGCAGTCCACGCCGGCCACCGCCAATGCCATGACCATCGGCGAGCCGGGCTCGACCATCAACACCGCCGAGAACCTGGGCAACCTGGTGGGTTCGACCCTTTACTCCAACAGCCTGGGCGACGGCGACGGCATCGATTTCTATCGAGCGCGGATGCAACTGGACGGCACGCTGCGCGTCGAGCTGACAGGCATGAGCGACGATGCCGATGTGACCCTGTGGAAGGTCGATTCCGAAGGCAACGCCAAGCGGCTGGGCATCTCGGACAAGGCCGGGGCCGCCAACGAGGTTATTTTCCGGGCGCTGCCGCGCGGCTGGTATTACATCAAGGTGGTGCGGGCCAGCCGCGACGTGGAGACCGACTACCAGATGCGGCTGACGGCCGACTATGCCGGCGAGCGGACGGCCACCGCGCGCTTCACCAAGCTCAACGGCATCGTGGCGCCCAAGGTGTTCAACGACGCCCTGGGCCCGGGCGACCGCCAGGACTATTACAAATTCTCCCTCACCGGCCGACACACCTTCGTGGCCCGGATGACCGAGCTGTCGGATGACGTGGACATGCAACTGATCAGCAGCACGGGGCGCGTGCTGGCGACTTCGGAGAACGGCGGGGCGGCCAACGAGGCCATCACCCGCGTCCTGCGCGAAGGCACCTTCTACGTGCGCGTGTTCTCCACGACCGCCATCCGCAGCAACTACCGGCTGTCGCTCAACGCCATTTATCCGGTGGTGTAGAGGTCGGGAGTTGGGCTTTGCGGCCGGTGGCGTTTGGGTGGAGTTTGTGCGGCAGCGGCTGGAAACTTCATGAAAACTTGAAGCATTGAAGTTGATCTGCCGTGATCGGTTGCCGCTTGCGGCTCGTGGCCGAGCATCATGTGCCTATGGCCAGCGCTGGCGCAATGGGGGCGCTTGCTGTTCTGTGGAGTTTCCCAACTGTCGCAATGGCCCGAGCACACATCCGACGCTGCCCTTGCCCTCTTGCCCGAGGATGACAGATGTACCTGACGCTCCTGGGGTTGTACGTCCCTTTTCCGCGCCTGGCGATCATGCCTGCGCGCCGTTTTGGGTCAGCTTGTCGATGAGCGCGTTACTGTTGCCAGTGACGTTGAGTTCCGAATCCAGAGTTCCCGATTTGAAGCCGAGAATCATCAGTTGCGAAGAACCGAGCGGGGTAACGGCCCATCCGCAGTCATCCTGAGTCCCGCCATATCGTTTGGCCCATGAATAGGTTAGCGAACTGCTGGTCAGGCGGCACGCGAACATGTCGGCTTTCCCGGCGCTGACAAGGTTGGCAACACCGCTGGATGGGTTGAAATCGACCGTTTTTGAAAACATGCCCGTCAGGTTCACCGAGCCGCTCTGGTATGCGATGCCAAGGGCTAAGTCATTGCCTGAGCCCCCGATCCGCTTTGCGGAAACGTACGAGCCGCTCTTGGTGAGCTTGGCGACAAAGATATCGAATCCGCCAGCACTGGTCAGCATGGCTTGGGTCGCACTGGGGTCGAAGTCTACCTTGCCTGTAAAACCGCCCGTCAGGTAGATGTTGGCGGAGGTATCAATCGCCAGGTCCGCAATGAAAGTTGGGTTGCTCGTGCTGACGGACTTCGCCCAGATGAAGCCCCCGCCTGATGTCATCTTCATGACAAACCCGTTCTCGCTCTGGCCAATGCTCCCCATCGTGTACTTACCCGCGCCGGGATCGAAATCGGTAATCCCTTGATAGCCGCCCGCCAGGTAGAGGTTATTGCTGCTATCCAGCGCGATGCCGACCCCCCACTGGTCATTAGGTCTGGATGCACCCGGCGAGTTGTCGCCAATCCGCCTGGCCCAGGCAAATCCGCACGAGAGCGTGAAGCGACATACGAACATATCGCTGCTGCCGTTACTGGTCAGATTGAAGACTGCAGAACCTGGATTGAAGTCGACCGTGTGCTGGAATTTACCCGTCACAAAGACGCCGGCGGCGGAGACCGCCATGTCCCAGCCACCGTCACCTCCGGTGCCGCCCATGCGGCCGGCCCAGACATAGTTGCCCGCGGAGGTCAGCTTGCAGAGATAGACGTCCTCGTCGTCCACGGACGTCAGTGTCTTGACCCCGCTGCCAGGGTTAAAGTCCCGCGCCCCCGAGAAATTGCCAAGGACCCAGATGTTCCCGCTGGGATCGATCTCCACTTTCGCGGACCTCGCCCATAGGCTTTCGGTGGCATCATGGACGTCGGTGAAACCTCCGAGCCGCCGCGCCCATAACAAGGATCCGGCAGCGCTGTATTTGGCGACAAACGTGCTGTAAATGCCCGAGGCGGTCAGCTTGGTCACCCGCGACGACGGATCGAAGTCTACCGTACCGGCAAAAGTGCCTACACAGATCGTATTGCCGGCGGAGTCAACGGCCGAGTCTGTCGCCTGGTCTGTCCCGGTACTGCCAAGGCTCATGGGATAGCTCGACAGGAGCGTGCGGAGTTCGAGGGTCTCCATCTTCGCATGTGACACAAAACTACCGTGCTTTGCCATGATTTCCTCTTCATTCCTCAAGCGGTTCAATATCGTCGGACCAAATCGATGCGGATTGCGATGGTGCAGTATGTGAGGTATGCCCAACTGCTGGAGTTACGGAATATACCCACGCAGGCTATCAACACGACATATCCCTGGGTAGCTGCAAGTACCGAAATCGTCTACGGTGGCCATCCTAAGTAACAAGCGCCGTGCTGTCCAGGCATTTCCTTGGAAAGCAGAGGCGGGGGTCTGCCAATTCTTTGGGGGATACTTCCGGGTCAGTCTGTGACAAAGTCGGCCAAGCTGATTGTGCTGGCCGAGATGGAGATGGAGTGTTCCCAGGGGGTGGAGTTGGTAGTTGTTGGTTGGTAGTTGGTAGCGCAGAGGCCGGGCTGGCGGCTCGACCTTCCCGATTTTTGCTTTTTCTAGTCTCTAGCCCAGGACCATCAGGGAGCCACCGAGCCAACGTGGACCCACCCGGTCGCTTGCTGACGCGCGCGGCTCTGAGCGCGGCATATCGGAGCCGCGACCGTCAGGGAGCGACCGAGCAACGTGCCCCCCCGGGTCGCTTGCTCACACGCGCGGCTCTGAGCGCGGCATGTTCAGAGCCGCGACCGTCAGGGAGCGACCGAGCAACGTAGACCCACTCGGGTCGCTGGCTCACGCGCGCGGCTCTGATGGCAAATCCGCCGGCGGGCGGGCCCTGGTTATCGACAGCCAATGAGCGTGCAGATGCTTCGCTGCGCTCAGGATGACAGTGAAAACGTGTCACCACGGAGACACCGAGACACCGAGTTCACTTTTCCGTGCCTCCGCAACTCCGTGGTTCAAATCTGTTGTGACTGCCGGCGGAGGGCCAGTTGGAGCTTGGCGTTCCCAGCCTTCGTCGCGATGTCGTCGCGGCGTCGAGGCGTAGCGCTCTCCGAAAGAAAGCAGCTGCCTCCACCCCGGCCCTCCTCCCGAGGGAGAGGGGGCAGAAAGAGCCCATCGACTCGGCAGAGCCTCGCCCTCCCGTCAACTCCGTTGGCGTGACAGGAAAACCGTGTCGGCAGTGCCTTGGGTCGCAATTGTCATCGCGGCGTTGCGGCCTTGAGAATCAGTGGCGTCACCCGCTGAACGTCCGGCCGTGTGCTCCGAGATTTATTGGCAGGCCCGCGGTTTTTTCCTCGACGGCCCGCTGGCCCGCGCGGTACATTAGTTGTTCCCAAGAGGCTACCCATGTTCCCGCCCATCTGCGAGATGCTCGAATCGCGTTGTCACCTCAGTGCTGGCGACCTTGACACCACCTTTGGCACCGGCGGCACGCGCAGCATCTACGTGCCGGCCAACAGCCAGCTCAACCTGCTGGCTATTCAGCCCGATGGCCGGGTGCTGGTGGGTGGTTCGCTGGCCTACAGGATCAGCCCCGGCGAGGACGATTATTTCGAAAAAACAGGTCTGCTGGTGCAGCGGTTCATGGCTAACGGCGCTGTTGACGCTTCCTACGGCCAGCAAGGGAAAGCGGCCATTTACTTCGGCGACCAGGATACCGGCGACACCCTCTACACGACGCGCTTTGACCCTACCGCCTTGCTCCCTCGTTCCGACGGCAAGCTGATGGTCGTCGGCACTCTGGACGATTGGAACTTTCGCTACTGGTCCGTGCAGCGACTGAGCTACAACGGCCGGCTCGACCCCATGCCCTCCTCGCTGCGCATCGACACCGGCGACCAGAACGCCAATATGGCCGCCGGCGTGCTGCGGCCCGATGGCGGTGTGGTGGTGGCTGGCAACCTGCATGATGGCATGCACTTTTTCTACAACTGCATCGGGTTCGGTTCAGTCAGCCCCACCGGAACCGCCTCCCTGGACGGCAGCGTCTACCTGGGTCGTACCGACCAGATCACATCCCCCGACCAGACGCGCCTCAACGCCATGGTGCGCGACGCCAGCGGCCGGATTCTGTTTACCGGCTACAACCGCATCGGCACCGCCACCGACAACGATAGGTTTATTCTCGGGAGACTGGGCGATTCGTCGTTCGCAACCGATGGCGTGTTCCAGAGCACCGCAGCGCACCACGGCGACGCGATCATCGTCCAGGCCTCCGGCCGCATCGTCGTCGCCACCGACAAGGGTATGCGCCGCTTCTGGCCCAGCGGCAAGCGCGATACCGCGTTCGCCGGGACCAGGGCCGGCACATTCCTGGCCACGCGCCTCATCCGGCAGCCCGACGGCAAGATCCTGGCCCTGGGCAGCGGCAAACTCGCCAGGTTCAACGCCCAGGGCGGCTTCGACACAACGTTCGGCAACGGTGGCCAGATCACGCTTCGGGCCGGCGCCCAGGAATTCGCCCTAGCTCCGGATGGCGACATCATCACGCTGTCCCACGCCCGCACGCACGCGATCCTGACGCGCTACCAGGGCGATAACCAGCGCCCGGCGGCGGCGGCCCTGCCCCAGGCTGTGTCGACGTTCTCAACACGGCCGGTGCGCGAACTGGCGTCGGTGTTCAACGGCCCGGACGAAGACCCACTGCTGGAAAACGTGCTGCAAAAATGAACTGCGCACACATCCGAGGCTTGCACTTGCCCGGCTCCCGGCGGGCGGGCCTTGGTTATCGACAGCCACGGCGCGTGCAGATGCTTCGCTGCGCTGACATGAAAAACGTGTCACCACGGAGACACCGAGACCCCGAGTGTACTTTTCCGTGCCTCCGCGACTCCGTGGTTCACATCTGTTTCGACTGCCGGCGGATGGTCAAGCTGGAGCTTGGCGTTCCCAGGGCCCTTAACTGCATAACGACCAGGATCGGGGCTCGTCAGGTCAGCGTTCCCTTGGTGCTGGGGATGGCGCTGCTGCGCGGGTCCAGGCTGACGGCTTGGCGCAGGGCCTTGGCCACGGCCTTGAAGATGGCCTCGGCGATGTGGTGGTTGTTTTCGCCGTAGGGGACATTGATGTGCAGATTCATCTTGGCGCTGTTGGACAGGGCCTTGAAGAATTCCCGCACTAGTTCCAATGAAAAGCCGCCCAGATGATTGCCTTTGAACTGGGCGTTGAACACCAGGGCCGGCCGGCCGGACAGGTCCAGGGCCACCTGGGCCAGGCTTTCGTCCATGGGCACCATGGCCCAGCCATAGCGGACAATGCCGGCCTTGTCGCCCAGGGCCTGCTCGAGGGCAGCGCCGAGCACCAGGCCCACATCCTCGACGGTGTGGTGGGCGTCCACTTGCAGGTCACCCTCGGCGTTAAGGCTCAGGTCCACCAGGCTGTGCCGGGCCAGGAGATTCAGCATGTGGTCGAAGAAGCCCACGCCGGTCTCGATGATGGCCTGGCCCTGCCCGTCGAGATTAAGCGACAGGCTGATGCGCGTTTCCTGGGTTTGTCGCGAGAGCTGGGCCGTTCGCGCGCTGGAGCTTTCCATGGGTTTACCTCGGTGGCGGCGTCATATCAGGCCAAAGACGTTCAACCAGTTCCATCTTACGAGGCGGCCAGGGCCTTGAGGCCACCCAGCAGGGCGTTGTTTTCCTGCGAGGTGCCGATGCTGATGCGCAGTTTGTCCGTCAGCCCCGGCTTGTCAAAGTATCGAACCAGGATGCCCTGCTGCTTGAGGCCCTGGTAAATTTGCCGGGCGTTGCCGTGCGGGCAGGTGGCCAGCAGGAAGTTGGCCTGGCTGGGCAAAACCTCGTAGCCCAGGGCGACCAGTTCCCCGGCCAGGCGGGCCCGCTCGCCGCGCACGTGTTGCCAGGTCTGGCGGGCATAGGCCTGGTCGCTGATGGCGGCCGTGGCCGCCACGATGGAGATGGCGTCGCAGGGATAGCTGTCCTTGGCCTTGTTCATTTCGCGGATGACCTGGGGCTGGGCAATGCCATAACCGAAGCGCAGGCCGGCCAGCGAATATCCCTTGCTGAGGGTGCGCACCAGCAGCAGGTTCTCGTATTTTTTCACCAGGCCCAGGCAGTTGTCCTCGGCGAAGTCGGCATAGGCCTCGTCGACCAGGACCAGTCCGCCGAAGCGCCTCAGCAGTTCTTCGATTTCCGCCGGCGCCACCACGGTTCCCGACGGAGCGTTGGGATTGGCCAGGAATATTGACTGTCCGCCGGCGGCGATCAGCTCGTCGGTCGGCAGCTTCCAGCCTTCGCGCCAGGCAGCGGCCACATGGCGCACGCCCTGAAGTTCGGCCAGGACGGGGTACAGCGAATAAGTGGGTTCCGGGCAGACGACACTGTCGCCACAGGACAGGAAGGTGTTCATGGCAACGGCCAGGATGTCATCAGAGCCGTTGCCGGCGATGAGCCAGTCGGGGTCGATCTGGTGCACGGCCGCCGCGGCAGCGCGGAACGCATCGGCATTGGGGTCGGGATAGCGCCGCAGACACTCGGGCTCGATGCCGGCGATGGCGGCCATGACCCGGGGACTGGGGGGAAAGGGGTTCTCGTTGGTGTTGATCTTCACCACGCGATCCCCGGCGCGCGGCTGCTCGCCGGGCGTATAGCCCGCCATCGCCGCAATCACCGGACGTACAAACTTCGGAGCCATGGGCGGGATTATACGCCTGGGGGCCAAAAGCCAAAAACCGTCGGGGGGGTGTCAAAAAGCCTGGGAGCAGCAGCATCGGAGGGTCAGCGAATGACGCCAATGATCCAGAGAACGCGACGCCTCGAAGCCGCGACGGCAGCGCGACGAGGAACTTAGCGGCGCGGCCGACACCCTGGGAACGCCGAACTCCAGATTGGCCAGCACAATCGCATACTCGCCCGCTCGGCATCCCCCAGAGAATTAGCAGACGCCCGGCCGCACAGAAGGCGTGCGTGTTGCCCGGCATCGGTCATCATGGTGCAATCAGGCGGCGCGGCGGCGACGGCCCAACGCCAGCAGCGCGGCGAAGGAAAGCAAACCCACGGCGCAGGGCTCGGGCACGACGGTGTAGATCCAATCGAGGTTGGTGGAAATGCGGCTGGCGTAGGCGCTGCTGGTGATGTCGTAGGACTGGTTGGGGATGTAGTTCCAGTTGTTGTCGTCGCCGTAGTACAGGCCACCGGCATCGAAGATGGCGGCCAGAAACTTGTCAGCGTTTTTGGTGCCGTAGTTAAAATAGGCGTCGACCGCGTAGTTGATGCCGGCCAGCTTCCACACGCCACTGTCCTGGACAAAGACCGCGCCGCCGGAATCGCCGCCGCTGAGGTGAGCTTCGTTGACGCCGTTGATGCGGTTGAAGTTGAAGGCCAGCAGGTCGTCGTTGTCAGTGGCGCCGGATTGTGTGGCGATCCATTCGACGTTGTTGCTGCCCCATGACTTGAGGTGATCCTCGGTACCCCATTTCCAGCCTTTGAGTTCCCCGTCGACAGTGACGGCTACGCCCGGCTGCGTGCCGCGCCCGGTGACAAACAGCGGTTTGTTGAGCTCATCGGTGCCCGTGTACATCGGCGCCCAGTCGGGTAAAGCGGTGCTGACCTCCCAGATACGCAGATCGCTGCTGGGACCGTCGTACTTGGCGACGGTGGTGTAGTTGGTCCCCTTGTAGTTGAAAGTGCCGCCGACGGTGCCTCCAACATGGGCGGCGGTAATGAAATACTTGGACGCGATGGGCGTGCCCAGAAAACCGGACCAACTGCCCTGGTAATTCCAGGCGGTCAGCAGACCCGGGTCGGCAGGCGCGCTGGTGTTGCGCGTTGGGCCGCTGTCGGTGTAGATGATGACCGCTTGCGCGGGCACAGCCACGAAAGTGAGAATCACCAGGCCCCATCCATGATGGATGCGCCCTGCCATAACATCTCCGCTGTAGGCCGATGCTATAATATACAGCGACTTTGGCTTAGGCGATTCTGTCGTCTTAAGTTATTGTCCTAGCGTCAGTTACCGGCGCGGCTGAGTTCTTCCAGGCGCTGAACCAGTTCGCCGGCCTCCTCCTGGCGGTCGCCGACGGCACTGCTCCACACCAGCATCTGGCGCTTCTCGACAGCCCGCTGCATGCGCCGGCAGGCGCTGATGACCGTGCTGTGGTTGCGCTTGCCCATGCGCATGCCGATCTCGGGGAAGCTTAGCTTGGCCAGGCGGCGGATGAGCATCATGGCCACGCTGCGGGCCAGGCCGATGGTGCGCTGGCGGCGCCCCGACATCAACTCCGTCTCCTGCAGGCCAAAGTAGCCGCAGACCGCGGTGATGATGTTCTGGGGGCTGACCGGCGCCACCAGGTGGCGGTCCAGGTCCCCCAGGGCCTGCTGGACCATGGCCAGGTCGGCATCCTGGCCGCTGAGTTTCACGTGGGCGGCCACGCGGGTGATGGCGCCCTCGAGTTCGCGCACGTTCTGGGTGACGCGACGGGCGATCCAGGCGATGATTTCCTCGCTGGCGTGCAGGCGCTGGCGCTGGGCCAGGGAGCGCAGAATCTCGCAGCGGGTGCTGTAGTTGGGCGGGTCGATGCGCACCACCATGCCGCTGACAAAGCGGCTGACCAGGGATTCGCCAAACTCATGGATCATCTTGGGGTGATGATCCGAGGCCATGACCACCTGGTGTCCCAGGGCCTCGATGGCATTGAAGGTATGCAGGAATTCCTCCTGCGTGCCTTTCTTGCCCGAGAGGAAATGCACGTCATCGATGACCAGCAGATCCAGGTCGCGCAGTCGCCGGCGGAACTGGTCCATCTTGTTGGTCCGCAGCGAGGTCAAAAAGTCATTCGTGAATTCCTCGCCGCTCAGATAGGCCCAGCGCTTGGTGGGATGATGACGCACGAAGCGGCGGCACAGGCCCTGCAGCAGGTGGGTCTTGCCCAGCCCGCAGGCCCCGTGGATGAACAGCGGGTTATACTGGGCGCCGGGGAATTCGGCGACACAGGCGGCGGCGTTGAAGGCCAACTGGCTGCCGGGCCCGACGACAAAGCTCTCCAGGTCGTGGCGCAGACGGCTGCCCGCGGGGCGCGCGGCGGTCGCCGGGCGCGGCATCGGCAGGGCGACGGTGCTCTGGGCCTTGGCGGCGATGGCGGCGGCCTGCGCGTGCCCAGTCAGCGGCGGGGCCAGCACCGGGGCCGAGCCATTCCTGCCGGGGGCCTTGGCCGGCTCAAAAAGCTGCGGGGCGACGTTGAAGCGCACCGACAGCGAGCAACCCAGGACCTCGTGGGCGGCCTCCTGGATGGGCCGCACGAAGTGGTTGCCGATCCATTCGCTGATGAAGTCGTTGGGCACGGCGATCTCCAGGCCGTCGTTGCGGAGATCCAGCCGCGTGGAGTTGTTGAACCATACGTGAAATCGTTGGGGCCCCACGCGTTGGGCGATGGCATCCGCCAGTCGCGCCAACTGTGGATCGTGTGCGCTGATGCAGCTCACGGCGATCTCCTTGGCTATCGAGGTCCATCAAGGGCCGGTGGATTCACCGGCGCCGGCCTGCAGGCAGGCCAGTCAGTCAGCCTCGGTCCTGGCGTTCTTCCAGAGCGCCGGGTTCACGAAGCACGATGTCCGCCCCTCCGGCCCAACGGTCGGAGCATTTTCCCACTGATCGGGGCGGAAGGGACTTCCTGTCCCAACTACGTTTCGTCCGTGATTCGCATCCTTACGATGTGTGCTGTTCCGCGGCGGGTGGGGGACTTGCCCGTGACCATTCTTCCGGCACCGCCACGAAACTATGCGAAGCGTTCATCCATCCGTGTGGTGCAGAAAATAGTCAGCGCCAAAGGGATTGACAAGATGATCTTTGGCGGATTTTCCGTGCACAACGGCGCAAGTGGCGGCGCGCACGGGGTTGGCGAACTTAAAAAAAAATTCATCAACGGTTCGTGCACAGGTTTATCGGGCCCGTGGAAAGAATGTGGACAGCCTCAGCATGGGCCCGGCCAACACGGGGCTAAAACCGCCGCAAGAGGGCCAATTTGCTGGAGATTTGCCGCATGCCGCAGCGCTGATAGAGACGCATGGCCGGACCGTTGGAGGCGTCCACCGCCAGGGTCAGGCGCTGATGTCCGCCGCTGGTCGCCAGGGCCTGCGCCTCTTGCATGAGCACTTGACCCAGGTGGCGGCGACGGGCCGCGGGCACCAGGCCGGCGTAAACCACGTCCAGGGCATCAGCGCGCGAGACCGGGTTCAGCAGCAGCACGCCCAGCGGCTCCTGGTCGCGGCACAGCAGCAGCCACAACCGGGCATCAAATTCACCCACGGCCTTGTGGCCGGCGATCACGTCTTCCATGTGCCTCAGGCCGGCAAGACCGGGGCAGTCCAGGCTCTGTTCGTAGGTGGCCTGGATGGTCCGGGCAAACAGGGCATGTGTCCGAGGCGTGTAGCTGAGCCAATGAAGCTGCGGCGGCAAGACCGGAGGTGTGGCCCGAGGATCGCTGGGGCATTGCATGTAAAGCAGCTCGGCCAGGCGCACAAAGCCACAGCCTTCCAAGGTCTGTCGCAGGGGCAGATCGTGCGTTTCGATCAGTGCCTGGGCCAGTTGCATGCCCGAGGCGGCGGCTCGTTCGCAGGCCGCTTCCACGGCGGCGGCCGTCAACTGCAAAGTGGCTGGGTCGCTGCGATAGGCCGGCAGAAACAGCAGCATGGTGCGGCCCTGGCTGATGACCGGCAGGACCGCGGTGACCAGTCGGCCATTGTGGTGGCCTATCCACAGGCCGCCGGCATGCCCCGATGCGACTTGAGCCAATTCCACGAAATGACTGACGCGGGCGATGGAGGCGTCGTCGCCCAGTACCAGGCGCACGGCGTCGTCCAGTTCGGCGGCGTTGGCCGGGCGCACCGGCAGCGACGGATCGCCGCCGCGCGTGAACCATCGCATGAGCCGAAGATTTGACAGCGCGCCCACAGACCGTAAGAATAGCACCCGCACCGTCAGCGGCAACGGCGCCAAGGCTGTTGTGGCTGATCGGCGACGGAGCCCACACCTATGAAGCGCACCCTGGTTGCGGTCGGGATTTGTCTGTTTGTTCTGGCGGGGGGATGGGCGGTCCTGCTGGCCTATCCGACGCCCAGTACGGCTCCAGCCTCCTGGGAGCTGAAGTTCGACGGGGCAGTGCCGCAGCGCATCGTTGTCAATGTCCCCAACAGCCCCAATCCCCAGGCGTATTGGTACATGACCTTCACGGTCACCAATCAGAGCGGCCAGGAGCGCCAGTTCCTGCCGGTTTTCCAGATGCTGACCAACGATGGGCAGCTCGTGGTTTCGGATCGTAATATCGCCCCGGCGGTGTTTGACGCCATCAAGGCGCGGCACAAGGCCCGTTTCCTGGAACCCTTGTCCAAGGTCACCGGGCGCCTGCTGAACGGCGAGGACCAGGCCCGCGACAGCGTGGCCATCTGGCCCGAGCCCGACCGCAAGATGGGCCATTTCTCCATCTTCGTGGCCGGACTCAGCGGCGAGATGCAGCTTTACCGCATCGAGAACGGCCAATACATGAAGGTCGACAGCGCCGCCGAGATGAAGGACCTGGACAAGGACAAGCTGGTGGTGCTGCGCAAGACGCTGCAGCTGAAATACGAGGCCGCCGGCGAATCCGAGCAACTGCAGCCGGCTGGCCAGGATTGGGTCATGCGCTGAGCGGGGCCAATTCTTTGGAGGCTGATGATGCGATGGTCGATCCTGACAGCGGCACTTTTGCTGATGGTGTTTTCACAGCCGGGGCACACGCAGACGACGGCGCCGGCCGGCCAGGTGACACTGGAAGGCCGGTTCGACTGGAACGGCAAGAACCGCAGCGCGCTCTCGGCCGTGTTGACGCCGAGCGGCGAGGGCAAGTGGACGGCGGTGTTCAGTTTCAACTGGCGGGGCAAAGGGCAGCGCTGGCAGGGTGCATTCAGCGGCGACCCGAAAAACGGCGAAGTGAGCGGGACCTCGGGCAGCGGCAATCGCAGCTGGGTGTTCCGCGGCCGCAGTGAAAAGGGAGTCATCACCTGCCGGCACTTTGAGACCACGCGCGGCAACGAGCAGCCCACGGGCTCGTTCACGCTGACTTGCCAATAGAGGCATCCCGACTTGAGCGTGGCGCTTCGCGGTCGCTATGATTCGCGCCCGATGGGTTTTTTGTCTTTTGACATCGACGCCGTGGTGCAAGGCCAGTCGCGTCTGACGGACAGCCAGGCGCTGGAGTTGCACGCGCGGGCGTCGCTGCACGACCTGGGGCGCTGGGCCCAGGCGGCCGCCCAGCGGCTGCATCCGGAGGACTCTCGCACCTACGTCATTGATCGCAACATCAACTACACCAACGCCTGCACCGCCCGTTGCACGTTTTGCGCCTTTCGCCGCGATCACGAGGATGGCGACGTGTACACCCTTTCGCCGGAGCAGGTCGGCCAGAAGGTGGCCGAGCTGGTGGCCATCGGCGGCACGCAGGTGCTGATGCAGGGCGGCATGAATGACCGCCTGGGCATCGAGTATTACGAGGACCTGCTGCGTTACCTCAAGCGGCAATTTCCGCAGGTCCACATCCACGCCTTTTCGCCGCCGGAGTTCGTGGAGTTTGAGCGCTTCTTCCAGATGGACGTGCGGCAGATTCTGCGCCGCTTCAAGGCGGCGGGGCTGGACACCATTCCCGGCGGCGGAGCAGAGATCTTTGCCCCGCGCGTGCGTCAGCGCATCGGCCAGGGCAAGTGCAGCGGCCAGCAGTGGCTGCGGATCATGCGGGTGGCTCACGAAGAGGGGATGAACACCTCCTGCACCATGCTCATCGGGCACATTGAGTTTGTACGCGAGCGCATCGAGCACCTGGCGGCGCTGCGCGACATGCAGGACTACGCCCTGGCCCTGCGCCACGCGGGCAGCGCGGCCGCCGCGGCCGGGATCCAGGAGCGCTGGCCTGAGGTTTTCGCCAGTTCGCCGGCGGCGGCGGGTCCGCAGCCGGCGGCCGGCAGCTATACCGCCTTTATTCACTGGCCGTTCCAGCGTGAGAACACGCCGCTGGGACGGGCCCGCCAGTGGGATCCGCAGGTGCACGGGCCATTTGATGATTCAACCCGCGAGGAGGTCTTGCGGGGCCGGGTGGTGCGCATGGCCGGGGCCGACGAGTATCTGCGCATGCTGGCGATCGCGCGGCTTTACCTGGACAACATTCCCAACCTGCAAAGCAGTTGGGTGACCATGGGCCCGAAGATCGGGCAGTTGGCGCTGTTCTTCGGGGCCAATGACATGGGCAGCGTGATGATGGAAGAGAACGTCGTCAGCGCGGCCGGGACGACCTACCGGCTCAATGAGCGCGAGATTTGCCGGCTGATCCGCGATGCCGGCTGGGTACCGGCGCAGCGTGACCAGTATTACAGGGTTCTGCGCCGCCACGACGGCGCGGATTCGCCGGACCTGGTTCCTGCCCACGATGTGCCGGTGCGCAATGTGGCCAAGGTCTGAGCGGCTGGCAGCCCCCTGGTCGGCGGCGAACTGTTATCTATCGACCGGCGGTTTGCATCCTTGGCTTGCTTTTAGTATTTTATGAACTCGCCGGGCGGGCTGTGGCTGGCGGGTGCCAGTCGCGGCTTGGCCGATGGGGCTTTGGTCCGTCGCTGGACCCGATGGAGCGGGTTCGTGATATTGGGTTCTATCCTTTCCCTGCGAGCCGCTGTGGAACAGCCGCTGTCGCTCCCTCACGTCCGCCGAGCATTCCTGGAAGGAGTCCGCTCGTGATCTTCGATTCATTTTTGGGCTTTTTCAGCCTCGACATGGGCATCGACCTTGGGACCTGCAACACGCTGGTCTGCGTCAAGGGCGAAGGCATCGTCCTGAACGAGCCGTCGGTGGTCGCCGTCTGGAAGGGCACCAACAAGGTCCTCAAGGACGGCAACGCCGTGGGCTTGGTGGCCAAGGAGATGCTGGGCAAGACGCCCGGCAGCATCCAGGCCATTCGTCCCATGAAGGATGGGGTGATCAGCGACTTTGACATCACCGAGGCGATGCTGGCCTATTTCATCCGCCGGGTGCATGGCCGCAAGCACTTCGTGGGCCCGCGCGTGGTCATCGCCATTCCCTCGGGGATCACCGCCGTGGAGAAGCGCGCTGTCTACGAGTCGGCGGAGCGCGCCGGCGCCCGCAAGGTGTTCCTGGTCGAGGAGCCCATGGCGGCGGCCATCGGGGCCGGTCTGCCGGTCACTGAGCCCACCGCCAGCATGATCGTCGACATCGGCGGCGGCACCACCGAGGTGGCCATCATCTCGCTGGGCGGCATCAGCGTTTGTGAGTCGGTTCGCACCGCCGGCGATGACTTTGATGAAGCCATCGTCGAGCACATGAAGAAGACCTACAACATGGCCATCGGCGAGCTGATGGCCGAACGCATCAAGATCGAGATTGGCTCGGCCAGCCCCTTTGACGGCAGCGAGCCAAGCATGGAAGTGCGCGGTCGCGACCTGATCAGCGGCCTGCCGCGCAAGACGACCATCACCGCCGCCGAAATCCGCGAGGCTCTGCAGGCGCCGGTGACCCAGATCATCCAGGCCGTGACCCGTACTTTGGAACTGGCCGAGCCGGAACTGGCCGCCGATTTGGTGGAAAACGGCATCAGCATGGCGGGGGGCTCGAGTCTGCTCCGCGGGCTGACCAACGTTATCTCCAATGCCACGGGGCTGGACGTGCGCCTGGCCGACGACCCGCTGACCTGCGTGGCCCGCGGCACCGCCATCTACCTGGAGAACCTGGACATCTGGAAAGACAAGAACGTCATGGAGAGCAACGTCAACGGCGGCTGAGCCTCCGCCGGCAGCGTGGGCCGGAGGCCCGCATGACTCATTTCGCGGCGGACCGCCGGCATGATGTCGAGGATCCGTTTCAATCACGTTTTTGCCCTGTTGATGGCGCTGGCGACGGCCAGCAGCCTCTTTATCCCCACACGCCTGACCAGCGCGCCCCGTGCCATCGGCGATAACTTTTTTGCCCCGCTGACCGTTCCGGCGCGACAACTGGCCGCCTGGCTGGGCCGTCGGCTGGGGGCAGCCGACCCCGCGCGGCCGGCGCTGCTGCTGGGCCATCCGGCGCCGCCCGCCAGCCAGCTCGAGGATGAAGTGCTGCGGCTGCGCAGCGAGGTGGCCCGGCTCTCGGCGGAACTGGACCACCTGCGGCGGCTGAACTCGCAGCTGGAGCGCATGGGCGAGGCCGGTCGATACTGCAAGCCCTTTGCCGTGCTGTTCTCGGATTCGGCGCGGCGCCAAAGCATCATGCTCAAGGCCGCGGCCGTGGATAAAGTGGCCAAGGGCATGGCCGTGCTGACCCCCGAGGCGCTGGTCGGTCGCGTGGTGGCGGTGGGGGTGGGCGGAACGCACGTCAGGTTGATTACGGATCGGGAATCGTGGGTGAAGGTCAAGTTTCTGCGCTACGATGCCCCAAGCGCCAGCTACACGCCGCTGGCCACGGAACATGCGCCGATCTGCCAGGGCGCCGGCAGCGGGCGCATGGTGATCCTGAACCTCAACCAGCGTGACGTGCAGCGGGCGGGCATCACCCGCGGCACGCTGGCGGTGCTGGATGACCCGGACTGGCCGTCGGAGCTTCAGGGCTGGCTGCCGCTGGGCGTGGTGCAACAGGTGGGCGCCCAGGCCAAGGCGCCGCTGTTTGCCGAGATCGCGGTGGAGCCGCCCATGGCCCTGATGCGTCTTCCAAGTGTCATGGTGATGATCAAGTAAACGCTATGCGCTGGCTGCCGTTTGCCATTCTCGTGTATGTGATCCTGGGGCTGCACCTGGCGCTGCGCCCCTATATCGCCTGGCGCGACGCCACGCCCAATCTGGTTTTGCTGGCGGCGGTGTTCGTGGCCATCAATGCGCCGCGCGAGCCGGCGCTGCTGGGCTGTTTCGTGCTGGGCGTTTTGCAGGACCTGTTTACGCAGCAGCCCATGGGCGTGCATGCCCTGGTTTACGGGCTGGTGGGGCTGGTCATGGTGGCCAATCAGCAGGTGGTTTATCGTGAGCATCCTCTGACGCACCTGGCCATGGCGCTCTTTGGGGGGGTGGCGGCGGCGGCGCTGACGGTGGCGCTGTCCTGGGCCAACCAGAAGCTGCACGCCGACACCAGCGAGCTGCAGCCGGTGGCCGAGTCATTTGGCACGGACCTGCTGGGCGCCCTTTACACGGCGGCGCTGGCCCCGGTGGTGGTGGGGTTGCTGCAGCGGTGCCGGCGGGTGTTTGGTTTTCGCACGCGGCAGGCGACGATGGCTTTTCGCACTTAGACGATGGACCCATGTTTGAACGGCGGCTGAAAATCCTGCTGGCGGTCATGTTCGTCCTGACGGCGCTGCTGCTGGCGCGGGCTGTGCAGGTGCAGCTCGCCCAAGGCGCCGACTGGCGGCAGCGGGCCTCGGATGCGATGCGCCGCTCAATGACCACCGAAACCACGCGCGGGCGCATCGTCGACCGCAACGGGCGGGAACTGGCCGTCGATGAGCCGTGTACGGACGCGGCCGTGGACTACCGGGCGATCGTGCGTGACGAGCCGTGGATCAAGGAGGTGGCCCTGGCGCGGCTGGGGGCGCGGCCGGAGGTGGACTATCGCCGTGCCGACAAGGCCCGCAAGGGGCGCCTGCTGGAGGAGGAGATGCAGGCGGTGCGCACCCAGCTGGACCAGATGTGGGAGACGCTGGCCCGCGCTGGCGGCAAGACGCTGGAGGAGATCGAGCAGCTCAAGGAAGGCATCCGCCAGCGCGTCGAGATGCGCCGCCGCTATGTCTGGTACACCAAGTACCGCCAGGCCATGGAGCGGCATGAGAACAAGGAGCCCGAGCCCTGGTACCGTCAGTGGATGCTCAGCGGCACCAAGCCGCCGGAGCTGGATACCTTTGCCCTGACTGTGGAGGAAGAAACCCAGGCCCACGTGATCCTGCGGGCCATCGATGATACCACCTACGTCGAGCTGGGGCGCCTGCGCCAGCGATGCCCCGGCCTGGAACTGGTGCGCGGCAAGCATCGGCTCTATCCGCGCGGCTCGGTGGCCTGTCATGTGATCGGGCGCGTGGGCACGGTGACCCGGCAGGTCCTGGACAGCGACCCGGCCGGGCACGATGAGCGTCGGCTGTACCTGCCCAACGACCTGGTGGGCCGTAGCGGGATCGAGGCTTTGTGCGAGCCGGTTCTGCGGGGTTGGCGCGGCCGCATCGAACGCCAGAGCGGCCGCGAGCAGGTGCTCAGTGCCGTGGATCCAGCGCCGGGGCAGGAGGTACGGCTTACCCTGGATGCCGAATTGCAGTCCGAGCTGGAGGAAGCCTTTGCCCGGCGACGGGAGTTTCGTGACGCCAAGGGCGAGTTGATCGAGACCCGCCAGGACATGCACGGCGCGGCGGTGGTGCTCGACGTGACCAGTTCGCAGGTCCTGGCTTTGGTGTCCTACCCCACGTTTGACCTCAACCGCTTTGAGGCTCTGTACCCAGTGCTGGTGCGCGACGAGGTCAATAAGCCGCTGTTTGCACGGGCGACGCACATGGCCGTGGAGCCGGGCTCGACGGCCAAGGCCATCGTGGCGATGGGAGCTCTGTCGGATGGCACGGTCAACCTTTCTTCCACGGTCGAATGTACCGGCTACTTGGTACTCCATGGTGTGCGCTATGGGTGGGGGCGCTGCTGGATCGCCCGGCAATACGCCCATTTGGGCATCGACGTCAAACACCACAAACACCCGGCTAACGATCCCCACCCCAGCGGCTTTCTGAACGCGGTCGATGCCTTGCAACGGAGCTGCAACATCTACTACGAGACGGTGGCCGACATGATGGGCTTGGAGCGGGTGGCCTACTGGTTCGATCGTTTCGGGCTTGGACATCCCACCGGCCTGGGGCTGCCCGAAGCCGCGGGGCGCATCCCCCGGCCGGGCCAGTTGCCCCGGGCGGCTTTACGCATGAATGCCTGCCTGACCGGGATTGGCCAGGGCCCGGTCAGCGCCACGCCGCTGCAGATGGCCAATGTTGTTGCAACCATTGCTCGGGACGGCATTTGGATGCGGCCGCGAATTCTGGCCGACCAGCAGCCCGTGCGGCGGGCGGCGGCGACGGCGCCGGTGGATATCCAGGACCTGGGGCTGCGGGCGGCGGACCTGGACCTGGTGCGACAGGGCATGGTCAAAGTCGTGAACACCAGCGCTGGGACCGGTAATATGCTGTATCGGGACGACGTGGTGGTGGCAGGCAAGACCGGCTCGGCACAGGCCGGCAAGCTGCGTATCCCCAAGCTCGACAGCGAAGGCAGCCCGATCTATCGTGAGGTCACAGGACGCGATGGACAGACGCTCAGGCGACTGGAATATGAGGTCGTGGAGCCCAACGCGTATCCGTGGTACCAGGGAACCGGACAGAATCGCGACGAGTTGGCCCATGCGTGGTTCGTGGGCTTTGCCCCGGCGGACAAACCTCAAATTGCCTTTGCCGTATTGGTAGAGTATGGCGGCTCGGGCGGGCGCGTGGCCGGGGCCGTGGCCAAGGACCTGCTGGAATCGTGCGTGCAGCACGGCTATTTGACGGGCCGGCGCCCGTGAACAGTCAAGAGTGTTGCGGAAAAGTTCGATGTTCAGTCTATAGCCATGCCTGACCCGGCGGCCCCAAACAGCCCTGCGCACCCGGCGGACCTGACCCAGCCGCCAGCGCCCCCTCGCCAGATCACGGCGCAGGCGGGACGGCGCAGTTGGCTGGAGCCGCGCGTGCGCATCTGGTGGGCCAGCGCTTTCCTGTTGCTGCTGGTGGCCGGAAGCTATACCGCCGAGCGCGTCTATAGCCTGCGCGGCGAGCGCTGGCTGCTGGACAACGGGCGCAAGGTCGAGAACGCGGTCATTGACGAAATCGACGGCGTTACCCGTAAGGGCTATGTCCCGGTGGCCGATCACCGGCCGCGCGTGCGCATCAGGTACGTCGACGCCAGCGGTGTGGAGAACAAGCTGATCGGCGAACTGGACTACCAGCGCGAGGGGGCCCGCGTGGGCAATACGATCACGGTGCTGGTGGACCCGCGCGACCCGCGCCGCTGGACGGACCGCCTGAGCGTCACCTGGTTTGACGAGCTGATGATCAACATGCTGCTGGGGCCGTTTATTCTCATCCTCAGTGCCATCGCTTTGATCCAGCGGCGGTCGGTGCTGCGCATCTGGCAAAACGAGCCTCTGCGGGAGGCGCTGGTGGTGGATACGCGGCACTCGGGGTTCTTTCCGTTTTCGCGCGTGGTGCGCATGACCGTCGATGGCGACCGCAGCCAGCGGGTGGTGTGGGGCGTGGTGCCGCGCGACCAGGCGAATTTTCATCCCGGCGACATGCTCTACGTGGTTTCACCGCCCCGCCGACCCCACCAGGCGCTGATTGCGTTTCTGTATCACTGATAAAAAAGGGCGGTGGCCGTACGGTTCGCCGGGGCGCACGAGAGTGAGCAGCGGAGTACCAGCAGGGGAGGGAACAAAGCCAAAAAACCCGCGGTTCCTTCGAACCGGGATGCCACAAGCGCCGCGCCCGGGCATTAGCCCGCACGCCGACCGCGGGTATCATGCCAACCCATGCGCCGACTTTGGCAGCAACTGGCGATCGCCACCAACTGGCCCATCCTGGCGGCCATGGCGGTGCTCTGCCTGCTGGGCATCATCAGCGTCTGGGCTGATTCGCCGGCCGATGCGCGCAAGCAGTTGGCCTTCATGGGCGTGGGCATGGTGTGCCTGGTGCTGCTGCAGACGGTCAGTTACCTGTACCTGGGGCAGTATGCCTGGCCGTTCTATCTGCTGGGGCTGCTGCTGATCGCCTACACCATCCTGCCGTTTGAGCGGGTGCCGCTGGTCCGCGAGATCAAGGGCTCGCGGGCGTGGATCAACCTCGGGCCGCTGAGTCTGCAACCGGCGGAGCTGATGAAGATTGGCTTTTGCCTGGTGATGGCCCGCTATCTGCGCTTTCGTTCCAACTATCGCTCGCTGGCCGGTTTGATCCCGCCGTTTGTGCTGGCGCTGGTTCCGCTGGTGGTGATCCTGCGCCAGCCGGATTTGGGCACGGCGCTGGTATTTGTGCCGGCGCTTTTCGCGATGCTGTTTGCGGCCGGCGCCAAGCTGCGACATCTGCTGGGCATCGTGGCACTGGGTGTGGTGACGCTGCCGGTGATCTGGCTGGCGGGCACCGACACGCCGGTGCTGCGCCATCTGCCGCCTTTGGTGCGGAACTATCAGCGCTCGCGCATCAAGGTGATGTTTTCTGAGGATCCGCGCATCGTGCAGCGCTTTGGCTATCAGCAGGCGCACGCCCTGATGGCATTCGGTTCGGGCGGCTGGACCGGGCGCGGGCCCTTTAACATCCCCGTTGGCCGGCAAGTGCCCGAGGCCCACAACGACATGATCTTCGCCCTCATCGGCGAGCAGTTTGGCTTCGTGGGGGCGGCGGTGACGCTGGCGGCGTACCTGGTGTTGTTTGCCGCCGGGATTGAGATCGCCGCGGCCACCAAGGAGCCCTTTGGACGGCTGGTGGCGGTGGGGATCGTGGCCATGCTGGCGGGTCAGACTTTTTTGAACCTGCTGGTGTGCGTGAGGCTGATGCCGGTGACGGGGGTCACGCTGCCGTTTGTCAGCTATGGGGGCAGCTCGCTATTGGCCAGCTTCATCGCCGCGGGGCTGCTGCTGAACATCGGGCAGAACCGCCCGCTCATGATCGGCCGGACGGCCTTTGAATTTGATTGAGGGTCCGAGCGGGTCCGATTTGACACTATCCGGGGCGCATCCTACATTCCCGCCGATGCGATGGTTGCTGCTGCCGCTGCTTTTGGCCGGGTGCACCGGGGCGCCGCTGTTGCCGCGCGGCGATGACGAGGCAGAGAAGTTCGGTCCTTCGGAGCTGGCGTTTCACTCGTTCACCACGATCAAGGACTGGACCGGCGACCAGAAGCCCGACGGCATCGAGGCGGTCATCGAGTTTCTGGACCAGTTCGGCGATCCCACCAAGGCCAGCGGAACCCTGATTTTCGAATTGTACGACTATCGTCGGGCGGCCCCTGATCCGCGCGGCCAGCGCCTGATGTACTGGAACGCCTCGATCCAGAGCCTCCAGGAGCAGCGTCTGCGCTGGAACCGAATCAGCCGGACCTACAGCTTTGCCCTGGCCAACGACCAGATCAACCCGCGCCGCACCTATGTTTTGAGCGCGATTTTCCAATCATCCAGCGGCGGGCGTCTATTTTCCCGCACCATCCTGGAGCCCCAGCCGGAGGAACCCAGTGCCAGCCAGCCCTCCACCCGACCCTCAAGCACAGCGCCTGCTTTGCCTTGACCCGGTGCCCACGCTTCTGAAGCGGGCCCAGGCGGAACTGGCCGCCGACTTTGATTTCGGGCGTCCGCTGCGCGTCGCCCGCGCCCCCGGCCGGCTGGACGTGATGGGCGGCATCGCCGACTACACCGGCTCGCTGGTTTGCGAGGCCACGCTGGACCGAGCCGCCGCGGTAGTTCTCCAGGAACGCGGCGATGGGCAGGTCCAGGCCTGCTCGCTGAATCTGTTGGATGAGCAGCAGCCCTTTGTGTTGCGCATGCCGCTCGAAGCGCTGGCCGGCAGCGATGCCGCGACGTTGCAGCGCGAGTTCAATGAAAGCGGCCGCCGCTGGGCGGGCTATATCCTGGGGTGTTTGTTCCTGCTGCACGAGCAGGGCTACGTCGATCTCTCGAGGATGCCGCGCGGCCTGAACCTGGCGCTATATAGTACGGTCCCGCTGGGCGGAGGGGTGTCGTCGTCGGCGGCTATTGAGGTGGCCACGATGATGGCTTTGGTGGATCACTGGCAGTTGCGCGCCGGACAGGCGCGGTTTACCCGGGCCGACGCCTTGCCGCTGGACCCCATGCGCCTGGCCTGGCTGTGCCAGCAGGTGGAAAACCGCATCGTGGGCGCCCCCTGCGGGATCATGGACCAGGTCACCAGCATCGCCGGCGAAGAGGGTTGCCTGCTGAAACTGCTGTGTCAGCCGCACGAGCTTCAGGGCTCGCTGCACCTGCCGGCGGGCATGCGCGTGCTGGGGATCAATTCGCATGTGAAGCATTCGGTCGGCGGTGGGGCCTATGGCAAGACGCGCTGCGCGGCCTTCATGGGGCATGCCATCATCCTGGAGCGCATGCGGCACATGGGCGCCGCGGCCGGCCAGACCCTGACCGCCGATCCGATGCGCGGCTATCTGGCCAACCTCGATGCCGATGACTACAAGAAACACTTCCGGCCGTACCTGCCATCGCGCATGAACGGCCAGGAATTTCTGTCGCGCTACGGGCGCACCATCGACAGCGCCACCAGCGTGGAACCGCAGGTGGAATATCACGTGCGCCAGGCGACCGATCACCACGTGCTGGAAGCCCGCCGCGTGCAGCAGTTTGTGCGCTTTCTGGAGGAGGCCGCGGCCGCGCCGTCCGGCACGCGCCAGCAGGGCCTGCCGCTGGATAAGGCCGGGCATCTGATGTACGCCTCGCACCTGTCGTACACCCATGATGCCCTGCTGGGGGCCGACGAGTGCGACCTGCTGGTGGACCTGGTGCGCCGCAACGAAAAGGCCGGCCTCTATGGGGCCAAGATCACCGGCGGCGGCAGCGGCGGCACGGTGGCGGTGCTGGCCGAAATCAGCGCCCGGGCCGATGCGGCCATCGCGTCGATCATGCAGGAATATCAGCAGCAGGTGGGTGTGCAGCCCGAGGCTTTCTTGTCCAGTAGCACCGGGGCATGGGCCGTGGGCACGGCCGCGTGCTGATGCCGCTTTAACGGGCGCGCATGTATTGCGGCGGTCCGGCCAGCAGCAGCCGCGACCAGGTTCGCAGCAGCTTGACCGATCCATAGGCCGCGGGCAACAACAGCAGCAGCGCGGCGCCGGCGCGCCATCCCACGTAGGTAGCCACGAACAGGGCATCGTAGACGATGAGCCACAGCAGGCCCCAGAGCATCGCCCGCTGGCCGGCCTCGCGGGCGCTGGCGCTGCGAAGCCGCAGCACGATGACGATCAAGACAAAGACCGCGGCCGCGCCCAGTGGCACCAGGATGGATCGGTCCAGCCCCATGGGGGCGGTCGAGCCGTCCTGGGCCTTCCAGAGGACGACCACCACCGCGGCCGCATCGATGGCCGCCAGTCCACCCAAAACCGCCCACCAGTGCAGCCGCGTCAGGGCGGGGCGCTTCTGTTCCCATGCATAGCACACCGCCGACAGCAGCGTCACGTGATTCAGCAGCAGCAGGGGATGCCACGGCAACGGAAGATGAGGCGCGGGAATCGAAGCATGAAAGAAGCGGATCAGCCCCAGCGCCAGCAGTCCCGGCGCCACCAGGTACTTGCCGGCCAAATCATAGAAGACAATCAGAGCGCCGGTCCAGAGGACCAGGCCCAGGCTCAGCAGCGTGGCCGCCGAGGCCGCGGCGTAGGCGATGCCTCCGACCAGGGCCAGCGCGACCAGGAAGATGCAGATGCCGCCGGCGGCCGGCAAGCCGATGCGGCCCGAGGGCAGCGGCCGGTCGGACGCCAGTTGGCGATCGCGGCGCCGGTCGATGATGTCGTTGAGGGCCATCCCAAAGCCATAGAGGCCGGTGGATACCAATGCCAGCGCCAGGATGTGCCAGGGATGCAGATGCGGGAGAATCGAGCCTTCCGGGCCGGCCAACTGGCGGCTGCGCAGCAGCAGCGTGCACTGCGCATTGGAAATGGCCGTGAAGACCAGCGCCATGCGCGTCAATTGCAGAACCGGCAAAAGTCGTTGCGACAGCGCGCCTAGCATGGCCGCATCATACCAACCCGCGGGTGGTCTATTTCAAGAATAGTTCGATCACCGGTATGTCGACATCGGGTTTGGCCTGTGGCAAGTTCAGGGTGAGCAGCGGCCGGGCCATCTGCAACTGGCGGCTGTGCCATTCATCCATGCCCATGCCAACCTCGCTGGCATCGTGCAAGAACTGGGCATACACCCGCTCGAACGCGGGTACGCAAATCATCCATGACGTCTTTGACCTGATGTTCGCTTTCCGCAATAACCCGCCCCTCTGCAGCCGCATTGACCGCATCGGCCACTTGCGCCAAGGCACGCTCAACTTCCGAACGCATGGCCTCAATCAATTGCTGGGGGTAATCACCTGTTGATCCATGACTTGTGGCTCCTCTTGCCGACTCTGCCCGCGCATCCATTATACCACCCCCAAAATCACTGGCAGACCCGCCTATGGTTTGACGGCCTCTGGCGGCAGGGTTAGGGTAACGCCAGAGGAGCCAGATCATGCGAGTGTTTATCTTGCTGGTGGCGCTGGGGTGGATCGGGGTTGCGGCCGCGGCGGCGCAGCCGGCGCCGGCCGTGCGCGATGGCGCGGACCTGTTTGACGCGGCGACCGAGAGCCAGGTTCAGGCGATTGCCCAGCAGCTTAAGAAGGAGCACAAGAAGGACCTGATCATCGAGAGCTTTAACGGTACGCCGACCCCCCTCAAAGGCCAATACACCGAGGCCAACCGACTGGAGTTCCTGCGGGATTACTTCCGCAAGTGGGCCGGCCAGCGCGCCGGCGAGCTGAAGGTGGAAGGGGTGTATGTGCTGATCTGCCGCCAGCCGCGCTATCTCTATGTCGAAGTCGATGGGCAAACGCTCAAGAAGGCCTTTACGGCCGAGGATCGGGGGCATATGCGCGATCAGCTCAGCCGGTCATTCAAGAAGGACCAGTACAATGACGGGCTGCTGCAAGGGGCGCAATATGTGAAAGGCGCGATGGACCGCCACCTGCGCGGGGCTGGGATTCCGGTGGGGACCTGCGCGACCTGGGCGATGATCGCCGTGGGGGTGATTGTGCTGTTTGGTCTGTTGCGAGGGTTGTTTGCCCGTCATTCGTATGGTCAAGCCGGTCAGGGGCCAACGGCGCAAGACGCCGCCGCGGGCGGCGGCGGTTTCGTGCGCTCGATGCTGGGCGGGCTTCTGGGAGCGGCCATCGGAGGTTACATCTATGACCGGCTGTCGCACGGGGGCGGCTCCTCGCAGGCGTATGCGGGCAGCGAGCCGCAGTCGCCCGCCGATGATGGCGGCGCGAGTTTTGAACCGGACGTGGACGATGGCGGCGGAGCCGACTTCGGCGACGGTGGGGAGTAACGCAGGGGAAACCAGTTTCGGCCGCGGATCAACGTGCTCGCAGCATCCAATTTCTAGCAGCCAATACTCATGCCCACGCGTCTTATCGAGCTGATGGAGAACCTGGCGCCCCAGCGCGTGCTGCTGGTGGGCGATCTGATGCTGGACCGCTATGTGTACGGCAATGCGGAGCGGCTTTCACCCGAAGCGCCGGTTCCGGTGCTGCACTTTCAGCACGAGGAATACCGCCTGGGCGGCGCGGGCTCGGTGGCGGCGGACCTGGCGGCGCTGGGCGCCGGCGTGCGCGTGGTGGGGATGGTGGGGGACGATGAGCAGGGGCGGCAGATTCGGCGCAAACTCAAGGAACTGGGCATTGCCGATGATTCGCTGATCGAGGCGGCGGGCCGGCCGACGACCTGCAAGATGCGCCTGGTGGGGCTGGCTCAGCACCGTCATCCGCAGCAGATGCTGCGCATGGATGTGGAGAATTGCGGGGAGGTGGACAGGCGGCTGGCGGAGCAAATCAACCAGCGCCTGGCAGCGGAACTGGAGCGGGCTCAGCTTTTGTGTATCGAGGACTATCACAAGGGGCTGTTGACCCTCGACATCTGCAAGCAACTGATCGAGCAGGCGCGGGCGCGGCAGGTACCGGTTTTCGTGGACCCGGCCAACATCGGCGATTTTTCCCGGTACTTTGGGGCCACGGTGCTGAAGCTCAACCGTACCGAAGCCGAGCGGGCGACCGGCCTGCCGGTGCGCGGGTCGGAGCAGTACGAGCCGGCCGCCCAGTGGCTGCTGGAGAGGCTGCAGCTCGAGGCGGTGGTGATAACGCTGGACCGTCAGGGGGCTTATCTGGCGACCCGTGACGGGCAGAGGCAGTGGCTGCAGACCCGCCAGCGGCATGTGTATGACGTGACCGGTGCCGGCGACATGGTGCTGGCGATGCTGGCGGTGGCGCGCGGGGCCGGGGCGACCTGGTCGCAGGCGGTGGCGCTGGCGAACATCGCGGGGGGGCTGGAGGTGGAGCGTTTCGGGGCGGTACCCATCAAGCCGGAAGAGATCATCCAGGAACTGATGATCGAGGCCCACCAGCACCTGGGCAAGCAGCGCAGCTTGCCGCAGTTGCTGGGCGAGTTGGCGCGGCATCGGGCGGCCGGAAAGCGCATCGTTTTCACCAACGGCTGCTTTGACCTGATTCACCACGGGCATGTGAAGTATTTTCAATTCGCACGCCGGCAGGGCGACATCCTGGTGGTGGCGGTCAATACCGATGCCAGCATCCGAAGGCTCAAGGGCGAGCGCCGGCCGATCATTGGCGAGGATGACCGCATGGGAGTGTTGGAAGAGTTTGAGAGCATCGATTACCTGGTGAAGTTTGAGGAAGACACGCCGCTGCGGCTGATCGAGCAGATTCGCCCGCATGTGCTGGTGAAGGGCGCCGATTATGGCAAGGAGCAGGTCGTGGGCTGGGATCTGGTGGAAAGCTATGGCGGGCGCGTGGCGCTGGCGCCCCTGGTGGATGGGCGGAGCACCAGCGCGGTGATCGGGCGAATCCTGGAGGCCTACCGCTAAGGGGCGGGGTGGGCTATCGCCGCACGGGCTCAGGCGCTGAGGTGGCGGGCGCGGGAAAGACCTCGACGGCCGGGGTTCCGTCGGGCGCCTTGACCTGCAAGATGGGGTGATACTCTGAATCGGCGGGCGTAAGCCAATTCTTCTGACCGGGCAGCTTGATCAGGGGGTTGGGATCGGGCAGTTGCTTAATCACGTGCGGATTAAAGCGCATGGAGGGTTCGGCCTCCAAGAGCTTCTTGTGCGAGGCGTCGCTCCACTTTTCCAGGTAGGCCACAAAGCGTTCCCTGGGTTTGGCGGCGGGGACGAAGACCCGGGCCACCACCGCTTCCTTGCCGGACTCGGTCATAAACGGCGGCACGTTGTCCCAGGTGGCTGCAAAGATTGTCGCCCCATCATCGAGGGTGCAGTAAAAGGCTGGCAGGCCTTCGCGCTGGGCGGGCTTACGCTTGGCTGCCTGGTCCAGGATGATCCAGGTCGCCACCACCGCCAGCATCAGCCCCAGCGTAATCGTGAGGACCGGGTTCTTTGCTATCACCTCGGTCAGTTTTCCGGATTGGACGGGGACCGGTTCGTTAGACATGTTGCGTTCCTCTGAGGGCGCCCGCATTGTAAGAGCCAGGCGGCGGGACTCAAGAACGGCGTGGGGTGGCTGGCGGACTGCGGCATGCGATGTGCAGCATCGTTGCCGCCGGCCGATCCCGTGATGTGCAGCGGGCGAGCCGGGCCAATGTTCATACAGGAGTACTTACGATGTCACGCATGGAAAGTGAATCGGTGCAGAGTGAAGCGGCCGGCATCGGCCAGAACATCAAGGATATGGGCAGCAAAGCCAAGGACATGGCTCAGGAGCAGTTTGAGCAACTGCGGAGCACGGCCTCGGAATACTACCAGCAAGGCCGCCAGAAGCTGGGCGAGTGGGAAGACAGCCTCGAGCAATATGTGCGAGAGCAGCCGATGAAGTCGCTGCTGATTGCGGCCGGTGTGGGAGCGCTGCTGGGGATTCTCTGGCGGCGCAGTTGAAGTCTTGCAGGTGAGCTGGGGTAGCGGTCTGTAGCTGGCGGAGTTCTCATGCCTCCGGAAAGCGACTTGGGCACAGGCGGCCGGCGCATTTCGCCGGGCGAGGCCGACTTGGACGTGCGGTGTCCCCGGCCGCTTTCGGAGGCAGCGCATCGCGTGGGGCGGGACGTGGCCGAAATCCGCCACTACATGACGGCTTATGTCATGGCGCGGCTGGATGGACTGCGGGCCTCGGTGCGCAGCACAGCGCTGATGGCAATCGCGGGGCTGGTGGCCGGCACGGCTGGAATGGCGATGGTGGTGACAGCGTCGGTCCTGCTGCTGGTGGGTCTGGCGGGCGCGATGGCGGCGCTTTATGGCGACCGTTCGTGGGCCGGCCAGTTGACGTTGGGTGTGATCGTGCTGGCGGCGGTGGGTGTGGGGCTTTGGCTTTTCCTGAGAAGTGCCCGACGCAAGTCCATGGATTCGACCAGGAGCAAATATGAGCGGGAAGAAGCCCGGGAGCGGGCGCGCTTTGGACGCAGCGCAACTGACTGAGCGCCAATACCTGGAAAAGCAGGCCGAATATGCCAAGGCGGCGCTGAAACGGGCCGTGGGTGATCTGGCCCAAGACGCGGCGGCGCTGCTGGATCCACGCTCCGTGGCCGAGCAATATCCCTGGGCGGGGTTGGGCGGTGCCGCGGCGGTGGGCTTTGCCCTGGGCGCTGTACTGACGCCCAGCGGCCAGGAAACGGTCAAGGAACACTATGAGCGCATCGGCCGAAAACTCGTGGCTTTGGTGGAGCGCCAGGGGGACAAGCAAGGGCAGGCACGGCCTGCAGGCCAACCCTCGCTGAAACGCAGGGCCCTGCATTCGTTGATGGGGCTGGGTAAGGCGGTCCTGGGAGGCACGATCAGCGCGGCGTTGCGTCCCTCCGCGGGGGAGGCATCCGGTAATGGGCAGCACGGGCGGCCGGCGGACGATTGAGGGCGCGAGGTCATCGGCATAGGCCGCCTATCGGTGAAAAATACCCGTGACAACGCAGATGGGGAGGGGCATAATACAGTTGCGTGGAGCATGTCTGGTGTGCGGTGTTTGCGTGAAGGGAGGTGTCTGATGATTCAGGGTTCCGGTCCCCATGTCGGTGATATCCGGCCTATTCTGGGCGCGATTCGCACGGTGCCCATTCCTGTTCACGAGCGGGCTGATCAGCCCAGATGGGCCATGCCGTTCATTACCATTTCGCGACAGGCGGGCGGCGGCGGCTGGACGCTGGCGCGGCGGCTGGCCGAGCGAGTGAACGAACTGAGCGGCCAGGAGCCGCCCTGGACCTGTTGGGAGCGAGAGCTGGTGGAGAAGGTGGCGGCGGACCACAACCTGTCGCAGACGCTGATCGAATCGCTGGAGGAGCCAAGCCACTCGTGGCTGGTCAGTTTCTTTGCCGGCATGTCCTTCAGCGCGGCGCCGGATGAGCTGACGGTGTTTCGTCGCGTGGCGGGGACCATCCGGGCACTGGCCCAGGCGGGCCGGGTGATCATCGTGGGGCGCGGGGGCGTATGGATCACGCGGGGGATGCCCGGCGGCATCCATATCCGGCTGATTGCGCCGCTGAGCTGGCGGGTACGCTTCATGCAGCGGCAGTGGAAAGTATCGGCCGACGAGGCCGAGGCCCGGGTGCTGGAAATGGAGCGGCGGCGCGAGGCGTTCTACAAGCAGTTTTTCCCGCGCGAGGTGATGGGCCCGGAGGTGTTCGCCCTGACGCTGAACACGGCCTTGATCGCGGAGGACAAGCTGGTGGACTGCATTCTGCCGCTGGTGCCCGGCATGGGCGCATGCGCTGCCGCGGGCGGGCAGCCGTGGTCGGGGCTGGCGCCGGGAAGCTGAGGGGCGGGGGTGCCGACGAGGCGGCGCGGTCCTGCAAAGGGTCGTTGTGGGTCCACATTCAGGCCGTGGAAGGCCCCATCGGCGGACATACAAAGCGCACATCAGTAGTCAATACGGCGGAGGGTCCTTGGCTTCAGGTTCTTAAGCAAATCGAGCAATTTCGGAACCAAAGGCAGGAGATCGTCGATGTCGTTCGATGCCGCCGCGAGCACGATGACCGCAACGGGAAGCGTGGCGAGATTCTGCTGGTAAGGGACGCCGCTATCCATCGTCAGCAGCGCATCGAAACCTGATTCCGCCGCGCGGGCGAGAAGCGTGCCATTGTTGATCCCGCTCCAGCCGAGATATTGCACCGTCAGTACCTCGTGACTCGCCAGATGGCGCCGCAGGTCGTGGGGGAGGTTCTCGTCCAGAAGCAGCTTCATGCGCCTTGCGTCTGCCGGGATTCGGAAAGGAGTAGTTGTTCAGCGTGGCCGAGAACTTCCATGGCTTGTTCGCGCGTGACCGATGGGAACTGCTGAAGGAAGTAGTCCAGAGACCGGTCACGTGCCAAATAATCAAACAGTGACTTGACGGGCACGCGCGTACCGGCGAAACAAGGCGTGCCGCCCTGAACCTCCGGATTGACGGTAACCGCTTGAGGCATGCTAGAATTCTAGCACAGCCTGTTACAGGCCGCTATATCGCATCGAAGCGGCAAGCCCCGAAAAGGCCAGCGTCATGGGGCAAATCGGGATTTCAGGCGGTCGCGAGGTGGGCGGGCGAGTGAGCAGGTTGAGACGGGTACGGTGGTTCAGAGGCGGTGGACGGCGTGCCGCCCGCGCTATCACTTGACAGGCGCGGCTCCGATGGCGCTGGTCGCAGGGCGGGCGCAGCGCTACAATGGCGGCGAATGAAGATCATCGTGGCCAACCCCAGGGGATTCTGTGCCGGTGTGAACATGGCCATCGAATGCGTGGACCAGGTTCTGCGCCTGATGGGCCCGCCCATCTACGTCTATCACCAGATCGTGCACAACCGGCACGTCGTCAGCGACTTTGAATCCCGAGGCGTGAAGTTTGTCGACCGGGTTGAGCAGGTGCCTGTCGGGGCCGTTCTGGTGTATAGCGCCCATGGGGTGGCGCCTTCGGTGCGACAGGCCGCCAAAGAGCGCCAACTGGTGGAGATCGACGCCACCTGTCCGCTGGTCACCAAGGTGCATCTGGAGGTGCTGCGGTTTGCGCGGGAGGGTTATACGGTGATTTTCGTGGGGCATCGCAACCATGACGAGACGATTGGCACCATGGGCGAGGCGCCCCAGGCCATGCTCATTGTCGAGCGGCCCCAGGAGGTGGAAGCCCTGCACGTGCCTGACCCGCAGAAGGTGGCGTATGTGACGCAGACCACGCTGAGCGTCAACGAGGCGGCCGACATCATTGCGGCCTTGCGGCAGCGTTTTCCCCTGATCAAGTCACCGCCGAGGGACGATATCTGCTATGCCACGACCAACCGGCAGGATGCGGTGGCCCAGTTGGCGCCGGAGGCCGACCTGGTGCTGGTGATTGGCAGCCGCAACAGTTCCAACTCGCTGCGCCTGGTGGAGACGGCCGTGCGGGCCGGGCGCAGTGCCTATCTGATTGATGATGCCTCTGAGATTCAGCCGCAGTGGTTCGAGGGTAAGCAGGCGGTCCTGGTGACGGCCGGGGCTTCGGCTCCGGAGCACCTGGTGGGGCAGTTGCTGGAGCGGCTGCAGCGCGAGATGGGCGGGGTGGTGGAGATGCGCCAACGGGTCCAGGAGGATGTATCCTTCCAGTTGCCCCAGTCGCTGAAGCGGCTGGAACTGAGCCGCCAGTGAAGGCGGCGCCGGAAGATGCCGCTGGCGGGCCACAGATTTTACCGGTTGCGTTGGCGGGGCCGATACAGAACAATCGCAGGATTATCTGAACCGGCCGACGAAACTGGCCGATGGGCTAGTGGGGGCGTTGCAGCTTGAGTTGGCGGCCGGACATGGTGCGTAGACAGGGTGCCTGATGCGTGAGATGTTTGTCGAGTTGATCCAGTACCGGGGGCTGCTGGGCATGCTGGCCTGGCGCGATATCCGCGTGCGCTACAAGCAGTCGGTGATGGGGGTGGCGTGGGCGTTCCTCATGCCGCTGATCCAGACGGTGGTCCTGTGGGCGATCTTCACCTATGGCATGCGCGGCATGAGCGAGAACCTGCGCAACACCCCGCAGCAGATGCCGTATTTTCTGTTTGTCCTGTCGGGCATGATCCCCTGGACCTTTTTGGCCGGGGCCATCAACTTCAGCGTGGAGAGCCTGACGCGCAACAGCCGGCTGGTGACCAAGATCTATTTTCCGCGCGAGGTGTTTCCGCTGGGATCGGTCACGGCATCCCTGGTGGACTTTGGCGTGGGTATGCTGGTCTTTTTGCCGGTCTATATCTACTTCCTGGCGGTCGGGAAGGTGTCGCTGGGGTCGTCGGTGCTGCTGTTTCCGCTGATTGTCCTGATCCAGGCGCTGTTCGTGGCGGGGCTGGCCTTGATTTTGTCGATGGCCAATTTGTTTTTCCGCGACGTGAAATACGTGACGATGTTCGTGCTGCAACTGTGGTTTTTTGCCACCAACGTCATGTACCCGATCCGCTTTGAGCGCTACCCCTCGCTGCAATGGATTCCCATGGTCAACCCCATGATTCCGATCCTGGACGCCTATCGCGACGCCTGGACCGGCCAGGGTTTGCATAACCCGGTGGGATTGGCGATCAGCGCGGCGGTGTCGGTGGTGGTGTTCGTGCTGGGGTGGGCGATGTTTCACAAGGCGGAATTCAAGTTTGCCGAGTATGTCTAGTTTTCCAGTCCCCGGGAGCGTATGTCCGAGCCGGTTGTCATCTTCGATCACATCTACAAGAAGTTCTCGCGTGGCGAGCAGCACACGAGCCTGCGTGACTTTATTCCGGCGCTGTTCGGGCGGCTTCTGCGCGGCACCGACACGCAGCAGACCCTGACGGCCCAGGAGTTCTGGGCGGTCCAGGATGTGTCGTTTCGGCTGAAGCGCGGCGAGGCCATGGGCATCATCGGCCCCAACGGATCGGGCAAGAGCACCACGCTGAAGCTGCTGAGCGGGATTTTGCGTCCCGAGCGGGGTGCGTACTCGGTGAAAGGCCGACTCTCGGCATTGATCGAGGTGGGAGCCGGGTTTCACCCCGATCTGACCGGCCGGGAGAACGTCTTTCTGAACGGGCGCATCCTGGGGATGACGCGCAAGGAAGTGCGCGCCAAGTTCGCCGACATCGTGGAATTCGCCGGTGTGGAGGAATTCATCGACACGCCCGTGAAACGTTACAGCTCGGGCATGGCGGTGCGGCTGGGGTTCGCGGTGGCGGCCTTCGTGCAGCCGGACGTGCTGCTGGTGGACGAGGTGCTGGCGGTGGGGGACATGGAGTTTCGCAGCCGCTGCCACGCCCACATGGACCGCATGCGGCGGCGCGGCGTGACGATGATCCTGGTCAGCCACAACCTCAACGAGGTGCGCAATCTCTGTGAGCAAACCCTGATGCTGTTCAAGGGCCAGTCGGTGATGCACGGGCCGTCGCAGAAGGTGCTGGAGCGTTATTACCAGACCATCAGCCAGAAGATCAAGGTGGAGCAGGATGCCCGGGCACAGCGCGATACCACGGCCAAGACGGTGACGGACCTGTCGGTGGAGCGGGTGGAGTTCCTCGATGAGCGGCAACAGCCCAGCGAGACCTTTTTGACCGGGCGGCCGATGACGGTACGCATCCATTACCGGGCCAGCCGGCCGGTGCCGCAGCCGCGGGTCAGCGTGGAGGTGGCGTGGGCCGGCGACGACTTCATCGCCACGCTGTTTGACAGCCAGCATGACCAGGCCGAGCTGCCCACGCTGCGGGGGCAGGGCGTCATTGATCTGAAGATCCATTCGCTGCTGATCGAACCCAATGTGTTTGCCGTTCGCATCAGCGTTTTTGACCAGCAGGGCAACACGCTGGATAGCGTGCAGCGGCTGCGTTTTGTGCTGTCGGAGGAGCGGCTGATTCCAGGGGTGTTTGCCTTGGAACACCAGTGGGAAGTGATATCGGACGGCCAGGTCCAGCCGGCCGGGGCCTCGGATGCCCTGGCCGTGTGAGGTTCCGCTGGCAAGCACGGCGCCGCTTGTGCCGATAAGGGGCATATCGAGAGTGATGCGCGCCACGCCGACTGTTACCGTGCTGATGCCGGTCCATAATGGCCGGCGCTTTCTATTGGCGGCGGTGCGCTCGATCCAGCAGCAGACCTTTGGGGACTTTGAACTGCTGATTATCGATGACGGCAGCGACGACGGCTCGCAGCGCCTGTTGAACACGGTGCGCGACCCTCGCCTGCGGGTAGTGCGCCAGGAGCATGCGGGCATCGTGGCGGGGCTCAACCGAGGCCTGAACGAAGCGCGAGGTGAGCTGGTGGCCCGCATGGACGCCGATGATTTGGCGATGGAAAATCGTCTGGCTTTGCAGGTGGATTACCTGCAACGGCATCCCGAGGTCCATCTGCTGGGCACGCGCATCCAGTACATCGACGGGCGCGGCCGCCCGCTGTTCTGCCCGGCCAGTCCGTGCGAGGACGGGGAGATTCGGCGGACGCTGCCGACGGCCAACTGTTTTACGCATCCGACGGTCATGTTTCGGCGCCAGAGCGTGCTGGCGGTCGGGGGCTATCGGCCTGAGCTGGCCTTGCAGGAGGATTATGACCTGTGGCTGCGGTTGACCGAGCAGTATCGGGTGGCCCAGCTACCGCAAGTGCTGCTGCTCTATCGTCTATGGCATGGGTCTTTCACGCACTGCAACCGCTTTGGCATGTGTACGGTGTGGGACGAGATGGTCAAGGAGCTGGCGCGACAACGCCGCAGCGCCGGCCAGGATCAGTTGCAGGCCACGGGCTCGCTGGAATCGTTGCGACAACGGCTCGAGGGTACGATCTCGCACTGGACGCGGCGGCGGCGCTGGGGACGCTATCTGGTGCGCCTGGGGCAGGCGTGCCTGGATTCGGATCGGCGAATGCCGGCTTTGGGATTTGCCGCCGAGGCGATCTGCTATGATCCGCTGTCCAGTTGGCAGTGGAACCTGCTGCTGCGCTGCACAATGCCCCAGTGGCTGCGCGAGTGTACGGGTTGGATGCTGGGGCGCACGGAGCAGAATGGGACGCCCGCGCCGCGGGCAGACGTTGCAGCCGGCGCCTGTCGTCCTCAAGAGGATCAACCGGCCGTGCTGGCCGAAAGCAAAGACTGAGCATGCCGTTGGATTCGAATCATCCCGGTCCCAAGGTGTCGGTGGGGATTTTGACGCGCAACGCCGGACCGCTGATGCAGCGCGTCATGGGGGCACTGGGGGCCCAGCGGACACCGTGGCCGTTCGAGGTGGTGGTGCTGGACTCGGCCAGCCGCGATGGCACCGATGTGCTGGCGGCGCGGCATGGAGCGCGGGTCATCCCCTATCGGCCGGCCCAGTTTTGTTTTGGCCCGGCCCGCGACACGCTGTTTGAGAACTGCCGCGGCGAGGTGCTGGTGACGATCAGTCAGGACGTGGTGCCGGCCGACGACCTGTGGCTGCAGAAGCTGACGGAGCCGGTCATCCGTGGCCAGGCCGATGCGGTGGTGGGCGAGCAGGCGCCGCCGCCGGGGACCTACAGCTTCTATTGGGACTATCACGGCTCGTGGATGCGCACGGTGGCGGTGGCGTTTGACCAGGCCCATGGGCGAATCGCGATCAGTTGCGCCAACCTGGCGATAGCCCGGGCGGTCTGGCAGAAGCTGCGCTTTGGGGATTGCCAGACCATCGAAGACCGGGTGATGCAGGTGAAGCTGTTCCAGGGCGGCTATCGGATGCTCAAGGTCACGGAGGCTCTGAGCTATCACGGTCACGATTACACCTGGAAGGAACTCAGTGGCCGGATATCGAGCTTTGCCATGGGCTGGGCGCGTTTGGGGTGGCCGTACACGCTGCGGCATCTGCTGCGTGACTTGGTGCAACCGAGCCGCTGGCAGCAGCCGCTGGAGGCGTTGCTGGGGCGCAAGCTGGCAAGCTGGAAGGAACTGATCTATCCTCTGGCCATGTGCTGGATGCAGTACCAGGGCAGCCGCAAGGCGTGATGCTGCACGGGGAAGACAGCGACGGAGCGACGAAGGGAAGGAGCGCCGAAGCGACGAAGGGCCGGCATCCAGGATATCATGGCAATCGCTGCTCGCCCCCGTGTGAACATTCCACCGAACATCGATTGACATCCATGAGTGCCGAGGAGTAAGGTGCTTCCCAAGAGGAGGAAGCCTGCGGCAAGTGGAGATTTGTGCAGAATAGGAAGTTTTCCAAAGATGAAGAGATGTCTGACAGTCTTGGTGCTCGGCCTCCTGGCGACCTGCACGGGGTGCGAAGATGCTCCCGTCGTCACAGGGGGAGAACTGGAGCGCCTCAAGGCGCAATGGAGGGAGCCAAAGGTTAGCATCTGGTACTACGTTGGGAGCAAGGATGGATATCACTATTTCACCCACGTGGACTTGGGCGAGACAAAGACATATCGCATCACTGACGATGAACAGAGGGCGCCCAGGATGACGGATACGTTCCCACTGACTTCGGACCGGAAGGTATGGCGCGTGATGTACTGGGGTGTCCACGCTCACATGAAGGTCAAAGACAACATGACGGAACCCAACCACGCATCCGAAGGCATTCGTCAACCCGCGGACCGGTTGCCGAAACCTTCAATGTGAGCGTTAGGCCGCAGATGCGACTCCTCATCACCATCACCCTTGCGATCGCGACAGTCGCCGGCTGTTCGGATGGCTCATCACCCACGGTCGCACCGAACGTGACCGCCCAACAGCAAGCCAGCGCAAGCCGCTCGATGGGCCTGACGTTCCCACCGGAAACACGCTTTCTCCTTTATCACCGTGCCTCGGAAGACGGCGGCTTGCCCGGACCAGATGACGCTGTGCATCTGAAGATCGAGCTTCCGGCGTCCGCGCTCACGAACCTCTTGGCTCAAGCGCCGCTGTCGTCAGCGAAATGGACGAGCAGTCATTCCCAGATTACGGACATGCCGAAGTGGCCGCAGTGGCAACCGTCGAGGATTCAGAAGTTCCGCTTCGAGCAGCTCCGATTGCCGAAAGGGCAGGTGCTGAATGTGTTGATCGATGACGACCGAGAAGACCCGAAGGTTGTTTACCTCTTCTGGTTCGAGACCTGACGGCGACGGCCCAACTGCGGGATAAGCCGCCAATGCAGTGGACCGAGCCGGCGGGTATCTGCCCTCATGCAAACGCACGTTGAGTTTCGCTCTGACCGTTTCCCGCCAGCGGAAGGCGAGGACGAAGAAGTCAACCCCGGCCTCTACGGCAAGCGTCTGGCGCAATTCATCCAGCGCGGGCTGGCAGAGCGTGGGATTGAAACCGAGGAGCCGATCGCCGAGGACTGGGGGTGGTGCGTGCCGGTCAAGAACGAGCAGTTCCGCTTGTGGATCGGGTGCGGCCCCTACCAAGAATATCCAGATGGTTTCCTCTGCTTCATCGAGCCGCAGAAGCCGGTCATCCGGAAGTGGTTCAAGAAGATCGACACAACCAAGCGCGTATCAGCAGTGCGTGCAGCGCTGGATGATCTGCTGAACGCCGAAGGCATCCGAGACAAGAAGTGGTGGGACTCGGCGGACGAGCCGGGCAGATAACCACGCACTGCAGCGGACCGGGGGGCATCGCGGTCCTTGTGATTCGAGCAGTGGCTGGTGCCCGCCCGGCCGTTGAACGTCAGTCCGTTCGATCAATCCCATTGACGCACATGGCACCACAGGAGTTCTGTGTGACGCGCGGCATCATCTCGTCGTCGCGATAGACAACGGGTAGTCGTCGGGTTCATATCTGCTGTCCATTACGTTCACCCTGACAAGCGGTATCCGTGCCCCCTGACGCACGCGGAGCCCCCACCCCGTCCCTCCCCTCTTCGAGCCTGAGCCTCAGAGCCGAAGGCCGGAGTACCGGGGGGAGGGGGATAGCGACGAAGCGACGGAGGGAAGATCGAGGGGGATGTGGCCCTCGCCCCTTGGGTGGAACTGCACCACGCCTTTGACTACTGACCATCGGACCAATGGACCCACTACGGACCACGGACCACGGACTACTGACACCGGAGCAAAGCGACGAAGCGACTGTCTCCTGTTCTACTGCCTGCTCACCTGGCAAACAACGGGTTGGTGATTTTCACCGCCGGCACCGGTTGATCGGGCGCCGGCGTTGCGGGCGTCGCAGGGGTTGCAGTGGTCGCGGGGGGCACAGCGGCCGTGACATCGGGTATGGGCTCCAGGGGTGCTGGATCGGGCCGAAACAGCCTGCCACCCAGGGATTTGACGAATTCACTCCAGTTGCCTTCGCTGCCGGGATGCGTATCGCCGCGGGTGGCCCCCAGCGAAATCATCAGCTTGGCATCGAGGTTCTCGATGTAATGCACGGCGATGGCCTCGGGGGTTGCCGGCGTCTTCACGGCGCCGAATTCGGGCTGCCCGTGATGCGAGATGATGATGTGTTGCAGGGCCTCGACCAGATGGGGCGGCATCTTCTGCTGCAGGCGGGCTTCGGCGGCGGCGGCCCGCTGTTCCAGCCAGATAGCGGACTTGACGATGTGGCCGACGAGCTGCCCGCCGTCGGTATAGCCGAAGGCACAGTCGAATTTCAGTTCCCACACCTTGGCGATGTCGTGCAGGAACAGGCCCAGCACCAGCAGATCGGCATTGAGCCCGGGATACAGACCCGCGATGGCCAGGGCGACCTCGATGGAGTTCAGCGTGTGTTCGAGCAGCCCGCCGATGAAGGCATGATGAAAGCTCATGGCGGCCGGGGCCTGGCAAAACTGCTCCATGAACGGCTCATCGTTGAGGTACTCGGCGGCGATGGCCGCCAGGTAGCGGTTGCGCAGACCCAGCAGGATTTGCACCAGGCGCTGGCGCATGGCGGGGATGTCCTTCTGGGTGTGGGGAATCAGGTCTGCGATCTCGAAGGTTCCCTGCTTGGCCGGCCAGAGCTGCTCGATGATGAGCTGGAGATTGTTCTGGTAGTTTTCGACGCGGCCGCGCAGCTTCACAAATCCGCTATCGGGCAGGGCGTTGAAGATATCGCGCGTGGCGTTCCAGAGGCGGGCGGTAAGCTGGCTGGAGCGGTCGGAGACGAAGGCCTTGATGAAGTATTTGCCCGTGGCCGTGGCGGCCAGTTGCTTGTTGGTCAGGACAAAGACATCCTCGAGGGTGTCACCGGCGGCGCAGTCGCAGAGAAAGAGTCGGCGCATGCTCGACTTGTACGTCGGCCGGCGGCTGTCCGCAAGCGTGGGGTCTGCCAATAAATCTGGGAGCAGCAGCGTCGGAGAACGCAATGCCTCGACGGCGCGATGGCAGCGCGACGAACAACCCAGAGAGGCGGCTGGCGCCCCGGGGACGGTCCAGTTCGGCTCCGGGGAGCCAGGGGCCAAGGGGCTCACGGGAACGCTCCAGCTCGGCCAGCGCAACGAGGCCTTGTCACAGACTCGCTCGCCCCAGCATCCCCCAAAGAATTGGCAGACCCGACTCCTATCGCATACGCAGCAGCCTTTCCCGCAGCCGCCGTTTCGGAGATGATGACTGTTCCCGGCGATTTTTCCGCTATTTCGCCATCAGGTGTCGTAATAACCAATGACGTCGCCTTGGATGCACACGTCTCTTCCACCTCGGGATGCTGAGTGGCGTTCCGATGCTCAATTGCTGGCCGCCTATGTGGCCGGCGGGCATTGTGGGCCGCTGGCGGAGGTGGTGCGCCGTCATACGCCGATGGTCTACGCCGTAGCGCGGCGTGTGACGAACAGCGCACAGGATGCCGAAGATATCGTACAGGCGGTGTCGATGATCCTGGTCTCTCAGGCCAGGAAACTACTCGCAAGTCCGAGCATCGCCGGATGGCTTTACCAGGTGGCCCGCAGGGCCGCCCTCGATTTGCGTAAATCCGGCGCCCGTCGTCAGATGCGCGAGAGCCAATACGCCCGACAAAGGAATCCTGTGGCAAACGACCGGTCCAACACGGCCCAGCAAGTCGATCAGGAGACGCTCCAACTTCTCCATGACGCCATCTCCGAGCTGCCGCCGAGCTACCAGGAGGCGGTAATCCTGTGCCATTTGGAGCGGAAGACGCAGCAGCAGGCGGCCATCGAGCTGGGCTGCTCGCAGCGCACCATCTCGGATCGGCTGTACAAGGCTTCGCAGCTTCTGCACAAGATCCTGAGGCGGCGCGGAGTGACGCTCACACTGGCGGGTGTGATGGGCCTGCTGGCGACCGAGGGGGCCGTAGCGGCGGCCACCCCGGCGGGCGTGGTGTCCGCTGGCGTGGCGGCCGCCTATGCCGCCGCCGGCCAAGCGACGGCAGGTGTCGCCGTTTCCACGGTTGCCGCCGCCCTGGCCAAGTCCGTCACTGCCAAGATGGCGGCCCTTCATGCCGCCAAGACGGTGGCTGGCATCCTGGCGGTTCTGGCTGTTGCTACGACTGGCATCGTCGGGCTGCGCCTCTGGTTAAAGCCCGCGCCCCAATCGGTCGCGGCCGTGGCCGTTGCCCAGAAATACCCCTTCGATTTCCGCGGCCAGCCTAACCTCTCGGCCATGGACATCCGTAACCGCGGCGTGGCAACTACCTTGCCTGGTTGGGCGACATCGTTGGATCCGCTCGGAACCCGTCTTGTGGGCGCCAGTGCGGGCCGCACTTCGCCGCCGGCGCGCATCACCCGCCGCATCGATGGTAAACCCATCTCTCGCATTGAGATAACGGCCAGCATCCGTGGACCTTTCGCCGCCGATGGACGAAGGCAGCTGCCTCTAAATGCCCGCTTGGCCGGCTTCACGTTGGTCGCCGCCGGCGGGCCTGATGAGACCCAGTCGATCCCCGCGCCGCCGGCTGGTGATGTCCGTGCGCGGGAGTACCATTTGCGCTGGGTTCTCACCGAAACCGAGGAGGGGGCCGGCTCTTGGGATGTGGTGTGCTATGACCAAGGTCGAATCGTCCAGAGGTTCCGGGCCACGGGGCAGCCGACCGATCTGGGGATCGAACTTGCCCTTCAACCCGGCGCCATGGCGTGGTTGCGCAACATGAGTGTGCGCGGTACCGCCCTGAAGTAGTGGCCGGTTGCCGGTATCGCCACTGGCCACTTCGTGCCGCGCACAAAGCGCGTCATCTCGCCCGCCAATTTCATTTTTCTCCGCTAGGCCTTCCGGCCGCGTCGTTCTTTATTATGAATCGGGAGCAATCCCGAGGAGTGAGCAGGTTGTTCACTCCCTCGCCCACCTGTTTCCGTTACAGCAAGGAGTCACCCATGATTCGCAGACAATGCAGCCCGGCGGTCGTGCAACCCCTCGAAGGACGGACTTTGCTCGCAGTCTCGGTTGGGTACGACGTGCCCACCAACACCGTTACCATCAACGGCTCGGAAGCCAATGACTACGTCACGCTTAATTCGTATTCGGGGAAACTCTTTATAGGTCAGATTTCAGGTAGTATCCTTACAGAGATCGCTACCGGCCCCACGCTGAAGATCGTGGTCAATGCCTTGGGCGGCACTGATTGCATCTACAACTATCTGCCGGCCGGCCAGTATCAAATCGCCACCCTCAACGGCGGCGACGGCAACGACATGCTGAAGTCTGGCTTTGGCGTGGATGTCCTCAACGGCGGCGCCGGCAACGACAGGTTCGAGACCAATTCGCGTAGCTTCGGCAAGGTGACCATCTACGGCGGCGACGGCGACGACACCATCTCGGCCAACTCTTACAGCAGCGATGTCTTCATCGACGCGGGCGCCGGCAACGACAAGCTCTACATCACGTGGAAAAACCCCAGCGCCCAGGGGACGTTCTACACCGGTACCGGCAACGACTCCATCTGGGTCGCCGGCATCAGCAGCAAGGCGCAGTTCCAGACCATGCTGAAGGACTTTACCCCCGGCCTGGATACGGTCCGGGGCACCGACTTGTACGGTAACCTCCTGTGGACAATGTGATTCAACCTGATGGCCAGAAAGGGGTTGGGCCAACGCCTGACCCCCTTCGGACCCTCCGCAACGAAGACCCCTCGCCGGCGCGGCTCTGAAGCCCTCTCAGAGCCGCGCCGCGTTGGGGCAGAGCCCAAGAGTTTTGCGCATCGAGAGGTCGGCAGGGGCGGGCTCGAACGCTTCCTGGTTATCCACCCTTGATCCGCGCCCGCCCCGCGACCCCCTCAGTCCTCGCACCTTGGCGTTGGCTTTCCCCGGCCCTTGCCGGTTGTTTCGCAGCGCTTGCGCAAAGGCAAGTGCTGCAGGGTAAACTTACCGCGTGCGTGGCGTGCGGCCTATTTGGCGCTGTCGGGAGATGGGCCTATGATGGCGGCCGGTTTGGGGGGCCATGGGAAGCAGGTGCCATGAATTCATCGTCTGCCGGGATGTGGCTTGTGACAATTCTGGCCATGGGTGCGGCCGGGTGCTCCATGCCGGAGCCGGCGCCCTTCAGCCCCGAGAGCATCCAGCGCATCCAAAGTCGGGGACTGGCCGAGCAGCGGCGCTCGAGCATGCCGCCGCTGCCGACGACGCTGCAGGTGCCGCCCCTGGAGCCCCGCAGCGCGGCCACGGCGCCCACCACCCGCTATTTCACCGAGCGGCGCGTTGCGCTGTCGCTGCGGCAGGTCATTCACCGCACCGTGGCTTATAACCCGGATGTGCGCGTGGCCTCGTTTGATCCGGCGATCAATGAGGCCCGCGTCATCGAGGCCGATGCTCGCTTTGACCCCACGCTCTTTGGAGCGTTGCAGTACCAGCGGCAGACCACCAACAACCAGTTCGTGGGCGATCCGCTGAACCCCACCAAGCTGCGGACGGTGCAGTTGCAGACCGGCCTGCGGCAGGTGCTGCCGACCGGTGCGCAGCTGGAGATGAAGTATCAGACCGCGCGCAACGACGTGAGCGGCAGCTTTTTCACCAACCCGTTCTACCAGAACGAGCTGACGCTTCAGCTTACCCAACCGCTGCTGCAGGATTTCGGGGTCGAGGTGAACCGAGCCCGCATCGCCATCGCCCAGAACGATCAGCAGATCAGCCGGCTGGATTTCCGCCTGAAGCTGGAGGAAAACCTGGCCAAGGCCGAGGAAGCCTACTGGCGGCTCAGCCAGGCGCTGCGCGAGGTGGAAATCCAGGAGCAGCTTCTGGCCGAGGCTCAGCGCACCGCCCGCACGATCGAGGCCCGCAAGGGCGAGGACGTGCATGATGTGCAGTTGTGGCAGGCGTATGCGGCGGTGCGGCAGCGCCAGGCGACGCTGGTGCAGGCGCGCGGACGCGTGCGGAACCTGTCCAACCAGCTCAAGCAGTTGATGGGCGACCCCGACCTGCCGGTGGGTGGGGCGGCGCTGGTGGTGCCGGCCGACGCACCCATCGAGACTCTGATCCGCTTCGACACGGCCGACCAGGTGGAGACGGCGCTGGCCAACCGTGCCGAACTGGCCCAGCAGAACCTGCGTATCGATTCGGCGACAGTGATTACGCGGGCCGCGAAGAATAACCGCCTGCCGGCCTTGAACCTGACGGGTTCGCTGGGGCTGGTGGGGCTGGGGGGGGCCTGGGGCGAGGCCAGCAGTTCGCAGTTTCAGGCCGATTTTGTGAACTATGCCATCGGGCTGTCGCTGGAGATGCCCATCGGTTTTCGCGGGCCCAATGCCATCTGGCAGCGGACGTTGCTACAGCGGCAGCAGGGCATCGCGCAGTATCAGGCCCTGGTCGAGGGGGTCGTGCTGGATGTCAAGCAGGCGCAACTGGAGGTGGAGACGCGCTGGGAACAGACGGTCAGCGCGCGTCATCTTCGCCTGGCGTCGGAGAAGTCGCTGTCGGCGCTTCAGATCAAACTGGAGCAGGACCGCAAGACTCCGGAGCTGCTGCAACTGGTGCTGGACCGCCAGGACCGCCTGGGCGAAGCCCAGCGCGCGGAGATCGACGCCATCGTGAGCTATAACATCGCGGTGTCGGCGTTGGAGCGTGCCAAGGGGACACTGCTGCGGTATAATAACGTCGTTCTGCGGGAAGAGGCGAATCCCTTCGCGCCGCGATAAGAGTCCGTCAAGTCAGGAAATAGTGCCGTGCTGACACTGCTGGTCCTTCAAGGTCCTGACAAGGGCCGCCGATTCGAGTTGCCCGATGCGCCCACCCACGTGGGACGCGAGAGCCGGCAACTGCCCCTTACCGACAACACGGTCAGCCGGCGGCATTGCGAACTGCTGCCCGAGAACGGGGACTGGATCGTGCGCGACCTGGGCAGTTCCAACGGCACCTACGTCAACGGCAACCGGGTGACCGGGCAGCATGCGCTGAAGCTGGGCGACCAGATCCGCGTGGGCCGCACGCTCATGGTCTTCGGCTCGCAGCCGGGCGTCTCGCGCACCAGCAGCGGCAAGGTGCGACTGTCCGGTGAAGAAATGGGCATGGACAGCGCCATCATGCACACCGTGGCCAGCAGCGAGGACTCCATGGTGCTGGCGGTGCCGGAGCCGGCGGCCGCGGCCATGTCCAACCTCAAGATTCTCTACCAGCTCGGGGCGGTGCTGGGTTCGAGCTTCAATGTGGATCAGGTGCTGGAAGTCGTTATGGACCTGGTCTTCGAGCATGTGAAGGCCGACCGCGGCATTGTGCTGTTGCTGGACGAGGAGCGCAAGGAGCTGATCCCCAAGGTGGTGCGCATCCGCGAGGAAGAGACCAAGAGCGAGGAACCGGTCGCCCAGGCGACCAACGGCGGGCGTCCGGCGGCCGACAGCATTCACGCCTCGCGCACCATCATCAACCACGTGCTGGACACCAGCGAAGGGGTGCTTTCCAGCAATGCGATGGCCGACCATCGCTTTTCCAAGGGCAAGAGCGTACACAGCCTGGGCATCCGCTCGGCGCTGTGCGTGCCCATCAAGGCACGACGGCTCGACACCCGCGGCGGCGAGGAAATCCTCGGGGTCATCTACGTCGACAGCTCGGTCAAGAATTACACGTATTCGCCGGACCAGTTGCGGCTGTTGACGGCGATCGGGCTGCAGGCCGGGCTGGCCATTCAGAACGCCAAGCTTTACGTGCAGCAGCTCCAGGCCGAGCGGATGACCGCGATCGGCGAGACCACCGCGGCCCTGTCGCACTCGATCAAGAATATCCTGCAGGCTTTGCGCGGCGGCGCCGACGTGGTCGAGATGGGCTTTCGCAACACCAACCTGGCCCAGGCCCAGAAGGGCTGGCGCATCGTCGACCGCAACCTGGAGAAGATCTACAACCTGACGATGAACCTGCTGGCCTATGGCAAGGACCGTGAGCCACGGCTGGAACTGGTCAACCCCAAGGTGCTGATCAACGAATGTGTGGAACTGATCGCCCCCATGGCCAACGAAAAGGGCGTCATGGTCATCGCGGATGCCGAGCCCGATCACCCGGCCATCCCCATCGACCCCGACGGCATCCACCAGGTCATCATGAACCTGCTGAGTAACGCCCTGGATGCCGTGGAGGCACAAAAGGGGCTGATCAAAATCACCGTGCGCTACGACGAGGAAGGCCGCCAGAGCCTGATCGAGGTCACCGACAACGGCACGGGCATCGCCGAGCCCATGCGGCAGCATATCTTTGAACTGTTTCACTCGACCAAGGGCAACCGCGGCACCGGGCTGGGGCTGGCGGTGGCGCGGAAGATCGTCGAAGAACACGAAGGCACCATCAGCGTGCGCAGTAAATCCGGCCAGGGCTCGACCTTCAGCGTCAGGCTGCCGGTCCACCATGAGCGGCTGGCCGATCCTTCCACAACGCACGGCCCCGCCCGATAGTCTCAGCGGCTTGAACTGCGACGGCGGCCTCGTCCGCTGCGCTTGCCGCCGCCGCTCTGCTTGTTGACGGTGGCCCAGGCTCGGCGCTCGGCTTCCTTCTCAGGCAGGCCGCGTTTCTCGTAACCTTCTTCAATATGCTCGGCCTGGCGCTTTTGTTTGTCGGTATAGGCTGATTTGTCACCGCGTGGCATGGTGTGCTCCTTGACTCTCTGATTCGCGTTCCAACCTTCACACGCCTGCCGGCTGATCCTGCCGGTGGGATACGGCGCTGCGCACTTTGTGAACCGCTTGGGCGGCCACGCCGCGGACCGACACGTTGGTGGCAGCGCGTGTGGCCAAGCCCAGTCCCAGGGCAGCGGCCGCCAGGCCAAGGCCATCACGGCGAACCAGGCCACAGGCCAAGAGACCCACGCCCGCGACGCTGGAAGCTACGCGTGGTGCGGGACCCCACTCGCTCTGGCGATACCCGCCTTCGGAGCTGGGCGCGGGCTCAAGCCGCAACTGGTTTTCCACGGCCGTCACGCCGCGCATGGATTGCACATGTTCGATCAATCTCTGGCACTGCCCGGGTGAGAGCGGGCCGCCGCTGAGAAAGACGCGGCCGCCTTGCACGGAAACTTCGATCTGGCGCGGGCGCCACACGAGCCGGCCCATTTGGGCGCGGACACGCTGGGTGATCTGTTCATCCGTGGGCTGTCGCCGGTCGAAGATGGAGCCGACGCGAGTCCACAGGCCGCGGAGCCGGTTGGTGGTGTCGCGCCAGGTGACATCGACCGCGTCGCCCACTTCGTTCAGCAGACTACGCGCCTTGTCGGCGATCCAGGCGCGGCGTCGTCGGCCGGATACCGGGTCCAGCAGATACATGGCGGTGCAACTGGCGCAGGCTGCCCCTATCACCGCCGTGGCCGACGTGCCGTACTGCGATATGGCCGAGCGGCGTGGTCGAAAACCTAATCGTTCGCGGAGGTAGTCCCAGCCGCTGGACAGCCGCTGGCCCAAGTCATGGCCCAGCGAGCCGGTGTGGCCGGCGAGGCTCGATCCGGCGTGTTCCAGATACCGAGTTGGGGCCAGCCTGGGAAGCGAACGGACCGACCGACCGGCTTTACCCAGATGCTGCTGGACAAACTGCACGCCTCGGCTGGCCCTGTGGCGGGCCGACTCAATGAGCCTGCTGCCCTCGTTTCGCAATGGCTTGGTTTGCTCGACCAGCCGATGACGGCGATAGGCCCCGGCCTGGGGGTCCAGAACATACATGGCCGCGGCGCCCAAGGCGGCGCCGCCCAAAACCTGCAGAATACCTTGTGATCTCATGGCGGCCTCCAAAACAAGAGAACCCGCGGAGGGCGCCAAGGGGGTGCAAAGCAAATGCCAACAATAGCTCTGGGGGGCCTGAAGCGCGTCAAAGCGCGGGCCGCCCGCTGATGGTGAGGGGAACCGGTTGCGGCATGGGCTGGTAGTTCGGCTGTACGGCCAGCTTCAGGGGCCGGCGGTCCTTGCCTGGCAGGCCGTCCTGGTCGACCATTCGCTGGATGGTCATGATTCCCTCCAGCAGCGTTTCAGGCCGGGGCGGGCAGCCGGGGACGTAGACGTCCACCGGGATGAACTGGTCGATGCCCTGGACCGTGGCATAGGCATCAAAGACGCCGCCGGTGCTGGCGCAGGCACCCATACTGATGACCCACTTGGGCTCGGTCATCTGCTGGTAGATGTGCTGAAGGATGGGCATCATCTTGATCCCCACGCGGCCGGCCACGATCAAAAGGTCGCTTTGCCGCGGGCTGAAGCGCATGGCCTCGGCGCCGAAGCGCGCCAGGTCATAGCGGCTGGCGGCCGTGGCCATCAGTTCGATGCCACAGCAGGCCGTGGCAAACGGCAGCGGCCACAGCGACGAGCGCCGGGCCCAGTTGACCAGTTTCTTGAGCTGCGTGGTGAGGATGTTGTCGGGCAGTGCCTGCGTGTCCATGGGTCTTGTGTGGAATGATACGCGGCGGAGCTTGCAAAGGAAACGGCGAGGCGCGTTGATGTGACAGGCGGATGTCGTCTTCAGAATGAAACGTAAACGATGTCCGTGCCGTCAAACCACCTGGGCCGGCCCGGTGGTGCTGAAGGTCGAGGGCTGATCGGTGCCGGCCGGCGGCGGCAGAAGCCCTAGGATCAGGGCCGCGTGGCGGTTGCTGGCGCCCTGGTTCTGGCGCACCACCTCTTGGGCGCGACGGGCCATCGCCGATGACTGCGCGGGATTGCTCAGCAGCACAGAGATGCGCTCGGCCAACTCGGATTCGTTTTCTACCTGCAGGACCGCCTCGGCCGCCTTGAACTGGGCCATGGCCTCGGCAAAGTTGGCGGTATGGGGACCGACAACGATGGGCTTGGCCATCGCCGCGGGTTCGATCATGTCCGAGCCGTTCTGGCGGGGGCCTAAATCCACGAGACTGCGGCCGACGAAGACCACGTCGGCCAGGCTGTAAAACTTGCGCAGCTCGCCCATGGTATCGCCCAGGATAATCGTGGGCAGCACCGATGAGGCCCTTCGATGGGCCGAGAGCGGCGAGACGATGGTCCGCGAGCGGCGCAGCACGTCAAAGCCGGCCTGCGCGATGAGGCCGGCCACCTCGTCGAAGCGTTCGGGCTTGCGCGGCACGATGGCCAGACGCAAACGAGGATGGCGCTCCAGCAGGTTGCGGTAGCAGCGGAGAATCATCGGCTCCTCGCCGGGGCCGGTGGAACCGCATACCCAAACGCGCTCGGCGTGCTGAATACCCAGCACGGGATGCTGGGTGAAGGAGAATGCCGCCGGCTGCAGATGCAGAGCGGCCGCCAGATCGGCATCGCCGGCGACGCGCGGCGACAGCGTGGCGGTGTCAAATTTCATGGTGCCGGTGACCTGCACGCGCTGCGCCGCAGCGCCCAGCCGCGTGAAACGGCGAGCGTAGGTCTCATCCTGGGCACAGATGCTGGCCAGGCGACGGAACATCGGCTTGACCAGGGGGCCCGCCAGGCGGTAGTGGCGATAGCTGGATGCGGTCACGCGGCCGTTGACCAGCACAACTGGGATGTTGCGCCGCTGGCATTGCCGAAGGAAGTTGGGCCATACCTCCAGTTCCAGCAGCACGACCACGCTGGGCCGCAGGTGGTCCAGAAAGCGGTTGATGGCGCCGCTGAAGTCCAGCGGATAGCGCACCAGCAGCACGCGCGGATCCTGGCCGTAAAGTTCCTGGCCGCGCTCAAAGCCGGTGTGGGTCGTGACGGAGACTATCATTTGCAGGTCCGGCCGGGCGGCCGAAAGCCGCTGCACCAGCAGTCGGGTAGCGTTGATCTCGCCGACGGAGACGGCGTGAATCAGTACGGCCGGCGCATCGCCCTGGCGCTGGGGGACCTGGCCCATGCGCTGCGACAAAGCGCCCATAACCTTGGCCCGTGCGCTGGGCCGCAGCAGCCACCAGGGGCTGGACAGTCCCAACCCCAGCCCATAGGCGATGTCAAAGTGGTTCAACATAGGTGTAAACGCCAAAAGGCCGGCTTGCGGCGCCGGTGTCCTCACCGGCGCCCTGTCGGGCTATAACGATTGTTTTACCGTTAAAGCTCTTCGACCAAAAGGGCAGGATATAATGAACTCGTCCGCCCGCTGGCCGGGCCTGGAGCTATGGTATGCGCAGCAAACCGATGGTGATGTTTCTGGGGTGTCTTCTGCTGTTGTGCGCGCCGGCCGGGGCAGGGCTGGAGTTTGAGCGCCAGTTGGCCGAGGTCCGCGCCCAGCCGGGGCAGAAGCAGGCCACGGTCGAGTTTGCCTTCGCCAACACGGGTAAGGGTGCCCTGACGATCCAGAAGGTCGAAACCAACTGCGATTGCACGGCTGCGGGTGCCGACAAGAAGACCTATCAGCCTGGCGAGAAGGGTACGATCCGGCTGCAGGTCAACATTGGCCAGCGGGTGGGCACCAAGAGCTGGAGCGTTGAGGTCCAGACCGACGACCCGCAGCAGCCGCGTTATGTGCTGCGGGTGGATATTCACGTGCCAGAACTGGTGCGGCTTTCCCAGAAGCTGGTGAGCTGGAAGCAGGGCGATAACACCCCCAGGACCGTGCGCATCCAGATCGATCCGGCGGTGAGCATCCATCTCACGCGCGTCAGCACTGACCAGCCGGCGGTGGCCGCGGAACTGAAGACGATCGAAGCGGGGCGCCGCTATGAGTTGATCCTCACGCCACGTGCCGACGCCCCGGCGGGCACGGTGACCGTCAGCGTCCAGTCGGACTATCCGGCCGAGGAGCCGCGCGTGTATACGATCTATGCCAAGATCACCGGCCGATGAAGGCAGTTCGTGTGGGCTAAAAGGCGAACCACGCCGGCGCATCCATCATCGCATGCAGAAGCCGACGTAGCCAGCAGCGGGTACGATGCTCTAACTCGTATGATGGCCATTGCGCGAGAAAAGCTCTGCTTGCGTTTCCCTTTCCGCATTTCCATCAGGAAAAATGACGTTTCTGTTGCGAAATGCGGTGTTTCCGCCGGGGGAAAGGCCGGTGGCGGCGGCGGTGGGAGTAAGGGCATTACTTGCCGATGCAATAGACCTTCTTCATCCCGCGGATAAAGATTCGCCCACCGTCGAAATACGGCGTGCTCCGAAACCCTTCGCCCAAGCTGTTGCGCGCCAGTTGGCGGTACTCGCGACCGGGTTCGATGACCACGGTTGTTCCCGTGTCGCTGCTGGCAAAGAGTTTCCCGCCCGCCAGGCAGAGACTGGGATAGGCGGTGCCGCCAAGCTCCAGTTTCCGCTCATAGACAATGGTCCCGTCCCGGCTGTCGATGGCGCTGAGGACACCCCCGGCGTTGAGGACGTAGAGCAGGCCGCCCGCCACCACCGGCGACGCGTAGTAGCGGTTCCGGTTCGGTTTCACATCCCACTTCTTGACGGCGGTGATGGTGGCGGTGGGACCTGCCGCGAGTTGAAAAGCGACACATCCACCCTCGTCAACGCTGTACACGCAGTCGCCTTCGGCCACGGGGCCGTTGAAGGCGACGCCGGCCACCTTGGTCCCCGCACCAGTGCCATTGGAGAGACGGACCAGGTCCCCGCCGGTCGTCAGCAGAAACATCTCGGTGCCGACGGTGACCGTGACCGGCGTGCCATGATTGGAGGCGCCCTTGAAGGTCCACAGGGTCTCGCCGGTTGCCGGGGACAACGCATACAGCAAGTCGTCGATGTGCACCAGCAACTTGCCATCGGCCAGAACGGGCGATGCTGACTGGCCCCATCCGCGGGTTGGCTTGCGAGCCAGCCGGACCCAGAGGCGGTTTCCGTCCAGATCGTACCGCGCCACCGTGCCGAGAGCCGTCAGGACGAAGACGGTCTTGCCGTCGGAGACCGGAGTGGGCGTGCTGAATCCGGTGTCGCCGTGCGTGGGCGGAAGTGCGTATTGCCGGACCAGGGCGGCAGCATTGGTGTTGCGGGGATCGGCCAGGACCTCGGCGCAGACTTGGGCCATCTGGTTGTGCAGACTGATGTTCAGCGGGTCGGAATGCAGCCGGCGGGCCGCTTCGGAGACTTTGCCCTGCAGGGCTTCGGCCCGCTGGAGTTCGGCGTGAACGCCCTGCGGGAGCACCTGGGAATAATCATTGGTGCGGCTCCAGAGCGTCGTACCGGTGGCCGCGTCCAGACAGTGCAGGACGGCGCGCTCCGCTGTCACGAACACGCGCGTTCCGACCGGCAACGGTGATCCGTTGCTCCAAGTGTCGAGCGTGCTGGACCAGACGATGTTCGTCTCCTTGCCCCATTCGAGGACGGGAGTTGCGCTGGCAAATCGGCCCGATCCATCGAAGCGCCAACCATCGGCAAAGCTGGTCATGGCGCTGAGAAGCAAGGTCAGAACTGCGCACGCAATAGAGGGAACTCGGCCCATGGTTGTCATGGACGACAGTTTAGTGAACGAGAACCCGCAGGCAAGACTGAAGGACGGGTCAAAGAGGAATGGGGCGTCGGCGGATTCGGTCTTGCAGGTGAGACTGGAAAACACTTCGGCCAAGGGGGTCGCAGAACGGGCGACACCAAGGAGGTAAGAAATGGTTAATCGGCGGGTTTTGGACGAAACTTCCGGTTGTGGACCGAAGACTGCCAACGGCGTCGAGGCGTCGCGCTCTCTGAATTCCTGGCTTCACCCCGCTGAACCTGCGGCCCTGCGGCTCCCCGAGCTATTGGCAGTCCCCGGCCATGGCAACTTCATCCGCAGTTGTTATCCTGCCTGGCCGGTGCGGTCATGGGGCTTCGAAGTCTGAGTGAAGGGCGTCATCCCTGCTCTGTCGCGACCCTCGCCCGGGGTGCAAAGACGCCTGTATGCAAGCGGAGGGCCGAACGGGATTGGCTGCGTTCCGGTTGCGTCTTCCTCGCTCACCAGCCCCACCCGTAGGGCAGATGTCGGCGATGTCCCAGGAGCCACAGCAGAGTTGTCGCGATGGCCACACCCCATCGAATCGCCGGATGAAGCCGGACAAACCGTCGTCGGCTCAACAGCAAGAGCACGAGCACTGGGATCAGTGATAGCCAGTAGGCCCTCGATATCCACCCGATGACCCAGCGCCAGCCGGGGTCTAACACGCTTCCATACTCGATACGGCGCAAGACAATCAATTCCCACCAGTTCCGTATGCTGTCCGGCAATCCCCCGGCCACCGCTGCGAATAACATCGCCCAGGAAAGGTCCACTCTGGGCGGGCGGTTGATCAGGTTATCGATGGTGATGGTAGCGCCGCACTCCGGACACACCGCCGAGCGATTGCCTCGCAGATTGTACCCACATCGAGGACAGCCGACGTCGCGCTCCGCGAGCAACCTATCCAGCAACTGTCGTCCTTGAGCTGGTTGGGAGGGTTCGTCCCGCATGGTCCATCCTCGTCGGTCACCCGATTCCCGCCGCCAGAACACGCATCTGGCTCGGCTTGGCGGGTAAGCGTCGGCCCGGGGAGCGTCCCCGCCCAGCCTACAGACTACCCTCCGTCGAACACCATGAACCACCAGTTCCCCCCGGCGTGCCAGTACTGATGTCGACGGTCTGCCTGCACCGGTGGCCGTCCATCTGTCGTGTACGCGAAGCCCCCGCCGTACCGGAAAAACCCGCCCTGCACGAAGAATTGCATGCCATTGTTTAGCAGCATCACGGGGCTTGCATCGTAGATCCCGATCTTGGGCGGCGGTGGCGCAGGCATGCTCGCTGCCCGCTGCGCCCAGCCATCCAAGGCAGGTCGATGCGCCAGGAAGATTGCACGTCGCGGCACTTCACCGACGAGTAGCAGTGCCGTCAGAGCGCCCAGCGCCGGCGGAAGCAACCAGATCACCCACCGCTTCCGAGTGGTCGGCTTAAACTCGCGCCTGAGCAGCGGAACGAGCACCCAAAACAGCCACCCCAAGCCAGCGATGGGCCACAGCGCCAGCGCCGCCAGGAACGGACCCACTCGCACGGCCGGCATGGTTTGGCTCCACGCGCTCAGCGCCGTCGCCAGGACCGCAAAAAACGCCGGGCCTGTGCCTATTGGGGAAGGTTCCCCCGCCGCTTCCGGAGCGGGCACCTGATAATCGAGCGTGGGCGAATGCGATTCCATGCGCCTCCCGATGCCGGCGAATTCTGTTGATGGCCGCTTAGTTTACCGATAGACCAGCCTGTGAAGTCAAGAGCGTAATCGGCAAGACTGAGATTATTGCGATGTGATTCTGCATGGCAACGGAAGAGGGAAGGCGACAGGAATCTTTTGTGCGAAGCACCCTTCGGGACGTTCCGGCAATAGATGTCTGTCCCCGTCCCCAGTCCCTCGTCGCGCTCTCTGACGTCTGGGCTTCACCCGCTGAACCTGCGGCCCTGCTGCTCCCAGAGCTATTGGCAGCCCCCAGCCATGGCAACTTCATCCGCAGTTGTTATCCTGCCTGGTCGGTGTGGTCATGGGGCTTCGAAGTCTGAGTAAAGAAATCTGTTTGCTGTGCCTGCTGGCGCTGTTGCCCGCGGTGGCGGCCGCTTTGTGGCATCCGCGCCGGCCGGCCTTTGTCACGCCGCCGCTGGGGCCTGGCGAGGTGCACGGGCGTACCGCTCGCATGTGGGGGCCCCGGGTGTTGTGGGTCGATGCCCGCGCGGGGCGCGAGTTTGACAAGGGCCACGTCCGCGGCGCTTTGCCGCTGTCCGAAGATCAATGGGACCAGCAGCTCAAAGCGGTCATTGAAGCCTGGGACGAATCGCGCATTGTGGTGGTGTACTGCGCGTCGGACCTGTGTCGCTCGGCCCATGACGTGGCCGACCGCCTGCGGCGCGAAATGCAGTGGAACGATGTCTATGTCCTGCAGGGGGGCTGGGCCCAGTGGCAGAGGATGCTGCCATGAAGCTGTCCGCGGTGCTGTTTCTGTTGCTGCGGGTGGGTGTGGGCGGACTGTTCGTCTGGGCCGGCGTCAGCAAGGTGGGCGATCCGTTTCGTTTCAGCCAGCAGATTCTGAATTATCACCTGGTGGATCAGCCGGTAGCCGCATCGATGGCGCTGTATTTGCCGTGGCTGGAGATCGTGTGTGGCCTGTCCCTGGCCGTGGGGCGGTGGCGCCGAGGCGCGGTGGCCGTGCTGAGTGTGTTGATCGTGATCTTCACCTTGGCGCTGCTGTCAGCGTGGTGGCGAAGACTGGATCTGGACTGCGGATGCTTTGCCGCGGGGGGAACGCCTGGCTCGCTGGGTTGGCGCGTGCTCCAGGACCTGCTGATTCTGGCGGCGCTGGTAACGCTGGCCGTCAGGAACCGGATGCTGGCCCGGCTGGCTCCGCCAGCGGCACCAGCAAGCTGACGCAAGCCCCGGGAACACTGTCATCGACCCGCAGGTCGCCGCCCATGGCCCGGGCCAGGCGCCGGCTGAGGGCCAATCCCAGCCCCAGACCACTCACGGCGGAATTGGCGGCTTCGCGCGCGCTGCGCGAAAACGGACGAAACAGTTCCCGCGCCCGGCGGTCAAAGCCGGGCCCGTGGTCGCGCACCTGGAGAACCGCGTATGGGCCACGGGTGCTCAGTCCAAGCTCGATGCGCCGATCCTGGGCCGAGGCGGCATATTTGCAGGCGTTGTCGACCAGGTTAAAGAGGATTTGCTCCAAGGCCAACCGATCCGCCTTGACGCGCTGCTGCCGTTGGGCGGTGTCGGTGTGGTCGGTCAGTTGCAGTCCGGCCTGCGTGGCCCTTTGGCTCAGACGAGGCCAGGCGGCATCCCACAGGGCCTGCAGCGCCAGCGGCTCCGGCCTCTGGGGCCCGCGGCGCCGTTCCAGGCGCGAATAAGCCAGCACGTTTTCCACCAGGTGTCCCAGCCGATCGGCCTCAGCGCGCAGAGTGGTCATGTACTGCTGGCGGCGGCTTTCCTGGGCCACCATGCCCTCCGACAGCATCTCGGAATACATGCGCAGCGTCGTCAGCGGCGTGCGCAGCTCGTGGGTCACGGCCGATACGAATGCCGCCCGGCGCTCGGACAAGGCCAGCACGCCCCGCAGCAGCAGCGCCACCGACAGGGCTCCCAGGAGGATCGAGGCCCAGGCGACCAGCAGGCTGAGTCGGATGGGGCCGGCCGGCGGGGGCGGGACCAGCGCTGCGCCATCGATCCGCAGCGCCAAGGGCAGGGCGGCCAGCAAATGCCGATCGGCTTGGGCGACAGGACCCTGAACCGGGACAAGCGTCGCTCGCGGCACCAGGTCGGCGGTGGCGGCCAACAGCCACTTCCGCAGGGCCGGCCAGTCGAACCAGCAGCCCTGCACATGCTCGACACCGTTGATGGTAAGCCGCCGCGCCAGCAGTAGTTGCCCGTCCACCCACAGGGGGTGCATGACGCCTTCGCTGATCGAACTCATACGGAGATCGATGTTGGCGGCCTTATTGGCCAACTGGGCGTTGCTGAAATAGCGGGCGCGGGCCTGGTATTCCTGCTGCTGCAGACCCTGGGCCATGTCGTCGGGTGGGTTGATGTTGGGTGTTTGAGCGACTGTGACCGTCGGGGAAGCTGCCGCCGGCGGCAGGGCTGCCAGCAGCTGCTCGATATGGAGCCGAGGCTGGAGCTGCTCCAGGCGCCTGGAGGCCAGGTCGATCCTCGCCGGTCGGATTCCGTGGGCTTCGGCCATGTTGCGCACCTTGCCCTGCGGGGCCTGCGGGCTGGTGATTCGGCCGGCGGAATCGATTTGAAAATGCAGCAGGATCAGTTCGGAATCGACGCTCAGCAGGGGCGAGGCCACAGGGCGGTCATCACTGCGCACATCGAGCATGCGTCCATAGGCTTTTTCCGGGGAGAAGAACGAGGTATAGGCAAAGTAGGGTCGCGCGTTCTCCTGGGCAATCAGGGGCGTGAGGGCCGAATCCATGCGCCACAAAGCCAGCCTGGCGTTCTCATCGAGGCTGGCGCGCAGACGGGCTTCGGCGGCGTTGCGGTCCAGCGTCAGCACCTTGGCGCTGATCCAGGCCAAAGCGCCCAACGCCACGGCCAGGCACAGCCCAAACAGCAGCCAGATTAGCAGGTGTCGTCGGAGCATCATGAGCCTTGGGCGAGCATGTAGCCCTTGCCGCGCACGGTCAGAATGATGCGCGGGTGGGCTGGGTCATCGCGCAGCTTCTCGCGCAGACGGGCCACGTGCATGTCAATGGTGCGCGTCTCGGCGCCCAGGGGATCGATACCCCAGACCCGCTGCAGGATCTCGTCGCGAGAGATAGCCCGCCGGGCGTTGCACGCCAGGTAGCGCAGCAGTTCGGCTTCGCGCTCGGAAAGTTCGCAGCGGTGTCCATCGTTGAAGCGGACCTCACGGCGCCTAAGGTCAACCTTGCCGGCGGGCAGGGGTACTGATTCCAGGTCGGTGGGTCGCTCCGGCGACCTTCGCAGTACGGCCTGAACCCGCGCGATCAACTCCCTGATGGAGAACGGCTTGACCATGTAGTCGTCGGCCCCGCCCTTGAGTCCGCCGACGCGGTCGCTTTCCTGGCCGCGGGCGGTCAGGATGATGACTGGCAGCGTGGGCCTTGCGGACCTGAGGGCCTGGAGGATTTCCATCCCCTGTTTACCGGGCAGGATCAGGTCCAGCAGGATCAGGTCGCAGTCGACACTCAGGGCCAGGTCCATGCCCTCGTCGCCGTGGCCGGCTTCCAGAACGCTATAGCCGTGGAACTCCAAAGCATCCACCACTCCGCGGCGGATGGCCGGATCGTCCTCGATGACCAGGATGCGTCGTGGCATAAACCAATGATCAGTGTAGCATCAATGCCGGGCCGATGCTGTAACCGCATTGTAACGAGCCAGGTCGGGTCCTGGTCGCGGCTGCCGCAAAAAGGAGTCTTAAACACCAGCCGGCGCGCGCGGTATCTAACTTGTTGGGCGGCGACTCGGGCAAAGACCCGGATGCCAAGGATATAGGCCTGCTCAAGCCACCGCGCGGGTGAAGCCCGTCGCAGGGAAGGAAGTCATGCTTCGTATTACCAAGACGCTGCATCTGGGCCGCTGTGGAATCCTTGCCATCCTTGCTTTGCTGCTGGCGGCGCCGTCTGCCTTGGGCGCGTCGGCCGCCGCTGGGGGCCAGGGGCACGACATTTCACTGGCATGGTCGCTGCCGTTTGTGTTGCTCTTGGTGGCCATCGCCCTGATGCCCTTCATTCACAAGCACTGGTGGGAAAAGAATTATCCGTGGGTGGCCGTCGGGCTGGGGCTGGTGGTGGCGGTTTACTACTGGTTCGTTGCTCCTTCGGCGGGCCACTGGCTGGACGAGATGAAGGAGTATGTCAGCTTTATCGCGCTGCTGGGATCGCTCTATGTGATCAGCGGCGGCATCGCCATCCGCGTCAACCGCCGAGCCACAGCCAGCGCCAATACAGCGCTGCTGCTGATCGGCGCGCTGGTGGCCAATGTCTTCGGCACCACGGGGGCGTCGATGCTGCTGATCCGCCCCTATCTGCGCATGAACCGGGGCCACCTGAAGCCCTTTCATATCGTCTTCTTTATCTTCATCATCTCCAACTGCGGCGGCAGCCTGACCCCCATCGGCGACCCGCCACTGTTTCTGGGCTATTTGAAGGGCATTCCCTTCTGGTGGACGGTTGAGCACCTCTGGCCCATCTGGGCGGTGACGGTCGGAGCCTTGCTGGCGGTGTTTTTTGTCATCGACCTGTGGGACCACCGCCGCCAGGAACGCCCGCACACTGATGAGGCCGGCCCCCAGGTGCATATCCTGGGGATTCAGAACTTCATCTTCATCTGCGTGGTGATCTTTGCGGTTTTCCAGGATGGATTCTTCGAGGCCCTGCAGATGGCTCGTCGTCACGGACTGACGGCCGGCGCCCTGGCCAAGGTTCTCTTCTGCCGCGAGGCGCTGATGCTGGGTGCCGCGGTGGCCGCCAAGAGCCTGACGGGGCGCGTGGTCTACCAGGCCAACGACTTCACCTACGGCCCCATTCGCGAGGTGGCGATCCTGTTCCTGGGCATCTTCTCCACCATGGTGCCGGCTCTGCAGTGGCTCAACCACAATGCCTCCAAGGTGGGGGTGCATACGCCCGGGCAGTTTTACTTTGCGGCCGGCGGACTGTCTTCAGTGCTGGACAACGCCCCGACCTACCTCACGTTTTTACAGACGCGCCTGGGCGAACTGGAGGAGCCCAAAAAGCATTCAGGCGACGTGGACAAGGCCGAGATTGACCTGGCCATCAGTGAACTGCAGCGCATGCTCGAAGCGGGCACCACGGAAATACGGCCGGGCCTGCCGCCCAATGTGAGGCTGGCTCTTTTGGAGTACGTTGCGGACCATGGCGAGCAGTTCCGCCGTAATCTGCCCGTGACTCCCGAGACGCGCGAGCAAATGAAGTTGGCCTTCCTCACCGGCGTGCCCATGCAGAATGCGTTCATCGTGGCAATTTCCGCCGGGGCGGTGCTCTTCGGGGCCATGACCTACATCGGCAACGGCCCCAACTTCATGGTCAAGAGTATTGCCGAAAGCGCCGGGGCGCGCACTCCCAGCTTTCTGGGTTACCTGCTGCGCTATGCCCTGCCCATCCTGCTGCCGCTCTATGTACTGGTATGGCTGCTGTTTTTTGCCGGCTGGCACCTGTAGCTATTTCGAACTGATGAGGACGATGCCGCCGACGGTCAGGAGGGATGCAAGAATGGCTGACCGAGATACGCGCACCCGATAGCGCACGGCCACGATGGGCAGCACAAACAGCGGGGCGGTCGAACTGAGGGTGGCCACCAGTCCGGCTGGTGCATGTTTTAGAGCCGCCACAAAGAAGAACATGCCCACCAGCGGCCCCGCCAGTGTGCCCAGTGTCATCAGCAGAGGCACCTTGGGCTGGGCCAGGCCGCGGATAACATTGACGGCGCCGCCGGTGAGCAGCGGAAACAACCACAGGGCCGCGCAGCCGGCGATAAGGCGGAGGCTGTGGGCTACCAGGGGATCGACGGGCCCCAGCCGATAGGCATAGCGCGTCATGACGCCGGCCACGCCGATGCACAATCCGGCGACTATCGCTGCCAGCATGCCCCAGGCCGACATTCTCCCCGGCTCGCGGCTATCGTGGTTCTGAATGCGGCCCTCGGTCCAGGCCAGATAGGTGATCCCGCCCAGGACCATGGCCACGCCCGCCAAAACCGGCGCTGACAAGGCTTCGTTGAGCCAGATCCAGCCCACGACCACGCCGGCGACGGGTGATACCGTCAGCGCCTGGATCGCCCGGCGGGGCCCCAGCAGCACGATGGCCTCGTAATAGAAGAAATCGCCGACAGCCATATGCAATATGCCCGACATCAGCAGCCATTTGAGCGGGCCGAGCCCGGGACGCAGCGGTTCGCCGTTCAGCAGCGCCACCGCCACGGCGGCGATCGTCGCGGGCACGGCCGACATCAGCATCCGCAGGCGGTTGACGTTCATGGCCCCGATACGCCGGCCGGCGCTGGACCAGAAAATCGGAGCCCAGGCCCAGAGGAAGCCGGTGCTCAAAGCCAGGACAATGCCATACTGCGATGTGGGCATAGGCCCTCTATCGGCCGGCAGAAGAGTGGACCGCCGATCTATTCGGTGGTGGTCGGCAGGCAGATGGCGCCGTCGTCGGGGCGGGGCAGGCTGTGCTTGAGGCGCCAGGTCAGTTCGGCAAACTGCCGGTAGACCCAGCGCGTCCAGGTGCGGGGCGGGCTGCCGGTGGCGCCGCCCTCGGCGTCCACGTCGCATTGGTCGTTACAGTAGTCGATCATCCAGAACCGCTGCGTATCACCCTCCACGGCCGCCAATTCGGTGGAGAAGAAGTCCATCTTCGTCACCTGGGCGACGCGCGCCACCAAGTCCAGGGCCGGCAGTAAATCGTAACGGTGCACATCCTGCCAGCTCAGCAGATCGTAGCCGTGCCGCTCGGTCGACCACCACAGCAGGGAGCGCCGCCCACAGATGCTGTAGGCGCGAAGGTAGGCCGGCCGCTCGCCGCAGCGCGTCCAGTGGATCATCTTCTGCACCAGCCACTGGTCGTCGCGGTTGTAGTCGCGCGCTGCGCTGATGGCCGCCTGGGTGGGGGGCTGATCCAGTTTGACGCCCTTGGCGGCTTCGCCGAACGAGGGCTTGATGACGCAGCGATCGCCCAGTCGCCGGCGCTCGTCGGCGGTCAAATCGCGGTCAGGCTCGCCGGGCTTGAAGAATATCGTCGGCGGCACCGGTAGCCCGGCTCGCTCGAAGATCACGTGGCTCGTGGCCTTGTTGACAAACTGCTCCTCCTCCGGGCGGCGGATGGTGTAGATGCCTTGCTGGGCGGCCTGGTAGAGCAGCCTTTCAAAGGGGCAGCCCGGCCGCGAACTGAGGTCCAGGTATACGTGCGGGTGCAGACGGCCGGCGGCCACGTCGCGCGTGGCCCGCTCGACGTTGTTCTTGTTGACCAGCAGTACACTCAGCCCATAGGCGCTGAAGGCCTCGTGCATCAGGCGCAGCATCGGGGCATTGGTGCTCAGGTAATCCAGCGCAAAGACAAAATCCGCATAGCTCGCGCGACCGCGCGACCGGCGCGGCAGCAGCACCCACGGCGCATTGTCCGGCCGACCCGCCAGGTGTCGCAGGCGCCGGCCTACCTTGTGCATCGCGCGACGCAGACTGTGCCTGTCCAAACCCACGGCTGGTTCCTTTGCTTGCAGTCCTCTACGGGGCGCATGCCCCGGGGCAGGGATTCTGGGCCAATCGCCTCCGGGGTCAAGTACTTGTGTTATCGGCCAGATTTGACAGGAAAGTTGCTGCTCAGGCAGCGGGCACGGCCAGGGCCCGTGGTGGCGCAACGGCCGCCAGCCTTGGGGGTGCCGTACCGGCGATCTCGCAGGCCCGCCCATAGGCGTGCAGGACCAGCGGCAGCACGGCCGAGGTGTCATACCGTGCGAGGGCCCGGGCATGGGCGCTGCGCCCCAGTTGCATCGCGTGGTCAGGATTTCGCAGCAGCAGATCCAGGGCTTGGGCCAACTGTTGACTGTTACCCCGTTGGACCACCAGCCCGCAGCGGCCGTGATCCACCAACTCCGGCATGGCGCCCGAATCCGTCACGATGATGGGGCGGGCCGCGGCCATGGCTTCCAGCGTACTGAAGGAAAAGCTCTCAAAGCCGGTGCTGGGAACCACCGCGATGCTTGCCCGGCCCAGTTCGGCCTGGCTCCGCCAGAGCGGAACGGGTCCGGTGAGGTGGATGCGGCGGTGCGTCCGCGGATCAGACGCCAAGCGATGGAGCACGGCGGCAAACGGCTCAGGCCGCCATTGGTCGGGGCCCACAAGGATCAAGCGAGCGCGGGGGTGCCTGGGCGCCACTTTGGCAAACGCCTCGACCAGGATGTCCTGGCCTTTGAACCGTTCGAGGCGTCCCAAGCACACGATTCGACCGTCGCCCGCAAGAGCAGGGGGACGTTCCGGGACATGCATGAAATTCGGCACGACCCGCGGCGCGGTCGGTAAATGCCATCGTCGGGTGATGTAGTCCGCCATTGCGGCGCTGGGCGTCGTCAACAGGTTCGCCTGACGCACACTCATTCGCTCGGTGTGCGCCAGGGCCCGGTTCAGTACGGTTCCGGCGGCCTGATTGATACCGTAGAAACACTCCCAGGGGCCATGGATCCGCGCTACCACCGGCCATCGCCCAGCAGCGGCCAAGGCGTTGCCTGCATGTTCCGGGGCTTCGACCACATCAAAGGGCCAGCGGGCGTGAAGTTCGGCCAGGCGGGCAGCGGCCGCCAGGTTCCAGCTCATCCAATGCCACACCAAAGGATTGGACCGCGCAAGCCATCGGGCGGCCAATCGCCAGTAGAGCCATCGCAAAGGCCGCCAGCGAACGGGCGGGTCGTACCGCGCGGGCACTCGTTGGATGGACACATTCGCCAGCCGCGGCTCAGGGCCCGAGCCTGGGCCCGCAATCACTGTCACGTCGTGCCCCGCCGCCCCCAAGGCCGAAGCCAGCCGCACTATGTAAGTGCCCACACCTCCCAGGCCGCTTTGGGGCGGAAATTCATGGGATACAAGGGCAATTCGCATCGGACCTCCGGGCGGCTGGTGTTGGACCAACCGCCTTGTAAATCCGATGCCAGCTCACGCAACAACCCGTAAGTACGCCGGGGCACCGCCGCTCGCCCGCCCAGGGCGCGCTTCGAGGTTTTGCCAACATCGCGGCTTTTGTAGACAATGGCGGTGATGGGAGAATGGGCGCTGCCGCTGCCGCCGGAGTGAAGTCCTATAAACCCCAAGTGGCGTGCGGACGGTAGCGAGGTGCACCTTTTGCGCCGATGGTTCTGATAAGATGGCGGGGGAGACCTGACGAACTGGGCACCGGCCGGCATCGTTATAACGCCGGCGCGATGCCTTCGCATCGGGTCCTTACTGGAGTCGCATGGCTGGGTCTGCATCGCCGACATCCAACTCCACGGTTGCTGGGCCGGCTCTGCTGTGCCAGGGGCATCACGCCGGCAAACCGCCCATCCTGTTGTCGCGGCCGGTAATGCTCGTGGGCTCGCGCCATAACGCCCACGTGCATCTGCTGTCGCGCCAGGTTTCCAAGGCCCATGCCCTGATTGTCAATTCCGACCGCCGAACCTATATCCACGACCTGGCCAGCCGCACGCACGTCTTGGTGAATGGTGTGCAGGTGGAATGCGCCATTTTGGAAGAGGGCGACGAGCTTCAGATCGGCGGATTTGTTTTCCGTTACGTGGCGGCCACGGCCGGTGGTACCTCCGAGATGCGCGAAGCGCCCGCGGCCCAACTGGTCATCGAAGCCGACGGCACCACGGTGCCGCTCTTTAAGAAGGTCGTCTTGATTGGCCGCCGGCCCGACGCCGATGTGCCGGTTCTCGATCCCACGGTGTCCACCGCGCACGCGGTGGTGTTTGAGATGAACGGCCAGCGCTGGGCGCGCGACCTGGGTTCGCGCACGGGCACGCTGGTCAACGATCAGGCCGTCAAGCAGATCGAATTGCACCTCGGTGATCGCATCCGCATCGGACCGACCGAAATTCTCTACACGGCCACGGAGCAGGGCGCCGCGCCCGCTGCCGCGCTGGCGGAGGACGAGCTGCTGCCGGCAGAGCCCGACTTGGAAATCGAATCCGAGATTGCCTCCGAGCCGCGGCCGGTCATGGGCGATGCGGGCAAGCAGGACACCGCCGAAATTCCGCTCAAGGCCGCTGACCTGGCCGCCCCCAAGCGCATCGAGGCCAAGCTGAGCGAGTCCGAAGCCGCTGACCAGCAGCAGTTACTGGTGGACCACGATCTGTTCAAGGAGAAGCTCAGCAGCTCGGCCACGTTCCCGGGTCTGGCGGAGGAAGCCGAGGAGCCCGCGCCGGCGCAGCCGACCGCCGCCGAGCATGAGCGCGAAGCCGAGCCGCGAGCGGAATTACCGCGTCGTGGTTGGCGCTTGCACCGCGAGCCGGCGCCGCCGCTTGAACCGGGCACTGCCCCGGATCATGTCCAGGCCACTGCGCTGGAGCAGACCGAGCCGGCCGTCGCTGAGCCGCAGGCTTCCGACCAGGCCGAAGCTCCGCCGATCACCCCGGCTGTACCGGAAGCAGAGCTTCCCCTTGCTGAGGCTCGCGCCGAGCCGCCAGCGTCCGCAGAGGTTGTCCAAGAGGAGCCATCGCCAGCCGAGCCTCCCCCGTACGTTGCAACGACCCGGGAGGACCAGTCGCCGCAAGAACCATCCCCCGTGGTTCCCGAGCCGCAGGCCCCGCTGGTGGTGGAGCCTCAGACCTCGGGCAATGTCATCGCGGATCAGGCTGCTGTCGCTTTTTTTGAGCCCCAGCCTGTCGAACCATCATTCTCAGAGCCGCCGGCCGCCGAACCCGAGCCCTTCGAGCTTGCCGAGCCGGCCGATCAGGCGCCACCGCAATGGCATGAACCGCAGTTAAGGTTCGATGAAGATCAGCAGCCCGCGCCGGTTCATGACGAGGTGCCGCCGCTGGCTGAGCCTTTGGATCTGTCGCGGATTCAACTCGACCAGCCGCAATCCATCGAACCGGCCGTCGAACCTTTGCCCTCGCCGCAGAGCCAACCGAGTCCCGAGCCGCTGCTGGATCTGGAACTGGAGCCCGCGCCGCAACCCGCAGTGTCGCCGCCCGAGCTTCGATTCGAGCCTACCGAGCCTCCAACGGTCGAGCCTGCGCCGACCGACGCAGCTTCGTCTGCCGAAGCGATGTCAACACCGCCTGTTGAAGTGATAGAGGAAACGCAGCCCACCCCCGACTCAGCGCTGAGTGTAGCTGCCGTCGACCTGGCCGAGCCCGTTTTGCCGACGGAGCCCTCTAGCGCCGGCCAACTGACCGATACCACCATCGGGCACATGATGCACGACCTGGCCGGTTCGGGCATCGGCGAGATTGTCGAGGGTCCGGCGTCTGCCACCCTTGAAGAGCCGCAGTCCCAGGAAGAGTTGGCGGTGTGGGACATCCAGCCGCCCGCCGCCCAGAGCCAGCCTTCGGCCAGTATGCCGCCCCGTCCCCAAACCAGCGAGCCGGCGTTGCCGGAAGACCAGGAGCCCGCTCCGGAGACTGAGCCACCCGTGTGGCAGGCTGAGGTTCCCGCTTGGGAAGATGAGACTGCCGACAAAGCCCCAGCCGAACCGGCCCCGAGCGCCACGGACGAGCAGGCTGTAATCTCAGAGGACCAGACACTGGCGGTCGACCACGAGCCTCCTGCTGGCCCGGACGAAGCGCCGGCCGAACACGAGCCGCCGGTCAAGCCGCGGGAAGTTGCAGATTTGGCTGAGCCGGCGGAAGTTTCCGTGGAGACATCCGCCCCTGCACCCTCGCAACCCGCGCAGACCGAGCCGCAGGGCTTGGCGTCCATGCAGGATGCTTCGGCGTTTGTTCCGCCGGCAGTTTCCATGACGCCGCCAGAGGCGGCTGTGCCGCAGATTGCGGAGGCTTCGGCCGAAACAGCGACAACCGACCAGCCGGCCGCGGAGCCGGCCGAAGCCGCAGCGTCGCCTGGCGCTGCGCCCCAACCCGCGGCGGGTATCTTCACCGCCGACCAAAGCGCCTTCTTCGGAGGCATGCCGCTTCCGCTTCAAGGCCCGCCGCGCCCGGCTCCTGGCGCGCAGGTGAGCTTTGGCCAAGGCCAGTCGCAGGCCGCACCGAACCTTGACACCCAGCGCCTGCCGCCGCCGCGTCAGTCCACGCCCTTTGCGGCTGAAGTCTCGGCAGCGGCCGAAAAATCCACCGAGCCTGACCGGCAGCCGCTGGCGCCGCCTCGTCCGGTTTTCCGCACGGGCCGTACGCGAACGCCGGCGCGCGACGCCGACCAGCCTATCACCACGGCCACCGATGTGGGCGACGTATTTGCCCAGGTCCAGCCACCGCCCGCCGCCGTGCAGGCGGTGCTGGGCGAGATCGGCGGCGATGTGGGTCTGGGCGGCGGTGTGGACGAAGAACCCACCGGCTTTGCGGCCACCCCCAGTGAAGAGCAGCCCCTGGAAGAAGATCAGCCCCAGCGGCCCAAGCGACGCACCCGTCCGCCCCTGGCGCCGCCGGTGCCGCCCTCGCCGGAGCAGCTTTATCAGCCTCCGCCGCCCGCGCCGCGCGCCTCGCAGTGGCACCGCCGTACGCTGGTTTTGGCCCTGCTGGGCATCCTGCTGGTGATGGCACTGGCCGCGGGGGCCATCTGGTACTTCATGCGGCCCAGCGTAAGCGTCAAAGGGGTATTGCGTTTCGAGCGTTTTGCCGAGCTACCGGTCCCTCGGCAACGGTCGCTGCAAGAGCGCCTGGAACAGTTGGTTTTCGATCGCGAAGTGCGCCAGGCCGTGAGCCTGGCCCAGGAGCAGGCCGGTGCCGCCGCTCCGCTGGAGCCCACGCGCCTGACCGTGCAACTGCCCTCGGGCGCTGAGGGCCCCACGGCGGCCCTTGTCTTGCACTACCGCGGCCACGACCGCCAGGATGTGGCGCGCCTGCGGCTGTTGATCGACAAGCTCTACGAGCATGCGGATATCCGCAAACTCAGTGAAGAGGCCGCCTCTTTGCGTCACGAGATCGCCAGCCGCGGCCGCCAGGTCTCCGATCTCGAAGCGACGCGCAAATTACTCGGGGACGAACTGAGTTCGATCCGCGGCGCCGACGAGTCGGCTTTGCAAAGCCTCCAGGCTGCCCAGCAGACCGCCCTGGACAGCCGCAACAAGGCCCTGGCGGAACACCAGCGCGTCACAGCGCAGCTCGACGCATTGATGGGAAGCGGGCCCGCGGCAGCGGCCACCATGCCCTCAGTGGCATCGGCCGATCCCGAGTTACAGCAGCTTGAGCAGCAGTTGGCCCAGCTCAACCAAAGCGCCACCACCCGACGCGCTGCCGGCTCGCAGAGCGCCCATGCGGCCCGCCGTGAGCTGGACCAGGCCACCCAGCGCGTCCAGGAGAGCCTGGGCGCCGTTCAGGCCACGGCCCGCGGCAACCTGCAACTGGCGGCATATGTCGCCGCGGCCCAGCGGCTGCACCAGGCGGCCCACCAGTTTTCCGGCACACTCCTGGATCGGCAGAAGACCTATCAGCAGCGCCTTTCCGAACTCAAGCAGCAACTGGACGAAGCCATGGATGCCCGTCGCCAGGAATTGTGGGCCAGCGACGCGCAGCTCAAGGCTCTGGATGGCCGGCTTGAACTGGCCACGCGCCAATACAACGCGGCGTCGGCGGCCAACATGCCCGAGGCTGCCAGGCTCAAAAAGGAACTGGAGGACATTCGCCTGCAGGTGACCGCCCGACGCCGCGCGCTGGGCGAGGACCAGCTTTACAGTCGGCTGATTGCCACCCTCAAGCAATCCATCGACGCCGTGCAAAAGCAGTTGGAGGCCGACCGCCGCGAGGTTGACCAGACGATGCAGGAACTGGAGCAAACGTTCAGTCAGAGCGCCCCGGCCGTTGAAAAGCTGCCCCAGGAACACAAGGCGCTGACCGAGCGTCTGCGCCGTGAAATGGAGGCGCTGTCGCAGGCCCGCCGGGCTTATGCCCAGGCCGTGGGTCCTGCTGACCAGGAAGCCGACAGTCTGCGCGACCAGCTCCGCGCTTTGCACGAGCGCATCGCCGCGCGCCGACAGGAACTCTCCAGCCAGCGCGCCCGCCAGCTCGATCAGCAGCAGCAACTGGCGCTGTCCGCGCAGAAACAGCAGCTTCAGGAACAGCTTAAAGCGGCCCAGGACGCCCTGGAGGCCGCCAACCGCGTACACAGCCAGGCCCTGATGGATTGCTCGGCGGCCGAGTATCGTGCCCGCCGCAAGAAGGACATCGAAGGCAAGGTCGCCTACCTCAACCAGTGGGAACTGGAGCCGGCGCTGGAGAAGAAGCGCCAGGCCGAGGCTGATTTGGCCCGTCTGGCCATACCCTTGCCTCCTGATGACAAGGCGCTGACGGCCGATGTGCACGACCCGCGCTGGCCGTGGCTGGTATCGCTGCTGGCGATGGGGCTGGTGCTCTCGGCGGTGGCGGGCTTGCTGCTGGGCGGGCGCCGTGAGCAGCTTGAGCCGGTACCCACGGCGGCCCAGGTCAACGCTCAGGATGCGCCGGAGCCCGCACCTGACGAGGCGCAGCCCCCGCTCCCGCAGGCAATGTCCACCCAAACCGATCCCACCGAAGCCCAGGGATCCCAGACCAACACTTCACCTCCCCCGGCCGCCGCCGCCTGATGGGGACCGTCGAAGAGCACTGGCATTTTCACAGGCGCCGGGTGCTGCAACCAGCAACTACCAACTACCAACTACCAACTACCAACTACCAACTACCAACTACTAACTACTAACTACTAACTACCAACTGTCACCCTACACTTTGCCCGGACCGTCCACGCGGGCTGCCTCTTGCGTGGCCGGCATGATCAGCACCTGGCTGACCCGTTTTTGGTGGACGCTCACTACTCTTGCGATATATGGCCCCAGCCCCACGCTGTCGCCGGCTCGCGGCCAGCGCCCCAGGGCCCGCACGATGTAGCCGCCCAGCGTCTCCACGTCGCCGGCATCCAGCTCCCCAAGCGACAGCCGCTCGCGCAGCTCGTGCAGCGGGTACAGTCCGCTGACCCGGTAATTCTCGCCCTCGGCCAGGAAGGTGACGCCCGTGCCGGCATCAAATTCATCCTCGATCTCGCCGACGATCTCCTCCAGCACATCCTCCAGAGTCACGATACCCTGCGTCGTGCCATATTCATCAACGACCACGGCCATGTGAATATGGCTGGCCTGGAACTGTCGCAGCAGCTTGTGCACCGGCAGCGCCTCAGGCACAAACAGGATGTCACGCTTGATCTGTCGCAGGTCGATATCGCCTGAGCCGATCACGTGCACCGCCGACCCGGGCAGGCCGTCCACGATGGCGATGGCCTCGCCGCCGGGGCTGTCGGCGAAGCGCAGCCGCCCGGGGATCAGTTTCAGATGGCTGAACAGGTCCTTCATGTGGACCAGGCCCACCACGTTGTCCAGGTCCCCCTGGCACAGGGGCAGCCGCGTATAGGCGCTGCGCTGCACCGTGCGCAAGACCTCGCCGATGGGCTGGTCGATGGTCAGGAAATCGACCTGCGGCCTGGGCGTCATGATCTGCCGCGTGAGCAAATCGCCAAAGTTGAAGGCCCGCTCCAGCACCTGCTGGTGGGCCGCGGGGATCGTGCCCCGCTCGATGGCTTCCTCCAGCAAGCCGCGCAGCTCCTCGGCCGTGTGGGGCAGGCCGTGGTGCGTGCCGTGAGTCAGCCGCACGCCCGAAAGACGCAGCAGCGCATTGCTGGCCGAATTCAGCGCCCAGATGAGCGGATAAAACAGGTACGTAAACAGGGCCAAGGGCAGCGCAATGGCCGGCAGCATGCGGTCGGGGTTGAGGATGGCCCAGTTCTTGGGCGCCACCTCGCCGACCACCACGTGCAGCGACGTGGTAATGGCCAGCGCAATGGCAAACGAAATGGCGTGTACTTCAGCCGGCGAAAGGGCAAACAGCCGCAGCACCGGGCCAATCAGCGTGGCCACGGCAGGTTCGGTTACCGCCCCCAGTCCCAGCGAAGCCAGCGTGATGCCCAACTGGCAACTTGAAAGATACAGGTCCAGTTTGCGCTTGATGTCCAGCGACAGGCGCGGCAGCAGCCCGCGGCTTTTCTGCGCCTCCAGCCGCGAAGCCCGCGCACCCACCGCGGCGAATTCGGCCGCCACGAAATAGCCGTTCAGGGCAACTAAGGCCAGGGTCCCCAGGATCTGCCAGATTGTGCTCACGGTCAGTCTTGTACCGGACGACGCCCCCTCACGCCAGCAGGGGGGGCATATTGCTTGGACATCGCCCGTGCCGCGCGAGGGCCACCGCTCTCAGAGCCACTGGTAGGAAAGTTGATTCCGCCGGGCCGGGTGTTGCGTGGGGTGGGGGTGAGGGGTTCCTATTTTCGGCCCAGGCTGCTTGATAACTGCTGGCGTTTCAATGGGGGAGTGGTAAACAGTTACCGGTGCAATGCCGAAGAAGCTGCGATGACCCCCTTCTGGGTTCGATGACCCCCTTCTGGGTTCTGACATCAAGGGTCACACCGAGTTTCAGGCGAGCGCTGGCGGCGCTGAGTGCCGCGGATCAAGAGGCGGCGCGAGTTGTTTGTCGCCGACCCTTTCCACAACTCACTTTGATTCAAGAAACTGGCCGGCCATGAGAGTCTCTGGTCTGCGCGCGTGACGCTCAGCGTGCGGGCGGTTGGCCACCGCGACGGCGAGACGATCACCTGGGTGTGGATCGGATCGCACAATGAGTTTGACAGCCGGTTTGGGTGAGAATTGCTCCAGAGCATGAATGCTTCGCGAATCACATCGGCAGATTCGGCCTTGCCGGAGCTTCGTCGATGTTCTTCAGCGGCAGTTGCTCGCGGAGATGCTGCAGCAGCCACTGGTAGTGCCCGTGCGTTTGCGGATTGCGCAGATCATCGACAGCCGGCACGGAGCCGGGGTTGACGCATTCGCCACCGTGTTGCGGGTCGTTCATCTCGGATGGATCGGGATTGTGACCAGCGAGAATCTTCCGCATCATGCCGACGCGGTGATCGGACTTTTTCTGCGCGGCCGCGCGGTCGATGTCGCCACGCTTGCGATAGTCCTCGTTCACACCGGCGCGCTGGGCCATTTCCTCCAGCCAGATTCGGCCGTATTCCACGTGGCTCGTCTCATCAATAATGTCGAACTGCATCATCTCGGCTGATGCATCATCGCCGTGATTGGCGAAATCCTCGAAGCAGTAACGCTTGGTCGTGAAGTACCCCTTCTCCGCGATCTGCGTCACGCCATAAAAAGCTTCGTACACATCCTTCGGCGTCATCGGCGGCAGATTGCCTTCGCCCTTGGCGCCGTAGCTGCTGTAGCCGAAGTGCTCGAAATCCAGGCCGAAATCGCGCAGCCGGGTGTAGCCGGAATTTCCGTGCCGCGATTCATCCCACATGTGCCGCGCCTCGGCATGGATGTACTGCCACGGCATGAACTCCGCATGATAAATCCACCGCAACTGCTGCTCGCACACGCCCATTTCCCAGCAGTAGCCGATCATGAAAAACAGCCGCCGCGATTCGACGCTGCGATTCCAGTCGCACTCCAGCAGCGGAAACACATTCGGCGCCTTGTCCCAGTTCTTCACGCGCCCCGGCGTGATCGGCATCTTGAAATCGACATTCTTCCCGCAATACGCCGCCACCTCATCGCTCGCTTCGACAACCCGATCCAGCCGCCCGTTCAGCGCGCCCAGTTCCGCTTCGATCTTCTGCTTGTGGTTCGTATTGATGTGATGCGGATGCCGCTGGCGGAAGTCCTCGTACCACGCGCGCTGCTGTCGTTTGTATTCGATGATCTCGCGCAGCAGATCGTGCGTCGGCCGATCGTGCACCGGATGCGATGCGGCCATGTAATCGCTGTACGCCCTGACCAGCAGCGGATTGAGCACATCATGCAGCCCCGCCATCGCATCGTTCCACGACGGCGCCATCAGCACCGCATTGACGATCCGCTCAAACACCTCATTCACCGCCGCATCCGGCTTGCCACCGGGAAACATATCCAATCGCCGCCGCATGCGATCGACGATCTCGGCCTGGAGCCACACATGATTCGCCACCGCGAGCTTGTCCTCCCAATCGCCCGCACACCGTCCCCACCCCGCGATGATGCGCAGGATGCTGTGCTCGATGTACCGCCAATTGCTGAGCAGCACATAAGAATCCGGAACGATCCGTGGCCGAGGCGCGACGCTGGGCATTGGTTTTGACTCCGATATTCGAGAGCGTGATTGTAGGCATCATGGAAGGACCAAGACACGAAGGATGCGGAGAAACAGGCTTCGCACTTTTCACTCTGTCCCTCACGGTATCGCTCGGATTGACCGCGTGCTATATTGCTGAGAAAGCCCAAGGGGTCAGGAGTCATACTCGCCTCCCTCCTTTGCCGGTTGTCCACGCTCCCGGAACGCCGGTTTCAGGCACAGCAGTTCCGCCGTCCATTGCTCGAACGACTCCGATCCATACGGCCGGCCCTTGGCCACGCACCGCCGCAGCGCCTCTTCCTCCCGCGGGTTTTGCGGTCGGTTCACCAGCGCAATCCAATCCGCCGGCTCGGGCACCGGCCAGTCGCTGAGCAGGCCCGACGCCTGCTCGTGCTCGCGCCGCCACAGGCTGCTCCAGCGCCACTGCGGCGCGCTGGAAACCAGGCCGGCGCGCAGGGCATTGCCGCGATTGAGCACGTGGTAGACGAGTCCACCGGGCGCGATGCGGAGGCGGCGGGGCATGGATACAAGACTACCGGCGCCGGCGGGCGGGTTCAACGCCGGAGTATGACTCCTGACCCTAATGGCACTAAAATAGTTCCTAACTCTGCGCCATTACTGGACTTACTACATTTGCGCGATAAGTGGCCTCCTGCGATGATGTTGTTGTTGCTTGCTGACAACTCATCGAAAGGAGGCCAAGGATG